>Ga0163144_10006430_pt1 | contig 25918 bp, 18 predicted proteins | sample OliLak19BULKMAT1_FD_123175 | JGI IMG/M metagenome (GOLD analysis project Ga0163144, IMG submission 123175) | Freshwater microbial mat bacterial communities from Lake Vanda, McMurdo Dry Valleys, Antarctica - Oligotrophic Lake LV.19.BULKMAT1 | ecosystem: Environmental > Aquatic > Freshwater >...
AGTACCTGCGCGGGTATAGGGACGCGGTCAACCACCTCTACGCCGCACTCACCGGCGCCCCGAGCGAGGCGGTCGCCGGTGCGATCGCTGCAGCCGCGTTCGGCAACACATCGCAGTTCACCTGGGGCCTTCAAGCAACAAGGGTGAACACGTCGCGATTCAACGGCCGGGGCATTCGGGTAGCCGTGCTGGACACCGGCTTCGACCTCGATCACCCGGACTTCCTCGGGCGCAGCGTCATCAGTCAGTCCTTCATCCAGGGGCAGACGGTGAACGACCTAAACGGGCACGGGACGCACTGCATCGGCACGGCCCTCGGGTTCCAGCAAACGGCCCTCGGCGCGCGCCGGTACGGGTGCGCGTTCCGGGGCGAGATCTTCGTCGGCAAGGTGCTGAGCAACCAGGGTTCCGGTGCCGACGGCGGCATCCTGGCGGGCATCAATTGGGCGATCACAAACCAGTGCCGGGTGGTTTCAATGTCGCTGGGCGCGCGGGTGCAGCCGGGCGAGACGTTCTCGCCGATCTACGAGAACGTGGCTCAACGGGCGCTGCGGTCGACGCCGGGGACGTTGATCGTTGCGGCGGCCGGTAACGACAGCCAGCGGCCGGGGCTGATCGCGCCCGTGAACCGGCCTGCCAACTGTCCGTCGATCTTGGCGGTCGCGGCGGTGGACGCAAATCTCGGCATCGCGCCGTTCTCGTGCGGGGCGATCAACCCGAACGGCGGCGGGGTAGACATCGCCGGACCGGGGGTCGGCATTTTTTCGTCAGGTCCCGACCCGTTCCCCGCATCCGTACAACCCGGCGGGGGCGGGCGCCCATGGCCTGCGCGGTATCACACCATCTCGGGAACCAGCATGGCGACGCCGCACGTCGCAGGCATCGCCGCTATGTGGCTGGAATTCCGGCCCGGTACATCGGCTCAGGGGCTGTGGCAGTTGCTTACCGGCAGCGCCCGCCGCCTGACGCTGCCCAGCCGCGACGTCGGCGCGGGGTTGGTTCAGGCTCCGGTGTAAGGGCAATAATCGGGTCGGATTCGCCTCGGTCCGGCCCGATTGTTATAATGGTATAGGCAAACTAGTCCTGCAGGAGGCCTTATTATGGCGAAGCAACCCAAGATCAACGTTTCCGTTTCGGTAGCCGACAGTCATGAGTTGGGTAAGGTTGCGAGTGCGCTGAAGACCAGAGGGTTCGTGTTGAAGGAGTCGTTGGACTCGATTAGGGTTCTGACGGGCAACGCGCCCGCCAGCGCGGTTGCCGACTTGTCCAAAGTGGCCGGTGTGACGGCAGTCGAGGAAGAACGGACCGACTATCACACGCAGCAGTAATTACTACTGCACCCCTCCCTCTTGACTTTACCCACGTGTCCTTCGGCAATAAATGACTCCGATCCATCAACCCGGCGGCTTCGGCATAGTCGAGCGCTCCACGACCAAGGGGCGAGCGAGCTTCAGCACCAACGACACGGCCCCGGCGATCCGCAAGGTTCGCCGGGGCCGTGTCGTTGCATAAACTGAAGCAGACACTGCTTGTAATAGTGGGGCCGATGTGGAATGACGGTCGGAGCGGGAATGGATCGGGAAGCCTTACCCGTGACCAGGAGTTACCCATGCCGACGCTGATCGATACGCCGCCGATGTCGGCGTTATTGACGGCCGAGGAATTTTGCCGGATTCCGAACCCCAAGGACGGCTCAATCCTGGAACTGCACGACGGAAAGATGATCGTGATGCCGCCGCCCAAAGAAGCCGGAGTCCGCATCGTCTGGTTGGTCGACGGAGAAACTCGGACGGTCACGGTCTACGCCGGCGACCTCCACCGCGTCGAACACGACGAAGCCGCCACCCTGACCGCCGCCGACATCCTACCCGGATTCTCGATGCCGATTCAGCAGATTTTCGCCGTGTGAATAAAGCCAGATTCGCCTACCAATCTTTGGGCGGTGGGCAGCATCAGCGACCAAGCATTAGGTTTCCTCCAAATAAAACAGCATGACCCCGTCGAGCCGCTTGGCTCGATGAGGTCATGTTGTTTTACCATCTCGGATATCGCCGAATTACCGGATCACCTTGCGGCTGAAGGCGACGATGAAAAGGCCGAAGAGCAGCGTTCCCATGATCGACTCGACCATAACGGGAACGTTCATCCAGCCCCTGGCGATCTCGCGGATGCCGCCCATGCCGGACGTGAAGACCGACACGCTGGTGATGAAGCCGATCATCACGCGGTTTTCGACGTCCGTCGATTGAGACTCCGGGAACGGCAACTTCTTGGGGTCGGCGTAGAACATCTCGACGTTCAGGCCGTAGATCAGCGCGAAGAACAGGATGATGACCACGGCCATGCGGACCGCCCGCAGCGGGTTGGTACCGTAGCCGCAACCCACGTCCAGAAACAGATAATCCGCTGCGGTGCGCCAGACCGTCCACGGCCTGCGCCAGCTCACCGGTTTGGATTTCCGTTGGGCGACCTTGAAGCGATAAAAGGCCCAGTCCTCCTGATCGAAGCGGTGCAGCGCGGAGTAGCACTTCTTCAGAAGTCCGTACTCCTGCATGGCGTCCTCGTGGTTGCCCGCGAGTTCGCTGGCCAGCCGGCCTTCGATCTGCTCCGGCCGCACGCGGATCCGTTCGCCGACGGTGTTGAGGAAGCTGAAGGTCTGCTTCGGCCCTTGCTCGATCGCTTCGAGGTAGGCGAAGTCGTGCAGCTTGGCTTTGTTCAGGTCGACCGCACCCAGGAACTTCGCGCCGTCGAGTTGGAACTTCTTCTCGACGTTTGCGCCCCGGAACAGGATGTCGCCTTCGACGACGCTCTTGTTGGACATCACGAACCCCTGCTCGGCGTGGATCGAGCGGAAGTCCGCCTCGCTGCGGAAGCGGCAGCCGAGGAAGTTGGTCCACGTCTCGAACCGGGATTCCCAGAAGTTCACTCGGCCGTGGAAGTCGCAGTCCTGGCAGAAGAACTTGCCGCGAAAGGTCGCGTTGGCGGCGTTCAGGTTGCCCTTCACTTCCGCCTTGTTCATCATCAGCTTGCTCACCGTCGAGCCGTCGAACTTCAGATCCTTCTCGAAGACGTTGACGCGGATGAACTGCAGTCGGTCGACCGTGCAACTCAGGAAGTGCACCGACTCCTTGAAGACGCACTTGTTGAATTCCGGTTGACTCAGCACGCAGTTGCGGAACCGAACCGGATAGGTCACGTCCCCACTGAGCCGCAGCCGACGGATACGGACACCGACGACTTCCTTACCCGCGATCAGGAGTGCGACCGCTTCCTGCCAGGGCATCTCCGGGCGCTTGGCTTCGCCGTCTTCGGGCGGGGCATCCGGCGGCATGCTGAGGGTCGGGCTGCCGCTTGCACTGTCGATCATCGTGTGGCCTTCCTTACGCCAGTCGTTTGCCGAGGTATGAAGCCAGGAGGCGCCCAAGGTCGTCGTCGGTTCGCACCCGCACAATGTCCGCTTCGTGGCTGCGGCTCGCGGACTCGACTGCGGCGAGGTGCTTGCCGAGTTCGGCGAGGTAGCTTTCGCGAATCGATTGCGGGTCGGTCGTGATCGCCGGAAGGTTCTCGAGTCCGCGGAACAGCGTGGGCCTGCGGAAGGGGAAATCGAGTTCCGCCGCATCGAGGATTTGGAACAGCACGACCTCGTGCTTGTGCGACTTGAGCACCCGCAGGGCGGCAACGAGGTCATCGACTTCATCCAGAAAATCGCTGAACAGGAAGATCAGTCCGCGGCGGCCGAGGGCGATGCCGAGTTCCGCGACGCTGCGTCCCAGATTCGAGGGGACCGCATAAGGCCCTTCGACCAGGCGCGTCAGAATTTCGCGGGTCTGCCCGACGGCGCTGGATGCCTTCAGGTTCACCCGCAGTCGATCGGCGGGCATGGCGAGGCCGACCGAATCGCCTTGCCGCGTGAGCAGGTTCGCCAAGGCGCCGGCGAGGATACAAGCCGTGTCGTACTTCGTCCGCAGATTGCCGGAATTATCCGCGACCGTGCCGATCTTCATGGACTCGGAGGCATCGACGACCAGCCGGGCGACGAGGTTGGTTTCCTGCTCGTACTGCTTCAGGTGATAGCGTTCGGTGCGGGCGTAGACCTTCCAGTCGATGTGCTTGATGTCGTCGCCGGGGGCGTACTCGCGGTGCTGGGCAAACTCGACGGCAAAGCCCTGGCGCGGGCTGCGGTGCCGGCCCATCAGGTAGCCTTCGACCACCTGTTTGGCGTCCAGTTCCAAACGGTCGATCCGGGCCAAGACATCCGGTGGCGTAGGCTTCATCGGCGTTCGCTTTCGCGCGGCATCGCGGCCAAGAGGCGCTTGACGATCTCGTCCGGCGTGATCCCCTCGGCATCCGCGTGGTAGTTGACCATGATGCGGTGGCGAAGAATCGGCAGGGCCACGGCCTTCACATCGTCGATGGCGACGTAAGTGCGACCCTGCAGGATCGCCCGCGCCTTGGCGGCGAGGATCAGGTTCTGCCCGGCCCGCGGCCCGGCGCCCCAACTGACGTACTTGGCGATGAAGTCCGGCACGCCGGCATTCTTGTCCGCATTCGGCCGCGTCAGCCGCGTCAGCTTGGCCGCATAGCGAATGACGAACTCGGCCGCGGGAACCTTGAGCACCAGCGCCTGCATATCCCGAATCTCGGCCGCGGTCACGACTTGTTGCAGCGTCGTCTTAGTCCCGTTGGTGGTGGATTCGATGATGCGGAATTCGTCGTCCTCGCTCGGGTAATCGACGACGATGTTGAACATGAAGCGGTCCTGCTGCGCTTCGGGCAGCGGGTACGTCCCTTCCTGCTCGATCGGGTTCTGGGTGGCGAGCACAAAAAACGGATCGGGAAGCCGATGCCGACGACCGGCGACCGTGACTTGGCGCTCCTGCATCGCTTCGAGCAGGGCCGCCTGCGTCTTCGGCGGCGTGCGGTTGATCTCGTCCGCGAGCACGATGTTGGCGAAGATCGGCCCTTGCACGAAGCGGAATTCGCGGGTGCCGCTCATTTTGTCGTCGTACAGCAGTTCCGTGCCGGTGATGTCCGTCGGCATCAGATCCGGGGTGAACTGCACGCGGTTGAAGCTCATCGCCATGCCGTCCGCCAGCGTGCGGATCATCAGCGTTTTCGCCAAGCCCGGCACCCCGACGAGAAGACAATGTCCCCGGGCCAGCACCGCGAGCAGCAGTTGCTCGAGCACGGCATCCTGCCCGACGATGATTTTGCCGGTCTCTTCCAGCAATCGCTTGCAGGCCGCGCGAAGCTTCTCGGAAAGCGCGAGTTCGTCGTCGTCCAGTATGATCGGTTCCAGATCGGACATGGGTTTCCCTAAAGAGAAATTCACAGCGAAGACCGCGAAGCGGAAACAACACGTTCGTGCGATCGAACCATTCGAGTCGGCGTTGCGATCGCAGCGGGCTTCGCGACCGATGATTTATAGCGGCAATTTTACGAGAACCGAGCGGCCCACACTCAGGACCGCGACGAAATTCCCGCCGGCGTGCACGACGTGCGGGCCGCAGACGGGTATCGCCTGCGTCGAGACCACCCTGGTTGTGGCGGCATCGAGCACGACCAGGGGCACCGTGCCGTTCGAGAAATGGTCCATAGTCGCGAGCAGTTCAGTCGGATTGAAGGCGACGAGTCGCGACCGGGATCGGGTTGGCTGCGTCCCGATGCAGACGATTCGATTGCCGATCCGATGGGCCGCGAAATCGCCTTGGCCGAGCGTCACAGGGTCGAAGGCTCGCGTTCCGTCGGACCAGCGAAACGACCAGAGCTTGCCCCCGGCGGGCACATAGGCACGCTCGGAGTCGACGGCACAGGCGGCGGGATCGATGGACGGAACGGGGATCAACGCTCCGCGGCTGGGGTCATCCGTACCGCTGGTCGATTTCATCAGCGTCACTTCCAAGCCGATGTTGCGGACGGTGAACACCAGTGCGGCGTTCGGCCCGGCGAGCAGGATCGGCGGGGAACCGGTGAGCGAAGTTTCACCGGCTGTTTGTTTCCGTCGTCGTTCGAGCGGTTCCCGTTTCCCGCCACGGAACTCGACCAGGCTGACCAAACCGTAGTCGAAGCCCGGTCCGGCCGGCAGGGCCACGAGCTTGTCTTCCAACTGTACCGGCGGTGTGGACCACGGTACGTCCGACGACCGCAGCTTGCCGAGCAGTGCCCCGGTCGCAGGGTCCAAGGCCCGTGCCTCCTCGGCGCCGTTGTGGGCGAGCAGCACCGTCGAATCCGCATAAAAGGCATCGGCCCAACGCGGTGCAAGTTCCCCCATCGGCTGGGAGGAGCGGCCGGCGTGCGATGCGGTCGTCCACTTGCCCGTCGGGCGATTGACCCAGACGTATTCCCCCGTCTCCGTATCGATGGCAACCAGCGACGCGCCGGACTTCAGGATCAGCCGCCGGCCGACGATCCGCGGATTGCGGAAGTCGGCTGCGGCGGCCTCACCGGCGATCATGGCGACCGTGCCGATGCCCAACGGGAGTGAGTCAGGCCAATCGGCGACCCAAGCCCGCCTGCCGTCCGCCGAGTGGAACTTGGCGACGGTGTGCGGGCCAACCAAGAAAAGCGCATTGCCCGAAGCGATGCACTGGGTGAACCCCGCTGCGGGCGGCAACGAACTGGACCAAATGGCTTTCTCGTTACCGATCGCCACCAGATGCAGCGACTCGGCGTCCGATACCGGATGATGGCCTGGCAGCCGATCGCCGCTGAGCTTCAAGGGAATGCAGCGGGAATTAGGGAGCGGGACTTCCCCGAATCGCGTCGGCGCCATCGCGGCAGGCAGTTCGCCTGCGTCCGCCGTCGGCGGCGCCGCATCGAAGGGCAGGTGGAAGTGGGCAGCGAGCACATGCTTCAGCCGCGTGGGAATACCGTCGCGGTTGAGCACGAACTCGTCGGTGTGCTCGGCAACGTCCGGATGACCCTTTCGGAAGTCCGTATGGCCAGCGGGTGTTGCTGCGTACGTCATCGCCTGTTCCGCGAACACTCGCGTGCGTTGCGCTTGCGTCAGTTCCCGAGCCTCGGGGTTGCGGGGTTGCTTCGGTGCGAAGGCGCGAACGCCGTCGGCCGTGCCGACGACCAGGATTCCATCGGCCAAGGCGAGGTTGCCCTGCGGGCCAGGAAGGCGGGCAGGCAACGGCAATCCATCAGTCGGCCGCACGAAGAAGATGCCGGATTTGGTGGGCCAGAGCACCGCGTCGTCCGTCACCAGCCCGCGGCCGTAGGATGCCAACCACGGGTCGTCGTGGATGGCCCAGCCGCGCGGCTCGCGGTCGCTGCCGGTGAGGACGTCGAAGCCGCGAAGGCCGCGCTGCGGCGCGGCGAGCGCGGCGATGATCTTCCCTCCCGCAACGCCGAGCAGTTGATCGACCTGGATGCCTTCCACGTCCCAAAGTTTCATTCCCGAGACAACATCGAGCGCAAAGAGCCGGTCCGAATCCGTCGGGGCGACGAACACGCGACCCCCGCTGACGACCGGCGGATTGACATCCCGATAGACCGCCGCAAGCTTCGCGGGTTTCGGATAGATGTAGCCCCACGCAGGCTTGCCGGTGGACGCATCGACGGCGACGACGGCTCCGGCGTGCGTGCAGAGCACGATCGTTTCCCCGGCGACGGCGAGCGGCTCCGGTCGGCGGCGGATCTGCGCGTTTCCGGCGATGGGCAAATCCGCGACTTCCGCGATCCAAAAAGGCTTGCCGGGGTGGGCGTTCGAGAGCGGATAGCAGGCGATCGCCTGCACGAGACCGCTTTTTGCCTCCATCGTGAACGCCAGATACATGCGACCGCGATGCACGACCGGTGCGGCTTCCCACGCGGCGCTTACCCCATCGGGCACCGGTGGCGAGAGTTGCCAAAGCTTCTTCAGCGTGAAGTTACCGTTGGCGTCGCGGGTCTTGCCGAATGCGACGATCCAACTCATCGGCACGCCGGGTTTGCCTTCCACAGCCTGTGCCGGAATCGCCGTGGACCCCAAGCGGGCGAACAGTTGCTCTTCGGCGACCGTCAGCGGGAACTCGGTATCGACCGTCGTAGTCGGCTTGTCATTGGTCGCCGTCGTTTCTTCTCCCGCTTCCCGATGTTCGTGGAAGAAGCGTCGCACTCCGGTCGCAGCCTCAAACCCGACGACCGCGCCGGCATCGGCAACGTAGGCAATGCCATCCCAAACGACCGGATGCACAGCGGCTGCGCGGGCATTGACCGGCCGACCGGCGGGCATGGCCCGCGTGCCGGTGTCCATGCGCAGCGGCATGTCCCAAGCCGGTCGGGCGGACCAGAAGCGCGGCAGCCGGCATGACGCCCGCCCGCTGCGACCCGCGTCCCCTCCGAGCATCGGCCAGTCGCCGCGCGGCGGCATCGAGACGGGTGGTTCCTGTCCGGCGTCGAGTTTGCGTTGCAGAATGTCCGCGAGGTCGCCCGTCTCTCCGGCCAAACGGCCGACGGCTTGCGGGTGCTCCTTGCGGAACGCGGGCAGTTCATTCTTGACCCGCTCGAGCTGGCCGTCGCACAGGGCGGCCAAGAGGATGCGGGACCGCACCGTTGCCGCCGGTGTCTTGACGAGCGGCAGCGACAACTCGGCACTCCCGGCGTCCGCAGGCAGCAACCGCCGCCAGTGCGAGTCCGCCGAGCGGAAGTCCCCTTGCGCGAGCGCAAGTTCGGCGAGCAGCAGCAGGGCTTCTTCCGTCGAAGCGGAAGCAAAGTAGCGTTCGACGAGCTTCAGAAGCGGTCGCGGATCGAGGTCGGACTTGCCGGCGGCGAGCAAGGCGGCCGCCGGGCCGTTGATGCGTTCCCGGTAGACCTGCAACTCCGCGGGCGGCAGGGCCAGCAAAACACCTTGGGCCGCGCGCTGCAGGGGAACGTAGTGCGTGCCGTCGGTCGTCACGAGTTCGCTGCCGGATTCATCGAGCAGTTTGCGGAGCTTATCGACGCCCTCGGTCACCTTGCCCGCGACGATCGTGCGTTGGGCTACGTTGAGTTCCTTCCCGGCATTCGCCCCGGTCCGCAGGATCGGCGGCGCGGGTTCTTCCGCCGCCGCGACGGTGGTGAACAGGAGCACGGTGAACCAAGGCAGCCTCATGCATAAACCCAACGCGATGCCGAACGGTGGCGAAACCCAGGGGCGGAAACCCCTGGCCAAGTTTACTTCGCCAGAAACCTGATGCACACCGGCGACGGCGTCGAGACGACCGTACCGGTCGCCTTCGGCAATCCATCCGTACCGACGGCGAAGACTTCGACGACGCTGTTCTCCTGCCCGGCGACCAGCATCCACTTGCCGCTGGGGTCGAGGTTGAAGTTGCGCGGGATCTTGAATTCTCCCTTGGCGTGGCCGATTGCGGTCAGCTTGCCGTCTTCCAACCTGAAGGCGGCGATGCTGTTGTGCCCGCGGTTGGAGACGTACACGAACTTGCCGTTCGGGTGGATGCGGCACTCGGCGGTGCTGTTCCCGGGTGTCGGCTCCGGCAGGGTCGACAGCGTTTGCACGATCTTGAACGACTTGGCGGCGAAGTCGAGCGAGGCCACATGAACGGTGCTGTCCAGTTCGCCGCAGATGAACGCCGTCTTGTTGCCGGGGGCGAGGTGGAAGTGGCGCGGGCCACTGCCGGGCGGCAAGTCGATCGAAGCAATCAGCGCGATCGAGCCGTCGTCCCGATTCAGCTTGAACACCAGCACCTTATCCAGCCCCAAGTCGGCGGTCAGCACGAACGTGCCGGTTTCGTCGAAGAAGGAACAGTGGCCGTGCGGGCCGGACTGGCGGGACTTGTTCGCGCTGGAACCGACGTGCTGCACGAAGGCGGTGCGGGCCTTCAGGCTGCCGTCGTCGTTGAGCGAGAAGATCGCCGTGCTGCCGCCGCCATAGTTCGCAACCGTGGCGAACTTGCCTGCGGCGTCGATGCTGACATGGCATGGACCGCTGCCGCCGGAGAGCAGGTCGTTCTTCTTCGTCAGCTTGCCGTCGGATTCCACCGCAAAGGCATAGACCGGGCCGCCGTCCTTGCCGCCGCCTTCACCGACGGCGTATAGGGTCTTGCCGTTGGGATGCAGTGCGAGAAACGACGGGCTGCCGACTTCCGCAGCCAGCGTGGGATCGCTGAGCTTGCCGGTTGCGGTATCGAAATCCGCAACCATGATGCCTTTGCCGCCGGCTTTGCCGCCGGTGTAGCCGCCGAAGTAGGCGTGATACTTGGTGGTCATCGGTTTATCTCCGAGGCCGAGTGCGGAGGCACTCAGGCCGGTCGTCAGGAGCAGGGCAAACAGAAGTCGAAGCATGGCGAACATCCATCGGTTTCGGGGAGAGGGAAGGCCCGCAGGCGTTTTTCGCTTCCGTTCCGCCGCGGGATGGATGATGATACCGCCGGGGCGACTCGCGGTCATCCTTCTCCTCTCCCGTTCCGAAAGGTTCGTCGTCATGCGCGGTTTCGCGTTGCTGGTGATCTTGACGTCCTCGGCTGCCGCATCGGCTGAGAACAAGCCTTGGATCGACCTGATGAAGCCGGACGTCTGGAGCAAGTTCGACGAACGTTGGATCGCAACCGATACCGTGAAACTCGACGAAAAGAACTCGAAGAAGCTGATCGCCGAGAAGGTCGACAAGGGCACGGTCTGGGTCAACGGCCCCGGCCGCGTGGCAAACCTCATCACCAAACAGGAGTTTGCGGACTGCGAGATCGAGATCGAATTCCTAATCGCCAAAGGCTCGAACGCGGGGGTGAAGTTTCACTCTCTCTACGAGATTCAGATACTCGACACGTTCGGCAAGGATGTCAAAACGCTGACCGGCAACTCGATGGGCGGCATTTACCCGCGCGCCCGGAACGGCCCGCCCTATGGCTACGAAGACGACGGCACCCCACCCAAGGTGAACGCCGCGAACAAGCCCGGCGAATGGAACAAGCTGACCGCGACCTGGAAGGCCCCCCGCTTCGACGCCGCGGGCAAGCTGACCGAGCACGGCATCGTCGTCCGCGCCGAACTCAACGGCAAACTCATCCACGACAACGTGATCGTCAAAACGCCGACGGGCGCGAACTGGGTGAAGCCAAACACCGCGAAGGGACTCTTTATGGTCCAAGCCGACCACGGCCCGACGGCGATCCGGTTGCTGCGGATTCGGTAGTGTTCGGATCATCCCGGCAGCCGCAAGCTTCCGAATCACGTTCGCTCGATCAGATGAATAAAACTCTTGCCCAACCGCCCGCCATAGTTGCCTGCGGAGATGCGCTCCAGATCGGGCCTGTGCTCGGCGGCACGGATCGCGGCTTGGGTGGCCGTGCTGATGGTGGCGATGTCCGGCCCGTTGATGATGATCTCCTGCACGCTCACCACACCGGGCGGCAGCTTGCTTTCGACTTGGGGCGCGTCCCGCAAGGTTGGGCAATACTCGGCATACGTGGACGCGATCAGGAACTTATAGGAACTGCCGGCCTTCGAGCCGCTCGCGGCCACGCCGCCCGGGAACGGCAGTGACACGCCGGGGACAGTTGCGGCCGCTTCGGCGGCCAGACGCGCGGCATCGAGTGCGGCATCGGTCGAAAGCCCGAAGAACCACAGGTTGCCGCCCATCAAACCGTCGGCCCAGCCGATGCGCCGCTCGACGATGAATTCACCGCTGAGAATCGGCACAACGTAAACCCGCCGTCCGAAACGTTCGTCCTTGAACTGGTGGCCATCGCCGAAGTAGCTGAGCTTGCGGCCGAGCGGAAACCATTGCTCGCCATCGGCGGGAAGCACATTGAACGCCGCGGTCGTCGGGCAGGTCAGCACGTTCTGGCTGACGCGGACGAGCACGCTTCGTTCCAGTTTTTCCGCCCGATCCTTCCAGAAGCGCGGCACGTGAAACTGCACGATGGCCCCTACTCTTCCGTCCGGAGTTTCGTCGCCGTCGACGTACCGATCGAGGCCCGCTTCGCAGTCGCACAGGATGGAACTGCTGGCGTTGCCGGTCGAATTCCGCACGGCGTGGTCGAGCCAATATCGGTCCTTGGCCGTGATGAGAACCGATGCGGTGATGCTGCGGAACGCCTCGGCATACGTATCGTCGATGAGTGCGGGCACGGGCGAGTCCTCGGCAGGCTGATTCGCGGCAGTCGTCCATCTTAGTGGAGCTTTGCCGTTGCGAAGCAGCCGTTTTCGCGTCATCCTGATGGAAGAGGTTGCCTCGTAAGGTTTGCAGGAAAAAGGTGCGGTCATGGCTCGCGTTTGGGGCTTGCTGCTCGTCGGGTTCGTGGCGTGGTCTCATGCACAAGCCGCATCGCCGGACCCGGCGACGCTCGTCGTGTCTTCGGACGAGATGGCCGAAGCCCGCAGCTGGATCGCGAAGTTGAACTCGGTCCAATTTCGGGATCGCGAGTCGGCCATGGAACGGCTGACGGCCTTGGGCCGTAAGGCGCTCGTGCCGCTCGCGGATGCGACCAACGACCCGGATCCGGAGATCGCGGAACGGGTTCGCGAACTCTATCCCCGAGCCGCGGCCGCTGACCTGGAAGCCCGCGTCGAGACGTTTCTGGCGGACAAGCAGGAGCGTTACTCCCACGACCTGCCGGGGTGGTCGCGGTTCCGCGCGGTTGTCGGCAGCGATCCGGTGACGCGGGATCTTTTCACCGAAATCGTCCGCGACCGCGCCAACCACGAGCTGCTCTCGGCACTCGGTTCCATCGTCGGAGAACGCCGATTGCCGGCGGCGGCGCTCATCGGCGGCTGCCTCTATGCGGACGCGGAATCACCCCCGCGCGGCCGCGTTCTGCAGGCCCTCGCCAACCGTCGGCAGGCGATGCAGATGAAGGTCATCGCCCCGGCATTCGGTCGCCCCGCCGGCTTTGTGGCCAAGCAGCCGACGCTGCCGGAAGCCGCCTTGGTCCTAATGGCCGAGAGTGCGATGCCCGAGGAGACGCTCCTGTTCAACGCGATGCAGTTCAACATGACGAACTTCTTCTACCAGCAGGCCGCTCGCGATGCGTTCCAAGGCACCGGGAACTATGCCGAGGTCTTCCGGTCGCTCGTCCGCCGTTGGCTGGACACCCGCGTCGGTGCCGCCGCCTTGGCCAACGCCTTGAACACATCCTACGGCAACAAGTTCGAGCCGGAGCTGACGCTGCGGATCGCGGGCCGCATGCTGACCCTGCCCGGTGGGCTGCCGCACACGCGGACCAATGCACTGGGCATGATCGGCCGGTTGAAGGGCAAGGAACAGTTCCCGTTGGTCCTAAGTTGCCTGACGGATGATCGCATAGTCGCCAACGTCGGCGTGCCGCCGAACACCACACCCTTGGAAGTCCGCGATTTCGCTCTGGTGACCGCACTCTACCTGACGGATCAATCGCCGGTGGATTACGGCTTTCTGTCGAACCCGAATGCGACCGACGCGGTCAAGTTTCAATTCTTGGCGGCTCAGTTTCGACCGATGTCGAAAGGGCCGAAGCCCGAGGAACTCCGCACGGCCGCGTTTGAGAAATGGACGACTTGGGAATTGAGTACCTTCGGAGCCGCCGCCGGGCCGCTCGGCCCCTTGAGTGCGTTGTACTCCGCGAACGGCCGGCTTGCCCCGAAACCCGCCAACGGCTTGCCCGCGGCGAAGCTGCCGTGACCGGATACCTGCCTTATTGGTTCACGGCAGGGTCGATGACCGTTGAGTTGCAAAGCACCATCACTTCGTCACCGTCACCGCTTTGGCGATCCGCAGCGGGTCGCGGATCGTGTCGCTGCTCAGGGTGAACTCGAAGTCCGCGCGGCCGGGGGCGGCGGCTTTATAGGTGAGGCTGAACTTCACCTGCCCATCGGCCGGGATGTCGGTCGGGTTGAAGGTCACCACGCCGGCGGCAGTGGTGTAGGCGGGCGAGATTTCCTTTACGTCGATCAGCTTGTCGTGTTGGATCTTCAGCGTCACGTTCTTGGCGGTCGTGTTGCCGCCGTTGGTGACCGTGAAGGTGACCAGGCCGGGCTGGCCGACGGTGACGATGCCGGGCTGCAGTTCGGTCGAGTGCGTCAGATTGACGGCACCGCGGAAGGTGGTCGTCACACTTTTGCTTTCCTCCAGCCCGCGGCCGGCATCGGAATCGACGATGATCCTTTTCGCACCGCTCGCGCCGCACTTCAGCTTGAAGCGAACTTCGTAGCGTTGGCCGGGCTTCAGCGGGCCTTCCTCGCGGGTGGGTGCGAAGTCCCAGACGATCAGCCCGCGTTCCCGTTGGCCGCCGGTCGTCAGGCCGGCGACGGTGCAGTCCTTGGGAATGGCGGCGATCATGCGGAGCCGGTTCAGCGGCATCGTGCCGGTATTGGTGACACCCGCGGTATAGCTTGCGGTGCCGTCCGCTTCGACCGTTTCCGGACCGGTGAAGTCGAGCGCCGTCTTGGCGGTAAGCAGCTTCACGATCGACTGCGACGGGTCGCCGGCGGTGACGCCGTCGCCGGTGGCGTTGCTGGTCGAGGCGAGTTGGCCGACCGCGCCTTTGGACCGGATGCGGTAGTTGACGAACTTCGATTGACCCGGCGCGATGGTGCCGAGGCTCCAGACCCGCTGCCCCGGCACAGTCCCCTTTTCCGAATCGCCGTCGGTGACGTACTCGACTTCGCCGTCGTTGTCCTCGGTCAGTTTCACGTTCGGCACGGGCACGGAGCCGTTGTTGTGGACTTCGACGCGGATGGCGACGGCTTCGCCCGTCAGCGCCGTTTCGGGGGCGACCTTTCGGACGCTCAGCTTCGGCTTCTCAATGTCGGTCGTCACCGTTTGGCCATGCTCGTACGAGACGAACGCCGTGCCCTTGATGCTGGTCGCCTTGGGGTCGAGCTTGGCATAGGTGACTTCGATTTCCTTGGTCGTGCCCGGCTTGAACTCGGCGAATCGCCACTCGAATTCCGCAGGGGCGGGAGCGCCGACCGGTGTGCCGGCCGGCTCCATCGTCGGCGTCCCTTCGGTTCCCTTGGGAATCGGATGCCGCACGATGACGCGGTAGGCCGCGGAGGCGGAGGGATTGGTGACGATGATCCGATACTTCAGCGGCTTGCCGGGGGCGAGGGCCGCGAGGGTTCGCACCTGAATCCGCACGATCGGCCCGGCCGGTTCGGCCATGCGAACCCCGGGCTGCGTGAATTGAATCGGGATGACACCCGGATCGACTCGTTCGGGTTCGTCCGGTTCTGCTTGCGCGAGGACCGATCCGGTCGACAAGACGACGAGCGACAGGATTAGAATCAGCCGGTCCATCCTTGGCCCAACCTCAGGTACTTTAGGCGATCTCCACAGTGCTAACACGCCCCGGCAAGCCGGGGCAAGGGCAACTCCACTGGACGCGCGGAACGGGCGGTGCTATTTCGCCGACCCGAACACCGTCCCCCGGAGGCGAAAGCCATGCAGCGTCGTGAATTCCTGAGTGTCGTCGCCGCCCTTCCCGCCTGCGTGGGCACAGTCTCCGCCGAGGAGAAGATCATTCCGGCTTCGGCGAAGGACGCACCCGCGGCCGTCGAAGCCGTCGCCAAGCCGGTGCCGAACGCAGGCGAGATGCTCCCCAAAATGCTGGCCGAGAGCCGCATCGCCGTCGCCAAACTGCGGGACTACACCGGCCACCTGATCCGGCAGGAACGGGTGCAGGGCAAGCCGACCGTCGAGCAGATTCTCGAAGTCCGCTACCGCACGACGCCGCAGGCGATCAACCTGAAGATCGTCAAGCCGCTCGCCTTGGCAGGCGAAGAGACGACGTGGCACAGCGGCGAATCGAAGACGAAGGTCCGCCACCGGCCCGCAGGCATCGAAGGCGTTCGCGGCTTCCGGACTTACGACCACAACGACGCGAAAGTCATGACGCACACCCGCCACCCGGCCAACGAAGTCGGCTTCGCCGCGCTGCTCGAACGGGTCGAAACCATGCTGGCCGTCGAAAAGCAGGTCCACGGGGGTGCCGCCGTCTACGGTTCCGAATTCACCTTCGCCGGCAAGCCGGTGATCCGCTTCGAAATCCTCGCCGACCGTCCCCACCCGGCTCGCTACGCCGCCAAGTGCGTGGTCTATCTCGAAACCGAGAGCAAGCTTCCCGTGCGCTTCGAAGCCTACGACGCGCCCAAGGCTCCCGGTACCGCGGGCGACCTGATCGAATCCCAAAGTCACATCGACCTGAAGACGAATGTTGGCCTGGGCGAGAACAACTTCAAGCAGTGAGTTCGGGAATCGGTTGACACGCCGTTGGGCACTCGCTATCCCGCGTTCGGTGGGAAGATGCAGTCCCGGCGATGTCCGGTGGGTTGCAGCTTCGTGCCGGATGGGAAGGTCTTGTGCCGATGAACGAGTCGCCGTTGCCGCGAGCCTTGTCCACTCCGTTGGAAACTCTCGAACACCGGGAGATGCCGGCGGCCGTACCGTGGATCGTCGAGCCGTTCCAGCGCGGCCCGGTCAGCGGCCTGCCTTCGGGTTGGTCTCAGTGGTCGTCGGACGGCACGCCGGACTTCGCGGTGGACACGACCGCTCCCGGGCTGGGCGATCAAGGCCGGCTCCGCGGCGTCGCACCGACGGGAATCATCGGCCGGGCCTGGTTGAATTCGGGATTCGCCGCGGACGTGGAGACCTCGGCTGCGGTTTACCTCAACTCCGCCGAACCCGCCCAGCTCTTCATCCGCGGCCGCAACCTCAACGGCACCAACGCGAGCTACTATGCCGCGAGCGTGATGCGCGGCGCCGAGGTGCAACTGACTCGCGTGCTCAACGGCACGGCGACCGTGCTCGGCACGGTGAAATCGGAAGACTACATCAGCAGCCGCTGGGTCACGCTCACGATCCGCGCCGAGGGAGACAACCTTAAGGTCTTCCTTCATCGCGGCGATAGGAACCAGTACCTGGGCCGCGACGGCGTCTGGACGCGGCACCGCACGGCCGCGACGGAAGTTCGGGACACGGCCATCCGCACCGCCGGGCAGGTCGGCTTCGCCCGCAACGGTCAGGCCGCCGGCGAGGTGGTTTTCGACAGTCTTCGGGTTGGTTCGTCCAACGCCCGCCAAGCGTCGTCCTATGTTGAGGAACGCTTCAGCCGGGGTGAGGCGGTCGGCCTGCCGGCCGGTTGGCAGCAATGGTCGAACTCGTCCGCGTTCCGGCCCCGCACCGATGCGGACGAGACCCTGCGAATGGACGCGGGCAGCGCCGTTGAAGCCCGGGCCTGGCTCAACCGCAGCATTCCGTCGGATGCCCAATTGTCCGCGTCGCTTTACGTCAATTCGCTGATTCCCGCCGGCATCATCTCCCGCGGCTCGAACTTGAGCACCAATCGGGAAACCGGCTACCAATTGACCGTGAAGCGCGGCTTGGACGTCCAACTCAGCCGCATCGTGAACGGCACGGAGACGCGCTTGGCGACGATCCGCAGTCGCGACTACCTCAGCGGCCTTTGGGTACAGGCTTCCGTCATCACCAGCGGCGACTCGATCCGCGTGCAGGTCTACCGCTCGGATACGGGCCAATATCTGAAGGCGGACGGCACTTGGTCACTCACGGCCGTTTATGCCATGTCCATCACCGATACGGCGATCCGCACGGGCAACTCGGTCGGCCTGGTCCGCGGCAGCGGCTACGCCGGGCAACTCGTCTTCGACAACTTTCTGGTGACGACGACGCCGGACCGCAACGCCGCCGCCGGGCCGATCCCGACCGGAGCGGACAAGCCGACCACGCCGGCCGTCCCCGGTGAAGACCTGCCCGGGCCGGTCGTGCCACCGCGCGTGCCGCCAAGAGTGCCCCCCGTTGTTCCGCCGACGGTGCCGCCCAGGGTTCCGCCGGTAACGGTGCCGAGCGTGCCGCCGGTCACCAGTTCCGCGTTGCCGAGCGTGCCGCGGAACTATTCCCATATCCGCGTCGCGAACTTGGCCTACTTCGGCACCCCACTGGAAGCCTACGAGCAGGACCTGTTGAGGAACTCGGTCGATCTTGTCATCCCGAATCTCGCTTACCTCGAAGACATCAACGCGATCAGCCCCACAACGCCGCAGTTCGTTTACACCAACGTTTCGAACATCTACCTCAGCCTCATCACGGACTGGAACGACTACGCAGACCGCAACCGTCTCGACCGCGAAGTCGCGTTTTACCACGTCAACAAGGCGACCGCCTTCAACGGCATGAGTGCCTCAGCCGTGCCCGTGGAACGCTTCTGGGGTGCCTACCGCGGGACGGATGCGAAGTGGGACAACCTGACCCGCAGCGCGAGCAACACCGGCAATGCGATCACCTTCGCCGAGCGCGGAGAAAGTCTTGCGCTCGGCTTCCTGGAGAAGTATCGCGAGATCAACGTCGATCTCTCCAAGGCCGCGGGCGCGGGTTTCACATCCGCGATCGAATACGTCTCCGCGGTGGATGCCACCGGGAAGCCGACCCGATGGAGCACGCTGCGAACGTTGTCCGATACGACCAACGGCTTGAAGGTCGACGGCCGCATCAGCTTCGATCCGCCGCGCGACTGGGTCGCCGCGTCGGTCGGCGGCAGCGCTCGGCTGTTCTACACCCGCATCCGCACCACCGGTACCGGCACCCCTCCCGCGGCTACGACCGTGCTGGGCCGCAACTACACCGCGGGCGGCATGATTCCGGCCTTCGACGCCAAAGCGGACCGGGACGGCGACGGCTACCTCAACGATGCCGAGTATGCGAAGCGAACGAAGGGCTTCGATGCCCGCTTCGAGTACGAGGGCCGCTTGTTCTACCCGAACTACGGGCCGATGCGTTTCGCCACGAACATCAGTCATCCCGGTTTCCGGGGCTGGGCCGTCGATTACCACGTCCGATTCCTCGCCACCCAGCCCCTGGCGGACGGCTTCTTCGTGGACAACAGCATCGGCCGACTGATCGTCGATCCGACCGGCCTTCAGGAAAAGCTGGACACCTACCCGGACGATTACGGCAGCTTGCTCGGCACCATCAACCGCCGCCTGATGGCGAACGGCAAGTGGCTGATCGCCAACACCGCCGGCGGCAACAAGACCGCCGAGCCGATCCTCCGCAATGGTGTCTCGTACCTCGAAGAATTCGCGCTGCGGCCGATGAGTGCCAACCACGTCCAGTTCGACGATCTGGCCGCGACGGTAAAGTACCGCCGGCAACTCGCGGGCGGCAAGGCCTACGAAATCCTCGACAGCCTGCCGAACAACGGCTTCGACGCCAACGACCCGCGGCTGCAGATCGCCACACTGGCGATGTACTATCTTGTCGCCGACGCGAACTTGTCGATGCTCATGATCAACGGCGGCAACGAGCCGGCGAGCACGTGGCGCCGGCACTGGATCGACGCGATCAAATTCAACGTCGGTCGGGCCAAAACCGAACAGGGCCTCTTCGCGACCGGCGTCGATCCGGCGGACAATTCACTCGTTTACAAGGTCTACCAACGCAGCTATCAGAATGCCTTGGTGCTCTACAAGCCGCTCGCCTACACCCGCGGCAAGACCGGCACCACGGCGGACAACACGCGCACCACGCATCAACTCGAGCGGCTCTACCGCCCGCTCCGGGCCGACGGGACGCTCGGCACCGCGACGCGCACGATCACCCTGCGGAACGGCGAAGGTGCCGTGTTGGTGCCGGCCTAGTGCTTTCAACTGACGAGCCTCCGGGTTCATCCCGGAGGTCGACGATAATGCCCCATGATCAAGCTCGTCGTCCCTGACTCCGATACCGACGAGCCTCCGGGTTCATCCCGGAGGTCGACGACAGTGCCCCACGATTAAGCTCGTCGTCCCTGACTCCGATACCGACGAGCCTCCGGGTTCATCCCGGAGGTCGACAGTGCCCCACGATGGAGGCTCGTCGAACACTCCCGACCAGATTGATGTCCTTTCCTCCGGGACAAGCCCGGAGGCTCGTCTTCTTGGCTGGACATCTTGTAAGCCGTAAAGCAACTCCTTGATTCTGCACCCTGACCATCACCAACGATCCACCCATGCCCGTTGCACCCATCGACGATGCCCCTTCGGTCCGCCGGGCCTTTCTGTCACTCGTCGTCTTCTCGTTTCGTCGGCATCGGCAGGTGCGGCAGATGGCGTGGACCGCACTCGGGTTGCTGGCGCTGCTGTGCGTCTTCGTGGCGGTCCTCACGCATGGGCCGTCGGGTTGGGGTCTGCAGGACCGCTGGTCGCTGCGGTGGAACATGAAGGTGAAAGACTTTTCGGCGGTGCTCGATCAGATGCAGATGACGCCGAGTTCGTCCGACGGCTCGGCGGCATTCATGATGATCACCGCCCCGTTTCGTGCCATGCTCGCGGACCAGAAGTTTCTGGACGATTGGGCCTTCCTGAACTTCTCTCGCTGGGTCGTCTTCACGATGCACCTGGGCTTCCTCATGCCGCTGTTCACGCTGGCGTATGCGTCCGCCGGCATCGGCGCCGAACGCGAAAGCCGGACGCTGATTTGGCTGCTGACAAGGCCCTTGCCGCGCTGGGCGATCTACCTGGCGAAGTTTCTGGGCGGCCTGCCGTGGTGCCTGGGAGCCTCGGTCGGCGGCTTCGCGGTGCTGTGCCTAGCGGGGGGCGACCTCGGGCGGCGGGCCTTCGTCACCTATTGGCCCGCGATCGTCGCCGGCACGATCGGCTTCTCGGCGCTGTTTCACCTCATCGGCGCGACCCTTCGGCGGCCCGCGGTGGTGGGGCTGGTTTACATCTTTTTCTTCGAAACGGTCGTCGCGAATCTGCCGGGCAGCTTGAAGCAGCTCAGCCTGAACTATTACACGCGCTCGATGCTCTACAATGAAGCCGAGGCGATGTTGAGCGTGGCCCGACCCGATGCGTTGGATGTGTATGCCCCGGTCTCCAGCCTCACGGCTTGGGGCGCGATTCTGGGCGCGACATTGGTGTTCACGTTGCTCGGCATGTGGCTCTTCGGTCGCCAAGAGCCGAAGGACGAACTGTAAGGGACGACGCATGACCCCGGAACCAGCGCAGAATGCCGAAGAGTCGCCGTTGCACGGCTACCGCGGTGCGGCGACTCCGCCACCGATGTTGGAACGGCCGCGCGGGCTGACGGTGGCCATCAGCCGGGAAGCGGGTGCCCGGGGTACGAGTATCGCACACGCCATCGGCCGACTGTTGGGCTGGCAGGTCTACCCGCAGGACATGCTCGACTTTCTGGCGCACGACGACACCGCGCGCGCGGAAATGCTGAAGGATCTGCCCGAAGCGGCGATTCACTGGGCAGCCTTGCAGGCGGCCGGTTTTCAATCCCGTCGGAACCTACCGGACGATCACGACGGCGCTGCCGCGGCTCGCCTGATCTTTGCTTTGGCCGCCCGCGGTGAAGCAGTGGTCGTCGGCCGCGGTGCGGGATTCATCCTGCCGAAAGAAACGACGGTTCACGTCCGCATCGTCGCACCGGTCGCAGTCCGCACGGCTTACCTTGCCCAATGGCTGCGGCAGACCGATGACGAAGCCGCCGCGGAAGCGGCAAGCCGCGACCGTCGCCGCGCGAGCTTCATCCGCACCATGACCGACATTCCTTTGGAGGACGTGACCGCTTACGACCTGGTGCTGAATTCCGCCCGGCTGAATCCGGAATCGGTCGCCCAAGTCATCGCCGAAGCCGTCCGCACGAAGCAGTTGGAGACCGAGGCCGCGCGATCAAGCCCCTTTGCGCTTGACAACTTTTAGTCAAAGTGCGAGTCATAAAGAGTGTGGATTGCGGACGGTGGAGGTGGACGGCATGCGGCATTTTTCGTGCGACCTGTGCGGCAGAGATCTGACCGCCAACGAGTCTCGGTTCGTGCTCCGCATGGAAGTCTACGCGGCAACGGCACGGGGCCATGAATCGGCATCAAGCTTGGACGACGATGCTGCGGAAATGATGGGCGACCTGCTCGATGCCCTCGACGGAGATTCCGAAACCGACTCGGAACTGTCGCTTGCTCCGTCGACGCAGTCGATGGAATACGACTTGTGCCCGAACTGCCGGACCCGCTTCGCCGCCGACCCGCTGGGTCGCGATCAGCTTCGCAAACTTCGCTTCAGTGCGAATTGATCCCCAAGTATGCCGCTGCTCCTGATTCTGCTGATGCTGGTTTCCTGCCTGCCGCTGCCGTGGCCGGAGCGGCCTGACGGTGTTGCACCGCTCGGCTGCCTGCTGGTTGTCATCGGCTTGATGGCGATCTCCATCCTCACCACGATGATGGTTGCAACTCGATTCACGAATCGGCTCGCACGTCACTCCGAGCGGCGAACTGAGATCATCCGTAGTTACGTGAAGTTCCAGCGCCGGATTCCTTGGCTGACACTCGGGCTGTGGATCGTTGCGGTCGTGCCGGGCGGCTGGGCCTTCACGGTGCGCGAACAGGCGGCCTCGGATTGGCACGGTCGCGATCCGCTGTTGTGGCCGGCGGCTGAACTGCTCGTGCCCTTGCCGTATTTCCTCGCCTTGCTGGCGAACTGGTCGAGTCGGTTTCGGCTCGATCGTGCCTTATACCTGAGTTCGGACAAAGTCACGCGCGGGGAAGCTCCGGCCGAATTCTGGAGCCTGCCGGGGTACGTACTGTTTCAAGCGCGGACGCTGCTTCTCTACCTCGGCCTGCCGATGGGTCTGTGTGTGACCCAGCAAACGCTGTCGCGGATCGCCCCGGAGTTCAGCGCCTCGGACTCGGCGGCGTGGATGACTTTTCTCGGCTCGTTCGGCACGCTCATCGTCTTCCCGTGGCTGGTACCGCGATTCCTCGGCCTGAGCAGGATGCTGCCGGGTCCGCATCGGACGGAGTTCGAGGCCGCAAGCCGACGGCTGGGCATCCGCTTCGCCCAGTTTTACGTCTGGCCGACGCGGGGCCAAATGATCAACGCGATGGTGCTCGGCATCGTCCCGCAACTCCGCTATGTGATCTTCACCGATCGGCTTCTGGATGAATTGACCGTGGAGGAACGCTTGGCCGTGTTCGGCCACGAGGCGGGTCACGCTCGGCATCATCACCTGCCGTACTACGTGTTGTTTCTCGTGCTGAGCGGCATCGTCGTCGGTGCGGCAACCTTGGGTATGAATGCCTTGATTCCCTGGCCGACGCGCTGGGTGGAATGGTCCGGCTTGTTGTCGCTGCCGGTGTTGGGCGTCTACTTCTTCGTCGTGTTCGGCTGGCTGTCGCGCCGCTGCGAACGCCAAGCGGACGTTTTCGGCTGCCGCGTCGGTTCGTGCAGGAATCCCGAATGCGTCGACCACGACGAGGACACGACCTTGGGCGGGCGCGACTCGTTGTGCCGCACCGGCATCCGTTCGATGATTCAGGCACTCGACCGCGTCGGCGATCTCACCGGCTCGGGCGCGGCACCGCAATCCAGACGGGCGAAGGTGTGGGCCTTGGTCCGCGCCTGGCAGCACGGCAGCATGCATTCCCGCATCGAGTTTCTGCAGCGGATGCTCGACGACCCCACGCTGGCCGCCAAGGCTGACCGCCACGCCTTCCGTACGCGGCTGGGCCTGGCCTTGGGGCTGACGGGCTTCGCGGTCGCGTTCGGCTTCATCTACGGCTGGGCTGCGTTGCTGAAGCTGCTCTGAGCGGTGGTGCGGTCCGAGTTGGGCAACCGGGTCACGCTCATCCCCAACCCCGATGTGCCTCCGGGTTCAGCCCGGAGGTCAGCGTTCTTGTCCCATGGCGTCAGCTTGGCGTCGTCGTGGGAAAAAATGGAAGTCACTTCCTCCGGGGCAAGCCCGGAGGCTCGTCGCTTACCGGTTTCACCTGACCTTGCCGCCGGTTCGGCCCTATAATCACTCAACTGCCGGTTTGCACGTTTCCCGAGGTCGAGGCTCGTTCCCATGCGGTGGATCCAACCTACCTTCATCTCTGCTCTGTTTCTCCTACCTGCGACCGGCCTGCGGGCGGACAAGAAGAATCCGACCTTTGCGGACGATGTGTTGCCCGTCATCAAGCAGCACTGCATCAACTGCCACTCGGACGACAAGCAGAAGGGCGGGCTGAACCTCGCCTCGTTCCCGGCGACCATGCAGGGCGGCTCCTCGGGTGTCGTGGTGGCGGCAGGTGATCCGGACAAGTCCCGAATCTACACGCTTTCGGCTCACAAGGAAGAGCCGGTGATGCCGCCGAGCAAGCAGAAGATTCCGGCGGATCAACTGGAAGTGTTGCGGCTCTGGGTCGAACAGGGTGCCCGCGAAACCGCGATGAGCAAGGCAGCGATGCCCGTCAAGCCGAAGGTGGACATCGGTTTGAAGTCGGTCGGCAAAGGGAAGCCCGAAGGTCTGCCGCCGATGCCGACGGCCGGGAAGTTCAAGGTCGACCCATTCGTGGTCGCCCGACGACCGGGGGCCGTGTTGGGCCTGGCCGCCAGCCCGTGGGCGCCACTGGTCGCGGTCGGCGGGCAGAAGCAGGTGCTGCTGTTCCATGCCGATCACGGCGACCTGCTGGGGGTGCTTCCCTTCGAACACGGTCAGATTCAGTCGATTCGCTTCAGCCGCAACGCAAAGTTCCTGCTCGTCGCCGGCGGTCGCGGCGGCGCCTCCGGCAAGGCGGTGTTGTTCAACGTGGAAACCGGCGAGAAGGTAACCGAGGTCGGCAGCGCCGAAACCGATGCGATTCTCAGTGCGGACATCTCCGCGGATCAATCGCTGATCGCCGTCGGCACCACCACGCGGCTGGTCCGCATCTACTCCGTTGCGGACGGCAGCGTTCAACAAACGATCAAGAAGCACACCGATTGGGTGACGGCCGTCGAGTTCAGTCCGGACGGCGTGCTCCTGGCCAGCGGGGACCGCAACGGCGGGGTCTTCGTTTGGGAAGCGGCAACCGCGCGGGAGTTTCATACAATCCGCGGTCACACGCAGATGATCACCGACGTGAGCTGGCGAGCCGATTCCAACCTGCTGGCGACCGGCAGCCTGGATGGCACCATCCGCCTTTGGGAAATGGAAAACGGGGGCCAAGTGAAGAACTGGAACGCCCACGGCGGCGGCGTGGAAGCGGTCCGCTTCAGCATGGACGGCCGTTTGGCTTCCACCGGTCGCGACAAGCTCACCAAGCTCTGGGACGGCAACGGCGCACTCCAGAAGCAGTTCGAGACCTTCGCCGAGGTCGGCCTGCGGGTGGGTGTGAGCCACGACAACACAAAGGTGATCGGCGGCGATTGGAGCGGCGCACTACGGGTCTGGTCCACTGCCGACGGCCGCAAACTGGCGACCATGACGACCAACCCCGGCCCACGCGCCGAGCAGGTCAAGGAAGCCGAGGCGGCCCTGATCGCGGTGACGGCCAAGATCAAGGCGATCGGAGATGCATACATCGCCGCGCAAGCGAAGGCGAAGCAGTCAGGCGATGCCTTCGCGGCCGCCCAAGCCAACATCGCCAAGCTCAACGGCGACTTGGCCCTGAATCAGAAGACATTCACGGAAAAGACGGCCGCCGCTACGGCTTTGACTCCCCAGGTCCCTCCTGCCAAGGCCGAGGCCGATAAGCAAACGGCGGCACTGGCGGCCGTCAACAACAAAGCATTCGCATTGGAGACGAGCCTGCCGATCTACGCGGAGACGGCGAAGAAACTGCAGGAAGCCGCAGCCAAGGCACCGCAGAATCCGGACCTCGCCGCCGCGGCCAAGCCGGCCGCTGATGCCGTCGTCAAATTGCAGGCCGACCTGGTTGTGGTGAAGAAGGCCCAGGCAGAAACGGCCGCAGCTCATAAACTTGCCGTCGATAAGTCGGCCAAGCTGACGGTCGATCTAGCCGCCGCACAAGCCGCTGCCGTTGAGGCCAAGAAAATCGTCGATGCCCTGCCCCCCGCCATCAAGGCCGCGGCCGACGGCCTGCCGGCAGTCAAGAAGGCGGCCGATGATGCAGCCGCCGCATCGAACGTCGTCAAGGCTCAAGCGGATATGGCCGCCGCGGAATTGAAGGATGCTCAAGCCAAATTCGAGAGGTTGAAGAAGACACCGTGATCGATCGCGGTGAGACGGGAATGTTCGTCATCCATCTCAATTTTAGCCTTC
>Ga0163144_10006431_pt1 | contig 25918 bp, 21 predicted proteins | sample OliLak19BULKMAT1_FD_123175 | JGI IMG/M metagenome (GOLD analysis project Ga0163144, IMG submission 123175) | Freshwater microbial mat bacterial communities from Lake Vanda, McMurdo Dry Valleys, Antarctica - Oligotrophic Lake LV.19.BULKMAT1 | ecosystem: Environmental > Aquatic > Freshwater >...
CGCGCAGGCGCAACCGCCGCTCAAGGTCGGCCTGATGCTGCCGTCCACCGGCACCTTCGCGGCCCTGGGCGACATGATCGAACGCGGCTTTCGGCTGTATGTGCAGGAGCAAGGTGGCAAGCTCGGCGGGCGCGAGATCCAGTACTTTCGTGTCGACGATGAGAGCGATCCGTCCAAAGCCACCGACAACGTCAACAAGCTGATCAAGCGCGACAACGTCGACATCATCGTCGGCACAGTGCACTCGGGCGTGGCCCTGGCCATGGCGCGCGCGGCCAGGGAAAGCAACACCATGCTGATCGTGCCCAATGCCGGGGCCGATGCCATCACCGGCGCGATGTGCGCGCCGCACATCTTTCGCAGCTCGTTCTCCAACTGGCAACCCGGTTACGCCACCGGCGTGGTCGCGGCGAGCAAGGGTTACAAGCGAGCCATGACGATCACCTGGAACTACGCCGCCGGCGCCGAGACCGTGAAGGGCTTCACCGAGGCCTTCGAGAAGGGCGGCGGCAAGGTCATCAAGGACCTGAACCTGCCCTTCCCGAACGTCGAGTTCCAGGCCTTGCTGACCGAGATCGCGGCGCAAAAGCCCGATGTCGTGTTCGCCTTCTTCGCCGGAGGCGGCGCCGTCAAGTTCGTCAAGGACTACGACGCGGCCGGCCTGAAGAAGGGCGTCCCACTGCTCGGCTCGGGTTTCCTGACCGACGGCACGCTCGAGGCGCAGGGCGCCTCGGCGCAGGGCCTGCAGACTGCGCTGCACTACGCCGACAACCTCGAGACACCGCGCAACAACGCCTTTCGCAAGAACTTCGCGCTGACCTTCAAGGCCAACGCCGATGTCTATGCCGTGCAGGGCTACGACGCTGCGCAGTTGCTCGGTGCCGGCCTGGTGGCCGTCAAGGGCGACTTCGCCAAGCGCGACGCGATGATCGCGGCGATGCGCAAGACCACGGTGGACAGCCCGCGCGGCAAGTTCACCCTGTCGGCCTCGCACAACCCGGTGCAAGACATGTTCTTGCGCGAGGCCGTGGGCAAGAACAACGAAGTCAAAGGCGTCGCGGTCAAGGCCCTGGCCGACCCCGGCCGCGGCTGCAAGATGTGACCACACCCACCCGCATGGCAGCTTTGCCGCGCCGCCTCAAGGTAGCCGAGGGCCGCAGCTCCAAGCCGCAGGGCCCGCTGGCGGACCGGCAGCGCCGGATCCGCGGCGGCTGGCAGGCATCACACGTCGCACCCAGGAGCCTGTCTTGATTCTCGAAATTGCCGACATCCGCATCAACGCCGGGCAGCAAGCTGCCTTCGAAGAAGCGATTCAGCGCGGCGTCAGCGCCATCATTTCGCAGGCCTCGGGCTACCGCGGCTGGAAGATCAACAAGAGCGTCGAGAGCCCGGAACGCTACTTGCTGATGATCTTCTGGGACACCCTGGAAGACCACATGGTGGGCTTTCGCCAGGGGCCGCTGTTTCCGCAGTGGCGCGCCATCGTCGGGCCCTTCTTCGCCCAACCGCCGCAGGTGGAACACTTCTCCTTGGTCGGCGAGTCGAGCTGACGCTCACCGCGGCGCGGCGGCTCACATGCTGCGCCGGTACTGCCCACCCACCTCGAACAGCGCGTTCGTGATCTGCCCCAGCGAGCAGCAGCGCACCGCGTCCATCAACACCTCGAACACGTTGCGGTTGTCGATCACGGCCTGTTGCAGGCGCTTCAGCATCGCCGGCGCTGCGCCCGCATGGCGGGCGTGAAAGTCGGCCAGCCGCTTCAACTGCGACTGCTTCTCTTCCTCGGTCGAGCGCGCCAGTTCAATCTGCGGCGGCACGGTTTCGCTGTGCGGATTGCGAAAGGTGTTGACGCCGACGATCGGGTACTCGCCGGTGTGTTTCTGCATCTCGTAGTGCATCGACTCTTCCTGGATCTTGCCGCGCTGGTAGCCGGTCTCCATTGCACCCAGCACGCCGCCGCGCTCGGCGATCTTCTCGAACTCGGCCAGCACCGCCTCTTCGACCAGCTCCGTCAGTTCGTCGATGATGAAGGCGCCCTGGCCGGGGTTTTCGTTCTTGGCCAGGCCCCACTCGCGGTTGATGATCAACTGGATCGCCATCGCGCGGCGCACGCTCTCTTCGGTCGGCGTGGTGATCGCTTCGTCGTAGGCGTTGGTGTGCAGCGAGTTGCAGTTGTCGTAGACCGCGATCAGCGCTTGCAGCGTGGTGCGGATGTCGTTGAAGGCAATCTCCTGGGCGTGCAGCGAGCGGCCCGAGGTCTGGACGTGGTACTTCAGCTTCTGGCTGCGCTCGTTGGCGCCGTAGCGGTCGCGCATCGCCGTGGCCCAGATGCGCCGCGCGACCCGCCCGAGCACGTTGTATTCCGGGTCCATGCCGTTGGAGAAGAAGAAGGACAGGTTGGGTGCGAAGTCGTCGATGTGCATGCCGCGCGCCAGATAGGCTTCGACGAAGGTGAAGCCGTTGGACAGTGTGAAGGCAAGCTGCGAGATCGGGTTGGCCCCCGCCTCGGCGATGTGATAGCCCGAGATGCTCACCGAGTAGAAGTTGCGCACGTCGTGGTGCACGAAGTACTCGGCGATGTCGCCCATCACCTTGAGGCTGAACTCGGTCGAGAAGATGCAGGTGTTCTGGCCCTGGTCTTCCTTCAGGATGTCGGCCTGCACCGTGCCGCGCACATTCGCCAGCACCCATTCGCGGATCTTGGCGGCTTCGGTGTCGGTCGGTTCGCGCCCGTTGTCGGCCTTGAATTTGTCAAGGTTCTGGTCGATCGCGGTGTTCATGAACATCGCCAGGATCGTCGGCGCAGGCCCGTTGATCGTCATGCTGACCGACGTCGCCGGATGCGTCAGGTCGAAGCCGCTGTACAGCACCTTCAGGTCGTCGAGGGTGGCGATCGAGACGCCCGAGTTGCCGACCTTGCCGTAGATGTCGGGCCGCCGGTCGGGATCGTGGCCGTACAGCGTGACGGAGTCGAAGGCCGTGGACAGGCGCTTGGCCGGCAGGCCTTCGCTGACCATCTTGAAGCGCTTGTTGGTGCGAAAGGCATCGCCTTCGCCGGCAAACATGCGCGTCGGGTCTTCGCCTTCGCGCTTGAACGCGAAGGTGCCGGCGGTGTAGGGAAAGCTGCCGGGCACGTTGTCGAGCAGCAGCCACTTCAGCAGTTCGCCGTGGCATTCATAGCCCGGCAGCGCGACCTTGCGGATCTTGCTGCCCGACAGCGTGATGTGGGTCAGCGAGGTGCGGATTTCCTTGTCGCGGATCTTCACGACGTATTCGTCGCCGGCATAGGCCCGCTGCATGTCGGGCCACATCGCGAGCAGCTTCTTCGCCGTCGGCTCGAGTTGGGCTTCGCGCTGCTCGGCCAGGTTGATCGCGGCTTCGGCCGCACGCGGCTTGTCGGGTTTGCCGACCGTGAGCATCTTCGCCGCTGCGCGCAGTTGCTGGATTTCGCGCGCCAGCGCAGCCTGCGCGCGCGCGCGCTGCTTGTAGCCGCGCACCGTGTCGGCAATTTCGGCCAGGTAGCGCACCCGCGCGCCGGGCACGATCGGCACCTGGTGCGTACTGTGGCGCGTGGTAACGGTCGGCAGGCGACCTTGTTGCGGGTTCGCCAGCTTCAGGCCGGCCTGGACCAGACGCGGCTTCAGGGCCTGGTAGAACGCCGTCACGCCGTCGTCGTTGAAGCGGCTGGCCATGGTGCCGAACACCGGCATCGCTTCGGGGCTTCGCTTCCACGCCTCGCGATTGCGCTGGACCTGCTTGGCCACGTCGCGCAAGGCGTCGGCCGCGCCCTTGCGGTCGAACTTGTTGATCGCCACGAACTCGGCGAAGTCGAGCATGTCGATCTTCTCGAGCTGGCTGGCGGCGCCGAACTCGGGCGTCATCACGTACATCGGCACATCCACCAACGGCACGATCGCCGCGTCGCCCTGGCCGATGCCCGAGGTCTCGACGACGATCAGGTCGAAGCCGGCCACCTTGCAGGCGGCCAGCACGTCGGGCAGGGCCTGGCTGATTTCCGAGCCGAAATCGCGTGTCGCCAGACTGCGCATGTAGACGCGCGGTCCCTGGCTCCAGGGCCCGATGGCATTCATGCGGATGCGATCGCCCAGCAGCGCGCCGCCGCTCTTGCGGCGAGACGGGTCGATCGAGATCACCGCAATGCGCAGCGCGTCGTCGTTGTCCAGGCGCAGGCGCCGGATCAATTCGTCGGTCAGGCTGGATTTGCCGGCGCCCCCTGTCCCGGTGATGCCCAGCACCGGCACCTTGGCCGCCGCAGCGCGCGCGTGCAGTGCCGTCAGCAGAGAGGCGTCGGCACGGCCGTTCTCGAGTGCCGTGATGAGTTGGGCCAGCGCACGCCAGGCGGTCTGGCCGTGCCCACCGAGGGCGTCCAACGATGTCGGTGCGTGAATCGACAAGTCGACGTCGGCGCGCATCATCATCTCGCCGATCATTCCGGCCAGACCCATGCGCTGGCCGTCCTCGGGGCTGAAGATGCGCACGCCGCTGTCGGCCAGGGTGCGAATTTCGCTTGGCACGATCACGCCGCCACCGCCGCCGAAGACCTGAATGCGCTCGCCGCCGCGCGCCTTGAGCAACTCAACCATGTACTTGAAGTACTCGACATGGCCGCCCTGGTAGGAACTGACGGCGATGGCCTGCACGTCTTCCTGCAGGGCCGCGGTGACGACATCGTCGACCGATCGGTTGTGGCCGAGATGGATCACCTCGGCGCCCATGCCTTGCAGGATGCGCCGCATGATGTTGATCGCTGCGTCGTGGCCGTCAAACAGGCTGGCGGCTGTGACGAAGCGCACCTTGTGCCGCGGCCGGTAACTGGCCAGGGCTTGGCTTTCGGCAGACAGGTCGGTCATGGCGGGCGTCCGGCGGTGGTTGGTTGACGTTTACGTAAACGTCAAGTGGCATCATGCCATCGTTGCCCGTCGGCCCCAGCGTGGCAGGGTCAAAACTCGTGGTTTGCCCGCGGGTTCGCCAGCGACGCGGAAGAATTCTGCACAATCGCGACTCCATGTCGACGATTCACCCCCTCGGCCTCCAACCACAGCGCACTGCGTCGGGCCACGCCGAGTTGGCCACGCGCGGCAAGCGCCTGTCCCAACGGCACCGCACGGTGCTGCTGCTGGTCGACGGCCGGCGCAGCGAGGGTGACATCCGGCGCCTGGCGGCACAAGCCGGCGCCGGGGTGAACTGCCTGGACGACTTGTTGAGCCTGGGCCTGGTGATGTGGGCCCACGGCGACAAAGCCGACGCCACGGTCACCGTGGCCGCCTTGGGCGAGTCGTCGGTGTTGCCGTCCTCGCAGTCTTTGCAGGGTGACTCGGCCTGGTCGATGCTTGACGACGACCCCAAGAACGGAACGGACCGGCCCCTGGCCGAGGCCCGGGAGCTGCTCATGCGCGCCGTGCGCCAGGAAGCACCGGTCAGCGGCACACTGACGCTGATGAAGCTCAAGCGCGCGAGCAGCCGCGAGGCCCTCGCAGGATTGCTCGACGAAGTGGAACAGCGCCTACGCAAGCCACGGCGTCAGATCATCGCGGCCCAGACCATGCGCCATGTGCGGCATTTGCTGAGTCTGCCGACACCGTCGCGCCCCTCATGAACGCGGCGGGCCGGCCCAAGAGTTCATGCGCCTTCGTGCGAACGGGGCGCGCGACGCCCGGAGTGGTCCTTTGACGTTCCTGGCCATCGACATCGGCAACACGCGGCTGAAGTGGGCCCTTTACGCGTCGCCGCAGCCCGGCGCCGCACTGACAGCGAGCGGCGCGGTTTTCCTCGAGACCATCGACACCTTGGCCGAGGGCGACTGGCGCGCCCTGGCCCACCCCGGCAGCATGCTGGGCTGCAACGTCGCCGGTGAAGCCGTGCGCCGCCGCGTCGAGGAGCAGCTCGAGTTGTGGGACCTCACGCCGCGTTGGCTGGTGCCTTCAGCGCACGACGGCAGCGTCATCAATGGCTACGACTTCCCGACACGCCTGGGCGCCGACCGCTGGGCCGCCTTGATCGGGGCCCGGTGGCATGTACGCCAGCGCGCCCGTGGGTTGGGCGCCAGTCCGCGGCCTGCCCTGGTGGTCATGGTCGGCACGGCTGTCACGGTCGACTCCCTGGACGCTGACGGCCGTTTCATCGGCGGCCTGATCATGCCCGGCTTCGGCCTGATGTTGCGCGCCCTCGAGCAGGGCACCGCAGGATTGCGTGTGCCCACCGGCGAGGTGGTGGACTTCCCAACCAACACCAGCGATGCGCTGATGAGCGGCGGGGCGCATGCCCTGGCTGGTGCCATCGAGCGCATCCACCGCAAGTTGGTGGCTCGCTACGGTGCCGAGCCGGTGCTGCTGATGACCGGTGGCGCAGCCGTGAAGATGGCCCCGATCACCGACCTGCCTTTCGAGATGGTCGACTCGCTGATCTTCGACGGCCTGCTGTCCCTGCAATCGCACCGTCTGGCGCTGTAGGCCCCCCGCCGAAGCGGCTCCAGCCGGCAAGACCGGGCGCGGGCGCGGCGCAGGCTCACAGGATGTATCGCGCGAGATCCTCGTTGCTCGCCAAGGCGGCCAGCTTGGCGTCGACCGCCGCACCGTCGATGGTCAGGCTGGTGCCGCCGCGGTTGGGCGCGTCAAAACTGATCTCGTCGAGCAAGCGCTCCATGACAGTCGCCAGCCGGCGCGCGCCGATGTTCTCGGTCCGTTCGTTGACGTCGAAGGCAATTTGCGCCAGACGCCGGATACCGTCGGCGGTGAACTTCAACGTGACGCCTTCGGTGGCCAGCAGGGCCTGGTACTGCTTGATCAAGCTGGCGTGGGTGCTGGTGAGAATGGCTTCGAAATCCCCAACCGTGAGGGAGCCGAGTTCGACGCGGATCGGGAAACGGCCTTGCAGCTCGGGAATCAGATCGCTCGGCTTGGCCAGGTGGAAGGCGCCGCTGGCGATGAACAGGACGTGGTCTGTCTTGACGATCCCGTACTTGGTACTGACCGCTGTGCCCTCGACCAGGGGCAACAGGTCGCGCTGCACGCCTTGGCGCGAGACTTCGCCGCCGCTACCTTCGCTGTTGCGCGAAGTGACCTTGTCGATCTCGTCGATGAAGACGATGCCGTTGCCTTCGACCTGGGCCAAGGCTGCGGTGCGGATGTCGTCTTCATTGACCAGCTTGGCCGCTTCTTCGTCGACCAACAGCTTGAGCGCCTCGCCGATCCTCAGCTTGCGCACTCTCTTTCGCGCGCCGCCCATCTGCGCGAACATGTCCTTCAGTTGGTCGGCCATCGCTTCCATGCCCTGGGGCCCCAGCACCTCGAGCGCCGGGCGTGCCGCCTCGACCTCGATCTCGACGTCCTTGTCGGCCAGACTGCCCTCGCGCAGGCGCTTGCGCATCACTTGGCGGGCCGTGCTGTCGACGGACGGGCCAGCCTCGTTGCCGAAGCCCACCGTCGTGCGGGCCGGGGGGATCAGGATGTCGAGCAATCGCTCCTCCGCGGCGTCCTCGGCCAACGCGCGTTTTCCGCGCACCTGGCGCTCACGCTCCTGCTTGACGGCCACCTCGACCAGGTCGCGCACGATCGAGTCGACATCCTTGCCGACATAGCCGACCTCGGTGAACTTGGTCGCCTCGACCTTGATGAAAGGCGCGTCTGCCAGCCGCGCCAGGCGCCGGGCGATCTCTGTCTTGCCTACGCCGGTCGGACCGATCATCAGGATGTTCTTCGGCGTGATCTCGCCGCGCATCTTCTCGTCGACCTGCTGCCTGCGCCAGCGGTTGCGCAAGGCAATCGCCACTGCGCGCTTGGCGTCGTTCTGGCCGACGATGTGCTTGTCGAGCTCGGAGACGATTTCCTGCGGAGTCATCGATTGGATCATTCCAGGACTTCGATGGTGTGAAACTGGTTGGTGTAGATGCAGATGTCGCCAGCAATCTCGAGCGAGCGCTTGACGATCTCGGGGGCCGCGAGCTCACTGTGCGTCAGCAGGGCGCGTGCAGCCGCCTGGGCATAGGCGCCGCCAGAGCCGATGGCGACGATGCCGAACTCGGGTTCGAGCACGTCGCCGTTGCCGGTGATGATCAACGAGGCTTCCCGGTCCGCCACCGCCAACATCGCCTCGAGCCGGCGCAGCACACGGTCGGTACGCCAATCGCGCGTCAGCTCGATCGCGGCGCGCACCAGATGGCCCTGGTGCTTCTCGAGCTTGGCCTCGAAACGCTCGAACAGCGTGAAGGCATCGGCAGTGGCACCGGCAAAGCCGGCCAGCACGGTGTCGCGGTGCAGCTTGCGCACCTTGCGCGCACTGCCCTTGACGACGATCGTGCCCAGCGTGACCTGGCCATCGCCGCCAATAGCCACCACGCCGTTGCGGCGCACGCTGATGATGGTGGTGCCGTGGTAGGCGCTGTGGTCGGGTTCCATACTGGGACCCCAGTTGGGGTCACTGGGTCGGCCTTCAAGTCAAGCGCGCGTGAACTGCGTTGCTAAAGGTTCTTGACGCGCACGCTGGCGTGCTCGTTGATCCCCATCGCGCCGAAGAACAAGGCGACCAGGCGATGCGCCTCGGCGAAGGTCACGCTGCGGTTCTCGCCGCGTTTGGACAAGACCCAGTTCAGCAAGTCGCCGGCAGCGATGAAGTCGACCCGGATCAACTTCGCGCAAGACACGGTCACCAGCGGTGCGCTGGCCAGCTGGGTGTCGAGCTGCGTGAGGGTCGCACCGATGTCGCCCACCAGCTGGCCCGACAGCTCGACCGAGACCATCGTCACCGCGCCTGTGTGCTCGTCGACCGACGACTCCAGGAAGGTGGTGGCCACCTCGCCGACCTGGGACAGCGGCGGGGACTGGGTCGAGAGGCCTGCGCCGCCAATCCGCACTTGGCAGCGCGTGCGCTCCCACGACGGCGGCGAGACCTCGTATGTCATGCAGTAGTCGATCGCCGCCTCGTCGAACTGGTCGGGCCGATTGGCCAGGCGCAATGCGTCCAGGCGCAGAACCCAGAAGGCCGGGTCGGCATCGCGCACGCCGGTCGGCGCGGCGTCCTGCAGCGCCTGCAAGAACCGGTCGCCCGACAGCCAGCGCATGTCCAGCGGCTCGGGTGCCCAATGGCGGAACAGCTCGGAGAGGTGGCTCGCCGCCTGGGGCTCGACGGATTGCAAGGCACTCCAGTCGAAAACCCAGGGCAAGGGCAACTGCAAGGTGACGGAGCGCAGGCGCGCGACGGCATCGACGTCAAGCAACGGTGGGCAGATCCAGCCGATCTCGCCGGCAACGCGTTGCTCTCGCGGCTTGTCTTGCTGCGCCGATTCAGCCACCAACTTGGGCAACGAATACCACTGCGGGGCCGACCAGCCGAACTGCTGCGCGTAGTCGAGCGCCAAGCCCTCGAACTTCGGCTGCTGACCCGTGGCGCGGTGCAAGTCAAACAGCACCAGCCAGGTCTCAGCGTGCTCCGCGCGCGCCCCGCCAGCACGGGTCAACGCCGTAAGCGACTGCTCACACTGATCGAAATCGGCATTGGCAAAGGCGATCACCGCCTCATCGAGGTCCGGGTCGTGCACGACCTCGCTGACTTCGACCGTGAAGGGGCTGGCGAAGTCGGTGCCGGCGCTGCCCTGCAAACCGCCGAGCGAAACCGCCGTTCCGGCGTTGCGCGGCGCAGCAGCGGGCGCCACCGCGGACGGGGCAGCGGCGAGAGAGCCCACCGCGGTCGCGACTGTCGGCGTCGGCGTCGGCGCCGGCGCCGGCGCCGGATCCTGGCGCGCCAACACGGCGGGGCGCGTCGTCGTGTGCCGGAACGGTACCTGCTGGGTTTGGCCATCAAACATGCCGACGGGCTTGCGCGAGCTGGAGCTGGCAAAGTTGTCGCCGACCATCTGCTGCTCGATCTCATCGATCTTGGCTTTGACGCCACCGTCGGCCGAGCGGGCAGCGTTGTCGCCGGCGCGAGATTCGGAGTCGTCCAGGCGCGAGGAGCCGCCGAGCGCCGCCAACTGCTCCGGGGACAAGCCCTCGCGGCGCACCTTGCGCAACATGTCGAACTCGCGCTTGCGCACGAAATCGTTGCGCTTCTTGCGCTCGATCATCGCCTTCAGTTCGGACTTCTCGAGATCGAGCGCGCCGCCGTCGTCCTGGCGCGAATTGAGATCGGCCCAGTCCGTGGCCGGGTTGGCCACGAAGCGCACCACTTTGCGAAAAAAGGTTTCGCCGTCCTTCGGCGGGGTCTGCGGGTCCGTCATCTCACCCGATCCAATGCGCCGAACAATCCCACGCGCACGCTGCGCACCGGGCTGTGCCCGAGCGCCAATCTGGTCCCCTCGAGGAGGAGCGGCAAAGCCGCAACGGGGGTGGTCAACATTCAGTCGCCGAACATCTTCTGCTTCATCTCGCGCCGCTGCTGGGCTTCGAGCGAGAGGGTCGCCGTCGGGCGAGCCAGCAGGCGGCCCAGGCCAATCGGCTCGCCGGTCTCATCGCAGTATCCATAGTCGCCCGCGTCGATGCGCGCCAGCGACTGAGAGATCTTCTTCAGCAGCTTGCGCTCACGGTCGCGGGTGCGCAGTTCGAGTGCGTGCTCTTCCTCGATCGTGGCGCGATCGGCCGGGTCCGGCACGATCGTCGTGTCTTCGCGCAAGTGTTCGGTGGTCTCGCCCGCATTGGAGAGCAAGTCGTCCTTCAGTGCCACGAGGCAGGCGCGGAAGTAGTCGAGCTGCTTCTCGTTCATGTACTCGCGCTCTGGCATGGCCAGCAGTTCTGCCTCCGTCAGCTCGCGGCCGTTCTTGTGCTTCCAGGCGCCAGCGAGCTTGGGGTCGACCTTGGCCGCCGGCTTGAGCGCGTCGAGGGAGGTGTCGTTGACGGTGCGCGCCACCGGCTTGGGCGGTGCGAAGCGGTCGGCAAAGCGGCTGGCGGAGGCGGCAGACGCCGCAGCGGCACTGGCCGCGGCGGCTGCGGCGGCTGCGGCCGCCAGGGCGGCGGCCTTGCCGGCGGCCGCGGCGGTGCGGGCCTGGCTCATGGGTTTGACGGGGGCAACAACGGCGACTGGCTTGGCGGAATTGGAGGGCATCGAGCGGGATTTGGATTCAGCGGCAGCGCCTTTGGGCGCTGCTTTGGCGGGAGGCGGCGCTGCCGTTTTGGCAGCGACCGGTGGTTTGGCCTTCGGATCGGACTTGGGGGCGGTCTTGGTGGTCGGCTCGGTGACCGGCCTGGTCGCAGGTTTGACGGCAGGCTTGGGGGCCTTGGCTGCCGGCCTTGCCCCGGGCTTGTCGAGTGGCTTGGGCTTCGCCTTGCCGACTGGCTTCTTGACCGGGAGCTTCTTCACCGCGGCTTTCGTCAGCACTTTGGTAGGCGCCTTGCCAGCGGATTTCCCCACGGCAGCGGCAGGTTTCTTCACCACCTTCTTCGGTGGCGGCGCGCTCTTTGCCGTGGACTTGCTCATTCGCTCTCCTCGTGCCCGTTATACCTGCTCGGTGAGTCCGTGGCCCGCCGTCAGGCCGGATTTTGCAGCGCGCGGATTGTAGCCACGATGAATGCCACCACGCCGCCTGATGCCGCAGGGCTCAGACCAGGCACTGCTCAAGGCCTTGCAGCAAGATGTCTTTGGGCAGGTCGATGCCGATGAAGACCATCTTGCTTTGCTTCTTCTCGCCCGGCATCCACTTCGGGCCCAGGTCGCTGCCCATCAACTGGTGCACGCCCTGGAAGATGACCTTCTTGTCACTGCCCTTCATGTACAGCACGCCCTTGTAGCGAAGCATCTTGGGGCCGTACACCTGCACGATGGCACCGAGAAAGTCCTCCAGTTTGGCCGGGTTGAAGGCCTTGTCGGAGCGAAAGACAAAGGACTTGACGTCGTCGTCGTAAGCGTGATGGTGGGGGTGGTCGCAGGCCTCGCCCTCGGCGTGATCATGGTGCGCGTGCTCTTTTTTGTGGTCGTGGTCGTGGTGCGCGTGGCTGTCGCCGGCGTTGAGAAAGCCCGGGTCAATCTCGAGCTTGGCATTCAAGTTGAAGCCGCGCAGGTCAAAGACTTCCGAAATCGGCACTTCGCCGAAGTGCACCTTGCGCTGCGGCGCGCGCGGGTTCATGTGCTTGAGGCGGTGGGTCAGCGCATTCAAGCTGGCTTCGTCGACCAACTCGCTCTTGCTGATGAAGATCTGGTCGGCAAAGCCGATCTGGCGCCGAGCCTCCTGGCGCGCGTCGAGCTGACCGTCGGCGTGCTTGGCGTCGACCAGGGTGAGGATTGAGTCGAGCAGGTAGCTCTCGGCGATCTCGTCGTCCATGAAAAAGGTCTGCGCCACGGGGCCGGGGTCGGCCACGCCGGTGGTCTCGATCACCACCCGCTCGAAGTCGAGCTCGCCCTTGCGCCGCTTCTCTGCCAGGCTCGACAGGGTCGACCGCAGGTCTTCACGGATCGTGCAACAGACGCAGCCGTTGGACAGCTGGATGATCTGCTCCGTGGTGTCGGCCACCAGGATCTCGTTGTCGATGTTCTCCTCTCCGAACTCGTTCTCGATCACTGCGATCTTGCGGCCGTGGGATTCACTGAGCACGCGCTTGAGCAGAGTCGTTTTGCCAGCGCCGAGAAAACCGGTGAGGATGGTGGCAGGGATGAGGCCTTGTGACATGGTCGGGTCCGTCTGGGGTGCGGGCAGTGAAATGGGGCCAGGGCGGCGCTGCACAAGGCGGGCCTGACGCGCGAACCAATCGGGTATTCTCTCTCCAACGCCACCACCGACACCCGCGTTGTCCGAACCGCACCCTCAACGCTCGTCGCGCGGCCTGCCGCCGCACGGCGACAAACGAAGCCTGTTTGAGCGCCTGGTCGAATTCCTGGCCCCGGGCCCGGACTCCCGGGATGAGTTGATCGAGGCCTTGGCCGACGCCGAGAAGCGCGAGCTGATCGAGCCCGAGAGCCGTCTGATGCTCGAAGGCGTGATCCGCATGGCCGGGATGAGTGCCGGCGATGTGATGGTGGCGGCACCCCACATGGACCTGCTCGACATCGATGCGCCCTACGACGAGTTGCTGGCGCTGGTCATCGACACCGGCCACTCCCGCTTCCCAGCGTATGACGGCGCACGCGACAACGTCATCGGCATCCTGATGGCCAAGGACCTGCTGAAGCTGCAGCGCGCGCCCGAGTTGAACTTGCGTACCCTGCTGCGGCCGGCGGTGTTCGTGCCCGAGAGCAAGCGCCTGAACGAAATGCTGCGCGACTTTCGCAGCAACCGCAACCACTTGGCGATCGTCATCGACGAGTTCGGCAACACGGCCGGGCTGCTGACCATCGAGGATGTGCTGGAGGAGATCGTCGGCGAGATCGAAGACGAGTTCGACGAGAAGGACGGCGACAACAGCGTTTACACCCTGGCCGACGGCAGCCACCGGGTGGCAGGTGATGCCCCGATCAGCTCGGTCAACCTCGCCTTCGGTACCGCCCTGCCCGCTGTCGACTTCGACACCATCGGCGGCCTGGTAGCGCACCAGCTCGGCCGCGTGCCGCGTCGCGACGAGGCCGTGACCATCGCCGCCTTGCGCTTCAAGGTCATGCTGACGCGGGGCGGGGCGGTGCGTTGGTTCCGCGTCTCGCGCGTCGAGCCGGGCGAGGCCGCCGCCGAGCTCGATTGAGCACCGGCGCCAGGCGGCCGCTCGGGCCGGCGGTCGACATGGCCGCCGCCGCGGCCCTGGGGGCCCTTTTCAGCCTGCCCTGCACGCTGACGCAGACCTGGGCTCTGCAGTTCGTCTGCATCGGCCTGCTGGTCTGGCGCGCCGCCCGCATCGGGCCGGCGCGGGCTGCCCTCCTTGGCTTGGCCTTCGGCACCGGCTGGCTCGGCGCAGGCACATGGTGGCTGTTCATTTCGCTGCACCGCTACGGCGGGCTGCCTGCGCCGCTGGCCGTGCTGGCGGTGACTGCACTAGCGCTGGCGCTCTCGGCCTACCTGGCGGCTGCCCTGGCTCTGTTTGCGCGCCTTCGACGCGGCGTGGCGTGGACCGACGCACTCCTGTTCGCCGCCCTCTGGCTGGCGGCTGAGCTGGCGCGCGGCGTGCTCTTCACCGGCTTCCCCTGGGTGGCCACCGGCTACGGCCAGGTCGACGGACCGCTGGCCGCGCTGGCCCCGTGGATCGGTGTTTATGGCATCGGCTTCGTGACCGCCGCGTGTGCTGCGTTGCCGGCCCTGTCGCTGCAGGGCGGTGCGCGCCGGGCCGCCTTGCCAGCCGCGCTCGCAGGGCTGCTGGTGGCCCTGGCGCCGCTGGCAGCGCGCGACTTCAGCACCAGCGCCGGTCGACTCGAGGTCAGCCTGATACAGACCAACGTCGCCCAGGACGAGAAGTTCGCGCCTGAGCGCCTGCCCGAGGCCTTGCTCTGGCTCGAAGCCGCGTTGCGCGGCGCACGCGGGCCGCTGGTCATTGCACCGGAAACGGCAATCCCTTTGCTGCCCGAGCAGCTCGGCGCCGAGGTCTGGTCGCGCTTCACCGAGCCTTTTCGGGTCGAGGGCAAAGCAGCCCTGGTCGGCATGCCGCTGGGGAGTTTCGAGGCCGGCTACACCAACTCCGTGGCCGGACTGTCGGCGCAAACGGCTGCGCTTCCGAACGGTTTCTACCGCTACGACAAGCACCACCTGGTGCCCTTTGGTGAGCTGATCCCGCCGGGCTTTCGCTGGTTCGTCGAGATGATGAACATCCCGCTCGGCGACTTTGCGCGCGGCCCCAGCGTGCCAGCCTCGTTCAGCTTCGCGGGCCAGCGCATCGCTCCCAACATCTGCTTCGAGGACCTGTTCGGAGAAGAGCTCGCGCGGCGCTTTGGCGATGAGGCACAGGCCCCGACCATGTTCGCCAACGTCAGCAACATTGGCTGGTTCGGCGACACCATCGCCATCACGCAGCACCTGCACATCTCGCGAATGCGCACCCTCGAGTTGCAGCGGCCGATGCTGCGCGCCACGAACACCGGCGCTACAGCGGCCATCGACCACCGTGGCCAGGTCACGGCCAGCCTCGAGGCGTTCAGGCGCGGCACCCTCGACGCGAGCGTCGAGGGCCGCAGCGGACTGACGGCCTTTGCGCGCTGGGCCAGCGCCTTCGGCCTGACCCCACTGGGGCTGCTCTGCGGCGTCATCGTGGCGATCGCGGGTCGCTGGCGGCGCGCTCCTTAGAATCGCAGCACACCCCGTGAGCGCCAACGCCGCATGCTGAGCTTCCAGCAAATCATTCTTAAGCTCCAGGACTATTGGGCCGCCCAGGGCTGCGCCCTGCTGCAGCCGTACGACATGGAAGTCGGTGCCGGCACCAGCCACACCGCAACCTTCCTGCGTGCGCTCGGCCCCGAGCCGTGGAAGGCGGCCTACGTTCAACCGAGCCGCCGGCCCAAGGACGGCCGCTACGGCAACAACCCGAATCGCCTGCAGCACTACTACCAGTACCAGGTGGTGTTGAAGCCCGCGCCTGCGAACATCCTGGAGCTGTACCTGGGCAGCCTCGAAGCGCTGGGTTTGGAGCTGAGGAAGAACGACGTGCGCTTCGTCGAAGACGACTGGGAGAACCCGACGCTGGGCTGCTGGGGCCTGGGCTGGGAGGTCTGGCTCAACGGCATGGAAGTCACGCAGTTCACCTACTTCCAGCAGGTCGGGGGCATCGACTGCAAGCCGATCACGGGTGAGATCACCTACGGCCTGGAACGCCTGGCGATGTACATCCAGGGCAAGGAAAGTCTGTTCGACCTGGAGTGGACCGGCGGCCTGAGCTACGGCGACGTCTATCACCAGAACGAAGTCGAGCAAAGCGCCTACAACTTCGAGCACAGCGAGGTCGAGTTCCTGCTCACCGCCTTTGCCGCCCATGAGCGCCAGAGCAAGCACTTGATGACCGCGCAGCTCGCATTGCCGGCCTACGAGCAGTTGCTCAAGGCCGGCCACACCTTCAATTTGCTCGATGCGCGCGGCGCGATCAGCGTGACCGAGCGTGCGGCTTACATCGGCCGCATCCGCAACCTGGCGCGTGCGGTGGCGCAAAGCTATCTCGACAGCCGGGCTCGGCTGAGCTTTCCGATGGCACCCAAAGCCTGGGCCGACGAAACATTGGCCGCGATCGCCAAGTCCTCCAAGAAGGCGGCTTGATGGGCACGACCAAGAGCCTGCTGATCGAGCTGTTGGCCGAGGAGCTGCCGCCCAAAGCGCTGAAGAGACTCAGCGAGTCGTTTGCGCAATCGCTGGCAGCGAGTCTGAAGGCACAGGGTCTGAGCAGCGAGCGTGCCGCGGTAACGCCGTTCGCCACGCCGAGGCGCCTGGCTGCGCACATCAGCGCAGTGCTCGCCCACGCACCGGACCGCACCGTGACGCACAAGCTGATGCCGGTGGCCGTGGCGCTCGATGCGCAAGGCCAGCCGACGCCCGCGCTGCGCAAGAAGCTCGCCGCGCTCGGCGCCGACGACAGCGCCGTCAGCATGCTGGAACGCAAACCTGACGGTAAGGCCGAGGCCTTGTTCTGGACCACATCGGTGCGCGGCGCCACGCTCGCTGCAGGCCTGCAGCTGGCGCTCGACGACGCGTTGGCCTCGCTGCCGATCCCCAGGCTGATGAGCTATCAGCTCGCCGATGGCTGGACCAGCGTGAACTTCGTTCGGCCGGTGCACGGCCTGGTCGCGTTGCATGGCGCCGACGTGGTGCCGATAGCGGCCTTCGGTCTGCTCGCCGGGCGCCGCACCCAGGGCCACCGCTTCGAAAGCCAGCTGCATCCGGTGATGCTGCGCGACGCCGACCACTACGCGCAGCAACTGGAAACCCAGGGCGCAGTGATCGCCAGCCTTGCCCATCGCCACGCAGAAATTGCGCGCCAGTTGCAGCACGCTGCAGCCAGCCAGGGGCTGACACCCATCGACGACGACGCCCTGCTCGACGAAGTGACGGCCCTGGTGGAGCGCCCGAACGTGCTGCTCTGCCGTTTCGAGCCCGAATTCCTGGCCGTACCGCCCGAGTGCCTGATCCTGACGATGAAGGCGAACCAGAAGTACTTCCCGCTGCTCGACGCACGAGGCGCGCTGACGAACCAGTTCCTCGTCGTCAGCAACGTCCGCCCGGACGACCCGAGAGCGATCGTGCAGGGCAACGAGCGCGTGGTGCGCCCGCGCCTCGCCGACGCCAAATTCTTCTTCGACCAGGACCGCAAGAAGACGCTCGAGTCGCGCCTGCCGATGCTCGACAAGGTGGTCTATCACGGCAAGCTCGGCTCGCTGGGCCAGCGCGTGCAGCGGGTGCGGGTGATTGCCAAGGCGCTCGGCGAACAACTCGGCGGCGCGGCACTCGCCGCACAGGCCGACCGAGCGGCACAGCTCGCCAAGGCCGACCTCGTCACCGACATGGTGGGCGAATTCCCCGAACTGCAGGGGATCATGGGCGGCTACTACGCGCGCCACGACGGCGAGAGCGAGGCGGTTGCGTTCGCGATCGAGGACCACTACAAGCCGCGCTTCGCCGGGGACGCGTTGCCGCGCAACGCTGCCGGTCTGACGGTCGCACTCGCAGACAAGCTGGAAACGCTGGTCGGACTGTTCGGGGTCGGCGAAAAACCGACCGGCGACAAGGATCCGTTCGCGCTCCGCCGCAACGCGCTAGGCGTGGTTCGCATGCTTGTCGAGCGTGCATTGCCGATAGAGCTGAGTGCCTTGGTTGACCTCGCTGTACGTGTACATGACGACGCCACGCATCAGCGCGATTCACGTTCCATGGCCGACGGAACAGCCTCAGACGTCGAGCGATTCATCTTCGAGCGCTTGGCTAGCAGCCTGCGTGAGCAGGGCTATAGCGCACAGGAAGTAGATGCCGCGTTGTCGCTGCGACCACAGCGCTTGGCCGAGGTGCCCAAGCGCGTCGCGGCCGTGCGCGCCTTTGCCGCCCTGCCCGAGAGCGCCGCACTGGCGTCGGCCAACAAACGCATCACCAACATCCTGAAGAAGAGCGAAGCCGGCACTTCAAGCACGATCGACGAGTCGCTGCTGGTCGAGCCGGCCGAGCGCGCTTTGGCCGGCGAACTCAAGATCGTGGTGCCGCTGGCCGACAAGCTGTTCGATCAAGGCGAGTACGCCGCCAGCTTGCGCGAACTTGCCGTGCTGCGCGCGCCGGTCGATGCCTTCTTCGACAGCGTGATGGTCAACGCCGACGATCCCGCACTGCGCGCCAACCGCCTGGCCCTGCTGGCCACGCTGCACGCAGCGATGAACCGTGTCGCTGATCTGTCCAAGCTGGCGGGCTGAACCTCGCTGCCACCCCCAGGAGCCTCAGATGCACAGTCACCACGGCACCAAGCTCCTCATCCTCGGCCGCGACGGCGTGCTCAACGTCTTTCGGGACGATCACGTCAAGGATCCAGCGGAGTGGCAGCCACTGCCCGGCGCGCTCGAGGCCGTGGCGCGTTTGAACCAGGCTGGCTGGCACACGGTGGTAGCGACGAACCAGTCGGGCATCGGCCGCGGCCTGGTCGACATGGCCTCGCTCAACGCGGTACACCGGCGCATGATGCAACTGCTGAGCGAGAAGGGCGGGCGCATCGACGCGGTGTTCTTCTGCCCCCATGCCGCCGAGGAGCAATGCGACTGCCGCAAACCGCTGCCCGGACTGATGCTGCAGATCGCCGACCGCTACAGCCTGGAAGGCCAGATGCACGGCATCCCCATGGTGTGCGACACCGAGCGCGATCTGCTGGCCGCCCAGGCCGCCGGCTGCGAGCCCCACCTGGTGCGCACCGGGCGGGCTGCCGCGCTCACGGCTGACCAGCTGGCGCAGTGGGTGGACGGTGTCGACGGCACGATGGTGCATGACGACCTGGCGGCATTTGCCGAGTTCCTGCTGCACCGCGAACACCGCCGCCTGGGCATCGTCGGCGAGGATTCGCGGCCGGGCGCCTTGACTCACTGAGGCCGTGTCGACGATGCTGCTGTCCGCCCTGCGCTCCTGCCTCTTCATTGCCTGGATGGCAGTGACCGTGGTGCCGTATGCACTGGCCGTGCTGCTGTCTTCGATCTTCATCCGTGGCGACACGCTGTACTGGATCTGCGTGGCCTGGCTGCGTGTGGTGGTCTGGGGCGCGCGTGTCATCTGCGGCGTGCGCCACCGCGTGCACGGCATGGCCCACCTGCCCTCTGCGGACGCCTTGGCGCCGGTGATCCTGGCGCCAAAACACCAGTCAGCCTGGGAGACATTCGCCTTTCCGACCCTGATGTCGCACCCCTTGGCCTACGTCTTCAAGCGCGAGTTGCTCTACATCCCGTTTTTCGGTTGGGCCATCGGTCGGCTCGACATGATCCATATCGACCGCAGCAAGCGCAACGAGGCCTGGGCCAAGGTGGCGGCGCAGGGCAAGGCACTGCTGGCACGGGGCCACTGGGTGATCATGTTTCCCGAGGGCACACGCATCCCGCGCGGCGCCAAAGGTACCTACAAGTCCGGCGCCACCCGCCTGGCCGTCGCCACGGGCGCGCCTGTCGTGCCGATTGCCGTGAGCTCAGCGCGTTGCTGGCCGCGCAAGAGCCTGCTGTTGCGGCCCGGCGTGATCGACATCTCGATCGGCACGCCGATCCCTTCGGACGGCCGCGAGCCGGAAGAAATGATGCGCGAGGTCGAAACCTGGATCGAGGCCGAAATGCGCCGGCTCGATGCCGAGGCCTACGCCACCTAGGCGCGTGACCATGCCGCGCCCGCAAACTGTCGACACGGCCCAGCTCGATCTGTTCGAGGCAGGCACACCGCCTAGCGCTCCTCGCGTGCCGTGTGCGACGCCGCCCGTGCTGCCCGCGTCGACCCTTTCTCAGCAGCCCCCGCTCGCGCCTGTCACTCGCGCACCAGCGCAGGCCGACCTGGTGCTGCCCGCCACTTTCCGTCACCCACGGGCGACCCATGAGGCGCGCCTGAACGGCCACAGCGTGGCCTACGAGTTGCGGCGCGCTCGGCGCAAGAGCATCGGCTTCATCGTCGGCAGCGACGGCCTGGTGGTCAGCGCACCGCGCTGGGTTGGCCGGGGCGAGGTCGACGCGGCGCTGCAAGAGAAGGCGCGCTGGATCCTGGCCAAGCTGCAAGAGCAGGACGAGCGCGCACGGCGCCTGGCGCAGGCCAAGATCGACTGGCGCGACGGCACCACGATTCCCTTCCTGGGCGAGAGCGTGATCGTGGTCCTGGACACCCGCAGCACCGGCGCGGTGCTGCACACCGCGCCCGACACCCTGCCCGGTGTGCCACGCCTGACCCTGCACGTCGGCCTGCCGCAAAGCGCTGCGCCCGAGCAGATCCGCGACGCCGTCCAGAGTTGGCTGCAGCGCCAGGCCAAGCGCATCTTCGAAGAGCGCTGCCGCCACTTCGCCGCGCAGCTCGGCGTGCGCATGACGCGCCTGTCGCTCAGCTCGGCCACGACGCGCTGGGGCAGCGCCGGCGCCGACGGCGCGATACGCCTTCACTGGCGCCTGGTTCACTTCGCGATGCCCACCGTCGACTACGTGGTGGCACATGAACTGGCCCATCTGCGCGAAATGAACCACAGTGCCGCGTTCTGGGAAGTCGTGCGCTCCGTGGTGCCCGACTACGAGCGCGCGCGCGGCAGTCTGCGCGACGACATGTTGCCGGTATTTGACTGAAGCAACGCTGTCATGCGCGCCGCGGCAATGTCGGGCGAGGGAAGCCACGCAGAGTCACTGAGGGGAAGACGGAAGCCCGCAGAATTCGCTCTACGGGCTCTTGTCTTGACGTGCTGGCTCAGCCTGTCACGCTGAAGCGCCACACCCCTGCGCTGTCCGCGCGCCGCACCAGCTTGCCGGCATGCCAGAGCGCGTGCAAGTGGGCGATGGACTCGCCCATCGCGAAGGTGGTCTGGTGCAGGTCGAGCTTGCGCTTGAACAGTACCGGCAGCAGATCGGCGGCATGGCTGGGGCGCTCGGCACAGGCGACCATCACGTCGGCCAGACGCTCGTCGTGATGCTGGTGCAACTGACGCGTGCGCGCATCAAGGCCGGTAAAGGGCTTGCCATGCGAGGGCAGGACCAAGGTCTCGGCCGGCAGGCCATCGAAGCGATGCAGCGACGTCAGGAACAAGGCCAGCGGGTCGGACTCCGGCTCGAGGTCGTAAACGCTGACATTGGTCGAGATGCGCGGCAACACCATGTCGCCCGAAATCAGCAGCTTCAGCGCTGGCGCGTGCAGTGCGATGTGCTCCGGGGCATGGCCAAAGCCGGCGATGCAGCGCCAGGCATGGCCACCCACGTCGAGCGTCATGCCGTCCATCAGGCGCCGGTAGCTGTCGGGCACGCGCGGCACCATGCCGGCGTAGTAGTTCGAGCGTGCGCGCACCTTGTCCAGGGCCTCGGGGTCGGTCAGGCCGTGGCTGGCAAAGAAGGCCGCTGAGCGCTCGCCGCCGAAGCCGGTAGTGCTCTGGCTGGACAGGCGCGCGGCGTTGTAGTCGGTGGCGCTGGTCCACATGCGGCATTGCCAGCGCTCGGTGAGCCAATGCGCCAGCCCGATGTGGTCGGGATGCATGTGGGTCACGATCACGCGCAGCACCGGCAGACCGTCGAGGTGCTCGGCGAAGACTTGTTCCCACGCCTGGCGGGTTGCGTCATTGCTGATGCCGCAATCGACGATGGCCCAGCCGTCGACGCCATCCTGCCGGTCGCGCAGCAGCCACAGGTTGATGTGGTCGAGCGCAAACGGCAGCCCCATGCGCAACCAGCGCACGCCTGGCGCCAGCTCGATGACGCTGCCAGGCGCGGGCAAGGCATCGCCGAGCGGGTAGTGGAGTTCACGTTCGTTGGGATTCACTGCCGGCGCTGCCTTTACATTTACGTTTACGTTAACGTCAATTGCCTGCAGTCTACCGAGATGAGCGCCAGCCGCAGTTTCACCATCGCCGAACTGGCTGCCGAGTTCGACATCACGCCGCGCGCGATCCGCTTCTACGAGGACACCGGCCTGCTGGAGCCGGCGCGCGTCGGCCGCAACCGTGTCTACTCGCATCGCGACCGCACGCGCCTGAAGCTGACGCTGCGCGGGAAAAGGCTCGGACTGTCCTTGTCGGAGGTCCTGCAGCTGGTGCGCATGTACGACTCGGCGGCCGACACCGCGCCGCAGTTGCAGGCCTTCATGGCCGTGCTGCAGAGCCACCGCACCCAGCTCGCGCAGCAGCAGGACGACATCCGCGTCATGCTGGCCGAGATCGGCCAACATGAGCAGCGCTGCAAGCGGCTGCTGGCCAGCGCCGCCAAACCCGGCTCGCGCGCGTGACCGATCCCAACCTTGCCGACCCTGGCTTTCGCCAGCGTGTGCACGAGTCGTTTGCCAAGCAAGCGGTAATGAGCACCCTGGGTGCTGCGCTCGACGTGGTCGACGCCGGCCGCGTCGTGATCGTCATGCCGCACAAGCCCGAACTGACACAGCAGCATGGCTTCTTGCACGCCGGCATCGTCGCCACTGCGCTCGATTCGGCTTGCGGCTATGCGGCCTTCTCCTTGATGCCGGCCGACGCCGCGGTGTTGACGATCGAGTTCAAGGTCAACCTGCTGGTCCCCGCACGCGGGCCCTGGTTTCGCTTCGAGGGTCTGGTCGTCAAGGCCGGCCGTACGATCAGCGTGGTCGAAGGCAAGGCTTGGCAGCACGAAGCGGGCGGGGCCGAGAGCCTGTGTGCGACGATGACCGCCACCGTGATGACCGTGCAAGGCCGCGGTTTGACGCATTGAGGAGCACCCTTCCATGAGCACCCTGCCCGGCCTCGATTTCCAGCTCGGCGAAGACATCGACGCTCTTCGCGACGCGGTACGCACCTTCGCCGAGGCCGAGATCGCCCCGCGCGCCGGCCAGATCGACCAGAGCGACCAGTTCCCGATGGACTTGTGGCGCAAGATGGGCGAGCTCGGCGTGCTCGGCATCACCGTGCCCGAGGAATATGGCGGTGCCGGCATGGGCTACTTGGCGCACATGGTGGCCATGGAAGAGATTTCGCGCGCCTCGGCGTCGGTGGGTCTGTCCTACGGCGCACACAGCAACCTGTGCGTCAACCAATTGAAGCGCAACGGCAGCGACGCTCAGCGCAAGAAGTACCTGCCCAAGCTGATCAGCGGTGAGCATGTCGGTGCACTGGCGATGAGCGAGCCGGGCGCCGGCAGCGACGTGATCTCGATGAAGCTCAAGGCCGAGGACAAGGGCGGCTTCTACCTGCTCAACGGCACCAAGATGTGGATCACCAACGGCCCCGACGCCGACACCATGGTGGTCTACGCCAAGACGGAGCCCGAGCTCGGCGCGCGCGGTGTCACCGCCTTCATCGTCGAGAAGGGCATGCAGGGCTTCTCCACCGCGCAGAAGCTCGACAAGCTCGGCATGCGCGGCAGCCACACCGGCGAGATGGTGTTCAACAACGTCGAGGTGCCGGCAGCGAACATCCTGGGCGCGTTGAACGGCGGCGCCAAGGTGCTGATGAGCGGGCTGGACTACGAGCGCGCCGTGCTCGCGGCCGGGCCGATCGGCATCATGCAAAGCGTGATGGACAACGTGATCCCGTACACGCATGACCGCAAGCAGTTCGGCCAGAGCATCGGCGAGTTCCAGCTGATCCAAGGCAAGGTGGCCGACATGTACACCGTGCTGCAGGCCGCCCGCGCCTTCTGCTACACGGTGGGCAAGAACCTCGACAAGCTCGGGCCGACGCATGTGCGGCAAGTGCGCAAGGACTGCGCGAGCGTGATCCTGTGGTGCGCCGAGAAGGCGACCTGGATGGCTGGCGAGGGCATCCAGATCTTCGGCGGCAACGGCTACATCAACGAGTACCCGCTCGGACGCCTGTGGCGCGATGCCAAGCTGTACGAGATCGGCGCCGGCACCAGCGAGATCCGCCGCATGCTGATCGGGCGTGAGCTGTTCGCCGAAACCCTGTAGGCATGCTGCCGACGATCGCCCTCGGCATCGACGGCTGGGTCCTGCGGGCCTGGCGGGCGGAGGATGCGCCGGCGTTGGCAACGCACGCCAACAACCCGAAGGTGTGGCGCAACATGAGCGACAGCTTCCCGCATCCGTACACGCTGGCAATTGCCGAGCACTGGGTCGCCGGCGGTCACATCGAGTTCGGCGGCGACAACTGGGCGATTGCCCTGCACGACGCGGCAGTTGGCGGCTGCGGCCTGCACCCGGAGGAAGGGCAACGCCGCTGCAACGCCGAGCTCGGCTGGTGGCTGGCAGAGGCGCACTGGGGCCGCGGCATCGGCACGCGGGTGGCCGGCGCCCTGGTCGAGCAGGCATTCGCCCGCCCCGAGATCGCACGCGTCTATGCGCCGGTCCACGCTGGCAACCATGGCTCGATGCGGGTGGCCGAGAAGAACGGCTTTGTTCTCGAAGGCGTGCAGCCTCAGAGCGCAATCAAGGACTGCCTGGTGATCGACCGCTGGGTCTGGGGCAAGTACAAGCACTGACATGTTTCCGCAACTCACCGACCCCCGGGCCGTCGACATCGCGCAGGCGATGCTCGAAGGCTTCAACCGCCACTACCGGCTGTTCCGCGAGACCACCCGCGAAGCGCAGGCGCGTTTCGAGGCCGCCGACTGGCACGGGCAGCAGCGCGCACAGCGCGAGCGCATCGAGTTCTACGACCTGCGCGTGAGCGAGGCCAGCGAGCGCCTGACGCGCGAGTTCGCCGCGCCGACCCTGCCGGCCGACGTCTGGCAACAGGTCAAGTTGCATTACATCGGCCTGCTCACCAACCACCACCAGCCCGAGCTGGCCGAAACCTTTTTCAATTCGGTGACGACCAAGCTGCTGCACCGCAGCTACTTTCGCAACGAATTCATTTTCGTTCGCCCCGCGGTCTCGACCGAGTACATCGAGAACGAGGAACCGGCGGCCATGCCGACTTACCGCGCCTACTATCCGACGCGCGAGACCCTGCGCGACACGCTGCTACGCATCGTCACCAACTTCCAGCTCCAGCGTGAGTTCGAGGACCTCGAGCGCGATGTCGATGCCGTGCTCGCAGCGCTGCTGCGGCAACTCGGCGACTGGCGGCTGCGTACCAACTTCCAGGTCCAGGTTCTGTCCTCGCTGTTCTATCGCAACAAGGGCGCCTACCTGGTGGGCAAGGTCATCAATGGCTTCAACGAGACGCCCTTCGCGCTGCCCATCGTGCACGCGGCGCCGGCGCCGGGCCGCCCCCACTCGGGCGGGCTGACGATCGATGCGGCCTTGTTCGGCGAGGACGACCTGCTGCTGATCTTCAGCTTTGCCCGGGCCTACTTCATGGTCGACATGGAGATTCCCAGCGCCTATGTGCAGTTCCTGTGCTCGCTGATGCCGCGCAAGCCGCGCGCCGAGATCTACAACGCCATCGGCCTGCAAAAACATGGCAAGAACCTCTTCTACCGCGACTTTCTCCACCACCTGCGCCACTCCAGCGACAAGTTCCGCATTGCCCCCGGCATCAAGGGCATGGTCATGCTGGTATTCGACCTGCCGTCCTTCCCTTACGTGTTCAAGGTCATCAAGGACTTCTATCCGCCGCCCAAGGACACCACCCGCGAGCAGATCAAGGGCAAGTACCTGATAGTCAAGACCCACGACCGCGTCGGTCGCATGGCCGACACCCTCGAGTACACGAATGTGGCCTTCCCGCGCACGCGCTTCGACGACGCCCTGGTGGCCGAGCTCCAGCACCATTGCCCCAGCGTGTTCGAGGCAGACGGTGAGGTGCTGGTGCTCCGCCACCTCTACATCGAGCGGCGCATGATCCCGCTCAACATCTACCTGCAGGACGCCACGCCCGAGCAGATCGGCCAGGTGGTGGTCGAGTACGGCAATGCGATCAAGGACCTGGTGGCCGCCAACATCTTCCCCGGCGACATGCTGTGGAAGAACTTCGGCGTCACGCGCCACGGCAAGGTGGTGTTCTACGACTACGACGAGATCGAATACATCACCGAC
>Ga0163144_10006433_pt1 | contig 25914 bp, 25 predicted proteins | sample OliLak19BULKMAT1_FD_123175 | JGI IMG/M metagenome (GOLD analysis project Ga0163144, IMG submission 123175) | Freshwater microbial mat bacterial communities from Lake Vanda, McMurdo Dry Valleys, Antarctica - Oligotrophic Lake LV.19.BULKMAT1 | ecosystem: Environmental > Aquatic > Freshwater >...
AAACCAGCGCCGCGGCCATGGTCCACCTCGCCATGATCCACATTATGCTCCGGAGATTGGCCTGATTCCGAATGATTCATGATTTTTAAAACAGGCTCTAAGGCACGATCCGCCTTTAACGGAGGCAGATGCAACCAAGACAGGGCGTTCTCCGCCCTGAAACAAAACTTCCTCAGCCCTGATTCCGCTGCTAACTTGGCCTTGCGTGTCGAATAACAACAACCGCAATAACGAAATCGCGTTGCCCGATAGCCTGAAGCGGCAATTCGCCGCGCTGGAACGGCGGCTCTGGAAAGTGGAGACGGCCACGGGCGTTTGCCTGAGCCTGCTCGGCCTGATGGGTTCCTATGCGATTCTGTTTTTCACCGATCGTTTTTGGGATACGCCCGGATGGTTCCGCGCACTCCTTCTCCTGGCCGCGGTGGCGTTTTCAGTTCTGGCCGCCGGGCAATGGTCTCTCCGCTGGATTTTCAAGCGGCGCGATTGGCGCGTTTTATCGGTCATCGTTCAGAAAAAATTCCGGCGACTTGGCGACCGGCTGCTCGGCATCGTCGAGCTGTCAAGCGAGAGCAAGCATGATGCGAATTTTTCGCCGGACTTGTATCGCGCCGCCATCCACCAAGTCGCGGATGAAACCGTTCAATTCGATTTCCGCCACGCCGTCCCGACCGGGCGCGCAAAAAAGATCATCGCCCTGACGGCGATGGGCGCCGCTTCGCTCGTTGTGCTTTGCGTTCTGGTTCCGGCGCTCGGCAAAAATGTTTTTCACCGTTGGATTGCGCCCCTCGCTGCGGTTCCCCGCTATACGCTGATCGAGATCGCCGATCTGCCGAAAGAAATCGTCGTGCCGCACGGAGAATCCTTTGCGGTGACGGCGAGTGTTGCTTATCGCTCGTTTTGGAAACCGGGCCGGGCCACCGCGAGATTTCTCACGCAGAACACGGTCCCGGCAAAAGTGAACGGGAACGAAGTCCGGTTTGAGATCCCGGCCCAAACCCAGGAAGGGATTTTGAAAATCAAGGCGGGCGACGCCACCCGCGAAGTGTTGATCCTCCCCAGACACCGGCCGGCCTTGAAACAGTTGTCGGCGGAGATTCAGCTTCCGGAATATCTGCAAGCGCCTCCCGTCACCGAAACCATCAACAACGGGGTTTTGAATCTGCTGGAGGGCAGCACGTTTTCGGTGCGCGGGAAGACCAGTCGCGACCTGGCGGCAGCGGAAATCTATGCGGCTGGCAACCTGGCGAATTCCTTGAAAACGGATCGTGACGAATTCGTCAGCGGAATTCTGACGAACGCGGGAGCCGGTGTTTATAGTTTTGTCTGGCGCGACCAATTGGGCTTGAGCAACTCGGCGCCCTGGAAGCTGACGATCCGCCCGCAAAAGGATTTAGCGGCCGCCCCCAGTTTGCCGGATCTGCCGAGCGACATCGCCATCCTCGACACCGATGTTTTGGAAATCAATGCCGTGGGCCGGGATGACTTTGGGGTGAGCGACCTCGGTCTGCACTGGGAGTTCGCGAGCGACGCTGTCCAGCCGCCTCGGAACATGACGTCCGAAGTCAAGATCCAGCCGAAGACGCCGCACGAAAAACAGCTCGAACGGATTTTCCGCTGGAGTCCGGCGATCTACCGGATTCCCGAGGACAGCACTGTGGAAATCGTGGCCTTTGCCAACGACTCTTATCCCGAACGTGAGCGGTCGGAATCGACGATCCGTCGCATCCATGTTTTGGGAAAGGAAAAGCACGCGGAACTGGTCCGGCAAAAACTGGAGTCGTTGCTGGCGCGAGTCGAGGAAGTCACGCGGCTGGAAGAAAAGGTGATGGCGAACACGAAGGCGCTCGCTGAAAACGAAAAGCTCACAGAAGCCGAGAAAGGAGAACGCATCGGCAAAGTGAATGAGGACCAGGAGCGCGCCGCGAAAAATCTGGAGCAGATGGCCAACGAAGGGATGAAGGCGTTGCAGGAAGCTTTGAAGAACCCGGTATTCACCGAGCAGGCGTTGCAGGAATGGGCCAAAAATCTCGAGCAGATGATGAAGCTTTCGCAAAAGCAGATGAAGGAGGCGGGACAGAAACTCAAGGCGGCGCAGAAAAATTCAAACGCGGAATCAAGGAAGGAGGATCTCGCGGAGGCGCAAAAGAAGGAACAGGAGATTTTGGATGCGCTGGAAAAGATGCAAGGGAAAGTGAACGAGGACCTGGATGATTTGCAGGCTCTCACTCTGGCGGAGCGTTTACGCCGGGTTGGCGCGCAGGAAACCGAGATCAGCGCGGCGCTACAGAAAATCATCCCTGAAACGATCGGCCTGTTGCCCAAGGAACTGCCCGATCATTTCAAGAAAGCAGGGATGGCTTTGGCGAACCAGCAGGACGCCGCCCACGTCGATGCGCGCAATCTGCAAAACGAGATCAACCGCTTTTTCGAACGGACCCAGAAAAAGAACTATGGCGAGGTGAGCAAGGAAATCACCGAGGCAAAGACGGCGGAGGAACTGGAGCGCGTTGGCGGGATGATCCAGGAGAATGTGGCGATGGAAGCGACGCGGAATCTCGGCGAATGGGCCGAACGCTTCGCCAAGTGGGCGGATAAACTGGAACCGCCCAAGGAGGAATCCGGCGAGGGAAAAGGGAGCGACAAGAGCGGCGAATCCCCCAAGGACATGACCAAAGCGCTGGTGGCGTTGCTGCGGCTCCGTGAGAAGGAAATGACGTTGCACCAACAGACGCAGCTCCTGGACGAACAGCGGGGAGATGAAGCCAATTACAAGGAGCGCGCGGGCGAACTTTCCGGGACACAGAAAAAACTGGGGGACGATCTGGGCAAACTCGCCCAGGAAAATGAGCTGCCGCCCCTGGTCACTCCGTTTCAACAAACCGGCGAAGCGATGAGCGAGGCGGAATCACTCTTAAGCAAGCCGCAGACGGATCAGGCCACGTTGACCACGCAGGTGAAGTCCATTGATCTTTTGACCGACCTGATCAACCTGATCAACGAACAGGCCAAGCGCCAAAATCCATCCCAGCCAAAACCAGGCGAAGGCGAAAGCGCCGCGGAACAAATGGCGTTTCTCATGCAACTCATGTCCCCGGGAACCAAGCCCGGCGAAGCGATGACCCTGAGCCAGACGCCCGGTGGAAATCGATCAGGCGGTTCAACCGACCGGGTGGGCGAAGGCGCCGTCGGCGACCTCGATGGCAAAACGGGCGCGAATCGAAACGTGGACAAGGCGAGCGGCGCGGCCGGGGTCAGCCTGCCCACGGAATTCCGGGAAACCCTTGAAAGCTACTTCAAAGCGATCGAACAGGAGGCGAACTGATGGTTTTCAAGAACATCGAACATCCAACATCGAACACTGAACATCGGAAACTCCGACCCGCTACCGGAGTCCGGCGGGCGATTTATTGTGTCGCGTTTCTATTTCTAGTTTCTACGGCGAGCGGCCAGGAACTTTTCATCGAGAAATCGGACATCGCCCCGAGAGAAGTCGAGCGCGTTTATCTGAAGGGTCTTCAATATCTGGTTCGCACTCAAACCCCAGAGGGGAACTGGAAAGACCTGCCCTATGGCCGGGAGCCGGCCGTGGTCGGTTTCGCGGTGCTCAGCATGCTGGCCCACGGCGATGATCCGAACTTCGGCCCCTACAGCGACGCGATCCGGCGCGGGCTTGATTTTATTCTCAAAGAAGCCAATCCCAGGACGGGCTACATCGGCAAGACGATGTATAACCACGGCTTCGCGACGCTGGCGTTGGCCGAGGCCTACGGAATGGTCGATGACCCGCGCCTCGGCCCGGCGTTGCAGAAGGCGGTGCAATTGATTTTGACGTCTCAGGCCAACAATCCACTGGGCGCCTGGCGTTATTCTCCGGAAAGCAATGACGCCGATACGACGGTGAGCGGTGCGCAGATGGTGGCGTTGTTCGCGGCGCGAAACTCCGGCATCGCGGTGCCGGAGGCGGCCATCGAAAAGGGGCTGAAATATTTCCTGAAAACCCAAACACCGGAGGGCGGCTTCGGTTACAGCTCAGCCACCGGGCCGAACGCCGCGCGCGCAGCCATCGGCTGTCTGGTTTTCGCCCTCGCCAAGGAAAAGAATTCCAAGGCGTTTCAAGCTGCGTTCGAGTTCCTCAAGAAAACCCCGCCGGATCAGAATTACGCGCAATATTATCTCTATTACGGGTCGCAGGCGTTTTTTCACGGATCACCCGAGGCGTGGCAGGTTTGGAACAAGAAAAACATTGCGGCCCTCAAAGCGTCCCAGGACGTCGATGGAAGTTGGAGCGGCCAATTTGGGCCGACCTTTGGCACCTCCACCTCCCTTCTTTCGCTGGCTTTGAATTATCGGTTCCTGCCGATTTACGAACGTTAGAATGATGAAGTTGTTTTCTGCTATTTCAAATCGCTCCGAGGGCGAGCAGACCTGCGGGAAAAACCTCCGCCCAGCCCGTGAACCGGCACACGGAGCGCGGACATTTCTGTCCGCGCGAACTGGGCTTCAGGAACTGGCGGACAAGAATGTCCGCGCTCCTGCCCATTGCGGGCACAAGGCCACGATGCGCGATTCGGGAATCTTGAGACCCTTCCGCGAATCTCCCGTCGGCGGCTACGGTTCAAGGCAACACGGCTTCGTTCCTGTAAAGAAAAGGATTCGCAACTCGCTGGCCAATTGCCTGGCTGGTTGTCTGGTCTTCTTTTTCGCAATCTGCGGAAGCAGCGCGGCTGAACCTTCACCGAACCAGAGCAGGAATTCCGACGATCTGCTCGAGTTGCTCGACGGTTCCACCCTCCATGGACGCCTGGGATCGATCGATTCCGGCAAAGGTTTGAGCTGGATTCATCCCGACGCGAAACAGCCGATTGAATTCAAGCCAGACAACCTGAGCGGCATCCGGTTTCCCTCCGGCGAGAAAACCATCGCCGCGCCTTCGGCCAGCACCTGCCAGTTTCGCTTCGTCAACGGAGACGAATTCTTCGGCAATCTCCTCGCCCTAAGCGAGACCGAGATGGAAGTGCAAACCTGGTTCGGCGGCACGTTCAAGACTCCCCGTGACAGTGTGCATTACATCCGATTCCAACCGAAGGGAGCGACGGCGCTTTACGAAGGACCAGCCGGAACCGAGGGATGGAAGTTTTCGCAGAATCCAAATTCGGTCGGTTGGGTCTATCGCGACGGCGCATTTATCGGTGATTCCGCGGGCACGCTCGGGCGCGATCTGAATCTGCCGGACGCCAGCCGCATTGAGTTTGATTTGGAATGGAAAGCCCCCTTCAATCTCCTCTTCTCGATTTACACCTCCGTGACGGACGGCTTCAACTACAACAGCAGTTCCTACATGTATTACCTGACGCCCGCCAGCATCTCGCTGCAACGGATCAGCGCAGGCAGCGGCTCGACCACCCTGGGCCGGAGCGACCCGATCCAGGCGATGATCGCAAAAAAGAAAGTGCATTTGGAATTCCGCGCGAACAAAGCGGAAAACTTCCTGGAGGTTCTGGTCGATGGAAAACCGGCCAATCAATGGACCGACAGCGCCGGCTGGGTGGCGAAGGGCACGGGCCTTCTCATATATGCGCAGAACGAGGGCGCGGGTCTCAAGATCAGCAACCTGAGGGTTTACGAGTGGGACGGACGACCGGGCGCCGAGGTGGCGACCAACGGCAGGACCGGCGAGGATCAACTGTTTCTCATCAATCGCGACAAGGTTTTGGGAAAATTGAAGGGCCTGCACGACGGCAAATTGCAATTCGCGACCAAGGAAGCCGCCCTGGATATCCCGTTGCCGCGCGTGACTCAGGTGTTTTTCGCAAACGACGCCACGAACATGGCCGCGAGCAGCCCGTGGGAAACCCAGGCTCTGGTTGCCGGGGGCGGGACCATCTCGTTCGCCCTGGAAAAATGGAGCAACGAAAAAATCTCCGGCCAGAACAAATCCTTCGGTAAAATTTCGCTGAACACCGATTCGATCCGCCAGCTCCGGTTCAATCCGGGAAAATCAAAACGTCAGTCCGAAGATATGCAAGCGGTCGAAGACCTGATCTGGGAGGGTGATGAAAAATAGTTTTCAAGACGGGATCAGCCGAACCGCGATCGTGGCCGCGACGGGAGCGCGGGCTTCAGCCCGCTTCAACCCAATAACTCTCAGCGACTGTAGCGCGCCAAACCGACAATCACGCCGATGCGGACTGAAGTCCGCGCTCCTTCGCCTTTTTGCGGCGCTGGCGGTTTTCGTGGTTTGCGCGACGCCATTGCGCGCGGAGGCGGGCGGGACCGACACATCGAAACATGCCTTATACTTTCGCAACGGCGACGTGTTGACGGGCAACCTTGAATCGATTCGGGCCGATAAAACGTTGACCTGGCGCCGGGCGGATATTTTGCAGTCGATCGAGTTTTCAGGAACCAATCTCGCCGAGGCGAGGTTTCTGTTTGAGCACAAACCCACCGCGAGGGAAACCAACAGTTGCCGGGTGCATTTGAATAATGGAGACGCGATCGAAGGCAGGCTTTCCCAGATCGATTCCACGAACGTCACCCTGGACACGCCGTTCGCCGGCCAGATGGTTTTTCCCAGAAAAGTTGTGACGGAGATCGAAACTCTGCCCGAGGAGGGTCGTGCGATTTTTTCAGGCCCCACCGGGCTGGAAGGATGGATCATGGGCAAGGTGACGCTGCCGGGCGCAGGCGACGTGGGCGACTGGCGCTACACCAACGGAGCGTTTTACGCGACGCGTTCGGCCTCCATCGCGCGCGATTTGAAATTGCCGGACGTGGCGCGGATCGAATTTGACCTGGCCTGGAAGAGCACGCTCCAGGCGGCGGTTGCGCTTTACACGAGCTACATGCAGCCGATCAATCTGGCCAACAAGGATACGGAACCGGCATTTGGTGGATTTTACAGCCTTCAACTCAACAGCTTCATGGCGTCGCTACTGCCGGTGAAGCAAAACAGTCCCCTGCTCTATCTGGGCCAGTCGCATGTGCCGGCTTTCAGTCAAAAGAATCGGGCGCACCTCGAAGTGCTCGCCAGCAAACCGGCCAACCGGATTATCCTCCTGATCGATGGCGTGTTGATCAAGGAATGGAGCGATCCGGATGGATTTGCCGGAAGCGGCACCGGAATGCGTTTCGTTCACCAGGGTCAGGGCGCCATCAAACTAAGCAACCTGCGCATCTCGGAGTGGAACGGGAAGATCGAGCAGAAGTCGACCAACGTGACGGTCCTGAAGGAGGACCTGGCGAAGTTACTCAATGGCGACAAAGTTTCCGGTAAACTGGAATCCTACCGCGACGGAAAAATCACCTTCGCGACAGACAAAACCAAACTGGAAATCCCGTTCAGCCGGGTCGCCGACATCGGGTTTCCCCCCGGGCAGAAAGGCGACGACACGAAACCATCGGTTCGGGCGTTTTTCCCGGACGGCGGGAGCGTGACCTTTCGCCTGGAACGCTGGGACACCCAGGGAGTCGTCGGCGACAGTCCGAATTTCGGCCGTGTGACTTTTGCGCCGAACACCTTTACGCGGGTCGAGTTTTACCCGGTTCCCGCCAAAAAGCCCGAAGTGGCAGCCAGCGAATCGACCTTGCACCAATAAAGATTGAATAACGGGGTGGTTCCGCGACGTCGGACGGCGTGGATTTGGATTGAAATCGCGACAACTTCCACACTTTCGGGGATAGGAGCGAATGCCTCAGAGCATCGTAGCCCGGGAAGTTCCGATTTGCAGGGGCAGCGAATTCGTTTAGCCTTTGTTCTCTCAGATGAAGAAATTGATTATCATTTTGGCCGTTCTGGCCGTGGCGGGATACGGTGGGTTTCACTTCTGGAAAAAATACCAGGCGAGCAGCCTTGTCGCGAAGACGCCAAAGCGAGCGACGACGGGCAAGGTGGAGTCGCGCGATATAAATTTTTCCATCAACTCTGCCGGCGACATCGGGCCTGCGGACCAGGTTTCGGTTCGACCCGAGGTCAACGGAAAGATCGCCGTGCTGGGCGTGGACATCGGCGACCAGGTTAAAAAAGATGACTTGCTCTTCACGCTCGACGACACGGATCTGCAGATTGAACTATCCTCGCGCCGGACGGAAATTGATGGCGCAAAACTCCAGCTCGAACGGGCGAAACGCAATTTTGAACGAGTGCAAAAGCTATTTGAGGACAAATTGATTTCGCTGGAGGTTTACGATGACGCGCGCACGGATTTTGACCTCGCCAAGAATTCCCTCGCGCGGGCCGACCAGTCCCTGCGCCTCGTGGAAGATCGCCTTTCGAAAACCAAAATTGTCGCGCCGTTCGATTGCACGGTGTTGACGCGCCCCGTCTCGGTGGGTCAGGCGGTTTCAGGCTCGGGCGGATTTAACAGCGGTACGGAGGTTCTCACCATCGCGAATCTGAAGGACATGGTCATCCTCGCCCACATCAACCAGGCTGATGTCACCCGAGTGACCATGAATCAGAAAGTTGACGTGGCCATCGATTCAGTGCCCGATTTGAAAATGACTGGCGTGATCGAACGAATCGCCCCGCAGGCCACCATTAAAAATAATTTAAAAGGATTTTCCGCGCGCATTGTCCTGAAGGAAATCGATCCACGCGTCCGGCCCGGCATGACCGCGAATGTCGCCATTCCGGTGGCATCGGCGTCCGATGTGCTGTCCATCCCGCTGGCGGCGGTATTCACCGAAAATGGGGAGCGCTACGCTTATGTGAAAAAGGGCACCACCATGGAGCGCCGCTCGATCCAGATCGGCGTGACCGATTACAGTTTCGCAGAAATCACGAGCGGGCTGACCGCCGGAGAGGTTGTATCCCTGGAGCAACCGACGGAGGCCGCCACGGCCAAAAAGGGTCCACCCGTCCCGGCGGAGAAGACCGGAGCGAAACCCGCGGCCGCTGGCGAAGGAACCAAGACGAACCGTCCGGCGACCTCCGGCGCCTCGCGCACGAGCGACAATGTGCCGAGTGCAAAGCGCTCCGAAGTTTGAGTATGTCGCTCGTGGAACTTCGCAACGTCAGCAAGCTCTATCACCTCGGCGGCGAGGAAATCCGCGCCCTGGACGATATCTCGCTCGACATCGAGAGTGGCGAGTTTATTTCCATCATCGGCCCGTCGGGCAGCGGTAAATCAACTTTGATGCACATTCTCGGCTGCCTCGATTCGCCGACGCGCGGCTCGATCCAGCTCGACGGGACAATGATTCAAAACGCCAGTCAGCGCCAGCTCGCCGCTATTCGGAATCAGAAGATCGGCTTCGTGTTTCAATTCTTCAATCTGCTTCCCAAACTCAACGTCCTGCAAAACGTCGAGCTGCCGATGATTTACAGCGGCAAAAACGCCCGGGAACGAAGAGACCGCGCGATGGCCGCGTTGAAGTTGGTTGACTTGGAAAACCGGATGAAGCACCGGCCTTTTCAGCTTTCCGGCGGACAGCAACAGCGCGTCGCCATCGCCAGGGCTCTGGTCAATAGTCCGAAAATCATTTTTGCGGACGAGCCGACCGGCAATTTGGATTCCCACACCGGCGAAGCGATTCTCGAATTGTTCAGCACGTTGAGCCAGGAAGGGCGCACCATCGCGCTGGTCACGCACGACCCGGAAATCGCCGCGCGCACGCCCCGCCGCATCGAGATCCGCGACGGAAAAATCGCTATCCATGTGGATATGAAGCTGGCGGGATTGGAGAGGAAATGAACTTCTTCAACGCCATTGCCATCGGGTTTAAGGAAATCTGGGCGCACAAATTTCGTTCCTTGCTCACCATGCTCGGAATCATTCTCGGCGTGGCCAGCCTCGTGGCCATGTCCGCCCTGATCAAAGGCATGGAAAACGGAATGCGCGAGGCGCTCGTCGCCATCGGTGGCCTGGAAAAAATTCGATTGGAGGATCAGGACATCCCGGTTTACCAGCAGCATCTGGCAGATCAGGCGGTCGGCACGACGATTGCCGACGTTTATGCGTTGGAAAAAAGCGCGCCACTCATCCGGCTGGTCACGCCGGAAATGAGGGTGCGCGACGTGACCATTACCCGGGCCGGGAAGTCATTTAACTCCTGGAATTTTACCGGCACCTGGCCTGGTGCCCTGGAGATGAACGAGCATGTTGTCGAGCACGGCCGCATGTTCAACGAGATCGACGACGAATCGGCGCGCAACGTCTGCGTGATCGGCACCGCGGCTCGCGACGCGTTGTTCGGATCACCCGACGAAGTGGGCCGGGAGATCATTCCCATCGGAGAACACATCAACATCAAGGGACAGATCTTCACCGTCATCGGCATGTTCAAACATTACGAGAGCGAACAGGACGCAAAGAGGCGGGAATTGGAAAAAAATAAACCGAAGGAGGAAGCCACCGGCCCGGCACGAAGCCGGGGTTGGGGTGGCAGTCGGCGCGGCAGCAGCGGCATCTTTTATTACAAAAACAACACGGTCTATATTCCGCTCAACACGATGTGGATCAAGTTCCGCTCTGCCACCGGTTTGAATAATCTGCCCGACCAGCGTCTCTCCAGCCTTTCGATGAAAATCCGGGACATCAGCCAACTCGAGCCCGCGCTGCAACAGGCAAAGAACGTTTTGATGATCACCCATCGCGGCATTGAGGATTTCTCATTTCAAACGCAAGAGAATTGGGCGGATCAGATCAACAGCTCGATTCGAAACGCGCGATTGAGTGGCGGCTTTATTTCTGCGATCAGCCTGCTAGTCGGCGGAATTGGCATCATGAACATCATGCTGGCCAGTATCACGGAACGCATTCGGGAAATCGGCATCCGCAAAGCGGTTGGCGCGACCTTCAGCGACGTGTTTATTCAGATCCTGGTCGAGAGCGTGGTCATCGCCCTGATCGGCGCGGTGGCCGGGTTGATGGCGTCCTACGGCATCGTGCGAATCCTGGTGATGATTTCGCCCACGGAAAACTCCCCGATGATCACGGTCGATGCGATGGCCATCGCCTTTGCTTTCAGCGCGGGCGTCGGAGTGATGGCTGGATTATTCCCGGCGCTGAAAGCTGCCAAGCTCGATCCGATTCAGGCGTTGCGCTACGAATAGTTCGTTCGTCCGGACTCTCGCCGATAGATCGGTTCGTCTCGATTTATGGAACCATGCGCGAGTGAGATCAGGGCATCCTGAATCATCGCCCAGAGCGCGTCGCGAGAGCACTTGTCAGCCAGACGCATATCGGCAACATTCCAACCATGCAGACAGCAACGCAAAACGATTTCATTACTACGGAAGATTACCTTGCCAGCGAAGAATCCAGCGACGTTCGCCACGAATATCTCGGCGGGATGGTCTATGCGATGGCGGGAGCGTCCCGGGACCACAACATCATCGCGCTAAATCTCGCAGTTTTCCTCCGCCAGCATCTCCAGGGCGGGCCATGCAAAATCCACATGAGCGACATCCGCGTGAACTTCAAAATTCGCGACGACGAGTATTACTACTATCCCGACATTGTTGTGACCTGCGACAAGCGCGATACCCACCCGCGTTTTGTTCGCCATCCGAATCTGATCATCGAAGTTTCCTCCCCGAGCACGGAACGAATTGACCGGCGCGAAAAATTTCTGGCTTATACCACGATCGACTCGCTAGACGAATACGTACTGGTGCCGCAAACCGGATCCGAAATCACAGTGTTCCGCCGCGCCAACGGCTGGCGCGTGGAAAAACTTTCCGGGGAAAACGCCGAACTCACCCTCACTTCGTTGCAGGCCGCATTGCCACGCGCGGCGGTTTACGAGGGAATTTGAACGCGCCCTCCGCCATGTCACCCGCTGACGCCGCAAAGGCCGTCCGCGCCGCGATGCCTGAGAACGGTTTGTTCGCGGATCAACACTGGCGTATCTCCCCTGCTCCATTTCCGCTGGGCGAGTCGCTCGCGAAAGAATTGGAAACACTGGGTCGCGTCCTGCTGCAATTCAATCGCGCCGTCAATCTGCTCTATCGCAAGAGCGTGGAGGGGAAACAACCGGATTGGATCGCCCGCTGGCTCGACCAGGGCAAACCATCGGAACTGGTCGAACTGCAACGCCACTCGACTTTCAAGAATGAAATCCCCCGCGTCATTCGCCCCGACATCTTGCTCACGGAGACTGGATTCAGCGTCACCGAACTCGACAGCGTTCCCGGCGGGATCGGACTCACCGCGTGGCTGGGAAAAACCTACGCCGATTCCAATCTCCAAACGGCCAGCTCCAAAATCGTTGGCGGCTCGGATGGGATGTTGCGCGGGTTTGAATCCATTTTCGGCGATGCGAAAAATATTCACGTCATCGTCTCCGAAGAATCCGCCACCTACCGGCCCGAAATGCAATGGGTCGCTGAACAGCTCGGCTCACGATTCACGATCCACGATTCGCGATTCGATCAATTCTCCGACGGCGACGCGGTCTATCGCTTTTTCGAAATGTTCGACCTCGCCAATGTGCCGAACTCGAAACAAATCCTGGAACTGGCCATCGAGAAACGAATCCGCCTCACACCGACGCCCAAACCGATCTTTGAGGAGAAACTTTTGTTCGCGCTGCTCTGGAACCGCAACCTGCGGGAGTTCTGGCGGCAGGAATTGGGTGAAGGTTTCCTCGACCGCCTCCAGAAAATCGTTCCCTACACCTGGCTGGTCGATCCCGCGCCGTTGCCCCCGCAAGCCGCTTTCCCCGAGCTGAACCTCACCGACTGGCAGCAGCTCAAGGCGCTTTCCCAACGCGAACGCGAATTGATCCTGAAAGTATCCGGTTTCTCCGAAAACGCCTGGGGCGCGCGCGGCGTTTATCTCGGCAGCGATTTGTCCCAAGCGGACTGGAGCGCCGCCGTCGATCTGGCACTCAACTCTTCAGGGCAATCCCCGTACGTTCTGCAGCGCTATCACAAGCCAAAGACCGTCGAATCAGCCTGGTTTGATTTTGAAAAAAGCGAGCTGGTTCCGATGCAGGCGCGCGTCCGGCTCTGCCCTTATTATTTCGTCGCGGGCCAGAATGACTCTGCGCGCGCGACCCTCGGCGGCGTTCTGGCCACGCTCTGCCCCGCCGATAAAAAAATCATCCACGGAATGCGCGACGCCATCCTCGCGCCCTGTTCGATTTAGAATATGACGACACTGACCCTGCTGGAATTTGTGCTGCTGGCCGCGAGCTCCTTGTTCGTGATCATCGATCCGATTGCCACGGTACCGGTGTTCCTGGCGATGACACCCAGGGATTCCGCGGCCCAGCGCGTGAAGATGGCCCGGTTCGCCTGTCTCGTCGCCGCGGGTGTCCTCGTGGCCTTCGCCGTGTTTGGAAAATGGATTTTCACCCTCTTGGGAATCACCGGCCCGGCTTTTCAAATGGCCGGAAGCGTCGTCCTCCTCCTGGTCGCGCTGGACATGCTGCGAGCGCAACGTTCCGCAGTAAAAGGGAGCCACGAAGAAAACGAGGCCGGGGCGATAAAGGAAGACATCGCCATTACACCGCTGGCGGTGCCGATGCTCGCAGGACCGGGCGCCATCTCAACCGTCATCCTTCTGCACAATCGCGCCGCGAATCTTACGCAGCAGATCGCACTGATCATTTGCATTCTGGCGATTGCGGCGGTGAGCTTTTTGATATTTGCGCTCTCGGTGAAAGGAACCCGGTGGCTGAACCCAATCATGCTCCGGTTGATCGAACGCTTGATGGGATTACTCCTGGCGGCAATCGCGTTTCAGTTCTTTTTGAATGCGTTGAAGGATCTGAACGTGATTTCGTTTTAGCCCTAATGCCTTTCGGGAATTCGGTGTCCTTGTCCCGGAGGGACATCGTGAGAATAGCCCAGCGTTTCAACGCTGGGTTGAGGCAGGAAGGAAAGCGAGTCCCGGAGGGACGACAGAAAACTGGGTTTCGATCTCGGGCTTCTGCCGTCCCTCCGGGACTCTGGGGGGGCTCCAACCACGCGACCCAGCGTTAAAACGCTGGGCTATTGTCGAATGTCCCTCCGGGACAGACTTCCACCCGAATTCCCGAAAGGCATTAATTTTAGCCCGGTGCCCCCGCGCAGACGTTTCTTCAAGCAAACACAATCGCGCCGAGCGCAGAGAAATTTTCGCCTCGTGAGCCTCCGGCTTGCCTTCCCTCCATTTTTCGACAACAATCCTCCCGCAACCATGACAAAAACGACCTGCCGACGGTCGGACGGCGTACTGAAGCTCGGCTCGCGTGAAATCATGTTTGCCGATCGATGAAAACCGGAACCCATATTTGCTCGTCGCAACAACGTCCGATTCAGCTCGGCGCGGAGGACATGCGAGCCATTGACCGCCGGGAATTCCTCTGGCGTTTCGGCGGCGGCCTCGGCGGCATCGCCATGGTTCATCTGCTCGGACAGAACGGACTGCTCGCCGATACGACCAAGGCGCGCCCCGGATTCAACGGTGGCCTGCATCATCCCGCCAAAGCCAAACGCGTCATCCAGCTTTTCATGTCGGGCGCAGCCAGCCAATGCGACACGTTCGATTACAAGCCAGAGCTGATCCGGCGCAGCGGACAAAAGTTCGATCCGGGCGGCAAAGTGGAGTTATTTCAAAGCGATCCCGGCGCGGTCATGAAAAGTCCTTGGTCCTGGAAACAATACGGACAATCCGGCAAATGGATTTCCGATTTGGTGCCGCACATCGGCTCATGCTCGGACGACATCACGTTTCTTCATTCAATGGTGTCGAAGTCGAACGTCCACGGCCCTGCCACCTTCATGCAGAATACCGGTTTTGTGTTGCCCGGATTTCCCGCGATGGGTTCGTGGATTTCGTATGGCCTCGGCAGTTTGACCGAGAATCTGCCGACGTTCGTTGTGCTGCCGGATTCACGCGGCCTGGCACCGAACGGAGCTTCGAACTGGACCTCCGGCTTCCTTCCCGCCTCGCACCAGGGGACGATCATTCGCGCGGGAAAACCGAATCCCATCTACGATTTATTTCCGCCACCATCCGCCGGCTTCATCACGCCGGAGAGCGAAAAGGAGACGCAGGCACTGCTGAAAGAATTGAATCAATCGCACATGGCGACCCGCCCGGGCGACTCACGATTGGACGCGCGCATTGCCTCCTACGAGCTGGCGGCCAAACTGCAGGTCAGCGCACCAGAAGTTTTGGATCTAACCGGTGAAACGGAGGCGACCAAGAAACTTTACGGGCTGGATGAGAAAATCACGGAGGAGTTTGGGCAGCGCTGTTTGACCGCGCGACGATTGTTGGAGCGCGGCGTGCGTTTCGTCCAGATCTGGAGCGGCGCGGACAACGGATTTCCCCGGCGCAACTGGGATAGCCACGAGGACATCGCCAAGGATCATCTCGACATGGCGCAGAGCATGGACAAACCAGCCGCCGCGTTGATCAAGGATTTGAAATCGCGCGGGATGCTGGAAGACACGATTGTGATCTGGACAACGGAGTTCGGACGGATGCCGTGCGGCCAGGGGAGCAAAGGACGCGACCACAATCCGTTTACGTTTACAAGCTGGGTTGTCGGCGGCGGTTTCAAGGGCGGATTTTCCTACGGCGAAAGCGACGAGTGGTCCTACAAGGCCGCGACGAATCCAGTGTATTGCTACGATCTGCATGCGACGATTCTGAATCAACTCGGCATCAATCACGAGAAACTGACCTTCCGGCACAACGGAATTGACCGACGACTAACCGATGTTCACGGCGAAGTACTTAGGGAAATTGTTTCCTGACGGGCAAATTAAAGCGTCGGCTTTTCTTTCCACCAACCCGTGGTCTGCTCGTAAGCATGAGCCAATTTTAGAATCGTTTCTTCGCCAAACGGTTTTCCCAGAAACTGCAATCCGATGGGAAGTTTTGGATTTGTCGTGAAGCCGCAGGGAATGCTGATTCCGGGAATGCCGGCAAGATTGCACGATATCGTGAAAATATCGGAGAGATACATCTGCAACGGATCTTCCGATTTCTCGCCAACCTTAAATGCGGGAGTTGGAGTCGTCGGAGTCACGATGGCGTCCACCTTTTCAAATGCTTTCAGAAAGTCCTGGCGAATGAGTGTGCGGACTTTTTGGGCGCGCAAATAATACGCGTCGTAGTAACCGCTGCTCAAAACGTAAGTGCCGAGAATAATCCGGCGTTTAACCTCCGCGCCGAAACCCGCGCCGCGCGTTTTGCTGTAGAGCTCATCCGGGCTGGCGCCATCCACCCGCGCGCCGTAACGAATCCCGTCAAAACGGGCCAGGTTCGCGCTGGCCTCGGCGGTGGCGACGATGTAATAGGTCGCGACGGCATAGTCGGTGTGCGGCAGGGAAATCTCCAAGATCTCCGCCCCGAGTTTCTCGAGCTGTTTGACCGCCGCATCAACGGCCTGTTTCACTTCGGGATTCATCCCGCCGATCATGTATTCCTTCGGCAAACCGAGGCGCAGCCCTTTGATTTCGCCGTTCAAGGCAGAAACGTAATTCGGAACCGGTTGAGGAATACTCGTGGAGTCGCGATGATCCACGCCGCTCATCACGCCAAGCAAGGTCGCGCTGTCGCGAACATCTTTCGTGAACGGACCGATCTGGTCGAGAGAAGAGGCGAAGGCCACCAGGCCATAACGCGAAATGCGTCCGTAAGTGGGCTTCAACCCGACGCAGCCGCAGAGCGCCGCCGGTTGCCGGATCGATCCGCCGGTATCCGTGCCGAGGGACGCCAGGCATTCATCCGCCGTTACCGCCGCAGCCGAGCCACCGGACGATCCGCCAGGAATCCGGGTCGTGTCCCATGGATTTTTTGTGACGCCAAAGGCCGAATTCTCCGTGGAACTGCCCATGGCAAACTCGTCCATGTTCAATCGGCCGAAAACAACCGCGCCAGCCGCTTTTAATTTCTCGATCGCAGTGGCGTCGTAAAGCGAAACGAAGTTGCCGAGGATTTTCGAGCCGCAATTCAGAGGCTGGCCTTTGACGGCAAGGACATCTTTGACGGCAATGGGAATGCCGAGCAGTGGTTTTTGAAAGTCTGGTTCGCCGTCGGCAATCTCCTTATCGGCAGCATCGGCTTGGGAGAGAGCATCGGCGGCATCGTGCGAAAGAAATGCATGAAGGGCTCCGTCCACACGCTCGATTTGGTCGAGGCACGACTGCATCGCTTCGCGGGCGGAGACCTCGCGTTTGGAGAGTCTCGCGGCGAGTTCGGAAATAGTCAGTTGGTTCAGCATGAAGAAACGGGGGCGAAGCAGTTATTCCACAATCTTGGGCACGAGAAAAAGTCCATTGGCTTTGGAAGGCGCGTTCCGCAGGGCCTCATCGTTGGAAATGGACGGTTGAATTTCGTCAGCGCGAAACACGTTGATGAGCGGCACCGCGTGTGCGGTCGGCTCGACTTGGCTGACATCCAGTTCCTTCAGTTTTTCAATGTAGTTGAGGATGTTCCCGAGCTGCGTGGAGAGTTTCTCCTCTTCGGCCCCGGACAAGGCGATGCGCGCGAGGTTCGCCACATATTTTACGTCGAAATCTGACATGCGGGGAAATTAAGGAGCAGGGGGCAAAGTTCAAGGTTCAATGTGCGAGGTCAAACAAAAGAACCCCTCTGCGAGCTCGGGCGACGGAACCAGGATTATTCCTCGTCGAATTTGCGTTTGAGCAGGGCATCGATTTCGTCCAACGCAGCATGGCCGTCCTGGCCCTCGACGGTGACAATGATTTTACTTCCGGGACCGGCAGCGAGCATCATCAGGCCCATGATGCTTTTCCCGTTCACCTTCTCGCCGTCTTTCTCCACAAAAATATCGCACTCAAAACGGTTCGCGGTTTTGACGAACATGGCAGCGGGCCGGGCATGAATGCCCAGCTTGTTCGTGACAATAAGTTCTCGCTCTTGCTCAGTGGATACTTTCTTTGCGCTCATCAATAAACAAATTCCCGCCAAACAGTATTTTCTTGCCAGAGATTTACAAGTTTAGATTCCCACCCATCTGGGCAATCAGCCGGTCGTTGAGTTCCTTGGCCGGATTATGGCCCGACTCTTTGAGTTTCGTCTGGAATGCGGCCACCTCGATCAATCGAGCCAGATCCCGCCCTGGTCGCACGGGAATCGTGTAGTGTGGGATATCAATCCCCAAGATCTTCACATACTCGTCATCCATTCCGAGCCGATCCACATCCGGAACGTCATTCCACGCTTTTAGGGTTACCACCAGGTTGACCCGCTTTTCCCGGCGAATGCTTTTGATCCCGAACATGGATGCCACGTTGATAATTCCGATCCCTCTCACCTCCATGTGATTGCGAGTCAGATCCGCGCTCGACCCGATGATTTCCCGGCCATCAATTAACGTGACTTTCGTGATGTCATCAGACACCAGGCTGTAGCCACGATCGATCAAGGCCAGCACCGTTTCACTTTTGCCAATGCCGCTCTCGCCGCGAACGATCACGCCGACGCCGAGAATGTCTATCATGCTGCCAATATCCGTCCCGCGCGGCGCGAAGAGCATTTCCATCGCGAGCGTGGCCAGGTTGATGAACTTCATCGTGATCAATGGACACTGGAACACCGGCACGCCCGCTCTCTCCGCGGCTTCCAGCAAAAGTTTATCTGGCCGCAAATTGCGCGAATAGACCACGCACGGAATCTTGTAGGAAAAGAGATCGAGATACCGGCGTTTGCGATCTTCGTCGGAAAGCGATTTCAAAAAGGTGGCCTCCGCATTGCCGACCACCTGAACGCGCTTGCTGGCGAAATATCGGGTGAACCCGGCCAGGGCAAGACCGGGGCGATTGACGGTAGGCTCGCGAATCACGCGTTTCAGTCCTTTCTGGCCAGCGACGAGTTTCAATCCCAGATCCTCGGATTGTTCGTTAAAAAACCTCTCCACTGTCACGACATCGCGTTTCATGGCGGAAACGTAAGGTGCGAAAGCTGAAACGTGAACTTATTTTTCACAGGGCAATAGTCAGGGATCCTTGCGTCAGAGATCGTGCGCTTCTCGACCCTGTTATCAAAATAGTGGGGCTCCGAGCCCCAGGACCACGGTTCGGGGGCAAGATGCCCGCTCAGACAGGCTGGAAGCCCGCCCCACTCGCCCCGCCAACAAAGCAGGGTCAAGACACGCACTCGGATATCCTCGAAACCGTTTCGCCTCCGGAAGGCGCCATCAATTATGGCACTCGGGCAAATTCTCCGTTGCCGCCGCGATTTTCCGCCGTTAGGATCGGTTCATGGTAGTAATCGAGCCGAAGGCTCCCGCAAAAATCATTTACGCGCGCAACGATGGCCGCAGCGCCAACGAACTCCGCAATATTCGGTTTCAAAACCACATCGCTCCTTACGCGACAGGTTCGACGCTGATCGAATGGGGACTGACGCGGGTCATTTGCGGTGTGACGGTCGAGGATACCGTTCCCCGCTGGATGAAAGACCAGGGTGTGACGGGCGGATGGATCACGGCTGAGTATTCCATGCTCCCCTACTCCACCTTGACGCGCAAATCCCGCGACAGCACCCGGGGAAAAATCGACGGACGGTCCCAGGAAATACAGCGCCTGATCGGTCGCGCCATGCGGGCGAGCATCGATTTGGAAAAACTCGGTTCGCGCACCGTCTGGGTGGATTGCGATGTGTTGCAGGCAGACGGTGGAACGCGCACCGCGGCGATCACCGGTTCGTATGTCGCCCTCCAACTGGCCATCCGCAAACTTTTGGGCGACGGAAAACTGAAGGAGGATCCCACGATTCACCCTGTCGCGGCCGTGAGCGTGGGAATCGTGAACCGTGAATCCCTCCTTGACCTGTGCTATGTCGAGGATGTCGCCGCCCAGGTGGACATGAACCTGGTGATGAACGGCGCGGGGGAGTTTCTCGAACTGCAGGGGACGGGCGAGGAAAGCACCTTTAGTGAAAGCGAACTGGCCGCGATGCTGGCGCTCGGCAAATCCGGAATCACACAATTACTCGAGCTGCAAAAGGAAGTCATCGCCTCCAGCTAGGTTTCGCTTCCATGCTTCCAACGCAGCTTTTCCTATTGCGACACGGCGAAGTCGAGTCCCGCTACCAACGTGTTTTCGGCGGCCGGATCGACATGGATCTCTCTCCCGATGGGCACCTCCAGGCGACCGCCTTGGCGAGCTATTTCAGGAACAAACCGCTGGACGCGATTTACTGCAGCCCGATGAAACGGGCGCAGCAAACCCTGGCGCCGATCCTCAATCATTTCACATTGGCCCCGACGACAATTCCTGATCTGTGCGAGGTGCATTTCGGCGATTGGACAGGGCTTGGCTGGCAGGAAGTTCAAGACAGGTTCCAGGTCAGCGCGTTTCAATGGCTCGAAATGCTCGAACAAGGCACGCTGCCGAATGGCGAGTGCAGCCGGACATTTCGCAGCCGGATCGAACCGTGCCTGACGAAAATTATCGAGGATATCCTCGGAAAGCGCGTGGCCATCGTTTGTCACGGCGGGGTCATCCGCATGATCCTTTCGATTTTTTTGCACCTGCCGCTGCCCAAGCTGGCCCATTTCGAAATCGATTACGCGAGTGTGACCCAGGTTCATCACGGGCTGAACAAAACCGAAGTGCAACTCCTCAATTTCACGCCCTGGCGGGATCTCGCATGAAAAGCGCGGTGTTCCAGCTCTCGATTTCCATCCACGCAGGTGCGGAAGACGCGGTGGTTGCGCTCGTCGAAGACCTGTTTGGCGGGGCACCCTCGGTTTATACGGACGCCGACACGGGGAAAACGACAGCCTCTGTTTTTCTAAAGAAACGCTCCGAGTGGACAAAATCAAAAAAAGAGGAATTGCAAATTCGTCTGAAACTGCTGCGGGCGGCTGGGGTTGATCCGGGGCCAGGGAGAATTCATTTCAAGACCTTGAAACGCCAGGATTGGGCGGAGTCATGGAAAAAGCATTTCAAACCAATCCAAGTCGGCAAAGCCCTCTTGATCAAGCCGAGCTGGAGCCGGCTTCGCGCCCGGCGCGGCCAGGCATGCGTTATTCTTGATCCTGGCCTAAGCTTCGGCACCGGCCAGCATGCGACCACTTTGTTTTGCCTGGAGCAGATCGTCAGATGCCGTCGCGCCGATGAGCGCCAGTCGTTTTTGGACATGGGAACCGGTTCCGGGATTCTGGCCATTTCCGCGGCGAAGCTGGGCTATTCTCCCGTGCAGGCATTCGACTTCGATCCTGAGTCGGTTCGTATCAGCCGGATCAATATGGATCAAAACAGCGTATCGGCCCAGATACGAACTGTTCGACGCGATCTAACCCAACTGCCTTTGCGCAGCAAAACCCAGTTCGACCTGATTTGCGCGAACCTGATTTACGATTTGTTGTTGAGCGACCGAGAGCGAATCGTCAATCGGCTTGAGCGGTCGGGTTCCCTGATTCTGGCCGGCATCCTCAAGACACAATTTGCGCGAGTGCAGAGCGCCTACGAGGAAATTGGGATGACGTTGAGACGAACCAAGACAGAAAAGGAATGGCAGTCCGGACAGTTTGTTTTTCAGAAAGGGATTTCGAGGAAATAAATAGTTTTGAAAAAACATTGAACAGGCTTTAGTGTCGCAGGGTCAGAAGATAGTTGACGACGTAAGTCGTAGAAAGGACTTAAGTATGACCAAGACGTTAGACTTGATCGCCGAAGCAATCAACGATCCGAAACATCCCTTCCGTCAGGTTGACAATCGACCCCAGAAATCCCAGAAACATCGTTACGAAAGGCGAAAGGTAAAAGAAATCATCCGCCTGGGTGATTGGACAGAAGCCCCCGCATAGAAAATCGCAGTCTGCGACATCAGGTTTAGAGCGAGCTGGTCAGCACAGCGATGCCAGCTCCGACCGCAATCGCCAGCATCTTCAGGCGGTTGAAACGGTGTTCATCGCTGCTCTCAAAAAGTATCGTTGTCGAGATGTGCAGAAATATCCCGATTACGACTGCCATCATCTCGTGGCTGTATTTGGACAAATCCCCCGCCACATCGCTTAGTCCGGCCCCCAGCGGCGACATCAGCGCAAAAATCAACATCCAAAAGAGCGCTTTGCCCTTTGCCACGCCGTTATGCAGCAACATGGTTAACAGGACGATGGAGACGGGAACGTTATGGATAATGATTCCAACCAAAAGCATCCGGCCCGAATGCTCATGGCCAATATGGCCACCGAGCGGCATGCCTTCGATAAACGCATGCACACACAATCCAAACATCATTCCGAGGGGCATGGTTCCAGAATGATCGTGGTGGGCGTGCCCATGCTCGATCCCGTGCGAGAAGAATTCCAACAGGAGCTGGACAAAAAAACCGGCGAGAACCAGGAGGCCTATGGAGAATCCGGGATCATTCCGAACTAAGAACGCAGGCGCCACCGTTGTGGCGCCGTAAGCCTCGGGCAACAAATGGAGAACCGTGATCGTGAAAATGTAGGCGCCAGCGAAGGAGATGAGGACTTTGATCTTTCGTTTGTCCTCGGGCCGGAAGAGAAGCACGATTGCAACACCAATGGCCACGGACAAAAACAAAAGGAGATAGGTCATCATGTTGGGCGTGCCACAGATTGCACAGATTCAAACAAATTGCGAAACCTCTTTTCCCCACCAAGAGATTCCGGCCAGCCAGAGACAAGAAAAGCTCCGCCTTGAACAGGCCAAAGGCGGAGCCGGAAACTTCAGAATTATTTCATCAACAACATCTGCCGAGCCCGTTTGATGGAACGGTTCAACTGACGTTGATAATGAGAGGGCAGCCCGGTGTATTTGCGGGGAAGAATTCGGCCCTGGTCGGTCACGAATTGCTTGAGCAGATTGACGTTCTTGAAATCAAGCGCGTCAAAGGTGAAATCGATTTTTGGCTTGGGCCGCGGTGTGCGCGTTTCGGAACTGCCCCCCTTGCCGCGGGTCGGTTTTTCTTTGTTTGTTTTGCGTGGCATAAAAAATTATTTAATCTCTTTGTGCAATGTGTGGCGGCGCAGGAATGGGTTGTATTTCCTTTTTTCGAGCTTTTCCGTCTGTAGTTTCTTGTTCCGCGTGGTGGTGTAGCGCGAAGGTGATTTGCCTTCCTTGCGCGCCTCGGAGCATTCTATTGTAATTATTTCTCTTGCCATAAATTAGTCTTTGTCTTTGTTCGGTTTCTCTTCGGCGTCGTCATCTTCTTCGACTTCGACTCCCCCGGCGCTATCAACGGATCCCAAAACGCCCAGTCGGCGCTGCCGCAAGGCCCCGTCCTTCTCCAGTTGTGCCTGAGCCTCGACCGTAAAGCGAGTCCAGGGAATCGCGTCCAGCCGTACGCGAGGGATTGGCTTGCCCGTCAATTCGCAGACGCCGTAGGTATTCCGCTCAATCCTTTTCAACGCCTCCTCGATCTCGTAAATTGCATCCTGGTCCGATGAAAGCAGGCTCAGCGCAAAGTCACGGTCAAAATTGTCGGTCCCGGAATCGGCCATGTGCAGGCTGTAACTGGACATTTCTTCCGCGGATTCCTTCGCGAGGCCGCTCATTTGCAACAGGAGCCGGTCTCGCAGTTCCAAGAGGTTTTCGTAATACGGCGTCCATTCCGCCTTGACCTTGACATGGCCATTGACCATCGGCTTGCCCACGCCCGTTCCGAGGATTGAAGCGGATGTGGCAGCCGAGGGAGATTTCCCGCCACGACCCGCCGGCTGCGCCGCATGTTTTTTCTTAGCTACTGCTTTATTTGATTTCTTCGTTGTCACAGCTAATTATTTTTCAAAAAAATATGTTTCTCGCAAAACTCGCCCTCTCCTGAGAATTCGAGAGTTCGCGAATGTAACAAAGACCAACTAATTTGCCACAAGAATCTTCAAAAATCTCCAAGCCCGAAGACAGGGTCCAAGGCTTCGAATTCCAACAAGATTTTTATCAGGCGACAAAATACAGGCGGAAAATGAATTTGCAAAAATTTTCAGGGCCGCCTGAACCCACTTCTCCTTTGACTTCCCTTGGGAGGATGACTATTAACCGCCCATGAATCTGAGCTGGAAATTCTGCGGAAGATTGACCCTGGGCTTCCTCATTTTTTCAATCGCCTTCTCGCCCGCAGCCGAGATTGTTCGGGTCGCCACCTACAATGTGGAGAATTACCTCGATGCCCCCGCCGGGACTCGCCCGCCGAAATCAGCCGAGGCACGGGCGAAGATTCGCGAAAGCATTCTCGCGATAAAGGCGGATGTAATTGCGTTTCAGGAAATGGGGGGAACCAACGCTCTCCTGGAGCTGAGCGCTTCGCTCAAAGCAGCCGGACGGGATTATCCGCACTGGGAACACATCACCGGCTACGACACAAACATTCATGTGGCGATTCTCAGCAAATTCCCCATCAAAACGCGAACGCCACACACGAACGACAACTTCCTCTTGAGTGGACGCCGATTCCGGGTCAGCCGCGGCTTCGCGGAAGTGGAGATCGAAGTCAACCCGGCTTACAGGTTCACCTTGATCACGGCCCATTTGAAATCGAGGCGCCCGGTTCCCGAGGCCGACGAAGCTGACCTGCGCGAACAGGAAGCAATCAAACTCCGCGAAGCCATCGACGCCCGGCTCGCCGCGAACCCAAACGTGAATCTCATTGTGTTGGGCGATTTCAATGACAACAAGGATTCGCGCTCAACTCAAACGGTGATCGGACGGGGTAAAACCGGCTTGTTCGATACGCGCCCGGCTGAACGAAACGGCGACAATCAACCGAATCCAATCCCACGTTTCGAACCTCGAAACATTACCTGGACGCATTATTACGGCAAAGAGGATACCTACAGCAGGATCGATTATATTTTGATCAGCGCCGGAATGAAACGGGAATGGCTGCCGGAGGAAACCTACGTGTTAAGGATTCCAAACTGGGGCGTCGGGTCCGACCATCGTCCGCTGGTCGCCGGATTCACCCCGGAAAACAAATAGGGCTATTTCAAAGGATTTTGCTGCAACGGTCTATTGTCGCTCCTGCCGCGCTCGTGGATTCCGCCCGTCTGAATCCGCCGCCTGGCGCTGCCGATCCTATGAATTCAGGCATTGCTGAACGGTGTCCACGAGAACCTTTGGATGAAACGGCTTTTGCAAAAAGCTCGCGCCAGCGGGCAACGAGTATCGCATCGCAACGGTGTCGGCACAATGGCCGCTGGTGTAGATGATCCGCAGGAATCGATTCGCAACGCGAAGTTTTTCCCCGAGGGCGACTCCCGTTGTCCCATCGGGCAAGGTGATGTCCGTGAGCACGAGATCGATCTCTGATGATTTTTTCTCCCAGATCTCCATGGCGGCAGCAGCAGACGTCGCGCACAGCACCGTGAATCCTCCCATGATCAGGAGTTCCTGAATAATATCCAAGAGATCAGGTTCATCTTCGACGATTAAAATTGTCTTGTTGGTCATTTTGTCACGAGAAGAGAGTTGCTGGGTTCATTTTTTTTGTTTAGGCAGAATCGAACGAGCTCAGCCAGGCGGCTCGGCGGATAGGGCTTGGGCAGGAAGTTGAATCCCGTCAGGCGAGAGGTGTCCGTGCCCGCCATTCCGGGGCTGTACCCGCTGGTGTAAATAACTTTTAGTTCCGGATTCTCCTTCAATAGGCGGTCGGCAAGTTCGCGCCCGGACACCCCATCGGGCATCACCATGTCCGTCAGCAACAGGTCGATCTCGCCCTTGTGCTCCTCCCATACACCCAGGGCGACCCGGCCGGACGCAGCCTGGAAAACGCGATAGCCATAAATCTGGAGAATCTCCACCACCAAAAGCCTGAGCGACGGCTCGTCTTCCACGACAAGAATCGTCTCTTTTCCGCCGTGCTCGGTCAGTTGGGATGGAGCAGACGATCTGACATTGGCCTTGTCCTCGCTAACGGGCAAATGAATGGAAAGAGTCGATCCTTTTCCGGGTTCGCTTTCCGCTTCGACCCACCCATGATGCTGCTCGACGATCCCGTAAACCGTGGCCAATCCCAGCCCCGTTCCTTTGCC
>Ga0163144_10006434_pt1 | contig 25914 bp, 17 predicted proteins | sample OliLak19BULKMAT1_FD_123175 | JGI IMG/M metagenome (GOLD analysis project Ga0163144, IMG submission 123175) | Freshwater microbial mat bacterial communities from Lake Vanda, McMurdo Dry Valleys, Antarctica - Oligotrophic Lake LV.19.BULKMAT1 | ecosystem: Environmental > Aquatic > Freshwater >...
AGCAGTCCGGCGCGCCGCACATCGGCGATCTCGGTGGGGGTCCAGCCCAACTCGCGCGCCACTTCGGCGCCCAGATCGCCGACGCGCTGCGAATGGGCCGCCGTGAACGGCGACTTGGCGTCGACCACCTGCGAGAAGTGCAGCGCCACGCGGTCCATGCCCTGCGGCCCGGCGAGCAATGCCGCGCCACCCGGCTCGGCATCGCCGATCCGGTCGCGCAGCGTCTGTGTGTCCATGGCGCACCACGCGACCAACTGCGACTCGATCCCCTGACACGCCTGCACGAGCGTGGGATCGAACCAGCGGCCACTGCGCGAGCGCACGACCGCCACGGCGTCGTGCGCGCCGTCGCGCATGGCGAACACTTCGAGCGTGCGCGCCACGCTCAGGAGCCGCGAGAGGACGGGGATGTCCTCGCCCGAGAGGCCGCGCGGCTGGCCGCGGCCATCCCAGTGCTCATCGAGCGAGCGCACACCCTCGGCCACGAGTCGTCCGAGTCCCATGTCCCGCGCGATCTGCGCGCCCCGATCGCAGCGCGTCTCGACCAGTCGCGTGGCTTCACGCGGCGCCGCGCGCGCGATCTCGGCGATGCGACGCGCGCGCACAGGCCACGGCTGATCGGGGGCGGTGCGAGCGAGCAGGGCGAGCCCGGCACGCAGCATGTTCCGCATGTCGACTCGCACCAATGTGGCCTTGGTCACCCGATCGTCGCTGCCGAACAGTCGGTACAGCTGCGAAGCGTTGCTCGAGCAGCCCACGTCTTTGACCATCGCTGCGAAATACAGGTCGCGTTGCACGGCGAGCGGTAGCCCGAGGCGTTCGGCGATCCACAGGGCGATGAGCCCCGTTCGCACCGAATGCCCCATGGGCTGGCCTTCGGTCAGGTCGAGCGCGAAGGATAAGGCGGAGAGGACGTCGGAGAGGTGCAGCGACTCCGGCGATCTGGGTCGGTCTTTCACAGGTGCCGTTATCGGCTCAGAGCCCCGATAGGTTGAGGCAGGCCACGCACTTCCCGGTACTTGCGACACGTCATCGTGCAAAACGCACGACGCGCAGGGGACGCAGCGCCGCCCGAAGCACTCCGGGTTGGCGGATTGCGGCGCGAAGGGGATACACTTTCGCTGGCATCCCCCACATCTCAGGCCTTCCCGGCTCGGTCTCGAGTCCCTTACGGACTCCCGCACCACCGGCCAGACCGCATCCATTGCTGAGGAGTCCGAATGGCCCCCGAGCCCTTCCGGACGATGACGACGCGCATCGCGTCCAGCATCGTTCTCATCGCCACGCTCACCGCTCCCGCGCACGCCTTGAGGATCGTCAACTACAACGTGACGAACTATCCGGGCAGCGTTGATCGACTCGCCTCGCGGCAGCCGTCGTACCGCACCATCCTCGCGCCGCTCGAGGCCGACGTATTCGTGGCGCAGGAGGTCCAGAGTCAGGCCGGCGTCGACTCGTTGCTCAACGGTGTGCTCAATGTGATCGAGCCGGGCGAATGGGCCGCTGCGCCTTTCACCAACGGCAATGACACGGACAACGCGCTGTTCTACAAACCCGCGCGCGTGCAACTGGCGGGCAGCTGGGCGTGGTACCCGAACCCGCTCACGAACCTACGGCTCGTGAACTGCTATCGCATCCGTACGGTGGATGCGCCCGGCGTGGAGTTCCGCATCTATTCGACGCACCTGAAGGCGTCTTCGGGCAGCACCAACGTCACTGCGCGCACCGCCGAAGCCGTCGGCATCCGCGACAGCATGAACGCGGCGCCGGCGGGCACGCACATGATCCTGTGCGGCGACTTCAATATCTACAACACGGGCGAGGGTGCCTATCTCAAGTTCCTCGAGAGCCAGCCCAACAATGTCGGCCGCCTGACGGATCCGGTGAATCCCTTCCCGGGCTCGGTGTTCACGTGGAATGCGGCGGCGTACGCGGCGGTGCACACGCAGTGCCCGTGCGTGACGTGCCCGACCAGTTCGGGATTCGCCGGGGGCGGGCTCGATGACCGCTTCGACATGTTCCTCCCGAGCACGAACCTCGCCGACGCCGAAGGACTCGACTTGATCACCTCCACGATCAAGCCGGTCGGCAATGATGGACTCCACTTCAACCTCAACCTGACGGACGCACCCATCATCCCCGAAGGCTCGGCGTATGCGACCGCGTTGTGGAATGCCTCGGATCACCTGCCGATCCGCACCGACGTGCAACTCCCCTCGCGCGCGAGCGCGCCCAATGCGTTGGCGTTGGGCACGGTCATCGTCGGCGCCATCGCCGGGCAATCGATTGCAATCGCCAATGCCGATGCGCCGCTCGATGTGCTCGATGATCTGGACTACACCCTGAGCGCCAGCGTCGGCTTCACCGCGCCGGCGGGATCGTTCTCGCTGGCCGAAGGCGGCAATGGTTCGCATCTGATCGGCATGAGCACCGCGAGCGCGGGCGCACTGGCGGGCTCGCTCACCATCAGCACAGACGACCCCGGGCACCCAACGCTCGATGTGAGCTTGACCGGCACGGTCCTGCGCCACGCAGAGGCATCGCTCGACTCGGTGAACGCGGTCGCGGCCACCGTGGTGGATTTCGGCACCCATGCCGCGGGGGCGTTCACGAATCAGGATGTGCGCGTGCACAACCGTGGCTACGACGCGCTGCAGGCACAACTGCGCGTGAGCAGCGCGAGCATCACCGGCGGCGCGGGGCGCTTCACGGTAGTGAGCGGCACGACTCCGGCGGTACTCGGCGGTGTGGGCCAGACCTTCGGGATCGCGTTCAACGACGTGGACGCCACGATCGATTCGCTGTACGAGGCCACGCTGACCGTCTCGAGCGGCGACATCGTACTCCCGGGCGGCACGCCGCAGCCCGACATGGTCAGCACGCTGCGTGCGACCGTCAGCAACGGTGGCACGCTTGCCGTGGACGCCGCGCCGCCTTCGGCCACGCTGCTCTATGCGCCTTTCCCCAACCCGCTTCCCGGGGCGGGCACGGTGCGCTTCGACCTGGCGCGTGAAGGCGAGGTGGCGGTCGATGTGCTCGACGTGACGGGCCGTCACGTGGCGTCCTTGATGAACCATGGCCTCACTGCGGGGCGTTACTCCATCCGTTGGGATGGCCGCGACGCTTCGGGGCAGCGGGCCCATGCGGGTCTGTACTTCGTGCGCATGATCGTGGCCGGCGAGAAGGCTCAGTCTGCGCGCATCGCCATCGTGCGTTGATTCACACCGGCCGGCGGCGCGACCTCGGCCGCCGGTCCGTTCCTCGAAGGGGAGTGCCCACACCGTGACCCATCCTCTCGCTCGCTCCACGGCCCGGTTCGTCGCCGCTCTGCTCGCGCTGGCGGTCCTCGCTGCGCCTGCGCACGCCCTGCGTGTCGTGACGTGGAATCTGCTCGACTACCGCGAGGGACTCCTGGAGGCGCGGCAGCCGAACTTCCGCAAGGTGATGGGCGCCATCGACGCGGACGTGTTGATCGTGCAGGAGCTCAAGAGCGCGGCGGCCGCGGATTCGTTCGTGAACAACGTGCTCAAGGTGGCCCAGCCCGGCCGCGTGTGGAAGGGCGGCAGCCTGACGTTCCTCGCGTCCACCGAGAGCGCGCTCTTTTACGACTCACTCAAGGTGACGCACAGCAATCTGGGCGCCGTTGCCACGGGTGGCCCGCGCCAGGTGCTGGTGGCGCTGATCAAACCGAACGGCTATCGCACCGCGGCCTCGCAGTTCCGCCTGTATTCCGCGCATCTCAAGGCGGGCCAGCCCTCGCCCACGGGCGCGCCTCCTGATTCCACCCTGCGTCGCACCGAATGCACCAATCTGCGCAATACGCTCAACGCTGCGCCAGCTGGCACGAACCTGATCCTGGGCGGCGACATGAACTTCTATGGCGCGTACGAGGGCGGCTACATCCGCCTGACCGAGAGTCAGCTCGACAACGATGGCCGGCTCAAGGATCCGCTCAGCATGCCCTCGTCGTGGCAGAGCGCGACTTACGCGCTGTATCACACGCAGTGTCCATGTGCGACGGGTGATTGCCCAGTGGGCTTCGGGTTCTCGGGCGGCGGACTCGATGATCGGTTCGACATGTTGCTCGCGAGTTACTCGCTGAATGACGGCGCTGGGCTGGACGTGGTGCCAGGGGACCTGCCGAACGGCTATGGCGCATTCGGCAACGATGGCTTCCACTACAACCAGAGTATCGACGGTTCGGGCGTGAACTACGCCGTGCCCTACGACGTCGCGACCGCGCTGCGCCAAGCCGCGGACCACATCCCCGTGATCATGACGCTGCAGCTGCCCTCCAAGCTGTCCGCGGTCTCGGCGCTGCCCTTCGGCGACGTGATCGTGGGCGCCACGACGAGCCAATCGCTCGCGGTGAGCAACATCGGGCCGGTGCCCGCCGACGAGCTGGACTACTCGTTCACTGCGCCGAGCGGCTTCACCGCCCCGGGCGGGGCACTCGTTGCGAACGCGGGCGCGGCCGCGAACCTGCACGCGATCGGCATGAGCACCGGCAGCGTCGGCATCAAGTCGGGCACGCTCGTGGTCGCGAGCGATGACCCCGATACGTTGAGCAAGTCGATCCTGCTTTCGGGCCGCGTGCTCGCGCATGCGTCCGCGTCACTCGATTCCGCCAGTGTGGTCACGAGTTCGCTGCTCGATCTGGGCGTGCACACCGCCGGGCAGTTCAGCGACATACCGGTGCGCGTTCACAACCAAGGTTACGTCGCTCTGCAGGCACGCCTCTCGGTGGACGCCGGCGTGATCGCAGGCGGAGCAGGCCGGTTCTCACTCGTCGGGGGCTTCACGCCCGCCCTGCTGGCGGGTGTGGGCCGCAGCTACTCGGTGCACTTCGACGATACCGGTTCGACCGCGGACTCCACCCACGAAGCCACGCTGACGTTCACCGGCAGCGATGAGGCCCTGCCGGGCGCCACCCCTGCGGCACCCCTCACCGTGACGCTTCGCGCGCGGCGTGCGAGCGGCGGCGTTGGCGTGGGTGATGGCCCAAGCGCGTTGCGGTTCCTGCCACCCAGCCCCAATCCGCTGCACCGGGGAACCACTTTCGCCTTCTCGCTCTCGAGTGCCGCCAACGTGACACTCACGGTGCACGACCTGACCGGTCGGCGCGTGAGTCAGGTGCACGACGGCGAGTTGGGTGCGGGGGCGCACTCTTTGCGCTGGAACGCCCAGGATGGGGCGGGGCGGGCGCTCGCGGCCGGCCTGTACTTCGTCCGATTCAGCACACCGGGCCTGACCCGCGTGGAGCGTCTGGTCGTGCTGCCGTAAACCAGACCGTCACTCCTCAGGCTTCACGCGCGGGTGGCCCTTGCGCAGGCGTCGAATCGTCGGGGAGCACTTCGAAGCCGTCGCATGCCGCGATCGGCAGCCGCGGGTAGCGCGTGAAACGCGCGTCCGTGCGCGACAGCCCACAGAGCCAGAAACGGCTGCGCGGCGTGGTCACGACGTGTGCGTGGACGCAGCGCGAACACAGCCCGACGCGGGGATCAAAGGGGGCTTTCATGGCTCCTTCCGGTGCTACAAGGGTTGTCACTCGAGGCTGGCTGTGTCGGAATTGCCGACACTTTCTGCACTTGGGGCCCGGCGCCGCACAGCCCGCGGAACGTCAAATCGCGCCCTAAGGCTTGCGTCGTATGGCCTTCCACAGCAGGCCGCAATCGTGGCCCACCCCTTGCAAAGTATCACGGGTGAACCCACCCCCCTTGCCTCTTGCCCCAGAGGAGAGAGAGTACGAACTATGAAGAAGCTACTCGCATTCGTCCTGTTCGCTGCGCTGGCGACTTCGCCGGCGTTCGCAGTCGACCTGGGTAACCAGGCGAACGATGGCCAGAAGAATGGTGGCAGCACGACCACCGATCCCTACACGGATCCGGGTCTGGGTCGCAATGGTCGGCCCACCGGGGACCGCGATCAGGGCGAGACACCGGTCCGTCCGGTTCCCGAGCCCGGCACCATGGCGCTCGCTTCGATGGGTCTGATCGCGCTCGGCGCGGCGGCCCGCAAGCGGATCGGGAAGTAACGAAGCGATCAGGCAACAGAGCGTCCCGGATTCGCGCGCTTGTCCCCACGGGAGTGCGGTCCGGACGGTGGTCAGGCACGCAGCCGACCCCACAGTGAACCGGCGGCGAGGTCACCCTCTCCGCCGGCTCGGCTTTTTTGGGTAGACTGAGGACTCATGCCAGCCACCTTCGCAGCGCCATCGAACGCGTGACCCCGCCGCGTCGTCCACCCACGCGCCCCGCCGCGAGCCGCCCCGCGCCGCCGCAGGAACCCATATTCCAGCGCAGCCTCGATCTCGCCGCTTGGGGGGTGATCATCTCTTTCGCGGTGGTCGCAGGCTGGTTCGTGCTCGTGCCGCACCATGTGGGCGACGTCTTCACCGAGACTGACTTCTACGGCGCCTATGCCGAGGGTGCGCGACTCCTCCAGCATGGCCAGATCGATCCGACGCGCTATGCGGTGGTCGGGCCCGGATTCGAAGTGATGCTTGCGCTCGTGGGCTTCGTGGTCCGCGACCTTTTCCTTGCCGCGAGCCTGATCTCGCTCGGTTCGATGATCGCGATGTTGGCATTGTGGCGCGTCACCTTGCGCCGCTTGGGCGGTTCGGCACTCGCGCTCGTGGCCGTGGCATTGCTCGCGAGCAACGCGCAGGTGCTGCGCTATGGCTACGCCGTCACGACCGATGCGCTCGCGCTCGCGCTGCAGGCCGCGGCGGTGTGCGTGCTACTGACGCGCGCGGGTGGGCGAGCGTTGTTCTTGGCCGGAGCGCTCGCCGCCATGGCGTTCCTGACGCGTTACACCCACGGCGTGCTGCTCGTGGCAGGTCCGGTCGTGATCCTCGCGGGCTGGAGCAGGGCGCCGCGCGAGCAGCGCGTGCGCGGGACATTGCAGTATCTGGGGGGATTCCTCGCCCTGGTCGCGCCTTGGGTGGTGTATTCGCTCGCCCAAGGTGGCGGCTCGGGCATCCAGTTGCATCACAATCTCGCTTACGACGTGTTCGCCCGCTCGCAGGGCATCCCGTGGGATACCTACCAGCGCGAGATGCAGTCGCAGTTCCCAACCCCTTGGTCCGTGCTCGCGCGCGATCCCGGCGCGGTGATCGGGCGGCTGTTCTTCAACGTCTATGACCATCTACGGCTCGATGCGCAGAAAACGGCGGGGCTTGCCATGGCGATCGCAGCCGCTGCGGGGCTCGTACTCTCGTGGCGCGAGGGGTTGCTCAAACGGCTCGCGCCGGTACTGTTCGTCGGCTCGCTCACGTTCCTCGCCCTGGTGCCGGCGTTCCACTCCGAGCGTTACGCCATGGCCGTGCTGCCCACCTGGGCGGCGCTCGCCGCGGCTGCCTTCGCCCCACTGGCGGCGGCTGGCACAGCGGCCGGATGGGGAAGGTTGGCGCTCGCGCTCGTGCCGCTCGTGTTCGGCGCGCAGGCGAGTATGCACGTGCAACAGCGCGCGCTCTCGCAACTGCCGGTCGAAGTGCTGCGCGCTGCCGATGCCGTGAGATCGCGCGTACGGCCTGGCGAGTACGTGCTCGCGCGCAAGCCGCACTTCGCGTACCACGCAGGGCTCAAGCCACTCGCGTTCCCGTTCGTGGACACGCTGCCCGAGTTGGCGGCCTACGCCCGCGAACACGGCGTGCGCTGGTTGTATTTCTCGTGGCCCGAGGCCGAGATGCGCCCGAGTTTCCGCTACCTACTCGATACCACCTCGGCAGTGCCCGGGCTCACCGCCCGCGCGGTCACCTCGCACAACCCGGCGGTCGTGTACGAAATCGGCCCGGACTTCGGCGCCGAACCCGCGTGGGCCGACAATGACACCCTGCGCGCCCTGCACGATGCGCGCGCGACCGTGGCGATCGATGACCACGATGTGCGCTCCCGCCTGATGCTGGCGCTGTATGCGCGTCAGAACCAGCTCTGGAACGACGCGGAGCCGTGGCTCGAAGCAGCGGCGCAGATCGCTCCGCGCGATCCGTCCGTGCTGAGCCTGCTCGCCGACAACCTCACACGGCTGGAGCAGTACGGCGCTTCGGAAGCCACTTGGCAGAAGGTGCAGGCGCTCAACCCTGGCGACCCGAGCATCGCGCTGGGGCGTGGCACCAATGCGCTGCTCGATGGCCGCCCGCGGGACGCCGTCGAGCGCTGGCGGCCGGTGGTGTCGGCCACCGCTGACCCTGTTACATTGCGCCGCATGCTCGAACTCTTCACGCAGGCCGGTGACGCGGCCACTGTCGCCCAGGTCCGCGCCCGCATGACGTCGCTCGGAGTGACTCCATGATACGAAGGCTCGCGTGGCTCGCGCTCGCGGTGATGCTCGGAGCCTGCGCCAAGACCGGTGTACAGGTACCCAAGACCCCCGGCATCGCTCCCGAGGCTCCGCTCGCCGACTCGATCACCTCGGCGCTCTGGCGCATGGATGAGACGGGTGCGACGCGCGTGGCCGACGCGGGCCCGTTCCGCCTGACCGGCACTGCAGGCGTGGACACGCGCACCGATTTCGGTCGTTACCGCTCCTCGCGCACGTTCACACGCAGCGTCAACTCATTCGTTCATGTGCCTTACAACCCCGCGCTCGAGTCGGGCCGCGGGCTCACGGTCGAAGCTTGGGTGAACGTGACCGAGTACGGCTTGTTCGAGTTGGTCCCGATCGCCTCGCGCTGGAGCCCGGTTCCCAATGAGCAGAGTTGGTTGTTCGGAATCGTGGGCCGCAAGCTCAACATCGCGACCGTGGGCTACGACAGCCCGGGTCTGTTCAACTCCTATGCGACCGGCGTTCCTCCGGGACGGCTCCTGTTCATGTTCCAGCCCGAGCACGCCGCAGCTCCGGTCGCATGGCCCTCGACCTCCACGATCCCGGCGGCGCGTTGGGTGCATGTCGCTGCCACGGTCGATGGCGAGGTGGTGAAGCTCTACATCGATGGCCGCCTCGATGCGCAGTACGCGACCATGGGGGTGGTGAGGTCGAGCACCTCGCCGCTCGTGATCGGCAACGCATTCGATGAGCGCCGCCTCACGGACTTCGGCGGCGACCTGCGCTGGGACCCGAGCCAGGATCAGAATCCCTACTACGCGTTCGTGGGCTCCATCGACGAAGTCCGCATTTCGGCTCTGGCGCGCACCGCGTTCGATTCCGCCCGCCTGCGCTGACGCGCGTGGGTGTACACGCGGTGGCCGTAGTGGTACCGACGTGACTCTGGCGGCACCCCACGCGACGCGCTAGCCTTTCGCGTGTGAATCCCGCTCCCCGTCACCGCCCCGCAGGAACCGTGCGCATGACGTTTCGAAACGCAGTGCTATTGATGCTGATCGGTCTTGCCGCCCCCGTTGCCGCATCCACCACCGCATCAACGCGCATCGTGGCGCAACTCGCTGCCTCACCCGAGCCCGCGGAGCGCACCGGTGCACTCGCGCGCGTCGCGCCACGATTGGCTGCGCTGGGACTGATCGTCCGCCGCACATTCCAGGACGAAGCGTCTTCCTCGGCCCGGCGCTCGGGTGCCACGGCGTCGCGCGGCGCAGCCTTGCCCGCGGTGTATGGGTTCGCGCCCGAACGCATCGTGCTGCTCGAGGCGCCCGATTCATCACTCGCCGCGCATGCGATGCGCGCGCTCGTGAGCAGCGCGCTGGTGGATTGGGTGGAGCCGCTGCGCGACCGCTCGCTGCAGATGATCGGGCTCGAACGTGCGCAGGACCCGGGCGCAGCCAAGCACGCCGCCACACTCGATTCGCTGCCCAACGACCCGCGTCTTCAGAGTAAGCGCCAGTGGGGGCTCTACAACTTCGGCTCCTCGGGGTTCTATGGCGGCACGGCACGCGCCGATGTTCACGCACTCGAGGCGTGGCACCTTGGCACCGGGAACGAACGGATGAAACTCGCAATCGCCGATACCGGCATCGATCCGCAGCAACCCGAGTTGGGGGGCCTGCTGGCCGACGGCTCACCGAGGATCGTCGATGCGCGCAACATCACCGACGACTATCCCAGCGTCGTCACCGACCGTTACGGCCACGGCACGCCGGTCGCTGGCGTGGCGGTGGCCCGCACGAACGATGGCCCGCACTTCAGCAACAGCGGCGTGGCCGGGGTGTGCGGAGGCGATGGCCTTGGCAACAGCGGCTGTGCGGTGGTGCCGATCAAGATCACCGCCGGCAACTCGGGCAACGCAAGTTCGTGGGACATCGCGCAGGCGATCACTTACGCGGCGGACGTGGGGGCGCGCGCAGTGAATCTGTCGTTCGCGGGAGACTCGCCCAGCCGCCTGGAACGGCTGGCGCTCACCTCGAGTCTTCTGCGCGGATGCATCGTGGTGGCAGCCGCGGGCAACAGTGGTTCGCTCTACCCGACCAAGGCGTGGTATCCCGCCGCCTACGCGCTCTCGGGCTTGTGCATCCAGGTGGGTGCGACCGATCCGTTCGATGAGCGCGTCGCGTTCTCGTCCTACGGGCCCGGTCTCGACCTGATGGCGCCGGGCGTCAACATCGAGACCACGTTCATGAGTTATCCAAGTGATGCAGGCGCGGTGTACGACGGTTACGTGGCCGGTTCGGGTACCTCGTTCGCCGCGCCGTTCGTGACCGGCGCGGTCGGATTGCTCGCCGCCATGCGGCCCGAGTTGACCGACACGGACTTCCAGCACCTCCTGCGAGAGAGCGCGGACGACATCGGCGCGCCCGGAGTCGATGCACAGACCGGATATGGCCGCCTGAATCTTGCGCGCGCGCTGCAGGCCGTGGACGCACGATTCGGACTCTGGCACGACGAAGTGGCAGCCGATTCGTTCGCGGTGGTGGGCGCCGGCATGCTGCGCGTTGGCGAACGCAATCCCGGCACGATGGATCGCTACAGCGGCGACGTGTGGTCCTCGCGCATCGCCGCCTACGCCACGGTGACGCTGCCCGATTCCTTTCCGGACCCCGACAGCGTGCGCGTGTGGCCGCGCGTGGGTGGCACGTTCGCCGCGCGCGGCGACTATCGGCTCGACTCGTTCACCCCGAGCGCCGAGATCATTGCTCGCTCCGGCCGCACGTTCACCCTGCGCGGCTGGCTCTACCGGATCGACGAGGATTCGTGCGCGACCTGCGACGATGCGTATGTACCGCTCGCGCCGAGCAACGTGCGCTTCGGCTTCACCGCGCTCGGGCCCGTCACGCGCGGCCTCGCTCAACAACCAACCGGCGCGCCCGCGCCCACGACTTCGCTCCACTTCACCGCCGGACCGAATCCCTTCCGCGGCGCGCTCGAGCTGGCGCTGCCGAGCGCCGGTACGGTGAGCGTGCACGATGCGAGCGGGCGCATGGTCCGACGTTTTGCGGCCACGACACGCGCACAGTGGGACGGCTTCGATACGCGGGGCCTCGATGCGCCACCCGGGCTCTACCTGGTCCGCTTCGAGGATCGCCACGGCGCGCATGTCACCCGACGCGTGGTGCGGCTGTAGGATGTCGCGCATGCGAATGCTCTCCAGGTTGCTGCCGATCTCGATGCTGTTGCTCTCGTCCTGCTCGCCCAAGGCTCCCTCCGCGGACTGGTCGAACGTGCAGGAACTCACTCCCACGTTCCTGCAGGACGTGAGCGCGACAGACCCGGCGCTGGCGGTCGCGCCCGATGGCCGCGTGGCACTCAGTTGGATCGTGCGCGACTCGAGCGGCGGAGCGGATGCATGGATCGCAGTCTCGGCGGACAGCGGGACATCGTTCGGCGAGCCGGTGCGCGTCAATCCTGGCGCGGGGCGTGTCTCCTCCTACACCGAGAGCCGCCCCGTCGCGGCATTCGGTCCGGACGGACAGTTGCTCGTGGTGTGGGCCGCCAAGCGAGACAGCGGCGAATACGCCGACGATCTGATGTCACGCGGCAGCAGCGACGGCGGCCGCACCTTCGGGCCGGCGGCATACCTCAACTCCGACCACATCGATGCGCGCTCCACTTACCACGGCTTCGCCACCCTCGGCTTCCTCCCCGATGGCCGCGCGGTCGCAGCGTGGATCGACGGCCGTGGTTCACTTGGTGCCGAGGAGCCTTCAGCGGGCGAGATCTACGCGAGCATCCTGCCCGCGCGCAGCAACGAGTGGCAGCCGGACACGCGCCTCGTCGGTGACGTGTGCGCTTGTTGTCGGATCCAACTCGCGCCCGAGCATGTCGGCGGCAATGACGGACGCGTTGCGCTGGCGTATCGCGGCATGCGCGGCGACCTGCGCGACCCGCGCGTCGCCGTGTTGCGCACCGACAGCCTCGCGGTGGTCCTCGACACGCTGGTGAGCGCCGATCATTGGTTCCTGCGCGGCTGCCCCAGCGTGGGCCCGGGACTCACGTTCAACCGCCGAGAGGGTGGCCACTATCTGTGGTTCACCGGCGAATCAGCCCCGGACAGCGCGGCTCCGGCCAAGCTCACGCCCACCGGGGTGTACCTCCAGCCCTGGCGCACCGATGGCGGAGCGGCGGGCTCACGCCTGACGATGCTCGACAGCCTGCGCGATGCGACGCGTCCGGTGCTCGCCGAAGCCGGCACCACGAGCCTGATCGCGGTGGTCGGCCACCCGCGCTCCGACAGCACACGGTCGACACTGGCCGTGCGCATGCTCGAACAGAACAACCGTCTCACTCCATGGTTGTTCCTCGGCACTGGCGTGCGTGCCGGCGCACTCGCAAGCCATCATCAGCTCTCGGCCTATGCCGCCTGGGTCGAGAAGGAAGGCGAGCGGACGCGTGTCCGATTGGCACGGATCACGCGGCGAGGGCGCTGAACCAACCCGGGACATCTCGCGCCGGTCATCCCGCTGCCCGCATCGAGCATGCGACGTGGACGCCGCCGCGAACGCGGTGCTAGCCTTTCACCTCTTCCAACCCACATCCTCCGACCCCTTGGCCGACCGAGGTGCCCTTGTCTGCGGAAGCATCGGATCTACAGGCCGTTCAGCAGCTGAATCAGGCGCGCGAGCGCATCAACACCGAACTGCGCAAGGCCATCGTCGGACAGGATGACGTCATCGAGCAGTTGCTCACCGCACTGTTCGCGGGCGGGCACGTGCTGCTGGTGGGGGTGCCGGGGCTCGCCAAGACGCTGCTCATCTCGAGCCTCGCCAAGGTGCTCGACCTGCGTTTCAATCGCATCCAGTTCACGCCCGACCTGATGCCCAGCGATATCACCGGCACGGATATCCTTGAAGAGGATTCGTCCACGGGCCGGCGCGCCATGCGGTTCATCCACGGGCCGGTGTTCTCCAACATCGTGCTGGCCGACGAGATCAATCGCACTCCGCCCAAGACGCAGGCGGCGCTGCTGCAAGCGATGCAGGAGAAAGAAGTCACCGCCGGCGGCCAGACGTACAAGCTCGAGCTGCCGTTCTTCGTACTCGCGACCCAGAACCCGATCGAGCTCGAGGGCACCTACCCGCTGCCCGAGGCACAGCTCGACCGCTTCATGTTCAACGTGCAGGTCGACTATCCCTCGCAGAGCGAGGAAGAGCAGATTGTTTCTTCCACGACTTCGGCCTACGCGCCGAAGATCGAGCGCGTGCTGAATGCCGCCGACATCATCGGCATGCAGCAGCTGGTGCGCCGCGTTCCGGTCACTGATCACGTGGTGCGCTACGCCGTACGACTCGCGCGCGCGACTCGCGGTGGCGAAGGTGCGCCGGACTTCGTGAAGCAGTGGGTCAGCTGGGGTGCGGGTCCGCGCGCTTCGCAGTTCCTCGTGCTCGGCGCCAAGACGCGCGCTGTCCTGCGCGGCCGCTTCGCGCCTGGCATCGAGGATGTGCAGGCCGTGGCCACCAGCGTGCTGCGCCACCGAGTGGTCACGAACTTCACAGCGGAGGCCGAGGGCGTGAAGCCCGAACGCATCATCGCTGACCTGTTGAAGACCGTCCCCACGGACTGATCCGCCGACGCGCGCTTCCCGCGCACTGCCGCGCGCGGGCCTGCGTGGGTCACGACCAGAGGGCCACCACCAGGTGGCCGTTGGGAGATGCGCATGGCTGCTTCGCCACAGGGCAACCTCGAACTCAAGCGCCAGATCGGCCTTTACGCCGCCACGGCCATCACCGTGGGCAACATCATCGGCTCGGGGATCTTCCGCTCGCCTCACTCGGTCGCGAGCGAGTTATCCTCATTCAATCTGGTGATCCTCGCGTGGGTCGTGGGCGGCATCCTGTCGATCTGCGGCGCGCTCGTGCTGACCGAGTTGGCCGTGCAGCACCCACGCACCGGCGGCCTGTACGTGTTCATCCGCGAGGGCTTCGGCGACGCGTGGGGGTTCGTGTTCGGCTGGGCGAACCTGTGGGTGATCAAGCCCACCGTGATCGCCTCGATCACCAGCGTGTTCGCACTCTACTTCTGTCAGGTGCTGGGCCTTTCCAAAACCACCGAGTACGGAGTTGGCGCCGCTGCGATCTTGATGCTCACCTTCGTGAACTGGCTCGGCGTGAAAGAAGGCGCGCGTACCGCGGCGGTGCTCACCACGCTCAAGCTGATCGGCATCGCGGCGCTGTGCATCGCCGCGTTCGTGATTCCCTCGAGCCACCCCGCCACGGTAATCGAAGGTGGGCTGTCGCCACTGCCGAGCAAGCCGCTCATGGCCGCGCTTGCCGCCGCCATGATCAGCATCTTGTTCGCCTATGACGGCTGGACGGACTCCACCTATGTCGCGGGCGAGGTGAAGAACCCGCAACGCAACATGCCGATTGCCATCATGGGGGGCACCTGGCTCGTGGTCGGCATGTACGTGCTCACGAATCTCGCGTACTACCACGTGCTCACGCCGCAGGAAGTCGGCAGCTACGAGGCGGTGGGCAGCGAGACCATCCATCGTCTGATGGGCGATTGGGGCGCACGCGCGCTCGCCGTGCTGGTCGCCGTCTCCACGTTCGGCACCACGAATGGCGCCATTCTCACGGGGCCGCGCGTGACGCAGGCCATGGCCTCGAACGGCCTGCTGTGGAAGCCACTCGCCGCGCTCGACGCCAAGCGCGATACGCCGTCGCTCGCACTGTGGGTACAGGCCATCCTGTCGTGCGTGTGGTTGTACATGGCGAACGGGTTCGAGGACGTCTCGGGTTGGTTCGTCACCACCTCGTGGCTGTTCTACGGCGTCTCGACCGCGGCGATCTTCACGCAGCGTGCCGCCGAGAAGTCGGGCAAGTTGCCCCCGGCCAGCTACCGCACGCCACTTTATCCGTTCACGCCCATCCTCTTCATCCTCGTGACCGCGGTCATCATCTACAGCGACTTCTCCGCCAGCCCACCGTTCGAAAGCCTGGCGAAGATGGGCATCATCATTCCGCGCGCCATGGCAGGAGTCCTGATCGCGGCCACGGGCTTCCCGGTCTACTGGCTCTGGCGAGGACGTAAGCGCGCATGAGCGATCCCTCGGCCCGAACCGGCGCGGCCCCCGACCGCGGCATCGCCCGCGGTGGCGATCCTGCTCGGCGGCATCTCGATCCGGGTGTGGTCGCCCGGCTGGGGCATCTCGATGTGCGGGCACGGCTCGTGGTCGAAGGATTCATCGCCGGCATGCACCGCTCGCCGTTCCATGGGTTCAGCGTGGAGTTCGCCGAGCATCGGCCGTACATGCCCGGCGACCCACTCAAGAATCTCGACTGGAAGGTGCTCGCCAAGAGCGACCGCTATCTGGTCAAGCAGTACACCGAGGAGACCAACCTCCGCTGCAACCTGCTGCTCGACCTGTCGGGCTCCATGGGATTCAAGTCGCCGCGCGCTTCCATGAGCAAACTCGAGTACGGCCGCTCGTTGGCGGCAGCGCTCGCCTATCTCATGCTGGGCCAGCAGGACGCGGTGGGGGCGATGCTGTTCGCCGAGCATCCGCTGCGTTACGTGCCGGCCCGCAGCGTGCGCTCGCACCTCGATGTGATCCTCAAGACGCTGGGCGAAGGCGAGCCGCAGGGTCGCACACGCTTGGGGCCGGTGCTGCACGAACTGGCCGAGCGGATCAAGCGCCGCGGACTCGTGATCCTGTTGAGCGATCTGTGTGACAAGCCCGCCGAGGTGCTCTCCGGTCTGCAGCACTTCCGCCACCGGCACCACGAAGTCGTGGTGTTCCACCTGCTCGATCCCGACGAGATCGAGTTCCCGTACACCGACACCGCGACCTTCGTGGACATGGAGAGCGGAGAGCGGCTCACCACGGAACCTTGGGAGATCGCGCAGCGATACCGCGAGCGCCTCACGCAGTGGCAATCGCACTACGCGCGCTCTTGCCGCGAGCAACGGATCGATTACGTGCCCCTCGACACGCGCACCCCATTCGACCGCGCCCTGCTCGCTTACCTCGAGAAGCGGGCCAAACTCCTGTGATCTTCCGCTCGCTCGCAGCGCTGGTATTCACGAGTGGCGCCACCTTGTTGATTGCGCTTCTGGCGCTGCTGGGCCTGGCGCCCGCGGTCCCAGAGCAGGCAAGCCACCTGAGAGAGATGAAGAACCGGCTCAACATCCCGAGCGCGTATGAATCCATGACGCTGGATCAGCACCGCGCACTGCCGAGCGGCCGCCCCGTGGCGGAATATGCGCCGTACGAGCGTCGTGCCGTGGCGATCGAGGGCTACGTACAACACATGCTCATCGCCGGCGACGGGGATCTGCATCTGGAACTGAACAGTGCGACCGTCTCAGGAGCGGTGCGGGATTCCGCCTATATCTCGTGCGAGATCACGCCGGGCTTCCGGCGCGGGTCCACGCGTTGGCGCTTCGAGCCGTTGGCCGAGATGTTCCGTCCACGCCGCGGTAGCGCCACGCCGTGGGAAGGTGGCAACGCGCGCGTGCGGGTGAGCGGCTGGCTGCTCTACGACTTCCAGTACGCCAGTATCCCGAGCGCGTGGAACGTCGAACACGGAGCGCCGCGCTTGAGCGGCTGGGAGATCCACCCCGTCACGCGCATCGAGCGCTGGGATGAACAGCTTCAAGCCTATCGCGAGGTACCGCGTTGAACTTCCTGAATCCACTGTTCCTGTTCGGCCTCGCGGCGGCCGCGATCCCCATCCTGATCCACTTGTTCACACGCCGTCGTCCGCGCGAAGTGCAGTTTCCCTCGCTTGAGTTCCTCTCCGAGGTGAACCAGAGCGAGATCCGCAGGCTCAAGCTCAAGCAGTGGCTGTTGCTACTGCTGCGAACGCTCGCCGTGGCAGCGATCGCGTTCGCCATGGCACGCCCCGCGCTGCCGGGTGGTGCGGGCCGGCGCGATGAGGCCTCGACCACACTGGTCGCACTGGTGGACGTGAGCGGCAGCATGGGGGCGCTCGGGGCCGACGCGAAGCCGCTCACCGCCACCGCGCGGCGCGTGGTCGAGAACCTGCTCACCACCCTGGGTCCATCGGACGAACTCCTGCTGGTGCCTTACGACCGCGCGCCGCGGCCCATCAGCGAGAAGCCGATCGCCGATACCGGACGCCTTCGCTCTGCGGCGCAGGCGCTCGCGCCGAGCGCATCGACCACCGATCATGCGGCAGCGCTCACGCTTGCGGCCAGCGCGTTGCGTGAATCGCGGTCACTCAATCGCGAACTGTTCTGGGTGAGCGACTTCCAGCGCACCGGACTCGCCACGCGCGCGGACGCCACACCCGATCGCTTCACAGCACCGCAAGGGCCGTGGGATGGCGCACGTGTCTATCTCGTGCCGCTCGCTCCGCGCAGCCGCGCGAATGCGGCCCTCACTGGTGCCACGCTGGCGCCGAGTGAGAACGGCGTGGCGCTGCAGGTCACTGGTGAATCGTTCGGCATGACCGCGGGCGACCTCGCGGTCGAAGCACGCGGAGTCGGCTCGGGCGGCGCCTCGGGCGCAAGTCTGGGGCGCGGCTTCCTCTCACTCACCGAGCGCGGCAGCTCCCAGACGCTGGTCCCACTCTCGCAGCTCCCCGAGACGGGAGGCGAGGTGTTGCTGCCCGGCGATGCACTCGCGCTGGATGACCGGCGCGTGTTCGCGGCGGGGCGCGCGGGCACGCTTCGCGTGCTGCTGCGCGAGGACGGCGCACCCTCGCCATTGCGACTGGCGCTGGCCGCGGGCTCACCTGCGTCCGGGATCGAGCTCCGCGTGGTCGATGCCGCGGCACTGGCTCGCGAAGCCGCCGATGCCGACGCCATCGTGATCGGAGACGTTGCGCGGCTGGGACCGGCCGAAGAACAGGCGGTGCTCGACTTCCACCGCGGCGGCGGCGGATTACTGCTCGCACCCGGGGCGCGTGCCGATGCCACATGGTGGAACGGCTCGCTCCTGCGAGAAGTCGGCGCCGGCACGCTCGGCGCGCTCGAGAGTGCGCCGGCAGGTTCGTCGTGGCGACTCCAGCGCGAGGCGGCCGGGCATGCCGCGCTCGAAGGATTTCCGGTGCGCCCGGGCGAGCCACTGTCCTCGGCAAGATTCATGCGGGCGCGCGCGTTCTCACCCGCTTCGTCCGCGCGCGTGTTGCTCGCGTTCGATCGCGCACACGCAGCATTGGTCGAGACGCCGCAGGCCCTTGTGCTCAACACGCTGCTCGATGTCGATGCCAGCGACTTCGCGGTGAGTGGTGCGTTCCTGCCTCTCGTGCACCAGTCGGCCAAGGTGCTGGGGCGAGGCACCGCCGCCGCCTCGCTCGTGCCGGGCGAGGCCTACCGCGCACCCGCCACCACGGGCGAGTGGCGCGTCGAGGACGAAGCCGGCGTCACGGTGCCGGTCTCGCTCGCGGCCGAAGCGGGCGCCACCCGGCTCACCACCATCCCGCTCGAGCGCCCCGGGATCTACCGTGTGTTCGAGCGCGAGCGGTTGCGCGCGAGCTTCGCGGTCAATCCCGACCCGCGCGAGTCCGATCTCGCCTCACTGTCCGAGGCCGCGTTGATCGCGGGCTTTCCCGCTGGCCGTGCCAAGGTGATCCGGGCTGGAGAAGATCTTGCGGCGCGTGTGCGCGAGGCGCGCTATGGTCGCGAACTGTGGACGTGGTTCGTGATCGCCGCACTGGTATTGCTTGCCGCTGAGATGGTGATCGGCCGCATCGGTACCAGCCAGCGCGCCCCAGGAGGTCTGAAACCATGAGCATGGAAGCTGGTACACCCGCGATTCCAACGCTGCGCGTGCTCTCTCCGACCGACGCGATCGGTCGCGGCTTCGCGCTCGTACAATCTCGACTTGGCCCAAGCCTCGGAGTCGGACTTTTCGCCCTCGGCTTCCAGTTCGTCGGTGTGATTCCCTGGATCGGCTGGCTCATCGCACTGCTCGCGACGCCGGCCGCGACCGGCGGCTGCTATCGCTACGGCCTCGAGGCCGTCCGTGGGCAGAACCCCGAGTTCGAAGTGGTCTTGAGCGGCTTTCAGCGCTGGTGGCCGGTGACTGCGACGATCGGGCTGGCCGCGGCCATCCCCATGCTCGCGGCCGCGCCCTTGCTCGGGATCGCCGGGGCGATGGGATTCCTGCAGGCCATCAGCACCATCACTTCCGAGACGCGGTCGCAATCGCTCACGCTGATCCCGGCGATGGTCGCCTTCGGCGTGGTCTGCCTGCCACTGGCGATGTGGTTGTCCTACCGTCTCATCTTCGCCCCGTTCATCCAGATGGACGAGAACCCGCCGGGACCGATCGACTGCATCAAGCGATCGTGGGCGCTCACCCGTGGCAGCTGGTGGCGGATCTTCGGGCTCGCCCTGCTCATCGGCCTCGTCGCGATTGCCGGGCTCTGTCTGTGCGGCGTAGGCCTGATCGCGGCCATCCCCGTGATCTATTTCGCGCTTGCGCACGCATACGAACAGTTGCGGGCGCGCGAGTTCGCGAACACGATTCCCCACGCCTGATTCCTCACGAATGATGAACGGGCGGCTCCTTGCGGGGCCGCCCGTTCATTTTGGTTGCAGCGGGTGAAGTCTAGTTCTCGACCTTCACATTGCGCGGCAGTACTTCTGGATTCAGCACCCTCAGCTCCACTCGACGGTTGCGCAGCAGCTCTTCCTGATTGCGCTCCTGCGTCTCCGGCTGGCTCTCGCCATAGCCCTTGGCGATGATGTTCTCGGCCTTGAGCTGGAACTTGCCCAACAGGTACTGACGCACGGACTCCGCGCGCGCTTGGCTCAAACGCTGGTTGAGCGCATCCGAGCCACGCGTATCGGTGTGCCCGCCGACCTCGACCTTGAGGTCCACGAACTTCTCGAGCGCCTGACCGGCCTCGTTGAGCGAGGCTTCGGACTCCGGCAGGAGCGTGGCCTTGCCGGTCTCGAAGTAGATGTTCTCCAGACGAACCTTGCCACCCTGGATCAGCTGGCGCTCGGTCTCGGTCACGGTCGGGCTCGGCTTCTGCGCCACCGGCGGAGCCGTAGGGGTCTCGCGCGGGGTCTCGGTCGGCGTCGTGGTCGTGGCCGACTTCGCGGTGCCCATCATGGCGCGCTGCGTGGCCGAGCAACCCTTCTTGTCGACCTTCTCACCGGCCGGAGTATTGAGGCACATGTCCAGGCCGTCGCACACGCCGTCGCCGTCGGCGTCGAGCGAGCAACCCGACTCATCCACCAAGCAACCCTTCGGCGTATCGGGACAGCGGTCGATGCGGTCATAGATGCCATCACCGTCGAAGTCCACGGCGGGCCAGCGGAAGCAAGGGGCCTTGGAGTCGTAGCGGTCGAGCGAGGAAGGCAGCGCGAGCGCGGCCGAAGCGACGAGCAGCAAGCCAAGGGAGACGAACGGCCAGATTCGGCCGGTGATGCGGGCAGGCATACCGGTCATGAATGCACCTCCGAGTGCGGGGGGATGGTGAATGGGGATTGGCGATTGCCTGCCGGTAGACTAGCCTGTGACGTCATGAAGCGCACGTTCTGGATGGCATTCGCTTTAGCCGCAACGCTGTGCGCCCCTTTGGGCGCCGCGGCGGCACCTGCCTATTCGCCCGATCAGGCAGACTCGCCCGCGAACTTGCTGGACCAGCCGGCCCTTGCGTGGACCTTCGATCGGTGGATCCGCACCCAGCCGCTGACCCAGGAATCGCTCCGCGGCAAAGTCGTATTGATCCGCTGGTTCACCGAGGAATGCCATTATTGCCAGAGTACGCTGCCGCAGCTCGAGAAACTGCAGGCGCGCTACGGCGACCGCGGGCTGGTGGTGCTCTGTGTGTTCCATCCCAAACCGCGCCGCCATGTGAGCGACAAGCACATCCTCAAAGTGGCGAACCGACTCGGCTGGAGTGGGCCCATCGCGGTGGATGAACAGTGGACCACGCTCGAGCGCTGGTGGCTTGAGGGGAATCCCGAGCGCAACTGGACCAGCGTGTCGTTCCTGATGGATCAGGCGGGAGTGGTGCGCTGGGCGCACTCGGGCGGCGAGTACCACCCGACCGATGATCCGCGGCACGCGCGCTGCGCGCGTCAGTACGCGGAACTCGACGCCACATTGGAGAAACTGCTCGCCGAGAAGCGCGTCGCCAACTGAATCTCGCGCCCGCGTCGCGTGTGCATCCCCCGCGGTCAGTTCGTGGTGCTGGTCGGATTCCAGATATGAGTGAGCGCTCCGGCGACGCCGGAAGTCGCGTCGTTCTGCAAGTCTCGGTGGACCGGGACCGGGCTTGAGCACGCCCACACACACTGCTAGCGTGCGTGGCCGCCGTGATTTCCGCACGGCTCATGCACGCTTCGACCGTCCAGCGTTCGCCTGGGCGGCCTTTCGGCTTTGGGAACCATGACCACGACTGACGTCTTCTTGAAGGATGAGCTGGCCGAGTCGCTCGCGCGACTCGCCGACGCGAGCCCGGAGGCCCGCGAACTGCTGTCCGTGCTGCGCGACGGCTGGGGCCGCGCCGATGCTACGGCCAAGCGTCCGCGCATGGCCGTGCGCGGGCTCACCGGTTCGGCGCGCGCGTATCTGATCTCGTGGCTGCAGCGACAGGTCGCGCGCCCGGTGCTGTACGTGGTGCCTCATGGCGAGCACTTCGAGTCGGCGCGCGATGACATCGAGTACTTCCGTGGTCGCGGCGCCACGCTGGCGTTCCCAGAGCCCGACACCCTGCCGTACGACCCGTCCTCGCCGCATCCGTCGGTCACAGCGGAACGGCTCGAGACGCTCGGGCGACTCGCGGCGGGTGAGTCCGGCGTGGTCGTTGCCACGGTGCGCGGGGTGCTTCAGCGCGTGCCGCGCCCAGAGAAGCTGGCGCGCAGCATCCTCACGCTCCGCACCGGCGAGGACGTCGACTCGCGCGCGCTCCTCGAGCGCCTGGTGTTCATGGGATACGAGCGCTTCCCCGAGGTCGAAGCGGTCGGGCACTTCGCGCGCCGCGGCGGCATCCTGGACATCTATCCCGTGGGGCAGAGTGATCCGTTGCGCCTCGAGTTCGATGGCGACACCATCGCGTCACTCCGTCGCTTCGATGCCGGCACCCAGCGTTCGCTCGAGAAGTGCACCGAGGCCCGAGTGCTGCCGCGATACGAGATCGTGGTCGAGCCGAGCGAAGCCGAGGGCATCGCCCAGCGCTTACGTGATGCCGGCGACGAGAAGGCTCAAGGCGGCGCCAACCTGTTCCACGAGGGCATGGAGCGATTCGCCGGCTACTACGACACCCAACTGGCTTCGCTGCTCGACTACTTGCCCAGCGACGCGCTGATCATCCTGGACGACCCCGCCACACTCGACGAGCGTGTGGACGAACTCACCGAGAACATCCAGCGCGGCTTCGAGGAGACGCGCGCGCACTATCCGATGATCTCGCCGCCCGAACAGCTCTTCCATCCGCGCGCCGTGTGGGACGCCATGCTCGACGCGCGGCGTGGCGCCGATTGGATGGGCTCGGTCGCCGAGAGCGGCGAGGCCGCCCGCTACGCGCAGACGCTGTTCATCGATTGCCGTCCCGCTGAGCCGCTGCAGCGCTCGATGGAGAAGCTCAAGAACCACCTGGCCGAGCTGAACGCGAACGACCTCGAGCCCGTGATCCTGTGCGACAACCAAGGCCAGCGCGATCGGTTGTTCGAGATGCTGGGCAACGCCGGCGCCACGTTGGGCGTGGGACTCGTCTCGGCGGGCTTCACCTGGAAAAGCGCGGGCCTTGCGCTGCTCACGGACCACGAGATCTTCGCCCGCTATCGGCGGCGGCGGCGGCGCCTGCGGCGCACCGGGGGCCTCAGCATTGCCGAGCTGTCGCAGCTCAAACCCGGCGACTATGTGGTCCACGAGGACCACGGCGTCGGCATGTACAAAGGCATGAAACGCCTGACGCTCTCGGGGCAGGAGACCGACTGCCTCGAGCTTTCGTACGCGGGCAAGGACGTGTTGTACGTGCCCGTGCATCAGCTCTCGCTCGTGTCGCGATACGCCGCAGGCGAAGGCGCACGGCCGGCGATCCATTCGCTCGGCTCGGCGCAATGGGCCAAGACCAAAGCGCGTGCCAAGAAGGCCATTCAGGACATGGCCGACGAGTTGCTCAAGGCCTATGCCGCCCGCAAGGCCCTGCCCGGTCATGCATTCAAGCCCGACAGCGTGTGGCAGAAGGAGCTCGAGGCGTCGTTCCCCTACGACGAAACACCCGACCAGTTGACCGCAATTGAAGATGTTCGCGGTGACATGGAAGCCCCTTCGCCGATGGACCGCCTGATCTGCGGCGACGTGGGCTACGGCAAGACGGAGGTCGCTGTTCGTGCCGCGTTCAAGGCCGTGAGCGATGGCAAGCAGGTGGCAATCCTGGTTCCGACTACGGTCCTTGCGGAACAACACGGCAACACCTTCCGCGAGCGAGTGGCGGGGTTTCCGGTCCGGGTCGAAGTGCTCTCGCGCTTCCGCAGCGACCAGCAGCAGCGCGAAATCGTGAAGGCGATCACTGCAGGTGAGGTTGACATCGCCATCGGTACGCACCGGCTGTTGCAGAAGGACGTCGAGTTCAAAGACCTCGGGCTGATCGTCATCGATGAGGAGCAGCGCTTTGGGGTGAGCCACAAGGAGCGGCTGAAGCAGATGCGCGCCGAAGTGGACAGCCTGACGCTTTCGGCGACGCCAATCCCGCGCACGCTCCAGATGTCGTTGGTTGGGATTCGCGACATGAGCACGGTGATGTCCCCCCCGGAAGAGCGCATCCCGATTCGGACCTACGTCATGCAGTGGGACAGCGAGATTTTGCGAGAGGCGATCGAGCGCGAGATGGAGCGCGGCGGGCAGGTGTATTTCGTCCACAACCGTGTGCACAACATCGAGCGGATCGTCACGCGGCTGCGTGAAATCGTGCCGGAGGCGCGCATCGCCGTTGGGCACGGCCAGATGCCTGAGGACCAACTGGAGCGGGTGATGATGGAGTTCGGCGCGGGCGATCAGGACGTGCTGGTGTGTACGACGATCATTGAGAGCGGGCTGGATATCCCGAACGCGAACACGATCATCATCAACGACGCAAACCACCTCGGGTTGGCTCAGCTCTACCAGCTCCGGGGGCGCGTTGGGCGCGGCGCGAACCGGGCATACGCCTACCTGCTGTATGACAAGGATCGGGCCATGAGCGAAGCGGCGCAGAAGCGTTTGGAGGCGGTTTTCGAAGCAACGGAACTGGGCGCTGGATTCCAGATTGCCCTGCGCGACCTCGAAATTCGGGGCGCCGGTAACGTGCTCGGGAACGAGCAGAGCGGCCACATTGCGGCCGTGGGCTTCGACATGTACTCAAAGCTTGTGGCTGAAGCGGTTTCGGCCATCAAGGCGGCGGTTCCGCCGAATGCCCAGCAGGGTCCGCCCCCGCTGCCTCCGCCACCGTCGATCGATTTGCCATTAAGCGCACACATCCCAGAGAACTACATCCCCGAGACCCACGCACGGCTGGCGACATATCAGCGGGTCGCGGACATTGAGACGGCGGAGGGGGTGAGCGAGATGCAGGCGGAACTGGCAGACCGCTTTGGGCCGGTCCCGAGGTCGGTTGAGAACTTGCTCTATGTTGCGTTGGTGAAGTCGATGGCGCGAAGGGTGCGGGTCGAGAGCATCAAGACGGATGAGCAGATGTTTCATCTGCGGGTGCGCGGTGGCGTCACCGAAGCGATGCGCGCGCGGATTGAGGCGCTCAATCACAAAGGTCTGCTGGTTGGGCCAAACCAGGTGCGAATCGACCGCATCGGCGTGGGAGCGAACTGGATGCCGCTCGTTGCCCGGGTACTGCGGGCGATGGCCGATGAGCGATGAATTGGCGCGCTAACAGCGGCTAGCGCGCCTTAGCCCCTAGACTGACGAATCTGACCAAAGGGGTAGGGAATGCGAAACATCGAAGGCAGCGTGGCGATTGTGACTGGCGCCTCGCGCGGTATTGGCCCGCACCTGGCTCTGGCGCTGGCCCGTGAGAATGCAACCCTGGTGCTCGCGGCGCGCTCCGGTGACGCACTTGAAGCGGTCGCTGCGAAGCTTCGCGCGAAAGGTGCCACGGTGCTTACGGTGGTCTGCGATGTCACGGTCGCGGAAGACCGGGCGGGCCTTGTGGCGGCGGCGATTGCGAAGTTTGGGCGAATCGACATCCTCGTGAACAACGCCGGGATCGGGATCACGACCCGCTACGAATCGCAGCCGACCGAACAGATTGAAGAGATCCTGAACGTGAACCTTCGGGCGCCGATGCTGCTGACGCAGGCGGTGCTACCGGGGATGCTCGAGCGCGGCAGCGGGTACATCGTGAACATCGCCTCGATCGCGGCAAAAGTGGGGACGCCGTTCAGTTCACCGTACTCCGCTTCAAAGGGTGGGCTGGTGATGTTTACGGAGTCGTTCCGGTCCGAGTTCCGCCGACGGGGCGTGAGTGCCACGGCGATCTGCCCCGGGTTCGTTTCGGACGCGGGAATGTACGAAGTGATGGAGCGCAAGGCGGGGGCGCGGGCCTCCAGGTTGGCCGGGACTTCAACGCCTCAGAAGGTGGCCGCGGCGATGATCAGAGCGATCAAGAAGGACAAACCCGAAGTGATCGTCAACCCCGGCCCGATGCGCCTATTGAGCGGCATCTCGGA
>Ga0163144_10006435_pt1 | contig 25914 bp, 26 predicted proteins | sample OliLak19BULKMAT1_FD_123175 | JGI IMG/M metagenome (GOLD analysis project Ga0163144, IMG submission 123175) | Freshwater microbial mat bacterial communities from Lake Vanda, McMurdo Dry Valleys, Antarctica - Oligotrophic Lake LV.19.BULKMAT1 | ecosystem: Environmental > Aquatic > Freshwater >...
CAAGCACGATGCACGAGGCCAGTCCAAGGAAAAATACGATACTTGAAATCGTAAACATGCCCGTGCGGGATGCGAGGAATTTCTGCAGCCCTGATGCTTGCTGCTGATAGCGAGCGTAGTAGTCGGAGATTCGTTCCTGAGTATCATCCCACGCAAACTCATCGATCGGAAATACCGCGTCGCATTCACTGCAATAGGTCGATGTCATCCTGGTGAGGGGATCAGCGAGTGCCTGGAACTCCGGGCCGTCGATTGTGGTAACTCCGCTACACTGGGCATGCACGTAGTCTCGAGACTTTTGAGGCTTGCGAAGTGGTCGACTGGGATGATTTGAACGCACATTTTGCGAGTCAGCAGATTGGCCTCGCGTTTGCATCCGACGCGGTTCCGGACGAGACGCAGTTTGCTGTCTTCGCGGTTCCGGGCTACGTTTGGGCTCGGGGCCGGGCTCTTCATAAATTTCCGCTACCTCGACGATCTCTTCCGCAGGCACAGCGACGACTCCCTGGCACGCCGGGCATCGAATCTTCTTTCCCGCGACGTGATCACCGACTCGCAATGTCTTGCGGCATTGAGGACAAACGACTTCGATGGGCATGGAATCTGGTCCTTCGGATTATGGATTCTGCAACAGCTTGATGACCGATCGGAGTCTGTGGAGAGAAATGAAACAGGCGACAGACGAAACAATCATCAGCCATTCCCCAACGAAAGAATGGCGCCTGTGACCCCGACCAGAATCATGGAGACGCAGTGTGACGGGATAAAACCGGTTTGGAAGGAGGACAAAAGGTGTCAGGAACCGTTGTTTCGCAATTTAGGTCTTCCGCGTGGTCGGGTTGTGATTTCGAGGCCGAGTGATCGGGTCACGGTTTCGGACCAGGACAGGTCGCCGAACGGGCTGCCGCGGTTGACGCTGCGACGGAGCGATGACAGTTCGGTTTCCGTCGGTTTCCGTCTGAGGTGAATTGACATGCTCGACCCAGCCCGGACTGCGACGCACGGGCCACGGCGAAGGATCACGAAGCAACTCGACTTGAGTCCGCTGTTCAGCATGTTTTGGACAGTCGTGTGACCAGATGGAATGTCTCACTGACGCGGCAACATTCGCACTCGCGTACAAGTCGCCGCCGGTCACGATACGGAGAATCCGAGCGGATGGCTACGACCGGAAGCGCGCTGCGCCCGCCTTTGGCGTCGGTGAATCGCGGGAACACGAATCCCGACAGGGACTGTCGGGCCACGTTGAGCCGCAGTTTCCGAAGCCGCAAGCATCAGCCTGCGGGGCTAAAGCATCGCGGCCATTCAACGATTTGAATTTTGTTGGCAGCCCTGCAGATCAACTGCAAAGCATTGACCCCAAATGGGAAACGGCTCGACGCAAAGCAATGCGACAAGCCGTTCGATGTTCAGAGTCGGGGTGACAGGACGTCGATTGAACTTTTTCTGACCCGTTGAGCGTTGAGAAGTTGGCAAAAGTCATTCGTTGCAATCGCACAAGAGGTTGCGATCTGACGTCAGAATTCAGCTTTCTCGAAATGACCGGGGGCGAAGGTCGTTCTGGGTTTGAGGTGATTTTCATTTGTCAATCCGGATCGGATGAGCGATCGCCGCAGGACTTGCTGGGTGGCCACGGAAAGAATGAACTGGTTCTGGCTTGATAGGCCGCGTATTCGGCGCGGCGGACGGTAATAGTTTTCTCTAACAGAGTCACTCCGGAAACTTTGAGCAGCAGGAACGACATCAGCAGCGGGCTGAAGATCGTCCACGTTGCGCCGGCTGATGCAGCGATCAAATACAAGCCCCACCAGACGCAGAAGTCACCGAAGTAATTCGGATGCCGAGTCAGTCGCCAGAGGCCGCGGTCCATGACTCGGCCGGCGTGTTGAGGATCGGCTTGAAATCGAGCCATCTGGAAATCTCCGACCGCTTCAAAGAACAGGCCGAAACTCCACACGGCCACGCCAGCCAGATCCAGCCAGCCGAGCGGCTTCGTTGCACCTGTGACCATCGCGATCTGAAGTGGCATCGACACAATCCAGAGGATGACTCCCTGCATCAGAAAGACGGTGAACAGGCTGACCCACCAAAAGCGCGGCCCGTGATGTTCGCGCATGGCTCGATAACGCCGGTCTTCGCCGTGTCCCCAATTTCGCCAAAACAGGTACAGCGACAGTCGCATTCCCCAGATCGTGGTCAACGCGACGAGTAGCCGCGAGCGCGTGCCGTCCTGGTCGAGTGGTATGGATGCCAGCGTGAACCACGCGACGACGATAAACCCCGTCCCCCAAAACGGATCTACGATGCTGGCGTCGCGTCGTGCGAGGCTCAAGAGCCAGAGGCACGTCATCGTCGCGATCACGACCAGCAGTGAATTCAGCAGCATCGGGGTCAGCGGCGTCATTGGAGTGACCTCCCGATCGGCTGCAGCAGCGAATGCGACACGAACCATTCAGTGCCGTTTGCATAACCGAACAATTCGGCAACGGCAAGAAAGAACAACCGCCAACGGTAAAACCAGCGTCGAGCCGCATCACGTCCGTAAGTCGCTGCGAGAATCGGCAGCACCTCGCGACGATGTGCGTCCAGGTTCGCGAGCCACGCTTCGGACGTGCGTTGATAATGCTTGCCATCCCAGCGCCACTGCTCGACGACCGTCATGTGCCGGTCGAAATGTCTCAGCATGGTTTCGCTGGGCATCAAGCCACCCGTGAAGAAGTAGCGGCCCATCCAGTTCGCATCGCCGTCAGTTTCGTAGGGATACGCGAGCGTCCGATGACAGAAATAATGGACGAAGAGCTTTCCGTCTGACCGCAGCCACGACGCGATTCGTTCCAGAAGCCGATCGTAGTTTCGCATGTGCTCGAACATTTCCACTGAGACGACGCGGTGGAAGCGGTGCGGCTCGGTCGTGAATTCATTCATGTCGGCGGTGATGACACTCAAGTTGTCCAGTCCGCGCGAGGCCGCTTCCGATTCGATGAAATGTCGCTGCGGAGCCGAATTTGAAACCGCTGTGATGTGGCTGCTCCGATACTGCTCGGCCATCCACAGCGACAGCGACCCCCAGCCGCAACCGAGTTCCAGAATCTGTTGGCCAACGGCGAGGTCGGCTCGGTCGCAGGTGATTCTGAGCGACTCTGCTTCGGCTTCAGCCAACGTGGTTTTTGCACCAGGCCAGAAGCAGCAACTGTATTTGCGGCAATCACCGAGGACTGCGGCGAAGAACTCCGGCGGCAATTCGTAATGCTGTTGATTCGCCTTTTCAGGAACCAGCGCGATCGGACCCGCTCGCATCGACTCAACGAACGCCTGGAATTCCCGCGCATCACCATCGGCATTGTCATGACCGCGATTGGAATCGCTCAGACGTTGTCGGCACAGCCGCCGAATCGCCGCCCGTGTCACCAAGTCCGGAACCAATCCGCGTTCCACGGCATCCAGGCCAAAAGACAACACGCTCATGCCGACCTCGACGCAGCGGCTCGCGTGCCGACTTCGATTGGGTCTCGTTGGCAGCGTGGCTTGTCGAACTGGATCTGGACGACGCCGGTAAATCGTTCGTCAAACGCGGCTTCGCAGTAGCTGAGATAGTAGTTCCACATGCGAATGAATCGGTCGGAAAAACCCAGCCCGCGTACGTCATCCAGTTGCTCGTGAAACCGTTGCCGCCACTCGCGCAGAGTCTGGGCGTAGTGCGTGCCGAAGTCTTCGGCGTGAACGAAACGCAGATCGGTCACGCGAGACATGGATTCCAACATCGCACTCACTGATGGCAGGCAACCGCCGGGAAAGACGTATCGCTGAATGAAGTCCACAGATTTCAGATACTGCGCGTACCGCCGATCCGGCATCACGATCGCTTGCAGCACAGCCGTGCCGTCCGGCTTGAGCAGTTCGCTGCATTTGCGGAAGTACGTATCGTGGTAGTGATGCCCCACGGCTTCGATCATCTCGACCGACGCCAGCTTGTCGTACTGGCCGCTCAAATCGCGGTAGTCCTGTAACAGCAACGTCACTCGATCAGACAACCCGGCCGCGTCGATGCGCTCACGAGCGACGTCAAACTGCTGCTGCGAGATCGTGGTCGTGGTCACGCGGCAGCCGTATTGCGTGGCCGCGTGGATTGCCAACCCACCCCAGCCGGTGCCGATCTCCAATAAATGATCGCGCGGACGCAGATCGAGCTTGCGGCAGATTCGATCCATTTTCTCCAGCGAAGCCTCGCGCAGAGTACTGGTCGGAGTGAGAAAAATGCCGCTCGAATAGGCCAGCGTGTCGTCGAGCATGAGCCGGAAGAATTCATTACCGAGATCGTAATGGGCGTGGATGTTCCGTCGGCTGCCCGATTTGCTGTTCGCGTGCCAGCGGTGATAAATCCGGTTGACCCACCTGGCGATTCGCGACAGCCCGCGATTAAGCTGATCCGTTGCCTCGATGTTCCGCACGAAAATCCGAAAGAACGCCGTCAGGTCGTCACAGTCCCAATCGCCGCGCAGGTACGACTCGGCCACCGACAGGCTTCCGCCCAACACGGCATGGCGGAAGAACGCCGGATTATGAACGCGCATATTCGAATGCAATTCGCCGCCTTGACCGAGGGTCGTTGAACCGGACGAATCGATCAACTCGATGGTCCCGCAGTTCAACTCCTGCAGCTTCCGCAACAGCAGTCGCCGCGCGAGCCGGTCTCCCCAGATCATTTCAGTCGGCTCGGGAACGGACTCGTCGACGTTCGACGGAAAGTTCGTGGGACGGTTCGATAATGTGGGCGCGCACGCAGTGCTCATGATGTCGGTTGTTTCGATGAGGAAAGTTGTGGCTCGGTTGCCGTCGCCACCGGAACGGCATGGCCTGGATGGGGCACATACGGGACTCGCTTCAGCCACAGCTGCAGCGCCTGCCAGTAGATCCCGAGAAATATCTGCATCGTCATCAAGGGATATCGCAGCAACACGCGAGTAAGCTGCCAGGGCGTGATCGGTCGCCGTTGCAGCGACAATGTCGCATCGAAGCGCTTGGTGTCGTTCGAGTAATTCTCGATTGTGACCGCCAACCGTTCGCGCGGTTCGGTCAAGCGCCAGCGATAGGTCATTTCCATCGGCATGAACGGCGAAACGTGAAACTCCTTCGGATTCTCGAACCGCACCGCAGACAGCGACTCACTTCCGACCTGTTGATCGTCGAATTCAATCAGATCAGATTCCGAACGTGCGAACCTCAGCACATAACAGTGCTTCTCATTCCAGGGCGTGTTGCTGACTTCTGCAACAACGGTTTCAACCCGCTCTCCCGTCCCATCGAAGCAGTAATAAAAGCTGACTGGATTGATGCCGAAGCCGAAGTACCGAAAACTGGTCAGCAAGCCGATAGGCCCCGCCGGACGATGATCGGTTCGCTGCTCGACCAGGTCGCGGACGCAGTCGTCCAGAGGGCGAGCCGGATCGCCCAAATAGTCGGCGCGCCGGAACCGCGCCAGTGCCGGCCAGTGCGTTGACCAGACTCCGTGACGTCCGAACAACGAGTCCAATTCCGCCAGGTCCACGTAGACGAGGAACAACCGATATCGAAACGCATGCTTCACCGGATCAAGCCGTCGATGCCGTAAGACACCTTCGTAAAGAGAACTTCTCATGCCCGAGACTCCTTCGGCAGGAGAGCTTCGCACACGCGCAAGGCACTGACGACGCCGTCTTCATGGAAGCCGTTGCCCCAATACGCGCCGCAGAAGGAAGTCCGGTTGGCGTTGATCAGTTCGCGATGACGCGCTTGCGCGGCGGCTCGCCGAACGGTGAAGATCGGGTGATGATATTCAAATCTCCGCAGCACTTTTGTCGGGTGAATCTGTTCGTCGCTGTTGAGCGTCACATTGAAGACATGCTTTGACCGGAGATGTTGCAGCAGATTCATCTGGTAAGTCACCGTGGCTGCCTGGCTGGTGTTTCGTGACGACTCACCCATGAGATGATAATTCCAACTCGCCCAGGCACGTCGTCGCTTCGGCAGGACTGATTCATCGGTGTGCAGAATAGCGGTGTTGCGACCGTACGGAAACTCGCACAACACGTCGCGCTCAGTCGCTGTCGAATCAGCCAGCATTCGCAGGGCTTGATCGCTGTGACACGCGAACACAACGTGATCGAACGGTTCCGGCGATCCGTTCCGCGAGACTATGACCACGCCGTTTGCCGCACGACGGACCTGATCAATCGGCGTGCGAAGCCGAATCCGATCTCGAAACCGCGCGGCCATCTTCGCGACATACGTCCGCGAACCCCCTTCGATCACTCGCCATGTCGGCCGATTCCGAATACTGAGTAAGCCGTGATTCCTGTAAAACTCGACGATGAACCGGATCGGAAAGTTTTCAAACGTCCCAACCGGACATGACCAGATCGCTGCCCCCATCGGCAACAGGTAATGTCCTGCGAACTCGTGCGAGTAACGATGCCTTGCGAGAAACTCGCCAACGGTAGTCTCGTCCGTCGCCGGATGGCTCAGCACCAGTTCGGATGCATCGCGATTGAATCGCATGATGTCCGCCAGCATTCGATAAAAACTCGGCCGCAACAGGTTTCGCCGCTGTGCAAACAGCCCATTCAACGACGAGCCGTTGTATTCCAGGTTCGCGGAGTCGCACCGCACGCTGAAGGTCATCGACGTCGGCCGCGAGCTGACACCGAGTTCGTCCAGCATCTGCATGAAGTTCGGATAGGTCCAGTCGTTAAAGACGATGAACCCGGTGTCGATCACCTGCCGCTCGCCACCCAACTCAACCTCGACCGTGTTCGTGTGCCCGCCGAGATAGTCGTTCGCCTCGAACAACGTGATTTCATGAGCGGGACTCAGCCGGTAGGCCACGGTCAGCCCGGAAATCCCGGCTCCAATGATCGCGATCTTCATGGCGACTTCGTCCTTTGATCTGTCGCGGTGGCCCAGCGATAGACCGTCAGCCCCTTAAGATCGCGCACGAAGACCTCGTTCCCGCAGACGGCCAAGTGTGCCCATGTTGGAGAGTCGCTGACGTGCTGCTGACCCAGCAATTCAAATTTTTCGGGATTCGCCTTGATGAGGAGCAGGTCACCTCGTTCGTCGAGGGCCAAAATCTTCCGGCCTTGTGCGACGAGGCTCCAGTATTTGCCGAACGGCGTCGTGACCCAACGTTCTTTGCCGGTCGCGAGCTCGATGCAGGCGCAACGTTGGTTCTTGAGATGCGTATAGATGTGACCATCGATTACGACCGGCGTCGACATGTAACCTTGAGTCTTGGTCTGCCAACGCTCGGTCAGGGAGATGTTGTTGTCGGTGGCCGTGGCGTCGCCGCTCTTGACAAGATCGAACAGCCACGACTTGCCGCCGTAGCTGCTGGTGAAGATCGCGTCGCCGAACACGACTGGCGTAAGGATGTTCATGCCGCGAAACGCCTCAATCTTCTGCGACCAAAGCTCCTTGCCGGTTGCTTCATCGACGCCGGCGAGTCGCTCGCGAGTCTGCACCAACAACTGCGTCTGACCGGCGATCGTCGCTTTGAATGGCGACGAGAACGCGCTGCCATTCATGCCGCCACCATCTTCCAGCGACCGCCAAACGGTTTCGCCGTTTCGCTTGTTGAGCTTTACGAACCCACCACCGGCCTGAACGTAAACGTGTTCACCATCCACCAGCGGCGATGACGCGCACCCGAACGTCGGGAGCTGTGATTGGAAGCGCTCGACGAAATCAACTCGCCAGCGCTCCTTGCCGCTCGCTGCGTCGAGGCAGACCAACACGTCGCGCATCCCGGCGACAAACAGAGATTCGCCGTCAAATGCGGGAGTCGCTCGAATCCAGTCCCCGTTCGCCGCCGCGAAGAACGGAACGGACGTTGCGCCAGGCCACTCGGCCGACCAGAGCACTTTGCCGTCAGCCCGCGAAAGCGCTTGGGCGACTTCGGTCTCCTTGCCGCGTGTCTCGGTCACGAATACGCGATCCGCAGCGACAATCGCCCCGGAGTAGCTCGGCCCCAACTCGACTCGCCAATGCTGAATCAGCGTTGCCTCGTCAACGCGATCCGGCCAAACGGGCGTCAACGGCGCTTGTCCGTCGCGCGACGGTCCTCGCCACTGCGGCCAAGTCGCTGCAATGTCAGCGGCGATTGACGCCAAGGGCCACAACGTGACTGCCGCGACGAAAATCGCCAATTGGGTTCGGAACAATTTCATGAGTACCTCAGGCGTTCTTTCTGGACTTGGGAAATTTCCTGGGAGTGGAATCGGTTTGTCGTCGAAGTGTCTTGCCGAACTCTTCGAGGTGTCGCATCGTGTCGCAATACGCCGAGTAACTTAGACGCGTTCGAATCTCGGACGAGAGTGCTCGGCCACCGACAACGATGGCGGTCCTGGTTTTCGAGGCGGCGGCGGATAATCGTTGAAAACCGTGGACGAAATCGGCTTCATCGGCGATAGATGAAACGCTCAGCCAGACAAGTGCAGGCGAGTGTACCTCCACGGCCTTCACCATCGAATCGAATGGAATCGACGTACCGAGCAGCCGAGCGTCCCAATCGACCGAGCGGAGCACGATCTCCGCCATCGTCACCGGCAGGACGTATTGGTCCCCTTCGATTGTGGCTCCCAACGCAACGTATTCGGGGGCCGGGGTGACCTGCCTGGATCGCAGTTCGTGAAGCAGACGGATCATGATCTGACACGAACTCCGTTCTTGATAAATCTCGACCTCGTGACATGCCCACTTGTCGCCGATGCTTCGGAAAGCCATCGCAACCACGTCATCAAAGATTTGGCTTACGGATTCACCGGCCAGAAACAAGTCGAACACAATCGCCTGGCAGGTCAGTTCGTTGTTGGACAGCAGTGCTTCGGTCAACCGTTCAGCGCTTCCCTCGATCCGTCGCGCTTTCCGATCGGTTGTCGCCGGCATCGAAAGAATATGCGGCTCGACAACCGCGTGATTCTGCGCGCGGACAAAACGAAGCACCTCCTGGACCAGAATGCGTCGATGGCCACCGGCCGTCCTCGCGGTCGTGATCAGCCCCTTATCACACCAACGCTTCAAAGACGATTCGCTCACCCCGATTGCTTCAGCGACTTGTTTTGGAGACAGCAGCTTGTCCATGAATTGACTCGAAGCGGTGGCGTCTGAGTACGGCAATCTCATTTCACATGCAAGCATTGTACCGCGACAACCCGGCGGCTGCAAACACAAACCGTTCAAATCATTCACCCTGAATTCTCGTGAAACACCTGAGACTCGAACGACAACCGAACTATTTCAATAACACGTTCAGAACAGCGAGATCATAGCGATTGCATCCGAATTGCAAATACATTCAAATCGTTCCACTCGCTGACGCCGGGCGGGTTCATGAACACTTATGCCGATCAGGGATGCCGCGACAGACGCATTCAACTTTGCTGGAGTAACGCCAGCCAGCGTTCCGGTGCGAGAGCCAGGCGGACGTCGATCCGCCGAATCCGACAGCGAAGTTTCTGAATTTTGGAACAACGTGCGTTAAGACCCATGAGTTGCTTCGGTTCCACACAAATGGACGTTTTGAACGTTTTATGAATCAGATAATCTTTGGTGATTGGCGTTCGCAAATCAATAACCCCGGGAATGGAGAGTGTCTGATGTTAAATCGAAGTCTGTTTCTGAGTGTGGGCGCGATGGTGCTTCTCGAAGTTATCAGCCAACTCCGAGAGGGCACTTGAGCCACCGTTCGGTTCAGGTATCCTCCGACGTAAGAACCCAAAGGATTCAACATGCAAAACTGGAAACTGTTCGCGATTGTGTTGCCCGTTTTCCTGCTCATCGATTTGCTCTGGCTGGGCGTCGTCATGAAAGCTTTCTACAACCAGGAACTCGGTGAGTTGGCCCGCCGGCGCGGAGCGGTTCTCGCCCCCCGCTGGGGCGCGGCAATGCTGGTCTATCTGCTGATTCCCGGCGGCATCATTCTTTTCGTGCGGCCACTCCTGGGAGAGAACAGTACCGTCTGGCAGGCGTTCGGCTGGGGGGCGTTATTCGGGCTCGTGCTGTATGGCGTGTATGACCTGACCAATCTCGCAGTTCTCGAAAAATGGACGGTTCGCATGACGTTGGCCGACATGACCTGGGGCTGCGTCCTGTGCGGCACGATCAGCGTTGTCACGAGGCTGGTGGATGGGTGGCTGAACTAAATGACTCGCCACGACCCTAGAAGACTGCCTTGCCGAGCAAAGGACTTGTCAAACTATGGTGCCAGCTGGTCGCATCCGAATCTGCAATCCCGCTCCTGTCCGAGGTGACAGTGAGTTCGTGTTGTACTGGATGATCGCGTTTCGGCGACTGTCGTCGAATTTCAGTCTGCAACGCGCGGTGGAACTGGCCATTGAGCTGAAAAAACCGCTCGTGATCTTCGAGCCGTTGCGAATCGGGTATCGCTGGGCCAGCGATCGAATTCATCGCTTCGTGATCGACGGCATGGCCGAGAATGCCGCTCGCATCGCCGCATTGAAGAATGCCGGCGTGATGTATTTTCCGTATGTCGAACCGCGGCCCAATGCGGACAAAGGACTGCTCGCCGCACTAGCCCAGCATGCCTGCGTTGTCGTAACCGACGACTTCCCGTCGTTCTTTCTGCCACGCATGGTCTCAGCAGCGGCCTCTCGATTGCCGGTACGATTGGAGTCCGTCGATTCCAACGGCCTGCTGCCGCTGCGTGCGACCGACCGAGTCTTCACAACGGCCTTCTCGTTCCGAGCATTCCTGCAAAAGCAGTTGCCGCCGTACCTCGAAGAATTCCCGATCGCGAACCCATTGAAAGGCGTGCGGCTTCCGCCATTCAAGTCTCTGCCGCCAGTGATCACGAAACGCTGGCCCGCTGTGTCAGCAAAGTTGTTAGCCCGAGACAGGGCGGAACTCGCAGCATTGCCGATCGACCACTCGGTCAGCATCGTCGAAGCACGCGGCGGATCAACGGTGGCTCGACAGCGCTTGACGAAGTTTCTCGACCACCATCTGCCACACTACGCGGCGGGAGCCAACGATCCCGATGCCGACAATCGCAGCGGACTGTCGCCGTATCTGCATTTCGGCCACATCTCGGCGCACGAGTTGTTTCACGAATTGATGTTGCGAGAAGAATGGTCGCCTGCGTCACTCGGCGAGAAAACCGGCGGCAAGCGAGAAGGCTGGTGGGGCGCGAGTCCCGGTGCTGAGTCGTGGCTCGACGAGTTCATCACCTGGCGCGAGCTGGGTTACAACATGACCTCGCACCGTGACGACTACGACCAGTACCAATCACTGCCTGCCTGGGCGCAGGCAACGCTCGCCAGGCATGAGCGCGATCCGCGCCAATTCGTCTATTCGCTGGAAGAATTCGCCACCGCCGCGACGCACGACCCGCTCTGGAACGCCGCCCAAACGCAACTGATTCGCGAGGGTCGCATCCACAACTACCTGAGGATGCTCTGGGGTAAGAAGATTCTCGAATGGACCGCGACACCGCGCGACGCGCTCGATGTGATGATCGAACTCAACAACAAATACGCTCTCGACGGCCGAAACCCAAATTCCTACTCCGGCATCTTCTGGGTGCTCGGCCGCTACGACCGCCCGTGGGGACCAGAACGCCCCATCTTCGGATCTATCCGCTACATGAGTTCTGAAAACACGCGGAAGAAGATTCGAGTCCGCGAGTACCTGAGCACTTATGCACGAGCAAGCGAGTCTGACCGGTAGCAAGCGGCCGAGGGAAAGAACTCCGCACAATCGCCTTGTCGTTTCAAACTTCACTCGACCATCCCCGAACCCGAGTCACCGAGTCGGAGCTGGATCGTCAGGTTCTCGTAGTCTTCGACAAGATGCGGACTGAAGATGACGGCGTCCGTGAATGGTTCCGGGCCGTGCTCGCGTCAAAGACCCGCGATGCATCATCGGATGCTCGTGCTCAGCGGGCGGAACTCCAGCGGCAACGCATCCCAATCACCGGCAAGTTCGAGAGCCGGGCGAGCCAGGGTCCACACGCGCTGGTGACTATTCGGATGACGTTCGGCACCGCTTGCGCTGGTGCCCCGCAGGACGAAGACCCAACTGGACCGAATGCTGGCCGGGAGCTTGTCGCGATAGATTTCCAGCGGCACCGATTCCCACGCCAAGGGAGCCTCCGGAGATTCATTCAGTAGGGCCGCGACGCACGCCACCATCGGGTCAATCAAAGCACGCACTGACGGATCGCGCAGAAGGTCGTCAAGCAGGCGCAGAGTCGCAGGTTCGCGTTCGTCGTTCATGATTCCACCATCGAGCTCGTCATCAGTTCTGCGATACGCAACTCGTCATGTCGAGACGTTTCCCGCAGGCCGCGAATGATCTCGTTTCGCCTTTCCGGCGGATGGTTTTGATTGAGCTTCCACTTTCCCTCGATGCGATCAATGACCATTTCAAAACCGACAATCGCGGCGAGAAGTTTCTCGATGAACTCGGGGTCGGGAGCGTTCATCGACCAGGGTTGCTCCCGATTGGATTCATAGACAGCAACCGTCCGTTGCAGGATAGCTTGCAGACGATCGCGTTCCTGAATCAGCTTGACCGTGCCATAGGCGTGAACAGCAAGATAATTCCAGGTCGGTACGACATCCCGAGCCTTGATCCACCCAGGTGAGACATAGGCGTGCGGGCCGTGAAAGATCGCAAGGGAACATTGCCCCTCGACCGACTTCCAATGTGAATTGGCTCGTGCCATGTGGCCAATCAAACGACCATGCGGTCCTACATCTCGATCGAGCAGCAATGGCAAATGACTCGCGGTCGGTTCGCCATTCTGAGACGACAGCAGCGTGGCAAAACTGTGCCGCTCCATGAAGTCGTGGAGTATTGTGGGATCAGATTCTTGAAAGCTCGGTGGAACGTACATGGAGAGAAGTCATTCATTCTGAGTGATGTTGGCGTCTTATGGACGACTCTGAGTTCAAGTAAGCCGCTCCGCGGCGGGGGTTCCGTACGCACTCGCGAAGTCAAAGCCCTATTTGTTCGCCCGCGCTGAGCGTGCCGTTGCCAGGGCACAGAAATCAGTTTTTCCAGAGACTCAATTCCTTGTTTGTCGTCATGAAACTCACCTATCACATTTCCATTCCGATCTATCAAGATCATCGTTGGATCTCTTTCGATTCCGTATGCTTTCGCGATCGCGCAAGTGGCTGTTGAATTTGAGTGAATATGGTGCTGAGGAGAATCAGCAACCAAGACGATTGGAAATGGTATCTTTTTGCCATCCAAAATACCTTCTTGCAGCGATCTCTCGTATTCTTGAAAATCCTCGACCGTTGTGATTCGCTCGCCAGCATCGATGTGAATACCGACGATGGTCAGTCCTCGATCATGATACTGTTCATGAATGTCGATCAGACGTGGCAGCTTCGTTACGCAAGCAGCACACCAATATCCCCAGAAATCGAGAAGCACTACATCGCCTTTGAGGTCGTCCAACGATCGCGGTCCAGCGCTCTTCCAGGCGATAGCTGATTTCGATGGCTGGCTGGCCGTTGGCATCGTCGATGACCCGAGCGGCAGCGACATCAAACATCATCGCGACCGGTTTCCTGTCCACAGAGACCTTCTGCTCGCTTCCGGGGACGGTGAACTCGTCGAAATCGTCGGTTGGTTCGAATTGGGCCAGACGGAACTCGAACGGCAATGAGCGAACTACCGACTCGTAAGCAGTCGCGCCGGCTTCATTCGTTCCGGCGACCGGAATGGCCGGCGATGCGTAGCACGTCCAGGTGATGCGGCTGTTATCTCGCCATTGGACAAGTAGGTAATCGAACGGTTCGCTGTCGTCGATGACCTCCGGCTTGAAATCACCCGCACGCCATTCAATCGTTTTGGTCGACTTCGGCAGTTCGATCAACTTTGTCTCGCCAATCTTGATGCTGAATTCGCCATTCTTGCCGGTGAGACGAATCGGATGTCGACCGTCAATCCCATCGTTCACCTCGCCGCCTTTCCTCAGCTTGAGTACCTTGATGGTGTCGAAGACCGACTTGTCCGAGACACTCCCGGTCAGGATCAGCCGTTCGAGCTTTCCATTACGGATCGAGTAGCCGATGGCCATTCCTGGCTCAAGGACGCTGGTCCGATGAGAGACCATCGTACGCCCGGGCATCAATTGCTCGACCATCGTTCCTGCAGGAACGACGAATCGATCGCCGGATCTTAAATGAATGGTGTCGCCGTCGATGCGTTCAATAATCCCATCGCCGCTGGCGAGGCCATTCAAGAACGTGGTCTGAGACCGGTAATTGGAATTGTCTGTGACCTTTGGCAAAGCCGACTTGTCGAACGGCGGAGAAGCTTCTGTCGGCTGCGGTCGCTGTGGCGAAGATGCGTCAGCCGTTGGCGAAGGCGTCAATGGTGTGGCGGCCTCCCAGTTGAGATTCGGATCGAGCAGTTCCTCGATACGGCGGTCGATGATCTTGTCGGCGATGCGTTGACGCATTTCGAGTGACTGCCGCAAGCCTTGGAGACGATTCGTGAACTCGGCCAGTTCCACCCGCTGCAATTCCTGTCGAGTTGCGAAGGCTTCGTGGACGGTTTTGCTCAGCGAGTCTTTTAGCCTCGCGCCTTCCACCGGACTCTTGAGAGGCTGCTTGAGCTTGCCTGCAAGCTCGCGGCATTGCTGCTCCAGTGCCTCAGACCGCTGTCGGAGTTCGGTGACGGGAACGGCCTTGAGATCTTTTGCTGCCGGTTCCAAAGGCGTGGTTGATGGAAAGTCCAGATTCCTCGCGTCCGGCGCGTCGAGCAGCTTGAGCAAGTCGGTCACCTCCCGAACGGCGGCTTCGGTACCGCGTACAAAGATCGCGTTGGTTCGTTCGTCCACAACCAGCGACGGGCGAGTCGCGGCACGAACGGTCAACTGCTCGATGATCCGTGCCGTATCCTTGGCCGGGGCAAATTTGAGTTAAAAGACAGTGATCGTCTCTGGATCGACGGCAGCAATAGGAGCTGGACTGTCGCCCGGCCTGGACGACTCGGTTGCGGGTTCCAGGGGTTGTTCGTTCGGGACTGGGAGCGTTGGAGTCACCGGGCCTTCGTTCGCTGCTACGCGGACGTCAAATTTGAATTCTTTATGCGTTGCCAGTGCTTCCTCCAATTCGCGGACTTTGCGCCACGGCACGTCCGGCAGGCAAGCGACGATGATGTTGTTGGAATCCGGCTGAGCGATCCCCAAGGTCACCCTCTGAACGCCGAGATTCTTGAGCGTCTTGACAACTTGCTGGAGCGACTCGAACGAAACATCCGGCTTCGCCGAGATATAGGCATGGAAATCCAAAGGCCGAGCGAAGGATTCGTTCATCGGAACTTTCATGGCGACGCCGTCTTTCTCCAGGGCATCGACGGCCTTTCGAATCACCTCTGATGTTTCCATTTCCGTCGTGGACTCGACGATGATGATGATGCGCGGTGCCGATGACTCTGTACTCGGACTCGCAGCAGGACTTGAGTCGCCGGTTGCGGGGGCGCGGGGAATCTGCGCTGCCGGTTTCGCTGGCGTGTCAGTCTCGGCTGAAGCGGGTGCTTCCGTTGGTAGAGGGGGCTCGGCGGCGTCCTGCGAATGGACACGCGCTCCCAGGAAAATCACCAGCACCAAGGTGGCCAGAAGTCGTTGGATCATTTTCAGTTTCCTCTCTTAATGAGGTTCAATGGCATCCGGCTGGATGCCGGAGTGAATGGATTCAGAGTGCTCGTCCCAAAGTGGTTCGGCTTTTGACTCAAACGCCTGCAAGTCGTGATCGAACGAGCGGAACACGGTCGATGTTTCTTCCCAATCGGACCGGCTTTCGTCGGACAAGGACACGCTTGGCTGAGATGGGGGCTTGCCGGGCGTGGTCGACGAGGGGCGTTCGATGATCGCGAGCGAAACCAATCCGCCGACGCACAACGTCGTCACCGAGGTCACGGCCATCGAGGTTCGCGAAAGACGAACCATCAGCTTCCAACGGGAAGGGGACTGGCATTCGCGTGGAAGATCAACCGTCGTTGGCTGTTGCACATGTGCCAGACAATCACGCAGGAGATCGGCGACTTGCTCAGCAGTTTGAAGATACACCGTTCAAGCCACTGAGGAATCTCCGGATTCACTTCGCGAATCGGCCGAGGCTCGCTGTCGGTGATTCTTCGCAGGATGCCGTAGGTGGTCTCGGCCCGAAATGGCGGACGGCCGGTACACATCGCGTAGAGGACGCTGCCCAAACTAAACAGGTCGCTGCGAGCATCGACCGCATCGCCGCGAGCCTGTTCGGGAGACATGTATTGCGGCGTGCCGGGATGGCAGCCCGTGAGCGTGACGCTGGCGTCGTCACTGGCTCGCGCCAGGCCGAAGTCGGTCAGCAGCGTTCGCTCGATGCCGTGCTCCAGCAGAATGTTCGACGGTTTCACATCGCGGTGAACCAGTCCTTGCGCATGTGCCGCCGCCAGTCCGGCTGCCGTTTGCAATCCGATCCGCAGTATCTCGCACAGCTCGAGCGGGCCTTCGCGGTCCAGTCGCTGTTGCAGCGATTCGCCGGCGACGTAGTGCATCACCAGAAAAGGCGATTCCCCTTCCGTTTCAACATTGTGAATCGCCACGACGTGTTCATGCACGATGGCCGCCGCCGCGCGGGCTTCGCGAGCAAACCGCTTTCGCGCGGCTCCGCTCCCCGCCAGATACGGTGCTAACACTTTCACAGCGACGGGCCGATTGAGTTCCGTATCAAACGCCTTGAAGACGACCCCCATGCCGCCAGACCCTATAACACGCTCGACTTCGTAGCGGCCGATCCGCCCCAGCATCTCAGGATGCGACGGAGGCGCGAGCAACTGTTTAGCCATCGAATCGGTCCACGCCGACGGCACGCGCTGCCAGCGATTGGTAGCCCACACGCCACGCGGGCGGTCGTTGGGGCCGATGGCTTCGTCAGAAGAGAGACTCTCCTGCACACATTGCCAATCCCGCGGCTCCGCAGCGAGCGCTTCGATGCGTGCCTGACATCGGGGGCAATGTTCGAGATGCGCGGCGGCACCGTGGTCGTCGTCGCCATCCTGATCCGAATGCAACAACTTGAGCAGCAATTCGTCGCTGCAACGTGTGTTCTGTTCGTTCATTTTCGCACCTCGAATTCCTTGGCGAGTTCTCGCAGTCGATTCATGGTCCGGCTCCGCGCGATGTAAACATTTCCGACGCTGATCCCCAGCTGCCGCGCCGCATCCGCAATCGAAACGCCTGCCACATGAGTCAGATGAAACGCCTGCCAAGTCGCCGTCGCTACCGAATCACGAACTTGCTCGGCGGCCCAGCGAAACACCTCGCGTCGATACTCCAAGTCGAACGCGCTCGACAATTCGTCGGCCGATCGGGAACATCCGCAAGCAGCCCGTCCGCGTCGTCGCCCCCAACGCCGGTCGCACCAAAGGGCTTCCGAGTCAGCAGGTTGACCGCGATGTTGCGAGCGATCCGCAGCAACCAAGCTCGAAATCGCCCGCGATCCGGCCGCTGCAGCCAATCGCCGACCTGCTTCGCGACCGCCGAAAGCACCTCCTGAACCAAGTCATCTGCATCAGTCGGCTGCAATCCCTGTCGCCGAGCCACTCGAAACACCAACGGCCCATACACCAGCACGAACTCATCCCACGCCGCCGCATCCGCCGCATTCGGCAGCCGCAGAATCAGACTCGCTCGTGTTTCGGGTGGACTGGGCAGCATGAAACCTCGGCAGCAACCTGTGGACTGGCTTCCTGGTATAGAGTCACGGCGACCGGCAGATTCTTGCACGCGTTTTTCAGATTTCTTTTGGTTCTCGGACCAGGATGCCGGCAGCGACCTGAGCGGCTTTGGACGGCCTTGTGAACTATTTATCTTTCTTGCGTCGTTCAAGCGTTAGAAGTCCAGCGTCACCGTCACCGGAGAATTCCTGGCGTCGTACACCACCGATGCAGAGAACGAGTGTCTCGCCGTCAAAACGATAAAGACCATGAACCGTTTTACCTGCCCCAACACCTTCGATCGCTTTCAGGTCGAGCTCCTTTGGTTTGGAATCAGGTCGCAAGGTCACGTCTGAAACGCTGGCGGCAAGTCCTACGACAAACCAACGATTCAAATTGAGGACGTCGAAAAAGTAGTAGTTCAAATCTTTCTGTCCAGCCCATTGCGAGACAGTAAAGATCTTGATCCTAAAGATGTCGATTGCAAAGCCGGCAAGCTGAAGTGCGCCGGACTCAGCGGGACAACTGACTGGAAGGACGAGGCGGGACGGGAGCACAAGACGACTCACGACATCCGCTTGCACGAGAAGAGTCCGTTCGGGGTTGCCGCCTGGGATTCATAAACTGAAATCGATGATAAAAGTGCCGTTCGCATGACGGTCAAAACGACGTCAACGTTCGTTAAAAGCGGCACCGACGCGAAGAGCAAATTGCCGGACCACAATTAACGCAACGTTCCGAGTGAATCCCAAACCAAATTGGCCTTTCGAATGATGGTGACGTCGTGATGAACACACCGGTGCAATACTTCCTGTTCACCTTGGCGTTTTTCACGGTCTGGCGTCCATCGGTCGTCGTTGCTGGCGATGCGACCGAAACCGGCTTCGTCAACAAAGTCTTTCGCCAGGCCGGTCACGAGTCGAAATACGTTGTCTTCGTCCCGCATGGCTATGACGGAAGCAAACCGTGTCCGACGATTCTATTTCTGCACGGCCTCAGCCAATCGGGCAACGACGGACTGGCACAGGCAGGCCGCGGACTTGCCACGGCAATTCGAAAGCGCGAACGAACATTTCCATTCATCGTCGTGTTTCCTCATTCACACGAACGAAGCTGGATCGCCGATTCACCGGACGCAATCGCCTTTTGCTCGGCGCGCGGTCTGCAACCAGCAAAGCCTATGATCAGAGCGGCGAGTATGAACCGCTTCACGAATGATCTGTTGGCCATCGTTCTTGTCCCTTTCGCATGATTGCGACTTTGCTGACGCTCCGTCCCATGACCTTTACGCAGGCGGTTTGTCTATTTCACTCGGATCGCGTGCCGCCGCATTCGGCAGTCGCAGGATCTGGTTTGCCATCCGACGTTTCCGGTGGCGATCCGTATCATAATGACGCCGCAGGCAGCGGGATTTCCCGGCTCGATGAATTGATTTCGGGAAATTCGACCCATCCAGCGTCCTATTAGCGACGCACCATCCGCCGCATTCGGTAGCCGCAAAATCAGACTCGTGCGCGGTCAAACCTTGATTCATGGGTTGTGTTTCCGTGGCGTAGGCTTCCAGCCTGCGGATTCTACTGCCCTGTACATCGCAGGCAGGATTCCTACCCCACAATTCAGGGTTGACAGAGCACTCGTTCGAGTTTCGGGTGGACCGGCAGGTGCGTTGCGCCGTGCAGCCCGTGCTGCGGCAGCGATCTGACGGCGGAACGCTCTCAAAGAGTGCGGCAATCGTGAACCGCTCGACGGCGGCGACGATAGACCAGAAGATCAGTTCGATTGCGATGAGCCGCACCGGCTCTCCAAGTTGATTGAAGGGCGTGAAGAACTCCCAGAAGCCATACGACATCAGAAGGACCAGCATCGAGAACCGCCACCCTCGGGCGACGAGACCCTTGGGCCAACTGACCGACAGCCAGCGATACAGGAATCCGTGGACGACGGCGAATCCCCTGCTCGAACAGCAGTTCGTTCTTCTCGCTCACCGCGAGACCGAAGACCTTCTCCGTTGCCGGTCGCTCGTCCAGTGCGTCAATTCGAGTCGCTGAATGGAATGCTTGCTTGACCCGACAATCACTTTATCCTATCGTTAATCGTAGATAAACGATGTTGGAGGTCAGATGGCGACTCGGAAGGTAAAGCGGAAGTTGTGTGACGACGCGGTGTTGGGGTTGCCCTCCGATTCATCGGCTGACCAACTTGCTCAGTTGGCTTGGGCGCTGGCACATCCAGCGCGGGTGCGAATCGTGCGGTTGCTCATCAGCCGACAGACCTGCGTCTGCGGAGAGATCGTCGACAACCTTCCGTTGGCGCAATCGACGGTTTCGCAGCACCTCAAAATCCTCAAGGAATCGGGATTGATCGAAGGAGAGGTGGATGGCCCTAAAGTCTGCTACTGCATCAATCCGCAAAAACTTCAGGAGCTCAAGACGCTGGTCACCACACTTTGACAACGCATCGTGATTTGACGATGCCGTTGAGCGGCAAGGCTTGAACGGTTTGGCCGACGAAACAGCCGAGCTCGACAACGACGAGGAGACGAACATGAAATCAATTCAGGTGTACGACAAACCGATGTGCTGTTCGACCGGCATCTGCGGCCCCCAGGTCGATCCGGTGCTGCCGCAATTCGCCGCCGATCTCGATTGGCTGAAATCGCAGGGGCATCATGTCGAGCGGTTCAATCTCGCCCAGCAACCCGCAGCGTTCATTCAGAACGAAGACGTACATCGGCTGCTGACCACGGAAGGCACAAACTGCCTGCCGCTGATCCTGGTTGATGACCATGTTGTGAGTCGACGCGGCTATCCGTCGCGGGAAATGCTGACGCTCTGGACGGCTGGCAAATCTCTCCCGGTGGTGTCACCAGAGAGCACCGGCGGCTCCTGTTGTGGCGGACAAGCTTGTGCTTGATCGACGTTCGGACCGAATCAGTCACTCGCAGAATTACGCCATGGAATACCTCACAACCCCGACGCGCATCCTCTTTTTCACGGGCAAAGGGGGCGTGGGGAAGACTTCTCTGGCGTGTGCCACTGCTGTGCAACTCGCAGACGCCGGCAAGAAAGTGCTGCTCGTCTCCACCGATCCAGCGTCCAACCTGGATGAAGTCCTCGGCGTCACGTTGGGGCATCATCCGACGGTCGTCACTTCAGTGCCGGGACTCTCGGCAATGAATCTCGACCCGGAAAAGTCGGCTGCCGAGTATCGCGAGCGGATGGTCGGGCCGTATCGAGCGCTCCTGCCAGCAACAGCGGTGGCCAGCATGGAAGAACAATTCTCCGGCTCCTGTACGCTTGAGATCGCCGCGTTCGACGAGTTCTCTCGCTTGCTCGGTGACGCCACCGCCACCGCCGCGTTCGATCATGTGATCTTCGATACTGCACCGACGGGGCACACGCTCCGCTTGCTCACACTCCCCTCCGCATGGTCGCGCTTCATGGCGACGAACACCACGGGGACGTCCTGCCTGGGACCGTTGGCGGGACTGCAACCGCAACAACGGCTCTATCAAGACACGGTGCGTGCCCTGGGCGACGCAGCAATGACGACGCTGGTGCTGGTCACTCGACCGGAAGTGACTGCATTCCGGGAAGCGGCGCGGACCAGTGGTGAGCTCGCCACTTTGGGAGTGAAGAACCAACACCTCGTCGTGAACGGCGTGTTCAAGACGAGCGATCCGGCAGATCCCGTCGCTGTGGCGATGCAGCAGCGCGGTGAGGCGGCATTGGCCAGTCTCCCGGAAACGCTGAAGGGTTTTCCACGCTCCCTGGTTCCGCTGAATACGAATGACGTCCTGGGGGTGGAGTCGCTCCGGGCATTGGGCAGAGACTCAGTGTCGGAAATCGCTTCGATCGAAGCGGAACAGAGTGAACTGGAATTGCCCGCCGGTCTTGGCTCGTTGATCGACGGACTGGCGGCACCCGGCCACGGGGTCATCCTCGCGATGGGCAAAGGGGGCGTCGGTAAGACAACCGTGGCGGCGGCCGTCGCTGTCGCCCTGGCCGAGCGAGGTCACCGCGTCCATCTTTCAACGACCGACCCGGCCGCGCACGTCGCGGCGGCCATTGCCGGAGGCGTACTGTCCAATCTGACGGTAAGCCGAATTGATCCCACCGCCGAGACGGCGCGCTATTCCACCGAGGTGATGCAAACCGCTGGTGCTGGTCTGGATGAATCAGGTCGTGCGCTGTTGGCCGAGGACCTGCGTTCGCCGTGCACCGAAGAAATTGCAGTCTTTCGAGCGTTTGCTGACGCCGTCGCGGAAGGGATGGACCGTTTCGTCGTGATCGACACAGCTCCCACCGGCCACACGATCCTGTTGCTGGATGCCGCCTTGGCTTATCACCGCGAGGTGACACGGCAAACGAGCGGGATGCCAGAATCCGTCGCCCAGCTTCTGCCGCGGCTCCGCGACCCGAATTATTCACGCGTCTTGATCGTCACCCTGCCTGAGGCGACCCCCGTGCATGAAGCCGCCCAATTGCAGCGTGACCTGCGCCGGGCGGAGATTGAGCCGTATGCCTGGGTGATCAATCAGAGTCTGTCGCCCCTCACGGTGACCGATTCCGTTCTGCGCGGGCGGCAGCGGCACGAAACGCAATTCATCCGGGAAGTGATGAATGAGCAAGCCACCAGGATCGCCTTGATTCCGTGGCAACTGACAGCTCCCGTGGGTCTGGCCGCGTTGAAGCAGTTGGTCACGGAAGTCCACACGACAAAGAAGGTAAACGCCGTCCGATGAAATGCAAAGTCTTGTTCCTCTGCACGGGCAACTCCTGTCGGAGCCAAATGGCGGAAGGCTGGGCACGTCACCTGCTGGGCGACCGGATCGAGCCGTACTCTGCCGGGATTGAAGCCCACGGAATGAACCCGAATGCGGTCCGCGTGATGCGCGAAGCCAGCATCGACATCACCGGACAGTCGTCCAAATTGGCCAGCTCACTGGCCGATGTGCGGTTGGATTTGGTGATCACGGTCTGCGGCCATGCGGATGAGAATTGTCCAGCCTTCCTGGGCAAAGCCCGCATCGTGCATGTTGGCTTCGATGATCCCCCGAAGCTCGCCAAGTCTGCGGCAACCGAGGAAGAAGCATTGGGACACGACCGGCGGGTCCGTGACGAAATTCGAGACTTCATCGCCAACCAGCTCTCGGAGTACGTGCCGGAGACGGGTGCAAGTTGTTCGGAGCGGCGTTAACAGACGTTTCGCTCTCCGAAATCTGCGAGATTCGCTTATAGGAGATCTTCAGCATGTTCGTGCAACACCGGGAACGACACCGTACGGATCGGATTGGTTGGTTGCGCGCTGCCGTCCTGGGAGCCAATGACGGCATCGTGTCCACGGCGAGCCTGGTGGTTGGCGTGGCGGCCGCACATTCCACCGCCGGCGACATTTTGGTCGCAGGAGTAGCCGGCCTTGTCGCCGGTGCCATGTCGATGGCTGCGGGCGAATACGTCTCCGTCAGCTCTCAGTCCGACACAGAAAAAGCCGACCTCGACCGCGAGCGGAAAGAGCTGGCGACCGAAGACGAATCGGAGCGGAACGAACTGGCTGCGATCTACGCGAGCCGCGGGGTCGAGCCGGCTCTGGCCCGACAGGTGGCTGATCAACTGATGGCTCACGACGCAGTCGCAGCCCATGCCCGTGACGAACTCGGCATCTCGGACTTGACGACCGCGCGTCCCGTTCAGGCGGCTTTCGCTTCTGCCGGAACATTCGCCGTCGGTGCTGCAATGCCGCTGCTCACCGCGCTGCTCACACCGCCCGCAGCATTGATTCCCGTCGTGATCGTCACGTCAATCCTGTTCCTCGCGTTACTCGGCGGGTTTGGAGCGCACGCAGGGGGAGCCCCGGTGGTGAAGGCCGCTGTCCGAGTCACTTTTTGGGGAGCACTCGCGATGGGGCTGACGGCGGGAGTCGGTGCATTGTTTGGGGCGGCGGTTTGATGCTGCTCATCAGACGACAGACCTGCGTCTGCGGAGAGATCGTCGACAACCTTCCGTTGGCACAATCGACGGTTTCTAAACACCTGAAGATCCTCAAAGAATCCGGGTTGAACGAAGGCGAGGTGGATGGCCGCAAAGTCTCTATATCGCGATTGCAGCACATCCAGGCTGATCGGATCGAGTGGAACGTCTGTCAGCTTGCCTGGCTTCGACAGTCACTTCCCGATCGCGGGCCAGATAGCCAGCACGTTCGTGCCAGAATGAGAAGACATGTTTCCCGGGCGGCAGATTCTCGATGTCAAAACGACCGATTGCGTCCGTGATGGTGGCGTAAGGATGATCAACAACCAGGCAAAACGCGGACATCCACGGCGATTCATCGTTTACAATTTTGAAAGGCAACGACTCAGCTTTCGGAACCAATTCAAATGGGTCTGACCCATTTGATCGCTCCCACGGAATTATTGAGGGACGTGGTGTAAGTTGGGTGCAACCTGAGCGGAACTCGACAGTGGATCAGGCTTGGTCAGATTCCCCTGGGTTGCACCCAACCTACTGCTGGTTACGACTCGGTTTTCTTCAGCGGTTCGGTGAGGGGTGGTCTATGGGCCAGGAGGATGGCTGCATGGGGCTGAAGGAAGATTCGGGCAGACCAGAAAACATTTTGGCGTAGGCGTTGATGTCGGTCCATTCGCCAAAGCCCATGCCAACGATGGGGCCATCGGGACCGCCCTCACGGAATTAAACCACCCCTTCGATGAGGGTAGTGGTTTTTGGCCACCTTTCGTTTCCTGGGCGGGGTCTTCAGGGCCGACGTAGTAGGTACCTCGGGGGTTCCATTTAACCCAAACCGGGTAGGTGCGATCGCTGTCTGGTGTGGTCCAGGTCTTGTCTACCTGCCAATTAAAGACCGGGCCGAAGGCGTACTCAGGATTCGACCCATTGCGGAAGTAGACGTAGCGGTTCAGCTCAGGGAGAATATCGTTAAAGCCCGGTTCGCAAAAGTTGGTGCGCCACGTAAAACAGTCGCCGTTGTTCAGGCGGCAATAGCCGTAGAAGTAGTGGGGCGAGCCGGAATCCGGGGAGTTAAAGTTCCCATATTGCTGTTCGTACCAGGCCAGTCCTTTAATATGGAATTCCCGCCCGTCAAAGACACCCCGAGCCTCGGTTTCCATGCGGGGAGCGGTGATGTAGTAGGACATGTTGTGGAGGGTTTCGGGGTTGTAGTCCAGGCGATTGGTGTAGCCGATCAGCTCCAGACCACCGCAGGCACTGGGCATGTAGCCCGGCTCCCGCGCCACCGAGGTGGATTCCAAGTGGAAGGCCGGCCCCTGCAGGGAATCCCCATTCCCCTGGCCAGACCACTGCCAATTGCGGGTGGGATGGTGGTATGCGACGAATAAGGCTGCCTCGCCCTGGGAGTCCGGGTACTTAAAGCCAAAGTTGGGGTCGTCCTCAGTGGTGCCCTCAGTCACCAGAGTTCCGGCAATCACCCCGGCGGAATTCTTGAAGTAGCCGGTTTCCAGGTCATGCAGAGAGATGAACGGCTGATAGAAAGGCTGCTTTGTCTCTTTGTTCCAACCCCGGTTGAGAATAGCCCAGTAGAGGGACATGCGATGGCCGGTCTTTTCATCGACCCCAACCATGGTCCAGTAGTACCACTCATTCCAGGAGTTGTTCTGGGCCAGGGGGCCGCCGTGCCAGCGCAGATCCTCGGGAATGTTGAAAACGCCATGGTTGACGTTGGCAATGCCGGCGGGAGCCCAGGGTTGAATCTTGTCGTAATTTTTCATGGTTATACTTCACGCGGCGAGAATTGAGCCCCGGCGAGCGGAGCGGCGTGAGCCCTCCGAGCCATGTGCGTGCAACTCGGTGGGCTAACACCCACCGCTCGCCAAAATACATCAATGTTGACCGCGTGAAGTATATCTCCTGTATTGCCATCGGATTAAAACGGGTTAAGCTCACGATCAGAGGTCATGCATGAGCGGCTAGAAACTCCAGCAGATGAAGTTTCACGGACTCGGGGGCTTCCTGTTCAGTCCAGTGACCGACACCAGGAATCTAGACTGTGCGCCAGAGGTGGGGGGCGTTTTTCGGCAGGTTTTCGATGGCGACCTGGGAAAGCTGCACCACCGGATCTTCCTCTCCGGCGAAACAAAGGCAAAGGGGAAACAGAACAAAGGCAAAGGACAAACATTGGGCAAGGGAAAGGGGACGCAACTCATTTCTGTTTCTGAAACAATGAGCTGCG
>Ga0163144_10006436_pt1 | contig 25908 bp, 23 predicted proteins | sample OliLak19BULKMAT1_FD_123175 | JGI IMG/M metagenome (GOLD analysis project Ga0163144, IMG submission 123175) | Freshwater microbial mat bacterial communities from Lake Vanda, McMurdo Dry Valleys, Antarctica - Oligotrophic Lake LV.19.BULKMAT1 | ecosystem: Environmental > Aquatic > Freshwater >...
AGTTACGCCAGCCGGATGTTCTCGGCGCGCGGTCCCTTCGGGCCCTGTCCCTTTTCGAACGTCAGCGACTGTCCTTCGCGCAGCTCGTCGAAACGGGCATCGGCGCAGGCCGACTGGTGGAAGAAGTACTCCGTGCCGTCTTCAGCCTGCACGAAGCCAAATCCCTTTTCGCTGACCAAACGCTTGATGGTGCCCTTGATACTTGCCATGTCGTCTCCTCTGTCGTCGCGTCATCACTCGGCTCGCCCAGATTAGGGCGATGCCGAGGGTCCCACTGCGCTCCACGGTCGTAGCCGTGTCGCGGTGGCGCAGCGCACGTTGCCCAGTGCAACGCGTGGCTTAGATGAGGGCTGAGGACATGATTTCGACACCGGACGGCATCGAAGCAGCGGCAGGACTCAAGAAAGCGGAACTCGGGCAGTATAGCAGCACTTTGCCCATCCGGCTCAGAAGCCTGTCCGCCACCCCTCCACGGGGTGCCACCTCGCCCTCAGAGGTCCGGCTCAGCGGCCGGGATCTCCTCCGCCTGGCCGCAGCGGCACCGGAACTCCTCTGAAGCGTCCTTCCGTGTGCTGCGCGCGTGGAAGGCAGCGCGCCGCGCTCCTCGCCGACGCCGGCTAGGCGCTGGGCTGTTGGTGCCACTGCGCGCCCGCTACCGCAAACATCCACACATACAGATATGTTGCTTTGTGATGTAGGCTGCCGGTGAGCCCTCCGCCATGGCCACCACACCCGCACCCGTCGCCGCCGACCTCGTGCCCCGCCGCCTCGAGGTGCGCCGGCCCTCGCTCACCATCGAAGGTCACGCGCTGAGCGATATCTCGCTGGCTGGCTGGGCCTATGGCCCCGAGCTGGGCACGGCGCCGGTGGTGGTGGTGGTGGGCGGCATCACGGCGTCGCCGTTTCCACTCGGCGATGGCACGGGCGACCCCGAGGGCGGCATGGAGCCGTGGTGGCCGGCGCTCTTCGCCCCCGATCTCGTCGACCCGACGCGGGTCACGGTGCTGTGTCCGTGCTGGCCGGGCAACGGATCGACCTGGCGCGGCTTCGACGACGCCGGGCCGCCGCCCGCGATCTCAGTGCTGGGGCTCGCCGATCTCGTGGCCGCGTGGCTCGATGGCTGCGGCTGCACGGTCCCGGTGACGTTCGTGGGCGCGAGCCTGGGCGGCATGGTCGGCGTGGCATTCGCGGTGCGCCATCCCGAGCGGTGCGGCACGCTCGTCACCATCTCAGCCGGGCTCCGGCCCGACGGGTGGGGCACGGCCACGCGTCATCTGCAACGGGAACTGGTCCGCGACGGGATCCGCAACGGCGACGTCCCCACCGGCATGAGCCGGGCGCGCCAGCTCGGCATGCTCACCTATCGCGGCCGCGTCGAGCTCGATACCCGATTCGGCAAGTTCGAGCCAGGCCTGGACCGGCCGCCGGTGGCCGATTACCTCGAGCATCACGGTCGCCGCTTCGCCGAGCGTTTTCCGGTGAAGACGTTCCTGTTCCTCAGCGAGGCGATCGACCGCGGCTCGATCGGCGCCGACGCCCGCTCGCTGCGCGCGGCGCTCGAGCGCGTCACGGCCAACACGATCGTCGTGGGCGTGCCCGGCGACATGCTCTTTCCGTGGGCGCTGCAGGTCGAGCTGCACCGCGAGCTGCAGGCGGCCGGGGCGCAGTCGTCGCTGTGGACGCTCGACTCGGTCTACGGACACGACGCCTTCCTCGCCGATCAGGACCGTCTGGCCGAGCTGCTCCGCGGGGCGAGCGCCTTTGGCGGCGCGCCGAAGGTGGGCGCGCGGCCCCGGTTCGAAGGCGTGGGCGTCGAACCCGTGCGCGAGCTGCGCATCGGCATGGTCGGCTGCGGCACGGTCGGCGGCGGCCTGCTCGAGATGATCGCGCGTCAGCAAGGCGCCGTGGCCGATCGCTACGGCGTGCGGTTCCGCGTCTCGCGGATCGCAGTGCGCGATCTCACGAAGGCGCGGCCCCCGCTCGCGGCCGGCATTCCGCTCACCGACAAACCACTCGAACTGGTCAGCGACCCCGAAGTGGACGTCGTGGTGGAAGTGGCCGGCGGCACCGCGATGGAACCGATCCTCACGGCGGCGCTGGCCGCGGGCAAGCCGGTCGTCACGGCCAACAAGGCGCTGCTCGCCTCGAAGCTGGCGGAGCTGGGCGTGCTGGCCCAGCGCACGGCCACGCCGCTCTACTGCGAAGCCGCCGCCGCGGGGGCGCTGCCGATCATCCGCCATCTGAGTCATCGTGCCGACGAGATCGACAGCCTCGCCGGCATCCTGAACGGCACCTGCAACTTCGTCATGACCCGCATGGAGCAGGCCGAGATGTCGCTGGCCGAAGCGGTGCGCGATGCCCAGGCGCTCGGCTTCGCCGAGGCCGACCCGAGCGCAGATCTCGATGGGCTCGATGCCGCGGCCAAGTTGTCGATCCTCGCCTACCGCGCGTTCGGCGCCTGGGTGCGTCCGGATGGCTTCCCGGTGCGCGGCATACGCGAGCTGGGCCCGGCCGACAGCGACCTGGCGGAAACAATGGGCTGTCGCATCCGCCTCATCGCGCGGGCCGCCCGGATCAACGGCGCGCTCGACATGGCGGTCGAACCGCTGCTGCTGCCCTCATGGCATCTGCTCGCCTCGGTCGAGGAGGAATACAACGCCGTGTATCTGCGCTGTGCGTCGTCGGGCGACCTGAGCCTGTTCGGCAAGGGCGCCGGCGCGCTGCCCACGGCCACGGCGGTGCTGGGAGATCTCATCGACCTGGCGCAGGACAACTCCGTGCGCTGGCCGGTACCGCAGGCAATCGCCGTGGCGAGCCGTGACGGCGCGGTGCCGCCGGCCAGCCGCCGCCACTACCTGCGCGTCACCGGCGAGCCCCATCCTGGCCTGGAACGGCACATCGAGAGCCTGGTGCGCCGGGCGGGCCTCAGCGTGCAGAACCGCGCGTCGCGCCGCGAAGACGAACAGGTGCACCTGGGCTTCATGCTGTCGCCGAGCCAGGACGGGCCCGTCGACGGGGTGCGCGACGCCGTGGCGCGGCTGGCCCGCGTCGACCGGTGTCTGTGGCTGGGGGTGCTCGAATGAGCGGCGTGTCTCCCTGGCTCGATCCGCGCGGGTGTCCGGCCGAACGGCCCCCGGTGGCTTCGATGGCGGAACCGACGCGGCAATTGCACGAAGCGCTCGACGCGCACGCCAGACGGTCCGGCCTTCCCTACCTCCATCCCGACGAGCCCACCGTGCAGCTCGACCTGCTGGGCTCGGCACAGACCATCGCCTGGCAGGAAGGCAAGGCGGCGTTCCTGTTCGCCAGCGAGGGGTGCTGGTCGGAGCTGCCCCCTCTCTACGCGCGCTATGGCACGACCGCCACGGCGCGGCTCATCGCCGCCGTGAAGGCGCTCGAGCAGGCCTGCGCGGTGCTGACGTGCGATTCGGGCATGCAGGCCACGGCCCTGGTCTTCGACGTGCTGATGACGCCGGGCAGCCACGCCGTGCTGATGCGGCAGGTCTACAACAAGACCAAGAGCTACCTGCAGTGGCTGGCCGACCGTGTGGACGGCGCCGTGACCATCGTCGATGACGGCGACGAGGCCGCGCTCGCCAGTGCCATCCGCCCGGAGACGCGCTTCGTCTTCGCCGAGACGTTCACCAACCCGCTCGTGCGCGCGCAGGACGTGCCACGCCTGGTCGCGGCCGTGCGCGCCGGGCGCGCCAGCGCGCCGGATCTTCGCCTGATCATCGATTCCACGATTGCCACGCCGTGGGCGTTCCACACGCCGCTGCTGTCACAGGGTGTGGACATCGTGCTGGCCAGCGGCACCAAGGCCCTGAGCGGCAGCGACCGCGACCTGTGGGGCTACGTGGCCACCAATGACACGCCCACGGCCAACAGCGTGATGGACCTGCTGGCCATGCGGGGCGGCATCCTGGACTGGCGGCGGGCGGATGCGATCCTCGAGGGCCTCGATGCGGCCAGCCCGGCGCATGCACGCCGGTCGGAGACGGCCACGCGCGTGGCCGCCTTTCTCGCCGCCCACCCGAACGTATCGGAGGTCTTCCACCCATCGCGGCCGAATCACCCGGACGCCGCCGTCATTGCGCGCGACTACCTCCGGCACGGCTCGCTGCTGTCGTTCCGGGTCGCCGGCGCCGACGAGGCGCGCACGCGGCACGTGGCCGACGTCATCGCGATGACGACCGTCATCCGCTACGCCCTCTCATTCGACGGCCTCGCCACCAAGGTCAATCACCACCAGACCGTGTCGGAGTACTTCACGCCGCCCGACCAGCTCGAGCGGAACGGCTTCGACCGGCTGATCCGGGTCGGCGTCGGCCTCGAGGACGCCGACGACCTCATCGCGGCCCTGAACTGGGCGCTGCACCATGCGGAGGCCGTCGCCCCGGGCGACGTCACGGCGTGGCAACGGTCACGGCGCGCCGCCCTCGGCCGCGCGCTTCGCTGACGCGCGTCATTGGGACCTGCGGTCAGCGCGGTCCGAGGGCCACGACGCTTTCGAGGTAGCCGAACCACAGGCGCCGGCCGTCGAAGGTGCCGGTCACGACCGGCCCACCGCGCAGGTGGCCCACAAAGGCGTTCACCGACACCCGCGGGGCGATCGCGTAGTCGGCCGACGCCTCCACCGACGTCCCGAGCCGTGTGCTGCCGTTCGAGCGTCGGCCGGCGTAGCCGAAGACGGGCCCCCTTGCCAGCGTGGCGCCGCTCCCGGCGTACCAGAGATCGGCCGCCGAGGCGAGGTCGACCCGGCGCAGGTCCAGACGCAGACCGAGCGCGGGACGCGGCCGCGCCTGTATCTGCACGAAGACATCGCGCAGGTTCATGGTGCTGTAGGCCGTCGTCTGCGAGAAGCGCCGGACGGTCGGCAGCATCGGGAAGAAGGTGCCGTGCGAGTCATCGGCGGGATCGTCATCGCCGCTGGCGTGGAAGAAGCCAGCGCGCAGCCACGGACGCCACGGCGCCCGTGGCCACTGATAGCCGGTCTCGAGCGCGAGGGCGAAGGCGCGATGATCGTCGCCGTACCAGTTGCCGGTCTGCGCCACGCCCCAGGCCAGCAGGTCGGCCTCACCGGGCCCGGTCGGATAGGCGCCGAGCACCACCGCCCCGGCCGTCGTGACATCGATGTCGACGCCTGACGGCGCCGTGCGTCCGCTGTTGTCGGGCCGCTGCGTAACGCTGCGACGATCGCGATACTGCCAGCCGAATCCCTGCACCTGCGTCCGCCGGCCCGGGCCGGTCGCGGGCCGTGAACTCACCGTCGCGCCGGCAACCACGACGTCGCGCATGGTGGTGTTCGATTGACGGGCGAACCCGCCCTGCGTGGGCATGAAGGCCACGCCGGTGGCGCGCCACCTGGGCTGCGTCACGTCCACGCGCACGCCGTCGAAGACGCGCTGGTAGATCGACCATTCGAACTCGCCGACGATCCGGGCATCGAGGCGCTGGCGCTTCACGGTCTCGATCTTCGGCACGCCGCTCGGCGCTTCGGCACCGGACGTGTAGCCCATCCGGCCCAGCGTCAGGTCGACGCCACTGACGACATTCGGGAGTCGGAGGTTGGCGAAGCGCAGGTAGATCTGGCTGGAGTTGACACGACGGCCGCCCTGGTCGAAATAGAGCGGGCCGAGGCCGAGCGGGCCGGGCCCGAGCGCGCCCTCCGGCAGCCCGACCATGCCGACGTGCTGGATGGCGAGAGTCAGATCCGCTTTCGCCCAGTGGCCGCGTAGATCGACCCGCAGCCGGTCACTGAGGTAGTCGTAATCGGGATCGCCGCCGCCGGGGCGCGGCTCGAAGTAGCGCCATGACTCGGCGCGCAGCGTGTTGATGGCCGACAGGCGCCACGTGGGCACCGGCGACGAGGCCGGGGACGAGGCCGGGGACGAGGCCGCGGGCGCCGGCGCCTGGGCGTGCGCGATCGCGCCGGCCGCAACGATCAGCAGCGGCACCAGGGTGCTGGCCCGGCGCGAAGGCCTGACCCCGGTCACGGCATCGGCGCCGAGTCCGGCACGTGACACTGCCGGCAGCGCGTGCGCTCGGGATGCGTCGTGCGGATTTCGGCCCGCGCGCCGGAACCGGCGTGACAGGTCAGACACTCGCCGCGCAACTGCAGCGTGTGGGGAATCGTCGGCGGCGCGCCGGGCGTGGCGCGGCTGCCCTGCCACGGCCCCTGCGGCAGGCCGGTGAACCGGGACGCCACGAGGAGCGTCGCGCCGGTCTGAGCGACGTGGCATTGTCGGCAGCGCCGGAAGGCGCCGTCGGCCGCCGTGTCCCCGTGCGGCGAGGCCGGCGCCACCCCGATCCCGTCGATGGCCGTGCCGTCGCCGTCGTGGCAGGTGACACAGGCGCCGACGGCGGCATCGTGGGGAATGGTGGGCGGCGCGCCGTCGTAGGCGCGGCCGGCCGCGCGCTCGCCGGTTGACCGCGCGACGGCGCCGGATGGCGCGCCGGTGCCGCACGCAGAGACCAGGACGAGGCCCGCGATCGCGGCCACGCCGAGGCCTACACGCGCTCGAGACGAACGGCGCATTTCTTGTAGTCCGGCTGTTTGCTGATGTTGTCCATCGCATCCAGCGTCAGCAGGTTGATGAGCAGCGACTCGTCGAAGAAGGGCACGAACACCGTGCCCTGCGGCGGCCGCCCGCGCGCATCGATCTCGACCGGCAGCTCCAGCCGGCCGCGTCGGCTGACCAGCCGCACGCGGTCGCCCTTCTTCACGCCGAACGCGTCGGCATCGGCGCGGTTCATCTCCACGTAGGCGTTGGGCACCGCCTGGTGCAGCTGGGGGATCCGCCGGGTCATCGATCCGGAGTGCCAGTGCTCCAGCACCCGTCCCGTCGACAGCCACAGCGGATACTCGCCATCCGGCGACTCGGCCGGCGGATGATAGGGTCGCAGGAAGAACGCAGCCTTCTCGCCGTAGCCGGTGGCCTTGTAGAAGTGGGCGCCACGTGCCTTCTTCACGTAGGGGTCGTAGCCGGCGGTGTAGCGATACGGCGTCTCCTTGCCGTTCACGACCGGCCACCGCATCCCGCGTGTCGACTTGAGCTGCTGGTAGCTCGCCAGGTCCTTGCCGTGGTCGAGGCCGAACGAGCGGTACTCCTCGAACATCGGCTCGTGCCAGGCGTCGTCCGGCCAGGGGAACAGGTGTCCCATGCCCATGCGTCTGGCGACCTCGATGATCTGCCACGCGTCCTCGCGGGCCTCACCGGGCGGATCGACCATCTTGTTCCACTGCTGCGTGCGTCGTTCGGTGTTGCCGTAGACGCCCTCGCGCTCGACCCACGCCGCCGCCGGCAGGATAAGGTCGGCCATCGCGGTCGTCGGCGTGGGATAGATGTCGCTCACGACCACGAAACGGCCGTCGTCGGGCGTGCGATCGAAGCGCGAGCGGTTCGGTAGCGTCACCCAGGGGTTGGTGGTCTGAATCCACAACGCCTTCAAGTCGCCGCGCTTCAGCGCCCGGAACATGTCCACCGCGTGGTAGCCCGGCTGCGCGGAAATCGTGCCCGCCGGCAACTTCCAGATGCGCTCCGCCTCGGCGCGATGCTCCGGGTTCGTCACGACCATGTCAGCCGGCAGGCGGTTGTTGCTCGTGCCCACTTCGCGTGCAGTGCCGCAGGCACTCGGCTGCCCGGTGAGGCTCAGCGGGTTCGCACCAGGCCGGCAGATCTTGCCGGTAATGAGGTGCAGGTCGTTGATGAGGTTGTTCATCCACGTGCCGCGGGTGTGCTGGTTCACGCCCATGCACCAGAGGCTGACCGTGCCCCGCGCAAGGTCTCCGTAGATGTTCGCCAGCGCGTGTATCTGCGTCACCGGCACGCCGGTCGTCTCGCTGACCTGCTCGGGCGTGTAGTCGGCCAGGAAGGTGGTGAGCTCGTCGAGCGAGCTCGGCTGCGCCTGGTCCTCGAAGGTATAGCGTTCGGCCTGCTCATCGAAACAGCCATAGCCGATCGTCTTCAGGTCCTCGATGCCGCGCCGGAAGACGACGTTCTCGGCGATGAAGGGCAGGTGAATGCGCCCGGACGCCACGAGCAGGTGCAGGATGCCGTTGGCCAGCGCCAGATCGGTGCCCGGCTTGAAGAGTACGTGCAGGTCGGCGTAGTCGGTGGTGGGCGTGCGCCTGGTGGCGATGTCGACGATGCGCGTCGCGGGCTTCAGGCGTCTGGTCTCGAGCATCCGGCTGAACAGCACCGGATGCATCTCGGCCATGTTGTTGCCCCAAAGCACGAAGTCGTCGCCGGCATCAAGGTCCTCGTAACACCCCATCGGCTCGTCGCTCTGGAACTGGGTGATGAAGCCCGAGACGGCGCTCGCCATGCACAACCGCGCGTTGGGCTCGAGGTTGTTGCTCTTGAGCCCGCCCTTCACCCACTTCTGGGCGGCGTAGCCATCGAACACCGTCCACTGGCCGGATCCGTACATGCCCACCGCCCCCGGCCCGTGCTGCTTCAGCGTCTCTCCGAACGTCGAGGCGATGAGATCGAGCGCCTCGTCCCACGAGATGCGCGCAAACGTTCCGTCCGGCTGTCGCCTCTGGGGATAGAGCAGGCGATCGGCGCCGTAGAGCAGGCCCGGCAGATGGTAGCCCTTGACGCACAGCAGGCCCTTGTTGACCGGACTCGCCTCGTCGCCACGCACGGCCACGACGCGCCCCTGCTCGACGCCCACCATCACGCCGCAGCCGGTGCCGCAGAAGCGGCACGGCGCCTTGTCCCAGGTGACCGACGCGCGATCGACCGGGGCCGTGTTCCCGAGGCGCACGGCCTCCTCCTGGTCGGCGCACGAATAGGCCGCCACGGCCGGTCCAGCCACGCCGGCCATCTTCAGGAAGGTGCGGCGTCCGACCCGGCTCGTCATCGCTCTCTCCGCGTCTGTCCGTACTTGCGCTCCATCTCCCGGTTGATGGCGTCCGCCTGCTCTTCAGCGCCCTTCACCAGCCACTGGTGCTCGGGGCGGTTGAGGATCTCGTCGATCACCTGGTTGGCGGTGCGCGCCTGCTCGGTGCGTCCGGCCCGCATCGCCTTCTCGGTAATCTCACGCGCCTCGGGAATGAGTGCCATGTAGAAGCGCTCGGCCACCTCGAACATGCCGTGCCACTGGGTGTAGTCGGGCGCCATCATCGAGGCGCCCATGCGGGCGCGGCGTCCCTCGTGGTGCCACAGGTAGTACCACGTCCACTCGATCTTCTCGTCGTACTGCGTCTTGGTGAGCAGGCCGCTAGCCGCCAGCGCGCTCATGATCGCCTGCCCGGGCTTGGCGAACTTCTCGTTGTAGTTGATGACGACGTCGTCGTACTGCTTGTAGAACAAGTTGATGTGGTCGGGCGTGTGGCAGGTCGAGCACACCTGCTTCATGCGGTTGCGCTTGGCATCGGCGGTGTCGCTGATGGCCGCCCGGCGCTTCTCGGGATCGGTCTCGGTGACGACCGCGTGGTTGGCGTCGGTGTCCATCACCAGGCTGACCGGCGGCCGGTTGGTCCACGAGATGCGCTCGCCCGGGTCGTGCGTGATCTTCATGCCGTTCCGCAGGTTCGCGCTCATGTGGCAGGTGGCGCAGGTGGGTGCCGCGCTGTAGTCCTTCCCCACCACCCAGGGTTTCGCGTCGAGGTTCATCTCGCCGATGAGATCGCGGAAGGCTACGCCGTGTTTCGACTCGTCGTAGATCTCCTTCTGGGGATGATCCGGGCCGAGATGGCACTTGCCGCAGCTCTCGGGCTGACGCGCACGTCTGGCCGAGAAGTCGTGGCGACTGTGGCAGGCCGAGCACGAGCCGGTGGAGCCGTCGAGATTCAAGCGGCCGATACCGGTGTTGGGCCAGCTGGTGCTGCTGAAGAGCGGCTTGCCGCTCTCGTTGCGCACGATGCGGCCGACGGCCTCGAAGTTGGTCGGCTGGCCGGCTTCGTCCGGCTTCAGGTCGCGCACGGTGATGATGCCGCCGTCACTCGCCTGGAAACCCACGAGCGAGCCATGACACTGCTGGCAGCCGGAGTTGGCCGGGGCGAGCCCGTTCACGACCTGCACGGCCTTGCCGGGCGTGGGCGAATGCGGACTGAAGGCCACGCGCGATCCTTCGACCGTTTCGGCGAGGAAGTTGTCGAGCGAGGCCAGGATGTTGCCGGCCTTCGAGTGGTGACTGGCCGAGAACTCGGCCGCCTCCGTCGGGTGGCACCGGGCGCAGTCGCGCGGCGTGACGACGGTGGCGATCTGCTGGCCGTAGTGGCTGAAGACGTCCGCGTCCTTGGCCTCGGCCTGGTGGCAGTCCACGCACGCCACACCCTTCTCGGCGTGGGTCGACCCGGTCCAGTGCTCGACGATGCCGGTCGAGACCTGAGTGTGGCAGTCGACACATTGCCGCGACGCCGCCGGCGCGACCACCGCCGCGCGCGCATCGCCGGCTTCGTGGCGGCGACGCGACACCTCGAGCCACTGCACCGCGACGAGCGAGAGCAGGAAGAGCAGCCCCAGGCCGCCGATCACCCAGCGTTTCTGATCGAGTGTCATGCCATCCTCAATGCGCCACGAGCGCTTCCCACATGGTGAGTCCCATGATGGCGAGCGCGCCGACGACGCCAATCCACACGCTGATCTCGGCGTACTTGAAACGCCGCACCAGCCACGCATCGATGAACGGCCAGAAGAACATCACGAACACGATCAGGCCCTGCGTCAACATGGCCGTCGTGCCGGAGAACAGCTTCAACCACCGGAACGCCACGTAGAAGAACCACTCCGGCTTGATCACTTCCGGCGTGATCTGCGGGTTGGCGCGCGGCCCCATCTCGACCGGCACGAGCGTGGCCAGCGCGCTCAGCAGAATCATGAGCGTGAGACCGATGATGAGCTCGGTGTAGAAGTGCTCGGGGAAGAAGTTGAACGGCTTCTTCTCGGCCGCAGTCTCCCCCTCGAACTCGAGCTCGGTCACGCCCAGCAGCCGCACCAGGCCGATGTGCATCATCAGCACGAGAATCAGGAGCACGGGCAGCACCGCGCCGTGGAGGATGAAGAAGCGCGACAGCGTGCGGTCGTTGTAGGTGTCGCCGCCGAGCAGCAGCTGTTTCATCAGCGGGCCCACGACCGGCACCGTGTCGCTGATGTTGGCGCCAACGGTGGCGCCCCAGTAGCTGAGCTGCTCGAACACCAGGCTGTAGCCGGTGAACCCGAGCATGAGCGTGCAGACGAGCAGCGTCATGCCAATCATCCAGTTGAGCTCCCGCGGCTTGCGGTAGGCGCCGGTGAAGAAGACGCGCATCTGATGCAGCACGACGGCGGCGATCATGAGCGTGGCGCCCCACTTGTGCAGGCCGCGCAGGTACCAGCCGAACGCGGCCTCTTCGGTGATGTAGCGCACCGACTCGTAGGCCGTCTGCGGCGCCGGCTGGTAGTAGAACGCCAGCAGCACGCCGGTCACGATCTGGACGACGAACAGGTAGGCCGGCGTGCCGCCGAGCGCGAACCACCAGCGCTTCAGGTGGTGCGGCACCGGCTCGTTCGACATCGCCGCCACCGCGTCGAGCGAGACCGGCACGCGCTCGCCGATCCAGCCGCGGACGTCGCTCATGCGTCCCTCCGCTTGGCCAGGCAGGCCAGGCAGGGGTCGTGGCCGGGACCGACCGGCCCGGTCACCTCCACGAGGCCGGCCACGTCGCCCATCGACAACTGCTCGCGCGGCACGAAGATGTAGAGCAGGCCCTTCTCCACGCCGAGCGTGTAGCGCGGGAGCGACTGGCCGGCGTCGCCGGGCGGGCCGCCCGTGGCGACGCCGTCGGGGTTGAAGGTGCCGTTGTGACACGGGCAGAAGTAGCGATTGTTCTGACCCTCCCATTTCACCTGGCAGCCCAGGTGGGGGCAGGTGCTCGAGAGGGCGATGAAGTCGGCCGCGGTGCCGGAGCTGCCGCGGCGGGTGATGTTCACCGTGCGCCCCTCCGGTGTGCGGTAGAGCACGGTGTCGCCCACGCGCAGGTCGGCGCTGCGCGCCACGAAGAGCTGGTGCATCTGGCCCGCCCGCGCCGGCAGCATGAAGCGTCCGCTCACCCACGCGAACATGCCGTAGCCGCCGACCAGCCCGCCGACCAGAGCGAGCCGCGACGTGAGCCACAAGGCCGCCCGGCGCGTCACCGGCGGGGCCGCGGCGCTGTCGTCCGGAGTGAGTGACGGGTGCGGGTCGTGGACCATGGGCAGCGATCTCAGAAGGGCGAGAAGCCTTGGCTCGGGAACCGCGTCATGGTGTGGAGGTGGTAGAGCGGTGGGCCGTAGGCCAGGGCGATGAGCAGCACCGCCACGGCGGTCCAGAGACCGAAGCGGTCCCACAGTGGCGACGCCGGCGTAGACGACGGCATCGCCTCGGCGTACTCGAACGGCTCGCGCGCGGTGACCGGCGAGACGAGCATCGACCCGACCACGACGCCCACGTAGCACATCGCTGACACGAACAGGATCACCCCGCCCACAGCAGAGAGGTTCACGAGCGGGATCCAGGCCTGGGCGGCCTCGACGCCCTGGAACTCGCCGGTATAGACGCGCCGGGGCATGCCCATCAGGCCGGCGATGTGACTGGGAATGCTGAAGCACTGCATGCCGACGAACCACAGGTACGGCTGCATGGTGGCGAGCCGCGGGAAGGCAATGGCGCGGCCGGTCAGCCGCGGCAGCATCCAGTAGGTGCTGCCCATGAACGTGAGCGCCACCGCGGTGCCCACGGTCAGGTGGAAGTGGCCCTGGATCCACGCCGTGTTGTGGACCATCGCGTTCATGGCGTAGGCGGCGTTGATGGCGCCACCGAAGCCGCCGAGCGCAAAGGTGACCATCGACAGCGCCACGCCCGCGAAGAACGGATCGCGCCACGGCAACACGCGGAGCCAGCCGAAGAGCCCCGTGCCGCCCCGGGCGCGGCCGGCATTCTCGAGCGACGCGATCACGGTGAACGCCGTGACCAGGCTCGGGAACATGATGGCGTAGGTGGTGAAGGTATGCAGCAGCTTCCAGCCGCCGGCGATGCCGGGATCGCTGAACTGATGGTGCAAGCCGACCGGCGTCGAGAACAGGATGAATTGCACGAACACGACCCGCGTCAGGCCGTCGCTGAAGAGCTTTCCGCCAGCCACCTTCGGGATCACGGTGTACCACAGCACGTAGGCCGGCAGCAGCCAGAAGTACGTGAGGGGATGACCGAACCACCAGAAGTAGGTACGGGCCACGATCGGGTCGATGCGGTCCACCAGCCCGAACGACCATGGCAGGATGAAGACCAGCACCTCGACGGCGAGACCGGCCGTGGCAAGAATCCAGACGGCCACTGTCGCGAGCATGCCGTGCAGCGCCAGCGGCACGCGTTCGCCAGGATGGCCCGCCCGCCAGGCGCGGAAGCTGCCGATCATCACCGCCGACCACAGCCACGAGCCGATGATGAGGAGCGTGGCGCCGACATAGAACGTCGGGTGCGCCTCGAGCGGTGGATAGAAGGTGTAGAGCACGGTGCTCGTGCCCGAGAGGATCGCCAGCGTCGTCATCAGCGTGCCGACGAGGGCGATCCAGAATCCGGCCCAGGCCCACTGCATGCCCGCGATCCGGCCGAGCGTGGTCTCGGTCACCAGATAGCCGAGCGCCATGATGAAGAAGGTGGTGAAGACCAGCGCTTCGAGCACGCCGTGCGCGGTGACCGACAGGTAGTAGAGGCGAGCCGTGCCGAACGGCAGCTCGATGCCAGCGCGCGCCAGCGCCTGCATCACCGCCATCAGCGCGCCCAGCGCGAACGCCACGACGGCCACCCAGACGTTGGCGAGCACCAGGCGGGCGGCGGCAGTCATCGCCCCGGCTCCACCACGATGGCGCCCTGCATCAGGTGATGCCCGAGGCCGCAGTACTCGTTGCACACGACCAGGTACTCCCCGGGCGTATCGAAGGTGGTCGTCGCCTGGCTCACGTAGCCGGGCGCCACGGTGAGGTTCACGTTCGTGCCCACGATCTGGAAGCCGTGCAGCACGTCGGGGCTGGTGATGCGGAAGGTCACGGGCACGCCGGCCGGCACGCGCACGTGCTCGGGGCGGAACACGTAGAACTCCGCGCGCAGCGAGACCGTGACCCGGCCATCCTCGTGGGTCGTCACACCGGGCGTGGCGAATTCTCCGGCCACCGTCAGCGTCTCAGGGTCGATGACTTCGGTGTGGCTCGGCGGGTGCGCCGCCCCGGTCACGGCCGTGATGACGATGGCGCCGGTGAAGAGCACGAGCATGCCGATGGCCGCCCACATCCAATAGCGTTCGTAGCGGTCGACGTGCATGGGCGGACCTGGTCTAGGGCGTGGATCGGGAAAGGAAGAGGCCGAAATACAGGAGCAGCCAGCCCACCACGACGAGCGCGCCGAAGCCGGCCACGATGTAAAGCGTGCCCCGTGGGCGGTCGTTTGGTTGGGGAGGAGTCATTGGACGGGTCGACCGTCCACCCCTAAAGCAAGTTTGGTTCCGGGCACGGCAGAGCCGAAGTACGCGCCAATGGCGCCCTACGGCGGCACGGCGCGGGGAATTTCGCACCCCGACCGGGAATAGCCCGCAGGGCGCGGGCTGGCCCGGAGGACTAGTTCGAGAACGCCGCGATGCCCGTCTGGGCCCGGCCCAGGATGAGCGCGTGGATGTCGTGCGTGCCCTCGTAGGTGTTCACGACTTCCAGGTTCACCAGGTGGCGGATCACGCCGAACTCGTCGACGATGCCGTTGCCACCCATCATGTCGCGGGCCAGGCGGGCGATGTCGAGCGCCTTACCGCACGAGTTGCGCTTGAGCAGCGACGTGATCTCTGGTGCCGCCGTGCCCTCGTCCTTCATGCGGCCCAGGCGCAACACCGCCTGCAGTCCGAGCGTGATCTCGGTCTGCATGTCGGCCAGCTTCTTCTGGATCAACTGATTGGCCGCCAGCGGCCGGCCGAACTGCTTGCGGTCCATCACGTAATCGCGGGCCCGGAACCAGCAGTCTTCGGCCGCACCGAGCGCGCCCCAGGCAATGCCGTAGCGCGCGCTGTTGAGGCACGTGAACGGTCCCTTCAACCCGCGGATGTCGGGGAAGGCGTTTTCTTCGGGACAAAACACCTGGTCCATCACGATCTCGCCGGTGAGGCTCGTGCGCAGGCCCACCTTGCCGTGCGTCGGCGGCGCTGACAGGCCCTTCATCCCCCGGTCGAGCACGAAGCCACGAATCGCGTCGTGGTCGTCCTTGGCCCACACGATGAACACGTCGGCAATCGGGCTGTTCGAAATCCACGCCTTGTTCCCGGTGAGCGCGTAGCCGCCGTCCACCGCCTTCGCGCGCGTGGTCATGCTGCCGGGGTCGGAGCCCGAGTTCGGCTCGGTGAGGCCGAAGCAGCCGATCCACTCGCCGGTGGCGAGCTTGGGCAGATACTTCCGCTTCTGCGCCTCGGTACCGAACTCGTGGATCGGCACCATCACGAGCGAGCTCTGCACGCTCATCATCGAGCGGAAGCCCGAGTCGACGCGTTCCACCTCGCGGGCCACCAGGCCGTAGCTCACGTAGTTCAGCCCGGCGCCGCCGTAGCTTTCCGGGATGACGATGCCGAGCATGTCGAGCGCGCCCAGCTCGCGGAAGATCGACGGGTCGGGACGCTCGTGCCGGAACATCTCGAGCACGCGCGGGGCCAGTTTCTCCTGCGCGTAGGCGCGCGCGGTGTCGCGCACCATGCGCTCTTCGCCGCTCAGTTGCTGGTCGAGGAGCAGCGGATCGCTCCAGTGGAACCTGGTGTCGTTCGTGGTGGCCATGGTGTGCTCGGATGATGCCACGAAACCGCTCGCCCTCAGGCAGCCGCTAGGGCCGCACGTTGGTGACCACGTCCACCATCGTGAACTCACCGTAGGCGTACTCCCCGTCGGGCGGATGCCAGTGGGCCTCACCGTAGCCCGCGAGCCGCACTGGACCGAAGTCACGATAGTCGCGCACCGGGGTCGAGAAGCGCATCGGCGTGAGCGTGCCGTCGGCCATGCGCGCCCGGTCGTCGGAGAAGAAGTTCACGAGCTGCCCCGCGGCGTCGAAGACGAGCGTGGCGGCAATCGTGTGGCCGCGATGTGAAAATCGGGCGCGCGCGGTGGTGGCGTCCACCGGCTCCCACTCGGTCTCGGGTCCGACCAGTGTGCCGGGCGCCAGCAGGCACATGTCGTTGAAGAGCGTCACCGTCTCGGCCCGATCCATCTCGTCGCCGCTCGCATTTTCGATCGGCACGATGCCGGCCGCCTTCACCTGCATCCGGGCATGACCGTCGATCAGCCGGTGGAACGCCTCCACCGGCACGCCGAACAGGCTTGCCCGCATCAGGAACAGCCGCGTCGGCTGGTCGACGAAACTCTGCTGCTCGGCGGTGAACGGCATCCATCGCGCCGTCGGTCCGCTGCGGATGCGTCCGGTGAAGCGGATCCGGTAGTTGCGCACGCGCGGCTGCCCGACGGCGCGGGTCACCCGCAGATAGCGCTGCACGGGCGCTGGCAGCCGCACCAGGTCGGCCTCGGTCACGACCGGCGCGTCGTGCGCCCGGGCGAACCCGGCCGAGACATCGCGCAAGTACTGCGCATGGAAGCTCCCTGGCCCCTCCGTGAGCCAGCCGTGCGCGACGACCAGGAGCAGCAGGACGTTGGCGGCCGTGCCGGCCCACGCATCGCGCCACGCCGACCCGATGACCAGTTGCGACGCGACCAGCGCGACGGCGCCCAGGAGCCAGTAGCCGCGCGCGCCCGCGGCCAGCATCGCCGCCGTGACCACGACCAGGCCGGCGGCCAGCAGCCACGCCAGGCCCCACGCGCGGGAGATCGGCTGCGTGAGTTGCGGCAGATCGGCCAGACCGAACGCCTTGGCCACACCCATCAGGTGAATCAGGCCGTGAACGACGAGCACGCCAACGAGCGCCCAGCGCATGATCCGCCCCTCCAGCGTTACGTGCCGTCGCCGGCCCGCACGGCGGCGACCGGTGGCGGCATCCGTCCGCCGGCGTGACGCACGCCTCCCTCAACCATGGCCCGCATCATCGGGCGCAGGTCCTCGTCCTTCTCGGTGAGCGTGTATTCCAGGCGGGGCGGCCGGTCGGTGTACCTGGTGGCGCGCACGATGCCCTTGGCGCGCAGGCGCTTCAGCCGGTCCGACAGGATGTTGGTGGGCATGCCTTCCGCCGAGGCGGCGAACTTGGCAAAGCGGCGCTTGCCGCGCATCAGGTCGCGCACGACCTGCCGCGACCAGCGGTCGCCGAGCACGTCGAGCGTGCACGACACGGGGCAGCGCGAGCGGCGCGGACCGGTCATGGCGGTGAGACTACCAGAGCCGCCTGGGTGAACGCCAGTGACTTGCACATTGCAAGTGACAGATCTGGCGTCCCCTGGCATCTACTTCCGGTCGCGCGCCGCAGGCGTCGCTGCCCTGTGGCTCCGGGCCGCAGGTCCCCTCTTTGCGTAGACCTCGGCCGCTTCGGCGCCGAGCCTCGCGGCCCGCCGCACCGCCACGCCCATCCAGATCGACGGCCGGCTCGCCGACATGCGCCGCAACTTCGGGCAACTGCGCTTCAGTCCCCGCCCCGCGCGCATTCCGCAGGTGCGCAAGGTCACGACCCTCGCCAGCCTGAACTACGTCACGAACAGCACCAACTGGCGCGGCGCGCGCGAGGCCGTGGGCCAGTTCCAGACCGAGTTCACGAACAGCGATGTCGTGAGCGCCACCTACACCGACTCGTCCGAACGGCTGGTGCGCCTCTTCGCCATCGCGCCCGGCATCCGCATCCCCATCGGCACCTGCGACTTCCGCACCGTGTTGCTCTCCTCTACCGGCGGCCAGCAGCGCCGCTACTCGGGCGCCATCGTCTATGAAGGCGGCCCGTAGCACGTCGCTCGGCAGCCACCTGCGCTTCCGCTGGGAATACCGGCCGGGTAGCGAGCTGTTCGTCGTCTACACCGACGACTACGACACCGAGGCGCGGCCGGCCGTGACGCCGCTGCGCAACCGCGCCTTCGTCGTGAAGGTCAATCGGCTGTTCCGGCCGTAGGAGGCGTCGCGAGCGCGTAGACGCCGGGCTCGCGCATCGTGGCGTAGCCTTCGGCCACGAGCGCCCGGTTGCCCAGCCCCGCATCGGCGCGCGACAGCCCGGTCACGCGCGCCAGTTCGCCGCGCACCGTGAGGCCCGCCCCGTCGAGGAAGCAGCGCGCGATCTCGCGCAGGGCCGCGGCACGGCTCACGCGGCGCGTCAGATCCTCGGGAAACCGGCCGACGCCCAAGGTGTAGATATAGGTGAATTTCGGCTCGTAGTAGACGGCGCTCGGCACGACCAGCATCGCCGCCTGCAGTTCGTCGAGCGCGCGGATGAAGGCGGTGCGGTCTGTCATGCCGGCCTCGGCGCGCAGGTCGGCCGTGCTCGATTCCCACTCCCGGCGCAGCACGCGCAGCAGTTTGCGCGCGTCGGCACTGAGCCGCGCCGCTTCCTCCGACCGGCGCACGCCCCACACGGCGTGGAAATGCGGGATCATGCGCGGCGCCAGGAACAGCGCTTTGCCGCGCGCCAGTTTCGCGTAGTAGACCTTGCCGCGATTGACGAGCTGGTCCTTGAGCACCCACGTCAACGACGCCTCGGGGTCCTTCTGTACGTGGCGCGGCATGACCGCGTCGCGCCGCCCGCACACGGCCACATAGAGCGACGGACCGGGCCGGCGTGAATCGGTGAGGCAGGCCGCGATCCCCACCTGCTCGATGAAGCGTTCCGCATCGTGGGCGGTCTCGACCTGACGAGCCCCTTCGCGGCGCCACCACAGGTCACGGTGCTCATCGATCTCGGGCGCGAACGGCGACGTCGAGGTCATGCGTGCTCCATCGTCGCATCGGGTCGCGCCGCCTGTCACCTTCCGTTGCGGCCGGTGGCGCCGCACCTGACACGGCGGCGCAGCGCCAGGCATCACAGTGGAGGACCCGCTCATGACGACGACTCCGCTCGACTACGGCCTTCCGCCCTCCGGCTACCGTCTGCCCGAGGCCACGCACATCGGCGGCGTGCGCCTGCAGGTGCGCAACCTGCAACGCTCGCTCGACTACTACACCGGGATCATCGGCCTGCGCGTGGTCGAGCGCGGGGCCGACTCGGCGGCGCTCGCCGCCGACGGCGACGACCGGCCGCTCGTGCGCCTGCACGCCGTGCCCGGCACGCAGCCCGTGCCGCGACGCGGTGTGTTCGGGCTGTATCACTTCGCCATCCTGCTGCCCGATCGCGCGTCACTGGGCCGCTTCGTGACCCACCTGGCTGCGCTGGACGTGCGCGCGGGAGCCGCCGATCACCTGGTGAGCGAAGCCCTCTATCTGACCGATCCCGACGGCCTCGGCATCGAGATCTACGCCGATCGCCCAACGTCCACGTGGCGTCATGCGCAGCGCGAGCTGGCCATGGCCAGCGACCCCCTCGACGTCGCCGCCGTGGCCGCGTCCGCACACGGCGAGCCGTGGACGGGTGCGCCGGCCGGCACCACCATGGGCCATGTGCACCTGCACGTCGGCGATCTCGATATCGCGCGGCGCTTCTACCACGACGCACTCGGCTTCGACGTCACCGTGTGGAGCTATCCCGGCGCGCTCTTCTTGGCGGCCGGCGGCTACCACCACCATCTCGGGACCAACACGTGGAGCCCGGGGCCCGCGGCCACCGACAGCCAGGCGCGCCTGCTCGACTGGGAACTGCTGCTGCCGCGCAGCGAAGATGCGGCCGCCGCGGCGCACAGCTTGATGGCCGCCGGCTACCCCGCCGCGCCCGACGGCGCGGTCTGGACGGCAATCGACCCGTGGGGCACGCGCGTCGTTCTGCGCCACGGCTGACGCCGCTGGCCGGCACGGGAGAGCCGCGCGCCTGGATTGGCGTATCCTCAGGTTTCCGCAAGCGTGACCTGTCACGAAAGGACCTGCATGGCCATCACCACGACCGTCAACGGCACGCCGCATTCGCTCGACGTCGAACCCGAGATGCCGCTGCTCTGGGTGCTGCGCGAGCAGCTCGGGCTCACCGGCACGAAGTACGGCTGCGGCATCGCGGCCTGCGGTGCCTGCACGGTGCATCTGGATGGGCGCGCGGTGCGGTCGTGCACGCTGCCCATGTCGGCCGCCGAGGGCAAACAGGTCACGACCATCGAAGGGCTGGCCCAGCAGGGCACGCTGCACGCGGTGCAGCAGGCGTGGGTGGCGCATCAGGTGCCGCAGTGCGGCTACTGCCAGTCGGGCATGATCATGGCGGTGGCCGGACTGCTCGCCCAGACACCGGCACCGACCGACGACGAGATCGACACGCGGCTCACCAACATCTGCCGGTGCGGCACGTTCGTGCGCGTGCGCGCGGCCATCCACGCCGCCGCCCGCGCGGGAGCCACGTCATGAACAAGTGGACACGGCGCGCCTTCATCGGCGCCGGCACCATCACCGGCGGCGGTTTCCTGCTCGGCGTGGCCGGCTTCACCTTCGCCCCGAGCCGGCATTCGCTCGTGTTGGCCGATGCCGAGGCCAAGGGCCAGCTCACCACCTGGATCACCATCCACCCCGACAACGTCGTCACGATCCTGATTCCGCACTGCGAGATGGGCCAGGGCACGCCCACGGCGCTGGCGATCATGGCGGCCGAGGAGCTGGAGGCCGACTGGACGCTCGTGCGCGTGGCGGAGGCACCGGCGCTCGACGCCTACGCCAACGGCTACATCGTGCGCGCCGCTGGCGGCGGCTATGTGCCGGCCGTGCTCGGCCGCGGCGTGGACTACGGGGCCTTCAAGCTGGTCGAATGGTTCGGCTTCCAGGTGACGGGCGGCTCGACGGCCGTGCGCAGCACCGGGGAGTACGGCATGCGCGTGGCTGGCGCAGCGGCCAAGCAGATGCTGGTCGAGGCGGCCGCCGCGCAGTGGGGCGTGCCGGCGCCGGAGTGCGTGGCCAAGGCGTCGCGCGTGACCCATGCGGCGTCCAATCGCAGCAGCACCTTCGGCGCGCTGGCGCAGGCGGCGGCCGGGCGGGCGGTGCCTACCAGCCCCGCGCTCAAGAGCGCCGACAGCTTCACCATCCGCCGCACCTCCCCGCAGCGTCTCGACATCCCCGCCAAGGTCGACGGCAGCGCCATGTATGCCATCGACTTCAGCACGCCGGGCATGCTCTACGCGGCCATCGAGATGGCACCCGTTTTCGGCGGCACGCTCGTGTCCGTGGACCCGACACCGGCCGAAGCAATGCCGGGTGTGAAGAAGGTGGTGCAGTTGACCGAGGCGGTGGCGGTGGTGGCCGACAGCTTCTGGCGCGCGCGCCGGGCGCTGGCCGCGCTGGCGCCCCAGTTCAGCGACGCCGGCCACGGCGGCGTATCGACCGAATCCATCTTCGCGGCCTTCGATGCCGCGCTCGGGGCGCCGCCGGCGGTGCCGAAGGACGCGGCCAAGGTCGTCACCGCTGACTACCGCGCGCCGTTCCTGGCCCACGCCACCATGGAGCCGATGGTGTGCACGGCCAAGGTCGAGGGCGGGCGCGCCGAGGTGTGGACCGGCGTGCAGGATCCATTGAACGCGCGCTCCACGGCAGCCAAGGCGCTCGGCATCGACGCCGCGAGCGTGACCCTCACGAACCTGCTGCTCGGCGGCGGTTTCGGCCGGCGCCTGCCCTTCACGTTCGACTACGTGGATCTGGGCGTGCGAATAGCGCAGGCCATGTCGCCCGTGCCGGTGAAGACCATCTGGACGCGCGAGAACGACCTGCAGCACGACTACTACCGTGGCGCGGCGCTCTCGCGTCACGCCGGCGCGCTCGACGCCAGTGGCCGGCCGCTGGCCGCGCATTCCGTCTACACCGGCGGCGGCAACGGCGAAGCCGTGTTCATGCCGTATGCCATTGCCGACCTGGAGGCCGACGAGAAGGACGCGAAGCATCCCATTCGTCCCGGACAGTGGCGCTCGGTGCTCAACTCGCAGCACGGCTTCTTCAAGGAGTCGTTCATCGACGAACTGGCGCATGCGGCCGGCACCGACCCGTTCGAGTTCCGGCGCTCGTTGCTGGTCGAGCAGCCGCGCTTCAAGGCCGCGCTCGAGAAAGCCGCCGCGCTGTCCGGCTGGGGCACGCCCCTGCCGGCCGGCGAAGGCCGTGGCATCGCCATCTGCGAAAGCTTCGGCACGATCGTGGCGGAAGTGGCGCACGTGGCCGTGTCGCCCGACGGGCAACTGAAGGTGAAGCATGTCTATGCGGCGGTCGACTGCGGTGACGTCGTGCACCTCGACGGCGCGACCGCGCAGGTCGAAGGCGGCATCATCTTCGCGCTCTCGGCGGCGCTGCTCAGCGAGATCACCATCGCCCAAGGCCGTGTGGTGCAGACGAACTTCCGCGACTACCCCATGATCCACATCGCCGATGCGCCGCATGTGACCACGGCGTTCCTTCGGTCGGACGCGCCGCTCGGTGGCCTCGGCGAGCCGTGCGTGCCGCCGCTCGCGCCGGCACTCACAAGCGCCATCTACGCCGCCTGTGGCGTGCGCGTGCGCGAACTGCCCATCCGGAAGACGCCGCTGACGCGGTCCGTCTGAGGCGGCCTCGGTGAATCTGATGATCGTCGAGCCTCACGAGCTCGACGCCGACAGCCGGGCCACCGTGTCGGGCGTGCGCGCGCGTCACCTGCACACGGTGCTACGGGCCACGCCCGGGCAGCAGGTCCGGATCGGCGTGCTCGACGGGCCGGTCGGGTCGGGGGTCATCACGGCGATCGCCCCTGACACGGCGACGCTCGCCTGCACATTCGAGCCACACGTGCCCGACGTGCCCGCGGTGGACGTGCTGCTCGCCCTGCCGCGCCCCAAGGTGTTGCGCCGGCTGTGGGCGCAACTGGCCGCCCTCGGCGTGGGGCGCATCATGCTGACGAATGCCGCGCGGGTGGAGCGCAACTACTTCGACACCCACGTGCTCGAGGCCACCACCTCTCGGCCGCTGCTCATCGAGGGCCTGCAGCAGGCGCGCGACACGCGGCTACCGGTCGTGTCGGTGCACCGCAGCTTCCGGATCTTCGTCGAAGACGACCTGGCGGCGCTCTCGGACGCGTCAACCAGGCTGGTCGCCGATCCCATCAGCCGCGATTCCATGCGGGCGCGGTTGACCCCACCCCCTCCGGGCCGCGTGCTGCTGGCCGTGGGGCCAGAAGGCGGCTGGAACCAGTTCGAACGGGATCTGCTCGCCGCCCACGGCTTCGTGGGCGTAACGCTCGGCGCCAGAACCCTGCGATCGGATACCGCCATCGTCGCTCTGTTGGCCCTCGTGCACGACGCGCGGTCGACGACTGCGGCGACTCAGAACTGAACACGCAGGCCGGCGTTCACGACGCGGCCATCGAGCGGCGCCCAGGCATCCACGGTCCAGCGTCCGTCGGTCCCCTGTGATGGACGCAGCAGGCGGTCGTGGCGCGTCTGCCGCACATCGGTCAGGTTCTCGCCGTTGATGAAGACCCGCAGCTTGCCGATGCGCTTCTCCGCCATCAGTCCCACGACCACGTAGGGCCTGGACACGTCGCGATACGGATTCACCTCGAGGCGCTGGCGGCCGGTGTAGTAGACCTCGAGCCCCACGCGACCTACGCCCTCGGGCTCCCACATGCCGACCAGCCCGGCGTTGTGGCGCGGCGTGAGCACGGCGTCCTGCCGGCCGGCGCTGGTCCGCTCGGTGGACCGCACGTAGGTGTAGGTGGACGTGGCCACGAAGGGTCCGCTCCGTCCCGTCGCCAGTACTTCGACGCCCAGGTTGGAGGAGGCGGCGTCACGATTGAAGAGCCCATACGCCCCGTCGCGCTCCACGGCGATGGGATCGGCCACGCGCGACGCAAAGGCCGTGACCGCATAGGTGCCTGGCCCCACCGTGCGCGAGAGATCGAGCGAGGCGCTGCGCCCGCGCTCGGCCTCGAGCGGTCGCACGACCTGCAGCGCTGACAGACCCGCCGCTTCGGTTTCCTCGGTGAGCGGCGTCGATCCGAAGAACCCCTGTCCTGCCGACACCCGGCTCGTCCACCCGGCCGCCCGCACGAGCGCCGCCAGCCGCGGACTGACGAACGTGCCGTACTCGTTGTGCTGATCGACACGACCGCTCGCCGACACCGACAGCCATGGCGCGACGTCGATGTCGTCCTGCACGAACACACCCGGCACGTGGTAGGTGTAGGCGAACGCCGGCACGTCGCGTGGCGTGTAGGCGTCACGTTCGTAGGCGGCGCCTGCCACCCACGTGTGTCGGCCCGCGGCGCCGCGCAGCGCCACTTCGGCGAAGGCCGTGTCGTGCGCGTCGCGTTCGCGCGTCACGCCGAAGCGGTGGTCGTGCCGCTGCCACGCCAGGGCGCCTCGAGCGGTCGCGACGTACTGGCCCTTCCACACCGTCTGCGCGGTGGCGCCCACGTCGTAGCGGCGCGTGTCGAGCGCCTCGCTGTAGGGCTGCCGTGTGCCGGGCAGCGTGGCGCCAGCCATGGTGCCGCCCTCGCGGTTCTCGTAGGTGAGACCCGTTGTGAGGAACGCCGATCGGCCGTTGCCGCCGTCCCAGAACAGCCGCGGGCGGGCGATGCCGCGCGCGTAGCCGGCCACGTCGGCCCAACCATCGCCATCGACATCGGTGCGCGTCTGCGCATGCCCACCGGCCAGGAACGATCCGCTCCAGCCACCGTCGCCCAGGCGCGACGACAGGAACACCACGCCGTCGGTGGCGCCCAGCGTTGACCGGTTGATGAGCATCTCGCGCACCGGTTCCGCCTGGGGCCGGCGCGACAGCAGGTTGACCACGCCGCCCATGGCCCCGGCACCATAGAGCGCCGAGGCCGAGCCCTTGATGACTTCGACCTGGCCGAGGTCCATCGGCGGAATCTGCAGCAGGCCCAGACCGCCGACCTGTTGGCCGAAGAGCGGCAGACCGTCGCTGAGGAAGCGGGTGTAGCGGCCCTTCATGCCCTGCACGCGCACGGTGGCCGCGCCGATCGAGGGCGAGGTGGCCTGCACCCGCAGGCCGCCCATCTCGTTGAGCATCATCACGATGTCGCCGGGCGTCATGAGCATCTTCTCTTCGATCTCTTCGCGCCCGAGTACCTCCACCCGCGTGGGTTGGTCTTCGAGCCGCCGGCCAGTGCGCGTGGTCGCTACGACGATCACCTCCTCCTCCACCGTCGGCAGGCGCACCAGAGTGACCGTGACCGTGGCATTGCCGCCGGCCACGATCGTGAGGGTCGCCGTTACGTCCACGTAGCCGTCCTTGGACACGGTCAGTTGCCGCGCACCGGGCGCCGATGGCAGGTGCGCGAGGCCGCTCACATCGGTGACGGCGGCGGCAGCACCGGCCACGACCGCCGCACCCTCGACCGGACCGTCGTCGCTCCGTACCTCGACGCGGACGACCGCCTGCGGTGCTTCTGGCCCCTGCGTGACGGCAGGGACGATGGACCTGACGATTCCTAGGATGACGAGCACGAGTGTCCGCATACACCTCTCCCGGTGTTGGCCGCCTCGCGGCGGTCCCTGACGTGGCGTTCTGTTGACGGAACGACGCTACGCGAGCTTGGGGGGGTGTTCGATGCGAGGCAGGTACGGAGCGCGTTCGACGTCAGCCGCGGCCACCAGCGGCGTCAGCACACGCGCCGCCGGCACGAGGTGGACGATCGCGGTGGGCGCGCTCCACCCGTGGCAGAGGCCGCAGGCGGCTGGCGATGCGGGCGGAGCGGCGGAGTGCTCACTGGCGTCGTCCGTGCAGCCGTCGGGGCAGACCACTGGGTCGAGCGTTGTGGCGGCAAGCAGCAGAACGGCGAGAAGGCCAGCGAGCGATCGCACGCCGCGTAGCTTACCAGGAGGCGAGACCCTCGGCCAGCCCCGGCGGAAATGCGGGCCGGGACGGCGCCGTCGGCCGAGCCGCCGGCGCCGTGCGATA
>Ga0163144_10006438_pt1 | contig 25906 bp, 21 predicted proteins | sample OliLak19BULKMAT1_FD_123175 | JGI IMG/M metagenome (GOLD analysis project Ga0163144, IMG submission 123175) | Freshwater microbial mat bacterial communities from Lake Vanda, McMurdo Dry Valleys, Antarctica - Oligotrophic Lake LV.19.BULKMAT1 | ecosystem: Environmental > Aquatic > Freshwater >...
ATGCGATGTCGAGGTGGCGCGCGTGGCGCGCGGTGCAGATGGCGTGTTCACCATCACCGCCACTGATGGCCGCCAATGGCACGCGCCCGCGCTGGTGATCGCCACAGGTGGGCCTTCGATCCCCAAAATGGGCGCGAGCGACTTTGCCTATAAGTTGGCGCGGCAGTTCGGATTGAAGGTGGTCGAACCGCGCCCTGCGCTTGTCCCGCTGACATTGGGGGGTGAGGACGCGCTGTTCCGCGAGCTATCGGGCGTGGCCGCGCCGGTGGTGGCACGCGCAGGGAGCGGCAAAGGGAAGGCGGAATTCGCCGAGGCCGCGCTGTTCACGCACAAGGGGTTGTCTGGCCCGGCGATCCTGCAAGTCTCGAGCTATTGGCGGCATGGTGAGGGGGTCGCGATTACCTTCCTACCCGATGCGGCGAGCGACTGGCTGATCGCGGCCAAGCGTGACCGCCCCCGCACCCATCTGCGCACGCTTTTGCGCGAAGCCCTGCCAGCGCGGCTCGCCGATGCGCTGGCGGATCGGTTGGGGCTGGACCGCGAATTGGGCAATCTGTCCGACAAGGAACTGCGCGCCGCACAGACGCGGTTGGCCGATTGGCGCTTCGTCCCCAACGGCACCGAAGGCTTGGCCAAGGCGGAAGTGACAGCGGGCGGCATCGCCACAGCGGAATTGTCCAGCCGCACGATGGAGGCTGCCAAGGTGCCCGGACTCTATGCCATCGGCGAGGCAGTCGATGTCACCGGCTGGCTCGGCGGGTACAATTTCCAATGGGCCTGGGCGAGCGGCTTTGCCTGCGCCGAAGCGCTCGCCCAGGCGCGCGGTTAGAACAACTTCCGCAAGTCGATCCCGAGATACAGGCCCAGCGGGTCGATCACGAAGGGCTGGTAATTGATCGGCGTTTCGCCCGCCCCGTCTCTCACCCGGCGCTGCGCATCAAGCAGGTTGTCCGCCACCAGACTGATGCGGAAGTCTTTAAGGAACCCTTCGTTCTTGCCGGTGACTTCGCCCATGTTGGCAAACACCCGCAGGTTGAAGGTGACGATATCGTCAAAGAACAGATCCGAGCTGCCCACCGCGCCATCAAGCCGCGTCTCGCCAGTGTAAATGCCCGACAGGCGGAAGCCGACGCCCTTGCCGAACAAGCCCGCTTCCAGCCGGCTCGAATGGCGCGGCAGCCCAAATGCGCCCGTCGCCTGCCCATCCAGCTGATCGAGCGGGTCGAGGCCGGAAGCAATCAGGATCTCGTTGTCGAGCTCGATTGAGTGGGTGAGGTTGAAGAAATACCGCCAGCCGGGGAAGCTGCGCTGCGCCAAGGGGTTGAACGCTGGCCCACCCGCCGGTGGTGCGCCGCCGCCTGCTGCCGGAGCGCCTCCCGCAGCCGCCTGCGCCGGTGCAGGAGCCGCACAGAACCGCTGCCGGAACTGTTCGAGCGCTTCGGGCGGGATCGTGCCATCGGGGCCGCGTGACCGGTCGAGCGCGAGTTTGATGAAATTGGGATCAACCCCCGGCAATTCGGCCGAGACATCCTCGCCGCGCTCGATCTTGCCGATCAGTTCAGCGATTGCGGCAGTTCCGTCCGCTCCGCACGCACGTTCACGGAAGGCGGCGAGCTGCGGCGGCACTGCGGCTGGAGCGCCACCGGGCGCAGCTTGGCCCGGAGCGCCGCCGAACATCGCCGGATCGACGCTGCAAATCCGGGTGCGGAATTCGGCTAGCCGCGCCTGATCGATTGTGCCATCGGCGCCGCGAATCCGGGCCAGCATCGGGGCGAGCCGCGCTGGGTCAACACCGGGAAATTCGGCTGAAATATCCGCGCCGCTATCAATCGCAGCCACCAGCTTTTCAAGGAAGGCTTGCCCATCGTCAGCACACAACCGCGTGCGGAACGCCATGAATTGCTCGCGTTGCTCCCCAGTTGGCGCGCCGCCTGCGCCGAAACGCTGGGCTCCTGCGGGCGGTGTGGCGGGTCCGGTTGTCGGCACTGCGGGAGGTGCCGCGCCAGCAGGCGCACCGCCCCCACCGCCGCCGCCGCCACCACCGAAGCCGCCGCGTCCGCCGCCGCCAAATCCGCCGCCGCCCGCAGGTGCGCCGATGCTGCCATTGGTCGAGAAAGTGAACTGCACCCGGTTGGAGCGTGTCTCGGCAAAGCTGACCGAGCGCCGGTCGACTGCAGTCAGGCGGCCATCGGCATCGCGCGTGATTCGCCCCGGAAACGCTGCTTCGATTTCGGGCGTGATCTGCGGGAAAGCGCTGACGACATTGTCCGATTGGTTGCGGACGTATTCCACCGTCAGGCGGCTGCCATCCCAGAACGGCAGCTGCCAGTTGGCGGCGAATTTCCAGTCGCGCTGCGTTTCCGCCGGAAGATCGGGATTACCGCCAGTGGTGACGTTAGCCAGCACCGTCTCACCCCGGGTAAAGTCGAACACCGGGACGTTAAAATTGGTGATCTGCGGATTGCCCAGCGCCGCCAGACCCGGCGCGACTTCGCGCCAGATATAGGTCGCCGACAATGCCAGTCCGTCGAACGGTTCCCAATTCAGCCCGGCGTTCCAGTCGCCCAGCACGCCGAAATCGCTGAAATCCTCGACCCCGGCCTGCAGATTGAGGGTGAAGGTGCCAAGCGCATCAGCAAACCCGGCGCGGCGGCTGGTGAGCGGCACCACCAGGTTTGCCCCGGTCGACAGCTGTCGCCGGGTCAGCGTCGCATCCTGAAGCGAGCGCGTGTCAGCGCTCTCGATCTGCTGCCAATCCAGCCCGACATTAAACGTTGCCAGCAATTCGCCCGCCGGAAGCTCGCCCACTGGCCCTTCGAGCGTGGTCAGCGATGCACCGTTGAGAACGCGGCTGCGCGCAATATCGAACCCGGCAGCAGCATTGGTCGGCAGTGCACCATCCAGCGCCAGCGCACCCGCCAGCGCCGCGTCTTCAAACGCCTGCGTGTCGAACCGCCGGTCGATTGCCGTCTCAGTCTCGGTCAGCGAGGCGTCAAACGTGCTGGTCAGACGAAAGACATTGACCGGCTGGGTCACCGAACCTGCGGTCGAGAAGGTGTCGGTCGATGACCGCCGGGCAAGCGGCGTGTCTTCGCCGAAGGTGCGCACGATCCCCGGCAAGCCAGCGTCATCGGTCAGCACCACGGTGTTGAGCCCGTCGAGGCTGCGGCTTTCATTGCGTTCGTAATTAAGGTTGGCACTCAACGACGTGCCGCTGTCGATGATCGCCTTGGCCCAGCTGAGGTTGCCTTCCACGCTGAAAGTATCGGCGACGAGGCTACGGAAACCGGCCTGCGCCGGATCGCCGGGGACGGTGGAAACAGATCCGGGGGTCTGGCGGATATCCCGCTCCGCTTCGGTCAGCAGAGATCCGTCCTGCACCTGAATATTGGCGTTGATCCGCCCGCCATCGGCGATTTTGAGCAGGCCAAACTGTTGTTCGTTGCGAGCGAAGCCGCCGCGCGAGGGCGTTTCGAATTCGAGATCGACCTGACGGTTCGAATAATTATCCTTGAGGATCAGGTTGATCACCCGGCGATCGGGCGGAAAGCCAAAGCGTTGGGCGACTTCTTCAGGGAACACCTCGACCCGCGCCAAGGCTTCGGGCGGGTAATTGGCGAATTCGCGGAAAGAGCCAATGCGGATGCCGTTGACGAGGATCACCGGCATCCCGCCGCCGCCGCGCCCACGCGCCGATCCGGTCTGCGCGCTGATCTGTGCGATCAGATCGGTGATCGAGGTCACGCCTTCCGCCGCGATCCCTGCTTCATCGAGCTGGAGCAGCGGTGCCTGTTCAACCAACAGCTGGCCGCGCAACCGCCGTCCGCTGACCACGATCTCGCTTCCCGAGGTGGCGTTGCCGCTGGCCGTATCGGGCTCTTCCTCGTCTGCCTGCGGCACGGCAACCGGCTGTGGCTGGGCAATCGCGCTGTCATTGGCAAGCAGTGGCATCGATGCAGCGAGGCTGGCAGCACAAGTGCCAGCGCGCAGCACCGCGCGAGAAAGCGGGGAGAGGTTCATTATGTCCCTTTACGTCAACGATATTACCAAGGCGACTTACTGTCATACCTCGGTGGGCAATTTTGTTACGGTTTGACCCGTTCCAAAGATGCACGATCCTGTCTGAACGGAACCTGCGCGCCCTATGCTCGAGCCCTCTAAAGCACGAGCCTTCCCTTTTGGTTCCCGCATCGCTAAAGCGCACCCGCACATCGACGGGCGTATTGTGCGCCGCAACAGAAACAAAGGAATTACATGGCCAAGGAAGAACTCCTCGAAATGCGCGGGCGCGTGGTTGAGTTGCTGCCCAATGCGATGTTCCGGGTTGAGCTTGAAAACGGCCACGAAGTGCTCGGCCACACCGCAGGCAAGATGCGCAAGAACCGCATCCGCGTGCTGGTGGGCGATGAAGTGCTGTGCGAGCTGACCCCCTATGACCTCACCAAGGCGCGCATCACCTACCGCTTCATGCCGGGCCGCGGTGGTCCCGGCCCCCAGTAAGCGCGCGCTGCCCTGATGGGCGCGCCTCATCTCACACTGGCTTCGGCATCACCCCGGCGGCGCGAACTGCTCGGGCGGTTGGGTCTTGTGCCGGACGCAGTTACGCCTGCTGACATCGACGAAACTCCGCAAAAGGGCGAGTTGCCGCGCGCCTATGCCTTGCGCATGGGACGCGAAAAGGCACTTGCTGTGGCTGCGCCGGGCTTTGTGCTGGCGGGCGATACGGTGGTCGCTGTGGGGCGGCGGATCCTGCCCAAGACGGAAACCGAGACCGAAGCGCGCGCCTGCCTCGTATTGATGAGCGGCCGGCGGCATCAGGTACTCTCCAGCGTGGTGTTGCGCGCCGCCGATGGCACTTTGCTCGAACGATTGTCCGAGACGGTGGTGCATTTCAAGCGGCTCTCCGCTGAGGAAATCGCCGCCTATCTTGCCAGCGACGATTGGCGCGGCAAGGCGGGCGGCTATGCGATCCAAGGCGCGGCGGAAGGGTTGATCGAATGGATCAGGGGCAGCCATTCGGGCGTGATGGGCCTGCCGCTCCATGAAACGCGGACGCTGCTGAAAGCGGCAGGATTTCCCATTGCCTGAACGAACAGCGCCTGGGTGGCTGATCGAAGATGGCATCGGCGAAACCCGCGCGCTGCTGATCGAAGGCGAGCAGATATTGGCAGCGCGGCTTGGTTGGCCGGGCGAATTGCGCGCGGGAGAACGCTGCACTGCCAAACTCACCACCAAGCTGGCAGGCACGCGGCGCGGAGTGGCTGTGCTGGCAAATGGCGGCGAGGTGCTGGTCGATCACTTGCCGCCGGGCGTGACTGAGGGGCAGCCGCTCAATATCACCATTACCCGCGCTGCGCTGGCCGAGCGCGGGCGCTTGAAGCGCGCGCAGGCGCGGGTGGTGCCGGGTGAGACGTCGGCCCAACCCTTACCGCTCGTCGAAGGGACAAACGTTCGCCGCTTTCCCGCCGGATTGTGGGAAGAGGTCTGGCACGCCGGTTCATCGGCCAGCCTTGATTTTCCGGGCGGCGAAATCCTCGTCAGCGTGACCCCGGCGATGACGGTCATTGATGTGGACGGCATCGGCGCGCCGCGCGATGTCGCGTTGGCCGCTGTGCCCGCGATTGCGCGCGCATTGATGTGGTTTGATCTGGGCGGCAATATCGGGATCGATTTTCCCACGCTGGCCGCCAAAGCTGATCGGCGGGCGGTCGATGAAGCGCTTGGCGCGGCGCTGGACCATTGGGCGCATGAACGCACCGCGATGAACGGCTTCGGCTTCGTGCAGATCGTCGCGCGCCTCGAAGGCCCGTCTCTGCTGCACCGATTCGCCACGTCGCGCGTCGGCATGTGCGCCCGCTACGCGCTGCGGGTTGCCGAGCGCGCCGAAGGCCATGGCTCCGCACTGGAATTGCGGGTCCACCCGGCCCTGAAAGCCAAGCTCAAACCCGAATGGCTCACCGAACTCGCCCGCCGGACGGGGCGCGAAGTGCGGGTGGCAACCGATCCCGGCCTTGCGCTCAAAGCGCCGAGTGCCCAAATCGTCTCCGCATGAGCACGTCGTCATCCAAACCCTGCCCGATCTGCCGCAAGGCACGCGCCGAGCAATTCCATCCCTTTTGCTCGCAACGTTGCAAGGACCGCGATCTGGCGCGCTGGTTCTCGGATTCCTACGCCGTCCCCGGTCCGCCCGCTGACCCGGAAGTGATCGCCTCCAACGACTGGCGTGATCAGGACTGACCGGCGGGAAATAATCCCCCTTGCCAACCCTTGCCGCCTTCGCCATAGGGCCGCTCTCATTTGCTCGCTGGGGTAAGCAGTGCTTGCCAAACCCGCCGCTTGCAGCGAATGCCCGAGTAGCTCAGGGGTAGAGCAGCGGATTGAAAATCCGCGTGTCGGTGGTTCAAATCCGCCCTCGGGCACCATTCGCAAGGCCGCTTCGGCCGAGCTGGGAGTGCCGATCTTATGTCCCGCCGCACCAAGATCTACGAAGGCAAGGCCAAGATCCTTTACGAAGGACCAGAGCCGGGCACGCTCATCCAGTATTTCAAGGATGATGCCACCGCTTTCAATGCCGAGAAAAAAGGCACGATCAATGGCAAGGGCGTGATCAACAACCGCATCAGCGAACACGTGTTCACGCGGTTGGCGCATATCGGCATCCCGACCCATTTCATCCGCCGCCTCAACATGCGCGAACAGCTGATCCGGCAGGTCGACATCATTCCGATCGAAGTGGTGGTGCGCAATGTCGCGGCTGGATCCATCTCCAAGCGCCTCGGGATCGAGGAAGGTGAGCCGCTGCCGCACACGCTGATCGAATATTACTACAAGGACGATGCTCTCGGCGATCCGCTGATCTCCGAAGAACACATCGCCTGCTTCAACTGGGCCACCAACGAGGAGATGCACGACATTTCCTCGATGGCGATCCGCATCAATGATTTCATGTGCGGGATGTTCGCCGCGATCGACATCCGGCTGGTGGATTTCAAGCTGGAGTTCGGGCGGCTGTATGATGGCGATTACAGCCGCGTGATCCTTGCGGACGAAATCAGCCCCGATGGTTGCCGGTTGTGGGACATGGCGACCGGTGAAAAGCTCGACAAGGACCGGTTCCGCCGCGACCTTGGCGGAGAGGAAGAGGCGTACCGCGAAGTTGCGCGGCGCCTCGGCCTGCTCAACGGCGAGGACAATGGCCCGGGTGAGGTGTTCGACCTGTCACACGCCCGCTCGCGCCTGCGCGGCACCCCGCCGATCAAGAAATAGGCTGACAGGCTGGTTTCAAGCCTTACTCTCTCGCGCTGTGCCTATGCGAGCGAGAGACCTTTCGAAATCTATGCGACTGCCAATGCTTGCCGCCAGCCTGATGCTGGCGCTCTACCCGGTCGCGTTCACCACATCGCTTGCCGCGCAAGATGCGCCCACGGTCGATTCCGCCGCTCAAGCAACGCAGCCGATCTGGCCGTTCGAAGCGAGCGACGTCCCGGTCGATCCCGGCTACACCTTCGGGCAGCTGGAAAACGGGATGCGCTACGTCATCCGCCGCAACGCCACGCCCGAAGGCACCGCACTGGTGCGGCTGCGGATCGCATCAGGATCGCTGGAGGAACGCGAGGACGAACGCGGGCTGTCGCACTACCTCGAACACATGGCCTTCAACGGATCGAGCGGCATTCCCGAAGGCGAGATGATCAAGCTGCTCGAACGCGAAGGGCTGGCATTCGGCGCGGATACCAATGCCGCGACCGGGTTCGAACACATCACCTACCTGCTCAACCTGCCGCGCAATGAGCCTGCACTGCTCGACACCGCGCTGGTGCTGATGCGCGAGACGGCGAGCGAACTCACCATCGCGCAGGACGCCGTCGAGCGTGAGCGCGGCGTGATCCTTTCCGAACGGCGCGACCGGGCGGGGTTCCAGCAGCGCAATTTTGAAGACAATATCGCCTTCCTCGCCCCCGGCGCGCGCTATGGCGAACGGTTGCCGATTGGCAGCATCGCAGTGCTCGAAAGCGCCTCAGCAGATGTGATCCGGGGCCTCTACCGGCGAACCTATACCCCCGCGAACACCGTGTTGGTGGTGGTCGGCGATTTCCAAGTGGCCGAGGTTGAAGCGGCGATCCACGCGCGCTTTTTTGACTGGCAGGCCGCCCCTGCCCCGCCCACGCCCGCCACTGGCCCGATTGATGTGACGCGCAAGGGGCTGACCGACATTCACCTCGATCCGGCGCCATCCGAAAGTGTCACCATCACCCGCCTTGCCGCGTGGCAGGACCGGCCCGACACCATCGCCAACCGCCGCGCGGCGAGCCTGCGCAGCGTCGGGTACGGCATCATCAACCGCCGCCTCGCCCGGCTGGCGCGCGGAGAGGACGCACCGTTTCGCGGAGCCAGTTTCAGTTCGGGCGACCTGTTCGAAGACGCACGCATCACCAGCCTTTCTGTCAGCAGCGCCGATGGAGCCTGGCACAAGGCAGTGTTGGCCGCGGCGCGTGAGGTCAATCAGGCGCTGACCTATGGGTTCACGCAGGCCGAAGTCGACGAACAGCTTGCGGGCACCCGCACGGCGCTGGAAAATGCGGCCAAGGCATCAGCGACGCGCGGCCACACAGTGTTCGCGGGCGCTGGACTGGCGCTGGTGACTGATGAGCGGGTGCCGGTCACTCCCGAATGGCAGCTTGCGCAGTTCGAGGCGCTCGCCCCCGGCATCACCCCGCAGGCGGCATGGCAGGCGGTGCTGGCCGATGCCGCGGCGCTCGATGATCCGTTGATCCGATTCGAAGGCCGCACCGCTCCCGATGGTGGCGAAGCAGGCCTGCGCAGCGCCTTCGCTGCCGGCATGGCGCTGCCGATCGCGGCGCCTGCTGACGACGGCCCGCTGGCATTCGGCTATGGCGATTTCGGCCCGGCAGGAACGGTCATGTCAGACACAATCGAGCCCCGGCTCGGCCTGCGCTTCATCCGCTTTGCCAATGGCCTGCGGCTGACGCTGAAACAGACCACCATCCGCGAAGACCGGGTCGCCTTCAGCCTCGCGGTCGATGGCGGCGATCTGATGAACACGGCCGACGCGCCGTTGCGGGTCGCGTTGACTGATTCGCTCGCACTCGGCGGGCTGGGGCGGCACAGTCAGGATGAGCTCGCCAGCGTGCTTGCCGGGCGCAGCGTCGGGGTGGGCCTGTCGAGTTCGACCGATGCCTTTGCCACATCGGGCACCACCACTCCGCGCGATCTGACGCTGCAACTACAAGTGCTGACGGCGCTGCTGACCGATCCCGGCTATCGCCGCGAAGGAGAGGAGCGGTTCCGCAAGGGGATAGACAACTACTTCGCCACGCTCGATGCGACCCCAGGGCGGGCGTTGGGGACGGCGCTGGGCGCGATCCTGTCGGACAATGACCCGCGTTTTAGCTTGCAGCCGAAAGAGGCGTTCCTTGCGCTCGACTATGCCGGCCTGAGGGCGGCAATCGCTGACCGCCTGTCGCAAGGCGCAATCGAGCTGGCACTGGCGGGCGATTTTGACGAGACACAAGCGATTGCGGCGGTCGCTGCAACGCTGGGCGCGCTGCCTGCGCGCGAGCCGGAGTTCTTGCCCCGCGAAGACGCCCGCACCCGCAGTTTCACCGCACAGCGCGGCCCGCGCACGCTCACCCACAAGGGTGAGGCCGATCAGGCGCTGCTGCAATGGACCTGGCCGACCACAGACGACAGTGATCATGCCGAAACCCTGCGGCTTGGCCTGCTGGCGCGGGCACTGCGGATCGTGCTGACCGACACGCTGCGGGAGGAGCTGGGGCAGGCCTATTCCCCTTCAGCCAGCGCCGGGAACAGCCGTTACTATCGCGGCTACGGCACCTTCAGCCTATCGGCCTCGGTCGATGTCGCCGAGGTTGCGGCAACCCGTGCGGCGGTGGCCAAAGTGCTCAGCGATCTGCGCGCCGGGCCGTTGCCTGCCGACCTGATTGAGCGCGCGCGGCGTCCACTGCTCGAAGAATACGACAATGCCCTGAAGGATCTGGGCGGCTGGATTGGCCTTGCCGCGCGCGCGCAAAGCGAGCCTGAACGGCTGGCCCGCTGGCACGCGTCGCCCGATCTGATCCGGGCGATCACGCCCGAAGGCCTGCACCAGACCGCGCTGCGCTGGCTTGCCGCTGACGGCGCGGTTGAGGTGCTGGTCGAACCCGCAGTGAAATAGCGCGCGGGCATAGATAAAGCCGGCAGGTTGCTCCCTGCCGGCTTTCCCCTTGTCCCATTGCTCCCCTTGCGAGGCGTCAGGCTTTAGTAGTTCACCCCGAACGACACGCCGATGATGCGCGGTTCGTTGACGAAGGCGGTGTTGTTGTTGAAGTCGACCACACCGAGCACGTTGTCTTCATCGGTGATGTTGCGGGCAAACGCGGCCACTTCCCAAGCGCCATTGCCGCCCGAATAGCCAACCCGCAGCCCGCCTTCAAACCGGCTGCTCGCGTTGAATTCTTCGCTTTCGTACAGCAGGAAATTGGTATCACCCAGAAACACCCAGTCGGTGAAGATGAAAAACTCGCCGCTGTTGCCCACTGGGATGGCGTAACGCGCGGTGAAATCGCCGCTCCATTCCGGCGCGTTGGGGAACGGGTTGCCATCAATAGAGGCAAAGTTGATCGGGCCGAACGGGCCTGCCACCGTACGCAACGGATCGGTGACGGTGCACTGTGCGCAGGTGCCGACTTCAAGATTGGAGTCCTGAATTTCGGTGTTGTTGTAGGCCACGCCCAGCGTCACGACGAATTCGGGCGAGATCTGGAACGCGCCGTCAAATTCAAAGCCGTAGCCTTCACCCTTGTTGGCGTTGATCAGCTGCACCAGATTGCCCGCCCCGCCCACGGCAGTGAACTGCGGATCTTCGACGGTGTAATAATAGAACGCACCGTTCAAGCGTACGCGGCGATCAGCCAGCTCGGTCTTGTAGCCGATTTCGTAGGAGGTGATGTTCTCCGACTGCGCGACCGATGGCGCGTTGAAGAAGGCAACGTCGCGGCCCTGAATGGTCGGCCCGCGGAACGAGTTGGCGACTTTGGCATAGACGCTGGCATCGTCAGACACGTCGGCGAACAGGCTGATGTCCCAATCAAACTGATCGTCACCCACGCTAACCGGCTGCGGCGCCGCGCCCGAACGGACGAAGAAATCCTTCTGATCATCGGTGTAGCGGATGCCGCCGGTGGCGCGCAGCGTCTCGGTCAGCTGATAGCCGACCTGACCGAACAGCGCCCAGGCTTCGTTGGTGTGGTTGACGGTGACCGGCGGCGGGAAATTGAAGCCGGTGGTGGTCACATCGAAATCGCTGTCGAAGTAGAAGCCACCGACCTGCCAGGTCAGCGGGCCGTCACCATTCGAGGCGAGGCGGATTTCCGAGGTGGACTGTTCCAGATCGAGCGAATCCTGCGTGTCGGATTCGAACGGAATGAAGCCGGGGCCGGTGCGAACGATATTACCCATCGCATCGCGCTCCACGAAGCCGCCGTCGATATCACCACGGCTGAAGCCTTCGCTGCTCCAGTAGCTGGTGATCGTGGTGAGCGTCGCGCCATCGAATTCGTAGCTCGACTTCAGGCTGACACCCAACTGCTCGTAGGCCGCATTGTTGCCGTTGCCACCATCATAGAACACGGTGTTGCGGTCGTAGTTTTCGTTGAGCGAATTGGTGTTGTTCGGCTGGTTCGCGCTCGCGCCCAACACGTTGGCGCGGAAGAAGGTCGAAGCGCCCGACAGGTCGCGGTAATTGACCGACGCCAGAATGGTCGACCGCTCGCTCGGCGTGAACAACAACTGCCCGCGCACCGCAACGTCGGAATAACCGCCCAGCGCGTCATCTTCACCAGAGAAGCCGTTGTCGATCCAGTCTTCGCGGCTCTGCGATTGCAGCGACACGCGGAAGGCCAGCACGTCTTCGACCAGCGCGCCGCCGAGCGCCGCATTGACCGACACCGTGTCATAGGTGCCGTAGCTGATCGATCCGCGAATATCGCGCTCGAACGAAGGCTTGATCGATTCGACCTTCACGATACCTGCCGGGGTGTTGCGGCCGAACAGCGTGCCTTGCGGCCCGCGCAGCACTTCGACGCGTTCAACGTCGAAGATCGGGAAGCTCTTGAGCGTCACGTTTTCGAGCACGACGTCATCGAGCAGCACCGAAACCGGCTGCGATGCGGCGAGATCGAAATCGGTGTTGCCCAGACCGCGGATGTAGAACCGCGGGGCCACGCGGCCATTCGAGCTTTCGACGTTGAGGCCCGGTACGGTACCAGCCAGCGCTGTGATATCGGCCGCGCCGCTGAAGATCGCGCCGATGCGGTCCTGATCCAGAATGTCGGCCGAAACCGGCACATCCTGCAGGTTTTCATCGCGGCGGTTGGCGGTAACGATGATGGTGGCAAGCTGCCCATCATCTTCGGCAGCGGCAGTGGTGTCCTGCGCGGCGGCAGGCGCGGCAAAGCCGAACGCGGCAGCGGCGAGCACGGTGGAACCGGCCCATGCGGCACGGAAAGCGGTAAAGCGGTGAGACATCGAACAACCCCTGTTCTGATCTGGAGGAGAGAAGGTGCGCTTTGCCCGCTGACAGTTTTGCACGATTCGCGCGAGGTCGCGGGGCACCGATGGGGTGGGCAATCGGCGGTTTCGTGGCAATCTTTTGGCAGTTGTTGCATCAGAGTTACAATTTCCTCCGGTTTTCGACCGTATTGTGACAAACGCGACCGGATTTGCGCCGTGCAGAACCGCTATCAGCGCGATTGCACCCTTTCGCTGTCGCGCTATAGCGGCGCCATATTTCCCCCGCCTTGGCCCCCTGCTCTGGCCGGCGACAATGGAGCCCAGCCCCATGCAAGTGCGCGTTCTTGTCCGATTGAAGCCCGGCGTGCTCGACCCGCAGGGCCGCGCGGTGCACCATGCGCTCGAAGGCATGGGCTTTGCAGGCGTCGAAGGAGTGCGGGTCGGCCGGTTGATCGAACTTGATGTTGCCGATGGCACCGATCACGCCGCGATCACCGCGATGTGCGAAAAGCTGCTCGCCAACACCGTGATCGAAAGCTTCACGATTGATACGGCAGGAGCAGACTGATGACGTTCCGCGCCGCTGTCATCACTTTTCCCGGCTCCAATTGCGACCGCGATATGGCGGCAGGGTTGGAAGCGGTATCGGGCACGCCTGCATTGCGGGTCTGGCACGGCGATGCTGACCTGCCTGATCGGCTTGACCTGATCGCGCTGCCCGGCGGGTTTTCCTATGGCGATTACCTGCGTTCCGGCGCGATGGCGGCCAACAGCCCGATCATGCGCGCAGTGATCGCTGCGGCTCACCGCGGCGTGCCAGTGCTGGGTGTGTGCAATGGCTTTCAGATGCTCACCGAAGCCCGGCTGCTACCCGGCGCACTGCTGCGCAATGCCGGCCAACGCTTCATCTGCCGAACCGTGGCGCTGACGGTCGAGAACACAGCCTCGCTGTTTACAGCGGGCTACGCGCAGGGCGAGACAATCCGCATCCCCGTCGCCCATCATGACGGTAATTATTACGCCGACGGCGAAACGCTTGATCGGCTCGAAGGCGAAGGCCGCGTTGCGTTTCGCTATGCCGAGGCCGTTAACGGGTCGGCCCGCAATATTGCAGGCGTTCTAAGCGCCAATGGCCGGGTGCTGGGCCTGATGCCCCACCCCGAACGCGCGATTGAACCGGCAGCGGTAGCGGCGTTGGGCGGCACGGATGGCCGGCGCCTGTTTGAAAGCATCCTGAGCGCGCTCGCCAGCGCCTGACTTAGGCCCGTACGGCGCGGGGCGCGTCAAACAGCTTGAGCGCGTCTTCAGCGGTCATCGGGCGGCCGAAATAGAACCCTTGGATCTTGTCGCAGCCAAGGTTGCGGATCAGTTCAGCTTCGTGCGCGGTTTCCACGCCTTCAGCCGTGGTCGACATGTCGAGGCTTTTGGCCATCGCCACCACTGCATTGATGATCGCCAGACTTTCCTTGCTGCCCGTGGCCGCACCCTGCACAAACGTGCGATCGACCTTGATCGTCGAGAACTGCAATTTGCGCAGGTATCCCAGCGAGGAATAGCCGGTCCCGAAATCATCAAGCGCCACCGAACAGCCCAGCGCCATCGCCTGTTCCAGCGCGTTGCGGGCAATGCTGGCATCGCGCAGGAAAATGCTTTCGGTAACCTCGATCTCAAGCCGCTCGGGCCGCAGCCCGGTCGCCGCCAGCGCCTCGACCACCTCCTCGTGGAAGCCAGGTTCGAGCAACTGTTCGGGCGAGACGTTGACGTTTACCTTGACGTGATCGGGCCAGTTGCGCGCCTCTTCACAGGCTTTGCGCATCACCCATTTGCCAATCGGCACGATCAGGCGGGTATCTTCGGCCAGCGGGATGAACTTGGCCGGGCTGATGAAGCCGTGATCCTTGCTGTTCCAGCGCACCAGCGCCTCGAAACTCACCACGCTTTCGCTGCGCGCATCAACCACCGGCTGATAGTGCAGCACCATCTCGTTGCGGCCCAGCGCCTTGCGCAGCGCCAATTCCAGTTGGCGGCGTTCTTCGGCGGAGGCATGCAGGGCCGGTTCGAACACGCAATGTTCGCCGCCGCCCAGATCCTTGGCCTGGTAAAGCGCAAGGTCGGCGTTGCGCATCAATTCTTCGACGCTGCACCCATCGCGCGGCCCTTCGGCTGATCCGACGCTGGCACCGACATAGAGTGTGTGGTGGTCGACATGATAGGGTTCGGACAAGCGGTCGATTACCCGCCGGGCCAAGGCGCGCACGGTGCCCTGCACGCCGACATCGCGCACGACGATCGCGAATTCATCGCCGCCCAACCGGCCGCACATCTCGTTATCGCCCATCAACGATTGCAGCCGCGCAGAAACTTGCGCCAGCAGCTTGTCACCGGTGAGGTGGCCGAGCGAATCGTTCACCGACTTGAACCGGTCGAGATCGACCATCAGCAGCGCGCAGCGCGAGCGCCACTGATACGAATAGCGCAGCGCCTCTCCCAATGCCTCGGTCAGTTGCAGGCGGTTGGGCAGCTGCGTCAGCGTGTCATAGCGCGCAAGGTAAGCGATCTTCTCGGACGAATTGCGCTGTTCCGTCACATCCGAGCCAACCCCGCGAAAGCCGGTGAAGCGGGCATGTTCGTCGCGCATCGGGGTGCCGGAAAGCTCCCACCAGCGTTCTTCGCCCTGGATCGAGACTTGCACCAGCAGGTTCGAGAAGTTCTCGCGGTTCTTCAATCGTTCGGCCAGATCATGCAGGCTGGGCGGGAACTGGCCGCTTTGCCACTTGCTGCCCGCGATGATTTCCATCAGCGGCGAGCCTTCGATATCGACTTGCGACCGGCCAAGCGCAAAGGCGAAGCGCGGGCTGACCGAACGCAGGCGGCGGGCCGGGTCGATTTCCCACAGCCAGTCGGCCTCGTTCTCTTCGAACTCGCGCAGCAAAAGTGAGACCACTGCGTCTTTCTCGGTGACAGCCGCTTCGGCCACTCGCGCGGCAAGATAGGTCCGCCCCACCTCGATCGTGCCGAGCAATGCCCCCATCAGGAACAACAGCGTTGCGGCGGCGGCCAGCCAATAACCCGCCAGCCCGAGATGCAGGATCGCGCCTGCGCCAATAATCGTGATGAAGCACAGGATTCCGATCGGCGCGGCGGTATAGAAAAACACCGATCCAGCGATCAGCAGTGCGACGACCATCAGCATCGCCATCAGGTCGCCTTCGTTGCCGTAGAACGGGAATATCACCACCGCCCCGGCCCAGATCACCGCCGACAAAGCCGCTGATATGGTCTGGCGGTTCAACTCGGCGCGGGTGACCCGCCGCCGCTCGACATCCGCCAGCGCCAGATCAAGCTTGTAGCCGCGCATATGGACACCCGCGAGCAGCGCGGCCCACACCAGAAAGCCGATAACCCCGACCGAGCGGCCATAAATCTGCGCCACGAACACGGCCAGCACCGCGTTCGAGAAAACCCGATAGAACGCCAGCTTGGCGAGCGCTGAATATTGCAATCCGCGCAGGCGCGACCAGTCCAGATCGCCATTGTCCGAAAGGCCAAGGACGGCAGACACAGGCAAAGTGGCCGGATGCGCGGCAGCGGGGGAGGATGGGGTTTCACTCACAGGCCCTCAATTAACCGCTAAAGGTTAGATTGCGGTAAACCCTGATATAATTTTGCAAGTCGCGATGGTTAATCCAGCCGCTGTCACAGGCTATTCAACCGTCACCGATTTGGCCAGATTGCGCGGCTGATCAACGTCGGTGCCTTTGATCACAGCGACATGATAGGCCAGCAATTGCACCGGAATAGCATAAACCAGCGGTGCGATCAGCGGGTGGACCACCGGCATTTCAATGGTGGCAATGCAGCCATCGCCCGCTGCATCCAACCCCTTGGCATCGGAAATAAGCACCACCTGCCCGCCGCGCGCGCGCACTTCTTCCATGTTCGACACGGTCTTTTCGAACAGCGGGCCGGATGGCGCAATAACCACCACCGGAACAGCATCGTCGATCAAGGCGATGGGTCCGTGCTTCATCTCACCCGCAGCGTAACCTTCGGCGTGGATATAGCTGATTTCCTTGAGCTTCAGCGCGCCTTCCAAGGCCAGCGGATAATCCTGCCCGCGCCCCAGATACAGCACGTCACGCGCCGGCGCGATCAGATGCGCCATCGATGCAATGTCGTCATCATGATCGAGCGCAGCGTTCAATGCGGCGGGCGCTTCGAGCAGGTGGCGGACAATTTCGGCTTCTTCGTCGCGGGTCAGGCGGCCTTTCTTGACAGCCATATGCGCGGCCAGCGCGGCCAGCACAGCAAGCTGACAGGTGAACGCCTTGGTCGAAGCGACGCCAATTTCCGGCCCGGCATGGGTCGGCAGCAACAGATCAGCTTCGCGTGCCATGGTGCTGGTCGGCACGTTGACCACCACGCCGATGGTCTGACCATTGGCTTTGCAATGGCGCAGCGCGGCGAGGGTGTCAGCGGTCTCCCCGCTTTGCGAAATGAACAGCGCCAGGCCGCCGTCTTCCAACACCGGATTGCGGTAGCGGAACTCGCTTGCCACATCGATGTCGACGGGGACGCGTGCGAATTGTTCGAACCAGTACTTCGCCACCATCCCGGCATAGAATGACGTGCCGCAGGCCACGATGGTCAGACGGCGGATGCTCGACAGGTCAAAATCGATCTGCGGCAGTGCCACCGAATTGTCAGACCGGCGCAGATAGGACGCGAGCGTCTGCGCCACGACGGTGGGCTGCTCGTAGATCTCTTTCTGCATGAAGTGGCGGTAATTGCCCTTCTCCACCGCCGCTGCCGATGCGCCGGATGCGCGGATTTCGCGGGTGACCGGCGTGTTTTCAAAGTCGTAGATCTGCGCGCTATCCCGCCGCAGCACCACCCAGTCGCCTTCCTCAAGATAGCTGATGCGCTGCGTCAGCGGGGCGAGCGCCAGTGCGTCCGACCCCAGATACATTTCGGCCTCGGCGCCCTCGGGACCGTACCCGAGCACCAATGGCGACCCCAATCGCGCGCCGATCAACAGGTCGGGATGCGAACGGAATGCAATCGCCAGCGCGAAAGCTCCGCGCAGGCGGGGCAGCACTTCACGCACGGCTTCGACTGGATCAGCCCCGGCTTCGACCTCGGCCGAGATAAGGTGGGCGACCACTTCGCTATCGGTTTCGCTTTCGAACACGCGCCCGGCAGCGGCGAGTTCAGCGCGCAGTTCCTTGAAATTCTCGATAATGCCGTTGTGCACAATCGCGACTTCGGCGGTGGCGTGGGGGTGGGCGTTGGCGGCAGTCGGCGCGCCGTGGGTGGCCCAGCGGGTGTGCGCGATGCCGACATTGCCGGGTGCCGGGTCGGCTGCGAGCACGGTTACCAGATTGGCGAGCCGCCCTTCCGCGCGCCGCCGCACCAGTGCGCCATCGTGCAGCGTGCAGATCCCGGCGCTATCATAGCCGCGATATTCCATCCGCTTGAGCCCATCGACGAGCCGGTCAGCGACGCCCGAATTGCCCACGATCCCGATAATGCCGCACATTAACTGACTGCCTTTCCTGCCAGACGCCCCGGCATTGCTCTAATCATTAGGCCTTGTTCGGCAAGGCCTCGCGTGCGCCCGCGCGCCATAGATATAGCCCTGAACCGACGATCAGCGCGGCGCCTGCCAGCGTCGCAAGGTCGGGCCGGTCGCCAAACCACCACCAGCCGAGCGTGATCGCCACCAGCATCTGCACGTAAATCGCTGGCGCAATTGCTGCAGCCCCCGCCCGCGCCGCGCCGATATAGGCGAGCCAATGCGCGGTGCTGGCAGTGACCGCGACGACCGCGCAGCGCAGCACGATGTCCCTGCTCGGCCAGCCAAAATCGAACGCCGCAATACCCGAAAGCTTGGCCGCCGCAGCCCCGACGATCAAGATCGGCGCGCACACTCCGGCAACAAACACCTGCATCGACAGCGCGCTGCCCTGCCCCGCGCTCGCCCGGTTGGTGATCATCAGCAGCGCAAAGAACAGCGCCGAATTGAGCGGCAGCAGCGCCGCCACGCCCAGCTCGGCAAGATTGGGCCGCAGCACGATCACCACGCCAGCCAAAGCAACCAGCGAGGCAAACCACACGCGGCGATGCACCGTCTCACCCAGCAGCAAACCCGCCAGCAATTGTGTCAACACCGGCGACAGGAACCCGATCGCCATCGCTTCGGCCAGCGGCATCAGATAGATCGCGGAAAAGAAGCTGACCGAAGCAACCGCAAGGCAAATGCCGCGCGCGACCTGCAGCCACGGATGGGTGGGGATGAAGGCGCGCGGCCCTTCGCTCCGCAGCAGCAACAGCGACAATCCCGCTGCGCCGATACTGAACCGCAATGCTGCCACCGAAAAAGCGGGCCATGCCCCGGCCATCGATTTGACCACCGCATCGCCCACCGAAAGGGTTGCAAAACCGGCCACGGCATAAAGCAATCCGCTGCGTTGATGGTCATTCATCGGGGGCCTTTGCGGCGATGCTGCATAATTGGCAAGCTTTGCGCCCGGCAATCCAATAATGCGCGGCCCCTTAGGGAAAAAACAACCTTTCTCACCTATTCACCATTCTTCGAGACGCACCTTTCGTAAGACAGGGGCGAATATCGCGTAGTGATTGGAAGCCTCGGGGGCTGGGAATGAGCGCATTCGGCAAAAAGGGTAACGCAGGCGGGTTGGCACCCGGTGGTAGACCCGCGTTTGGTGTAGCCCGCCCGATGAAGGGCGCTAGCGGCTCTAGTGCCGGGCCGCGCGGCGGCGATCAATTCCCGCCGATCCCCGCTGAGGCTGCGCCCGCAGCACCGTCGCATCGCCCTGCCACCACGGCCGAAGCGATGGACCGTCTCAATGATCGCATGTCGTCAGTAAACTCGGGCGATTCCGAAGTCGGCGGGTTTGAAGCCAGCGTCCACAAGATCAAGGAACAGGTGCTGCCGCGCCTGCTCGAACGGGTCGATCCCGAAGCTGCCGCGTCGCTTTCCAAGGAGGAACTCTCCGAAGAATTCCGCCCGATCATCCTTGAAGTGCTGGCCGAACTGAAGGTCACGCTGAACCGCCGCGAACAATTCGCGCTGGAAAAGGTGCTGATTGACGAGCTGCTTGGCTTTGGCCCGCTCGAAGAACTGCTCAATGATCCGGACATTACCGATATCATGGTCAACGGCCCGGATCAGACCTATATCGAAAAAAAGGGCAAGCTAATCCTGGCCCCGATCCGCTTCCGCGACGAACAGCATCTGTTCCAGATCGCGCAGCGCATCGTGAACCAGGTCGGCCGCCGCGTCGATCAGACCACTCCGCTGGCTGATGCCCGCTTGAAAGACGGTTCACGTGTGAACGTGATTGTGCCGCCGCTCAGCTTGCGCGGCACCGCGATCTCTATTCGTAAGTTTTCCGAAAAGCCGATCACGCTCGACATGCTGCGCGATTTCGGTTCGATGTCCGACAAGATGTGCACCGCGCTGAAAATCGCAGGCGCGTGCCGGATGAACATTGTTATCTCGGGCGGTACCGGTTCGGGCAAGACGACCATGCTCAACGCCCTGTCGAAGATGATCGACCCGGGTGAACGCGTGCTGACAATCGAGGATGCGGCCGAATTGCGCCTGCAACAACCGCACTGGCTGCCGCTCGAAACCCGTCCGCCCAACCTTGAAGGCCAAGGTGCGATCACGATTGGCGATCTTGTGAAGAACGCCCTGCGTATGCGTCCTGACCGCATCATCCTCGGCGAAATTCGCGGAGCGGAGTGTTTCGATCTCCTGGCCGCGATGAACACCGGTCACGATGGTTCGATGTGTACGCTCCACGCCAACAGCCCGCGCGAATGCCTTGGCCGTATGGAAAACATGATCCTGATGGGCGACATCAAGATCCCCAAGGAAGCCATTTCGCGCCAGATCGCCGAATCGGTCGATCTGGTCGTGCAGGTCAAGCGTCTGCGCGATGGTTCACGCCGGACCACCAACATCACCGAGGTTATCGGGATGGAAGGCGACGTGATCGTGACGCAGGAATTGTTCAAGTTCGAATACCTCGACGAAAGCGAAGACGGGAAGATCATCGGCGAATTCCGCGCTTCGGGCCTGCGTCCGTACACGCTGGAAAAAGCGCGACAGTTCGGGTTCGACCAGGCTTATTTGGAGGCGTGTCTCTGACACGCCGATCCGGGCCGGACGGCTCGGATCATTCGGCCTAACCGGCCGGCGGCCGGTTGGCCTTGCGGTGCCTGCGGCGCCGCTTGCCATCCAGCAATGAACGAAGTGAGCGCGCTCTTTCGAAAGCAGGAGCCGGGCTGAATAGGCACCGGTCATGGCTCTTGCTTTCGAAAGAGCGCAGCATTTTATCGGCCACTCAGCGCCGCTACGAGGCAACCGCCGCCGATCATCGCAGCAGCCATAAACAACCCGGTCCACGGCACCCAGCCAACCTGTTCCAGCCGATCGACATCGCGCCGTTTCACCCGCCGCCGCTCCATCAGCGCGGCAAAGCCTGCAAACACCCAGAACAACCCGCCAATCACGGCGAGCTGCGCGGCATCGCTCAGCAATTCATATTGGGTGATGATATCCATTGGCCGCGCATATGGGCCTCGCGCGCGCTTGCGCAATCCCCTGACCTGCGCCAAGCCACATGACTGATGGATGGCTCGATCGCCCGCCCCCGCCCGCTGCTCGCGCTCGGCATCCGCTTGCTGACTGCGCTGGCGTTGGCGACAATGGCAATGCTGGTAAAGCTGGCAGGCGAACGCGGTGCGCATCTGATCGAACTGATTTTCTGGCGGCAGGCGCTCACGGCGCTGCTGATTGGTGCCGGAATGGCGTTGGCCGGACGGCTGGCGCTGCTCAAGACCGCGCGCCTGCGCTCGCATGGTATTCGTTCGGCGACCGGACTGTTCGGGATGCTGTTCACCTATGGCGCCGTGCTATTGCTGCCGCTGGCCGAAGCAACGACGCTGGGCTTTACCGCCCCGGTGTTTGCCGTGCTGATCGCGATGATCTTGTTCCGCGAAACCATCGGCCCCTATCGCTGGGCAGCGGTGGCGATGGGATTTGCCGGTGTGGTGGTGGTGATGCAACCGGGCAGCGGCGATCATGCGGGGGTGACGCTAACCGGAATCGCAGTCGGCCTTATGGCGCCCTTGATGGTGTCGCTGATCAGTTTTCAGATTCAGGATCTCAACAAAACCGAAAACCCGTGGAGCATCGTGTTCTGGTTTGCCGCGCTCAGCGCCCCGGTCGCCGCGCTGGCGCTGCCATTTGTGATTGCGCCGCACGATGGCCAGACTTGGCTCATCATCCTTGCGATGTCGCTGATGGGCGTGCTGGCGCAGATCCTGCTGACCACTTCGTTACGGTTCGGATCGGCGGCGGTGATCCTGCTGATGGATTACACCGCACTGCTGTGGGCGAGTTTCTATGGCATCTATGTGTTTGATCGCGCCGCGCCGGCCAGCTTGTGGCTCGGCGCGCCGCTGATTATTGGCGCAGGCTTGCTGATCGCATGGCGCGAGCATCGGCTGGCCAGGGCCCAGACCGCCAAGACAAAGCGTGTCGCTTCAGCGGCCAGTCAGGAATAAAGACGCAAGCTCGCGCGTTGAAACCCAAACCACCAAGGAAACCCGACCATGATTCGCAAGACCATTTTGATCGCTGCCCTCGCCGCCCTGTCGCTTGGCGCCACTGCCTGCAACACCGTCAAAGGCGCAGGCGAAGACATCAAGTCGGTCGGCCGCGCGGGTGAACGCGCTATTGACTAAATGCGCCTGTAAATCAGCATGATATTGTTAGCCGGCAAGGCATGGCGCGCGCTGCGGGCCATGCCTTGCTGTGCGGCGAGACTGTCCAGATCTTCAACATGACGCAGCCCCCAACGCGGATCGCGCGCCTTCAAGCTGGCATCGAAGTCGAGGTTTGAGGCAGCGGTTTCGACCCCATGCTCAAGATACGGGCCGTACAGAATGAGCGGCGCGCCGCGCTTTTCCAATATCTGGGCAGCGCCGGAAAAAAGGCCCAAGGTCGCCTCCCACGGGCTGATGTGGACCATATTGATGCACAATATTGCATCGGCTGCGGCGACGGGCCAGTTCGCCGGAGCCGCTGCATCAAGCAGCAGCGGAGCGGCAAGATTGCCGCCCGGATACTCCGCCCGGTAAGCCGCGATCGACGCCAGCGCCTCGGATGAAGGATCGCTCGGCTGCCATTCCAGCGCGGCGAAGCTCTGCGCAAAAAACACCGCGTGCTCTCCCGCCCCGCTGGCGATTTCCAGCACGGTGCCAGTCGCCGGGAGTTCCTGCGCCAACACCGCCGCAATCGGCTCACGGTTACGCAAAGCGGCGGGGGCGTGCTGTTTGGCGCTCACGAAACTTGCCGCTCCTGCCCTTCCCAAAAAGGCGCGCGCAATTCGCGGCGCAGGATCTTGCCAGACGCGTTGCGCGGCATCAGCGGGATGACATCGACGCTTTTGGGCGCCTTGAACGCGGCGATCCGTTCGCGGGCCCAAGCGATCACGTCGGCTTCGTCCACTTCATGCCCCGGTTTGGCGACAACGCAGGCCTTGACCTCCTCGCCCCACTTGGCGCTTGGCACACCGATCACCGCGACCTCGGCGATGGCGGGGTGGCCGTAGATCGCGCTTTCGACTTCGGCGGGATAAACGTTCTCGCCGCCGGAGATGATCATGTCCTTGATCCGGTCCTGAATGTAGACATAGCCATCATCGTCCATCACCCCTGCATCGCCGGTGTGCAGCCAGCCATCGGGGTCGATGGTCTTGGCAGTCGCTTCGGGCAGGCGCCAATAACCGGCGGTGTTAGAGGGCGAGCGGATGCACACCTCGCCAATATCGCCGCGCGGCAGCTCGCGGTTGTCGGTATCGCGCACTTCGATCTCCACGCCCGGACAGGCCTTGCCCGCCGAACGCATCCGCTGATTGCCCTCAAGCGAGTGATCCTCGGGCGGCAGAATCGAGATTGTGCCGCTCGTTTCCGTCATCCCATAGGCTTGCAGGAATTTGGTCGTCGGCATGGCGCGCACCGCTTCCTTCAGCAGTTCAAGCGGCATCGGCGCAGCGCCATACATCAGGTATTTGAGGCCCGAGAAATCGGTGGTGCCTGCGCGCGGGTGCTGGACCACCATTTGCAACGCGGCCGGCACGATGAACATATGCGTGGCGCCCGCCTCAATCGCTTCAAGCACGCCGACAGGGGAAAACTCCGCCTGCACCAGAGAGCGCACCCCGTTAGCGACAGCGATATTGACCAACCCCGTTCCGCCAATATGCGCACACGGCATGGCGACCAGCATGCAGTCGGCCGGATCATAATACTGCCAATCCAGCTCAGCCTCGTTGCCCGCATTGCGCAGGCCCAGCAGGTTGGTGTTGGACAGCATCGCCCCCTTGGGATTGCCGGTCGTGCCCGATGTATAAAGCTGCAACACCGGATCATGCGGCCCGGGCGGGGTGTAGTCCGCCGGTTCAAATCCGCCCGCCGCCATACGCGCGGCCTCACCGTCGATCACTTCGGGATTGGCGGGCAGATCGGCAGCGACGGCGTGCGCAGTGTCGACGAAATCGGCATCGGCGAACACCAGCTTCGCCTCGGTATCCGAGAGGATATAGGCGATCTCACGCGGGGCGAGCCGCCAGCCGATCGGCACCATCACCGCCCCCATCCGGGCCGCCGCGATATAGAGCAGAAAATAGGTATCGCGGTTCTTGCCCAGCCACGCGATCCGATCACCCGGCGCAATATCACGCGCATGCAACAGCGCAATCAGCTGCCGGGTTAGGCGGTCGGCCTCGGCATAGGAGGTGACCCGCCCGTCCTGATCGAAGGCAGGGGCATGGGGCCGTTCCTTGGCCCAGAAATGCATGATCGCATCGAAAGTCTCGGACGCGTGATAGGCGTTTCTGGCCATGGCCGTGCTCTCTCCCAAAAGCTGTTGGGCGCAAGGTTAGGCGAAGTTGGGCGATACCGTCTAGCGAAACCGGCCCTGTTTGCGCGCTGCCGGTTCGCGCAAGCCCAGCCAGATCAGCAGACCCAGCGGCCCGGCCATGAAGGTTGCGAACAGGATCGGCGCCTGAATGAAGCGCGATACGCCCTTGGCATCGCCATCGCGCGCGATCCACAGGCCGACAAACAGGTCAAACGCCAGATAATGCGTCCAGCCAATCGTCACCCCGGCATCGCTCGCGAAAATCGATCGCACACCGGCGATCGTGGTGAAATCCGCCACGCCGCCGCCGGGATTGGGAATCAAACCGCTCAGCAATCCGATCAGCCCGGTTGCGTAAATCAGGCACAGCAATCCGACCCCGAGATACATCACGCCCGACAGCAGCGCAGGCCAGCGCGGCAGAAAGATCAAACCTGCCCACGCGATCAACGCCAGCAGGTTGACCATGCTGAACAGCGCATTCCAATCGATCATGCCGCCTCTCCCATCTCGCCCGTCCGTCGCCACTCGCGCGCGGCGCGGCGCATCGCCTCATTATCGTGGGTGAAGCGCCCGCCCGCCCGTCGCAAGGCGAGCCCCAACGCGGCCTCAGCCACCAGCGCGGCGTCGATTGAGCGGAACCGCTCCCACGAACCCGATAACAGCTGATCTATCAGCGGCGCGGCAATCAGCGCAGCGCGTTCGGCAAAGCGCAGGTCATCGACCCGCTCACCGCGCAGCAGACCCGGGTGAAGAATGTCGAGCCGCTTGAACCCCAGCTTTGAGGCCGCATCCTCAGTTTCGCCCTTGACCCGCATGTAGAGGGTCTTGCTGCGTGCATCGGCACCGGCAGCACTGACCAGCACCATGTTCGGCACACCCGCCGCGCGCGCTGCCTTTGCGGTTGCAAGCACCAGATCGTGATCGACCGCGCGGAACGCAGCTTCATCACGCCCGGCCTTCTTCCACGTCGTGCCGAGCGCGCAAATCAGCGCGCGCGGGCGCACGGCTTCGAACACTTCGGCCCACTTGTCGGGCTCGGCGACGAACATTTCCATCCGTGCGCCGGGCGGCAGCGGAGCCTCACGCCGGGCGATGCCGATGATCCGCGCTTCATCGCTGCGGCTGGCCACCTCGATCACCCGGCGCCCGATCAGCCCGGTTGCCCCGACCAACGCGATGCGCACCGGGCCTGCGGCTTGCCGGGGATCAGACATTGATCAGCCCCATTGGCTGCGTTCCGTCAATCGCGCCCAGCGCCTGCATCGCGAACCGGTCGCTCATCCCGGCAATGAAATCGGCGATCACGCGGGCGCGCTGCGGTTGGTGATCCGGCAGGCGCACCTGCCAATCGGCGGGCATCAGCGTTGCGTCCTGCGCGTAGGCGGCAAACAGCCGGGCAACGACATCGCGCGC
>Ga0163144_10006439_pt1 | contig 25904 bp, 25 predicted proteins | sample OliLak19BULKMAT1_FD_123175 | JGI IMG/M metagenome (GOLD analysis project Ga0163144, IMG submission 123175) | Freshwater microbial mat bacterial communities from Lake Vanda, McMurdo Dry Valleys, Antarctica - Oligotrophic Lake LV.19.BULKMAT1 | ecosystem: Environmental > Aquatic > Freshwater >...
ACCGTTGATGACCTCGTCGACGCCGTTGTCGATGATCTCCCACACCAAGTGATGCAGGCCGTCCTTGTTGAGCCCGCCGATGTACATGCCCGGGCGCTTGCGGACGTGGTCCACGCCTTCGAGCACCTGGATCGACGATGCGTCGTAGTTCTTGGTTTGGGTCTTCGCCATCGCGGTTCCTCTCACGCGTCGTCGTCGCCGCCGAGCGCGGGCACTGCGGGTGGATCGAACTTGAGCTTCTTGACGTGGCCGCGCGTGAACGCGGGCCGGCCCTTGCCGCCGCGACCGGTCCGCGTGCGGTCGTCGCCGGTGAGCTTCTGCGTGCTGCCGGTCGATTTCTCGATGACGACGGGCGTCGTCGACGGGAACGCGGCGAGCACGTGATCACCAGCGTCGACCTTCATGAAGATGACGCCCTTGCCCGCACCCGATAGCAGGTTCACGTCCTGCGAATTGCAGCACAGCACGCGGCCTTGATAGGTGAGCGCGCAGACGTCGTCCTCGGCGTAGACCTTGAACGCGGACACGAACTCGTCGCCTTCGGAGACCTTGCCGAACATGCGACCGCGCGACGTGCTCGGGTCTTTGTGGGCCCACAGTGTGAAGCGCAGGCTCATGCCCTTCTTCGTCACCGCGAGCACGTGCGGGTAGGGGTCTTCGTACGCCTCGCCGAGCTCTGGCTTGGGGTGACCGAACTCGGGCATCACGCGCGCGTCGGTGCCGAGCGCCGCGATGACGCGCTCGCCGTCCTTGAACTTGAACAGCTTCTGCACCGGCACGCCGTGGCCGGACGACGCCGGCACGTCGTTGATGCGCGCGACGTAGGCCGAGCCGAGGTTGGTCATCAAGATGATCGACTCGCGCGTGCTGCCGCCGACCAGCGCGAGCGCCTCGTCGCCCTCGCGCATGCGCGTGGTCTCGAGATTGATCGTGCGCTGGCGCTTGAGCCAGCCGTCGCGCGTGACGAGCACGACCGCGTCTTCCTCGACGATGAAGCTCTCGGCGCTGAACTCCTCGGTGACGTCGTCGTCGCTGATCTTCGTGCGCCGCGCATCGGCGAACTGGGTCGCGACGGCCTCGAGCTCCGACTTCACGAGCGCGGCGAACTTCGTCTTGCTCTTGAGCAGCGCCTCGAGCTTCGCCGCCTCGGCGCGCTTGATCGCGAGCTCCTCGCGGATCTTCTCGATCTCGAGCTTCGCGAGCCGATACAGCTTGGTCTCGAGGATCGCGTCGGCTTGGATGTCGTCGATGTCGAACGCCTTGCACAGCTTGCCCGCCGCGTCGGCCTTGCCGTCGCTCGAGCGGATGATCTTGATGGCACGGTCGAGGTCGTCGAAGATCTTCTCGAAGCCCTCGAGGATGTGGATGCGCGCGCGGAGCTGGGCGAGCTCGTGCTCGATGCGCCGCTTGACGGTGAGAAAGCGGAACTCGACGAAGTGCTGGAGGATCTGCTTGAGATCGAGTCGCGCCGGCGCGCCGACCTCGGGGTTGGAGGTCGGGACGAGCACCGTCATGTCGACCTTGACCGACACCTGCAGCCGCGTGTGCTTGAACAGGTAGGCCATCACCAGCTCGGGATCGACGGTCGACTTCTTGTCGAGCTCGAGCTCCACGCGGATGTCGGTCGTCGACAGATCCTGCACGCCGATGAGCACGGGCAGCTTCTTCGCGAGGATGATGCCGCCGATTTCTTCGACGATCGCGGCCTTCTCCACGCCGTACGGCACGGCGGAGATGACGAGCCTGGGCCCGCGCTTGCCGTCCTCGAGCTTCCACCGCGCGCGCAGCTTGAACGAGCCGCGACCGGTCTCGTAGATCTCGGTGAGCTCGTTCTTGGTCGCGACCAGATCGCCGCCGGTCGGGAAGTCGGGGCCCTTGACGTACTTGAGCAGCTTCTTGACGGTGAGATCGGGCTCGTCGATGAGCGCGACGCAGGCCTTGATGACCTCGCCGAGGTTGTGCGGCGGGATGCTCATCGCCATGCCGACGGCGATGCCGGTGCCGCCGTTGACCAGCAGATGGGGGAACCGGGCCGGCAGCACGATCGGCTCCTGGCCGGTGCCGTCGTAGGTGGGGCGGTAGTCGACCGTGTCGGCGCCGAGCTCTTCGAGGAGCTGCGCCGCGACGGCGGTGAGTCGCGCCTCGGTGTAGCGATACGCGGCCGGTGCGTCGCCGTCGATCGAGCCGAAGTTGCCCTGGCCGTCGATGAGCGGCGCCCGCATCACGAAGTCCTGCGCGAGCCGAACCATCGCGTCGTACACCGCACTGTCGCCGTGCGGGTGGTACTTACCGATGACGTCGCCTACGACCTTCGCGCTCTTGCGATGGCGCGCGTCGTGCCGCAGGTGCAGCTCGTGATCCATCGTGAAGAGGATCCGGCGGGCGACGGGCTTGAGGCCGTCGCGCACGTCGGGGATGGCGCGCGCGGTGATGACCGACAGCGCGTAGTTGAGGTACTTGCGGCGCGTCTCTTCGGCGAGGTCGCCGGAGATGTCGCCCGGGCCGGTATTCGAGCCGTCGCCACCACCGGGCGTCGCTGCGCCACCGCGAGCAGTGACCGCGGGTGCAGGATCGTTGGGGGAGCCTGCCGTGAGCGCAGGCGGCAGCAGTTCGAGCTGGGACATCGCGGGCGCCACCTTTACCCGCGCGCGGATCCGCGTCAAATATTTGCGGGATCCGAGCGAGTGTGCGTGCAGGGTCTCAGATGAGGCTCTGGCGCCGCAGCTCGCGACGGATCTTCGCGAGCGCCTGCTCCTGCAGCTGGCGGATCCGCTCGCGCGAGAGCGAGTACTGCTCGCCGATCTCCCGCAGCGTCATCGGCTCGGCCTCGTCGAGGCCGAAGCGCTTGCGCAGGACGTCGGCCTCGATCTGCGGCAGGCGCTCGACGAGCTCGCGGATCTTCGTGTCCATCACGCGCGACTGGATGCCCTCGATCGGCTGCACGATCGTGTCGTCCTCGAGCAGCTCGCCGGCCGTGCGCGCGTCGTGGCCGGAGATCGGGCTGTCGAGACTCGGCGCCTGATCGAGCAGGCACATCCGCAGCCGACGCACGCGCTCGACCGGGATCTCGGCGCTCTCGGCGAGCTCTTCGTCGCCGGGCTCACGGCCCTGCGCCATCTCGAAGCGCTGCTTGGTCTTGCGCAGCTTGTGGTGCACGTCGAGCATGTGCACCGGCACGCGGACCTCGCGGGCCTTGTCGGCGACTGCGCGGCTGATCGCGTGTCGGATCCACCAGCTCGCGTACGTCGAGAACCGATAGCCGCGATCGGGATCGAAGCGATCCACCGCCTTGAGCAGACCGATGTTGCCCTCCTGGATGAGGTCGGGCAGCGCCATGCGGCCGTGCGAGTAGCGGCGCGCCATCGTGACGACGAGCCGCAGGTTCGCGCGGACGAACGCGTTCTTCGCGGCCCATAGCGACGCGGCGGCCGACTCGATCGTGGACATGTAGCGGCGAAACGGCGCGCTGTCGTGGCGTGGCAGCGTGACCGACAGGCGCACCGTCGCGCCGCGACCCGCCGCGATCGCCCGCAGATCGGCGACAATTGGTTCGGTCGCCTCGCCGTCGGTGTCGATGCGCGACATCATCTTCGCGAGCACCTTCGCCTCGGCGACGAACGCCTCTTCGTGCTGCTTGGTCTGCCGGTCGCGCAGGTGCCTCGACGCTGTGCCGATCGCGTCGAGCTGCACGCGGGGACACTCGGGCGCGTGGAAGGTGCGATCGACCACCTCGATGATCGCCGGCACGAACGGCGGATAGTTGAGGATCGCGTTCCAGTACGCCTCGCGGCGCGCCAAGATGTTCTGCGCTGCCGCGAGCTCCTGCGCCGGCGTCATGAGCTGCGCCGCCGACATCTCGCGGAAGTAGATGCCGAGCGGCGAGTGATCGAGACCGTCGGTGGATGCGGGCTCGCGCTCTTCGATCGGACCCGCGGGCAGATCGTCGAGCTCGCGCACCGAGACGATTAGCCCGCGGTCAGTGCTCTGCTGCGCCGCGAACTCGTCGTGATCGCGCGCACCGTCGCCCGGGGGCGGCGCATCGTCGGCCCCTGAGCGATCGTCTTCGGGCGGCTGCTGCGGACGGACGCCCACGTCAGGGCAGCAGTCTGGCTCATCCCACGGAGAAGTGGAACCCCGGTTGTTGGCCAACCGAGGTGTGGGCCCGTCCGCGCATCGCGTTGCGGTTTGCGGTAACGTCCTTGGCGAGGGTGGGCGCGGACTCCAGCATCGTGACGCGGCTGCCGCTTCGGCTCGCGCCGATGGTGACGTTGGCCGGCTGGCTCGTGCTCGTCGACGTCTGGGTCAAGGTCGTCGCGCGGCTCGGGGCGTGTCCGGGCGGCGACTCGGGTCCCTGGTCGGTGCCGACGTCGTGCACGCCGGTCGTGGTGAGCGGTGATCTCGTGCTCGCGCCCGCGGTTCGCGAGGGGTTGCCGGGGCTCCCGCTCGCCGATGCGCTGCTGCGTCAGCTCGGTGCGCTCGGCGTGATCGCGGCCGTGACGATCGCGACGATTCTGATCGTGCGGGCACGCAGCCGACACAGCGCGGACCTGCTCGCGCTCGGGTGTGTGTGGGCGGGGGCGGTGTCGATGACGGCGCCGATGCTGTTCGGTCCGGGGTTCGGGTTCACCGAGATCGTCGCGGGTGGGATCGCGTTCGGCGTCGGTGATCTCGCGATGGCGGCGGGGGCGTTGTGGTTGGCGGTCGAGCGCGTGCGGGCGTGAGCGTCATTTTGCCGTGATGCGATCCGTCCCGACCCACGCGCGCAGCACCTCCGGCACCACCACGCTCCCATCCTTTTGCTGGTAGTTCTCCAAGATCGCCACGATCGCCCGCGTATTCGCGATCGCCGTGCCGTTGAGCATGTGCACGAATCGCGTCTTCTTGCTGCTGCCGTCCGCCTCGCGCGGCCGATACCTGATCCGCAGCCGCCGCGCCTGGTAGTCGGTGCAGTTGCTCGTGCTCGTCACCTCGCCCCACGCACCCGCAGGCGCATCACCTTCGGTGCGCCCGGGCATCCACGCCTCGAGATCGAACTTGCGATACGCCGGCCCACCCAGATCACCCGACGCGATGTCGAGCACGCGGTACGGCAATCCCAGCCCCGTGAAGATCTCTTCCTCGATCGCCAAAAAGCGCGTGTGCATCGCTTCGCTCACCGCGAGGTCTCCCGCCGTGAACGCGAACAGCTCGACCTTCGTGAACTGATGCACGCGATACAACCCTCGCGCATCGCGACCCGCCGCCCCCGCCTCGGTGCGAAAGCAGTGCGAGAGCCCGGCGACGAGCAGCGGTAGCTTCTCTTCCTCGAGGATCTCGTCGGCGAGCATGCCCCCGAGCGTGATCTCGGCGGTGCCGACGAGGCACAGATCCGTATCCGCGACGCTGTACACCTGCGTCGAGGCACCGCGTGGATTGAACCCGAGTCCCGCGAGGATCTCGACCTTCGCGAGATCCGGCGTCGTGTGCAGCACGAAGCCGTGCTTGCGCGCGACCGACAGCGCGTAGTGCTGCAGCGCCAGATCGAGCAGCACCGCATCGCCCTTCAGATAGTAGAACTTCGGCCCCGCGACCTTCGCACCCGCGCTGAACTCCGCGAGCCCGAGCGCATCGCAGATCGCGACGTGATCGAGCGGCAAAAAGCCCTCCTTCGCGAAGTCGCGACGCACACCGACCTCGCGGACCACCCGATGATCCGCATCGGTGTTGCCGCGCGGCACCTCGGCGTGCGTCATGTTCGGCAGTCGTGCCCACGCCTCGTCGCGCGCGGCCGCGGCTGCCTCGGCGGCCGTGGTCTGCTCGCGCTCCGCATCGCGCAGTGCTCGACCCTCGACAACCAACGGCGCACGAGCCTCGGCCTGCTGGTCCTTCGGGAGCTTGCCGACCGCCTTGCTCGACTCGGCGTTCGCGTTCTGCCGCCGCCGGATGTCCTCGACCGCGGCGATGCAGTTGCGCCACGTCGTATCGAGCTCGCCCAGCCGCGCGATCGTCTTGGCCGCCCAGTCGGGCGCGTCGGTGCCGAGGTCGTCGAAAACGACGACGTTGCGGTCCGCGAGGTTGCGCGCGACCGCGTCGGGGTCGTCGCGCAGGAGCTTGATGTCGAGCATGGCGGCGAACGCTATCAAGTTATCTTTTCAGGGGAAGCGGCCCGCTTCCCCCTGGGCGCTGGCGAAGCCGTCGCCGAGACTCCCCCTTTTCCATCGCTGCGCTCCTTCGCTGCGCTCCTTCAAAAATTTCGCCGCGGGCAGGCGCCCTGTTACGAGTGGGGAGATAGGCGAGGTTATCCTACATGCGCCGACCTTTCATTCTACTCCTGACCTTGCTCACCATCGGCGGCGCCACCCAGGGAAACCCGGTCAGGGCGGCCGTTGGCGCCCTTCCACGGCACAATATCGCATCGGCCGAGCTCCCGAAGCCCGTCGCCGTTCCGCGCGATTTCGAGCATTGGCCGAGCATCTTTCAGGGTCGCCTCGCCGCCCTGCCCCGCCTCGCCGAGCCCACGGCCCCGACCGCCGTCGACACGACGCGCCGCGCCGCGATGGGCACGCAGCTCGTCCAGATCAGCGATCGCATCGGCAAGGCCGCGCAGGTCGGCGTGCACGTCCGCGATCTCCAGTCGGGCGCATCGCTGCTCGACGAGCAAGGTGATCGCGCGCTCAACCCCGCGAGCAATCACAAGCTGCTCACCTCGATCGCCGCGCTCGAGCTGCTCGGTCCCGACTATCGCTTCGAGACCCGCGTGATGCTCGACGGCGACGACCTCGTCATCGTCGGCGCCAGCGATCCTTCGCTGCAGTCCGAGCACCTCGCCCAACTCGCGCAAGCGGTGAAGGACGGCATGGACCTCGGCAACATCCGCCGCATCGTCATCGACGACACGATGTTCGGCCCCGAGCGCTTCGCCCCCGGCTACGACGCGGACGGTCCCGGCTTCAGCTACCTCGCACCGTCGGGCGCCCTGTCGGTGCAGTGGAACACGATCGAGATCACCGCCGTGCCCGAGCAAGGCGCGGTAAAGGTGTTCGTCGATCCACCGTGCGCCCACGTCCGTGTCCTCAACGATGCGAGCGTCGCTCGTCGCTCGGCACTGCAAGTGGAGACCACCGCCGATGGCGACGACACCCTCGTCACCGTGCACGGCAAGGTCGGTCGCAAGGCGGGCGTCGAGACGATCCGCCGCCGTGTCGCCGATCCCGGTCGCTTCGCCGCCTCGGTGTTCGCTGCCGCGCTCGGCCCCGAGCTCGCCGATCTGCCGATCGTCCGCGGTCGCGCGAGCGCCGAGGCGATCACGATCGCCGAGCACCACTCCGCACCATTGCTCGAGGTCCTCCACTCGGCGCTGAAGTTCAGCAACAACTTCACGACCGAGCAGGTGCTGCGCACGCTCGGCCACCGCATGACCGGCATGCCCGGGAGCTGGGACAACGGCACCGCGGCGGTGCGCAGGTTCTGGGGCGCGATCGGTGGCGACGATGCTGCGCTCGTCTTCGAGAACGCATCGGGCTACAGCCGTCGCGGTCGCTTCTCCGCCCGCGGTCTCGTCGATCTGCTCGCGTGGTCGCTGCGCACCGGCAGCCGCTCGGCCGGCCTGGTTGGCGCACTCGCGGTGTCGGGCACCGACGGCACGCTGCGCGATCGCCTGCAGGACGTGCCAGGCCGCGTGTTCGCGAAGACCGGAACACTCGCGGGTGCGAGCGCGTTGTCGGGGATCGTGGTCGACAGCGCGGGTGCACCGAGCATCGCGTTCTCCGTGCTCGTCAACGGCCCGGTCACCGGTCACGCGGCCCACGCGCTGCAAGATCGCGTCGTGCGGATGCTGCTCGAGCACGCCTGAAAACCGCCCGGAAGGTGGCGCCGCCGCGCGCTTTGGGCGACAACTGCGGACGATGTCTCGCACGCGCGTCGTCCTGTTGTTCGGCGGTGTCTCCTCGGAGCACGAAATCTCGCTGCGCTCGGCGCAGAGCGTACTCGCAGCGATCGATCGCGCCCGCTACGAGCCAATCCTCATCGGCATCGCGCGCGACGGCACCTGGCACACCGGCAAGGACGATCGCGACCTCGCCGACATCGTGGCGCACGGCGACGTCGTGACCGGCCTCGCCGCGCTGCGCCCCGATCTCGTGTTCCCCGTGCTGCACGGCCCGCACGGCGAGGACGGCACGATGCAGGGCCTGCTCGAGATCGCGAACGTTGCGTACGTCGGCTCCGGCGTCCTCGCGTCGGCGCTGTGCATGGACAAGGTCGCGCAGAAGCACCTGGTCGCGAGTGCGGCCCCGGCGATCCCGCTCGTGCCCTGGCGTGGCGTCGACGGCCGCCGACTCGGCGACGCCGCGTACGTGAAGGAGAGCACAGCCGCGATCCAGCGCGACCTCGGCACACCGTGCTTCGTCAAGCCGGCGAACCTCGGCTCGTCGGTCGGCATCGAGAAGGTCGTCGACATCGCCGAGCTCGCCGCCGCGCTCGGTCGCGCCGCGCAGTACGACCACGCGGTCGTCGTCGAGCGCGGCATCGATGCCCGCGAGATCGAGATCGCAGTGCTCGGCGACGGCGGTCCCGACACGATCACGTCGCTACCCGGCGAAATCGTGCTGCCACCGGGTGTCTGGTACGACTACGAGACGAAGTACCTCAAGGACGTCGCGACGCTCGCGATCCCTGCGGCGCTCGAAGCCCATCAGATCGCGTCGATCCGCGCGTTGGCGCTCGCGGCGTTCCGTGCCACCGGCTGTCACGGCCTGGCGCGCGTCGATTTCCTGCTCGATCGCAGGAGCGGCCGCGCCTACCTCAACGAGCTCAACACCATGCCCGGCTTCACGTCGATCAGCATGTATCCAAAGCTGATGGCCCACGCCGGCATCGCGTATCCCGAGCTCGTCGAGCGCCTGTGCACGCTGGCGCTCGCGCGTCACCGCGAGCGCAGCACGCTGCGCTGCGACCTTTGACGGACCGCGGCGCGCCGTGACAACCTCGGTCCGCCGTGACCGACCAGCCGCCACGCGTTCTCTCTGGCATCCAACCGACCGGTGAGCTGCATCTGGGGAACTACTTCGGGGCGATCGTGCAGCACCTCGCGCTGCCCGCCGACTTCCCCGGCGAGTGCCTGTTCTTCATCGCGGACTTCCACGCGCTGACCACCGTTCGCGACCCCGTGTTCCTGCGGCAGATGGTGCGCGACGTCGCGACGACCTACCTCGCACTCGGCCTCGACCCGAGCCGCGCGATCCTCTTTCGGCAGTCCGACGTGCCCGAGGTGTGCGAGCTGACGTGGCTGCTCATGTGCGTCACGAACACCGGCCTGCTCGAGCGCGCGCACGCATACAAGGACAAGGTCGCGCACGGGCTCGAGGCATCGATGGGCCTGTTCTCGTATCCGGTGCTGATGGCCGCCGACATCCTCGTCTACGACTCTTCGCTGGTGCCGATCGGCAAGGATCAGGTCCAGCACGTCGAGATGGCGCAGGACATGGCGACGCACTTCAACGCGACGTTCGGCACCGAGGGCGTCGGTGACCAGCCGCCGACTCAGTTCCTGCGCCGCCCCGAGTGGAAGCTGAGCAAGGCGCCGTATGTGCCCGGGCTCGACGGCAAAAAGATGAGCAAGAGCTACGGCAACACGATTCCGATCTTCGCGACCGGCAAGGTGCTCAAGAAACTCGTCGGTCGCATCGTCACCGACTCGACGCCGCTCGGTCAGCCGCTGACCGTCGAGGGCGACAACGTGCTCGCGCTGCTCGATCTGTTCCTCGACGAGGGACGGCGCGAACAGGTGCGTAGCTGGTATCGCGCGGCGTCACGCGACGGCCAGCCGTTCGGCTACGGCCACGCGAAGCAGTACCTCGCCGAGGTGATGGAGACGCGGTTCGCCGACGCCCATCGTCGACGCGAGACATTGATCGCCGATCCATCACAGGTCGATCGCGTGCTCGAAGACGGCGCCCGGCGGGCCCGACAGCTGGCGACGCCCGTGCTCGAGCGCTGCCGCGTCGCGTGCGGGCTGCGGTGACCTGGCGCATCGTCGCGGGGACCGAGGTCGGCGACCTCGTGCGCCTGCAGTCGCTCGCCGAGCAGGTGTTCGGTGCCGGTGATCGCCGTCCACAATGGTTCGTGGACAAGCTCGATCGCGAGTGTGTCGACCCAGCGCTGACGCAGGTCGCGATGCTCGACGGGGATCCGATCGGCTACGCGCTGGTCGGCCGTCCGCCGTCGTCTGCACCAATACTCCGCGCCGCCGGCACCGCCGTGCTGCAGGCGTGGCGCGGCCGCGGCATCGCGAGCGCGATGCTCGACGCTGCGACGCAAGCCTCCGCCGGTGCGCCGCTCGAGCTGTGGGCGCAAGACGAGCTCGTGCCTTTTTACGCATCGCGTGGCTTCGCTCTCGTGCGCTCGGTGACGACGCTGCTCGCGTTTGCCCGCGGCACGGACTTCGAGCTACCGCCCTTGCAGCCGTGGTCGACCGGCGACGGCATCGAGCTCCACGCGTACCTCGAAGAGGCGTGGACGCGCACGAATGCTGCGCGTCGCCACACGCTCGTCTTCGACGATCTCGGCGCGTGCGTGCACGTGTGCCGCGAGGGTCGAGCGTTCGCGCTGCATCGCACCGTCGTCCGCGACATCGCACGCGCACCCGAGGTGTTCGATCGCGTCCTCGAACGTTTGCCGACTGCAACACCCGTGGTCGCGATCGCCCTACCCGACACAGATGTGGCCCCGCAGCGCGCCATGGTGAGTTCGGTCACTCATTCACTGCGCGCCGCGGGTTGGGTCGACATCCAGCGCTCGAGGATCCTGCGTCGCGCTGGACATCTGGCGCAGCGCCCCCGATGATGCGGCGCTACCCATTTCGTCTGCAGGAGTCATCGCCATGCACGTCACCACGAAGATCGCCAGCGTCCTGTTTCTCACCACCGTGCTCGCGTGCAGCGACGACGGCACAGGCTTGGGAAACTCCGACACGAGCAGCAGCACCGGTGGCGCCGAGGTCACCGGCGACGACGCCGTCTCCGCGACCGCGGGCATGAGTACGACGAACGCGACGACGACCGCGGGCACCACGGCGAGCACAACCGCGACATCGGCCGACAGCAGCGAGGAATCCGAGAGCGGCGGCTTCATCAATCCCGACGAAGAGTCCGGCCCGGCCGAACCCGGTCCGAACGGCACGCAGTGTGGCACCAACGAGGAGTGCGACTCGGGCTTCTGCTACACGATCCCGATGGTCGGGGGAGTCTGCTCGGAGTGTCTGATGGACGCCGACTGCGAGATGGGCACGTGTGCGCTCGATCCCGCGGCGATGTCTGCGGTGTGCACCGACGGATCGATCGGCAGCATGTGCGACTCGGACGAGGGCTGCATGGGCGACCTCGTGTGCACCGAGCTCATCGACACGATGGGCCTGTTCAACGCGAACTTCTGCTCGGAGTGTGGCGAGTCGGCGCCGTGCGAGGGCGAGCAAGTGTGCTCGCCGCAGTACGACGCGAACAACTTCAGCGGCCACTTCACATGCGTCGAGCCCGGCAGCGTGCCGAACAACGGCGGCTGTCCGATCGAGGGCGGCATCGGCGACGGCACGCCGTGCGAGTCGGGCCACTGTGGCGCCGCGGATCTGTTCATGGGCTTCGTCTCGCTCGGCGTGTGCGGCGAGTGCACGACCGCCGAGGATTGCGTGGACGGACAGATGTGCACCCCGGCAGCCAGCGGCGATGGCGGCCTGATGGGCGCCATCTGCGAATAGCGGCTACCATGCGGGCTGCATGACACCGGTCCGTCTCTTCGCGTTCGCCCTCACCTTCGCTGCCGCCGGCTGCAACGAGCCCACGCCCGCTGCCACCACCGACACCAAGGCGAACGCCGACGGCAAGGCGAAGGCCGAGCCCGCGGGCTCGCATGGGGACGCGAAGTCGTCCGCCAATCCACACGCGGGACCGATGATGGGTGGACCCGCCGCCGCCGCGAAGCCGAAGGGTCCGCCGCGCGACATCACGCCTGCCGGCACGACGCGCACCGAGAAGGCGGCCGAGCTCAGCTTCGCGGTACCGACCGAGTGGGAGACGCAGCAGATCACGAGCCCGATGCGCGTCGCTCACTTCGTCGTGCCCGGTCCCGGTGGCGACGCGGAGATGATCGTGTTCCGCTTCGCGGGAGGCGCGGGTGGCATCGACGCGAACATCGCGAGGTGGAAGGGCCAGTTCGTGCCGCCCGAGGGCAAGACCCTCCACGACATCTCGAAGACGACCAACTTCGAGGTCGGCAAGCTGAAGGTGACGCTCGTCGACATCGCGGGGCACTACAAGGCCGCCGAGCGGCCCGGTAGCGACAAGATCGTCGAGCAGGACAATCAGCGGATGATCGCCGCGATCGTCGAAGGCTCAGGCGACGCGTTCTTCTTCAAGCTGCTCGGCTCGAGCAAGACCGTCGATCTGTGGGCGAAGGCCTACGAAGACGGGCTGCGGGCCGCGGCCGCCGGCTGACCGTGGTCAGCACGCCGTGCAGTCGGTGCACGCGTCGCTCGCATCCTCGCACTGCTGCCCGGCGTTCCAGCACGCGTTCGCGTAGCGGGCGTCGCCTTGGTGATCGTCGGCGAGCTGACAGATCCGCTTCGACAGATCGCAGGCGACGCCCGCGAGCGTGCAGATCCGCTGGCACGGCGTCGACTCGGACCGCTTCAGATTGTCGCCGTCGCGCTTCGGCTCCGACTCTGACCTCACGATGGTCGGCTTCTTCGAGTTCGTCGCCGGCATGCGCTTGCTCGGCTCGCCGGGATCGGCGGTCGGCCCCTCGGACGGCACTGCGGTGGTCCGGCCGGTCTCGTCGTCGCTGTCGAGCTTGTCGCGACGGCCCCACGCGATCTGCACGCCGAGTGCATTCAGCGCGGCCGCATTCGCGGCGAGCTCGGCCTCGGCCTCGCCGAGCGCGTCCACCAGCGTAGAACCCGACGGCGGCGCGGCGTCGACGTCTGTCGTCGCGCCCGCGCGCTTGTGTCTGCAGCCGAGCGCCGCGACGAGCACGAGCATCGCGATGCGTATGGCGCTAGTCACCCTCATCGCAGGCCTCGCTCGCGCGGTTGCAATCGGTCGTCGCACGCTTGCACGCCGCAGCATACCGCGGCTCGCCCTCGTGCTCGTCGGCGAGCGTGCAGATCCGCGAGCGCAGCTCGCAGACGGACGCCGCGATCGCACAGATGCGCGCGCGTGGTTCCGCTTTCTTCGTCGCGTCCCCGTCGGCGGCAGGCTTCGTCGGCGCGACGACCCGCTTGCCGTGCGGCGTCTGCTTGCTCTTGTCCTTGCGATACGTCTTGAGTCGCAGGCCCTCGGCGCGCAGATCCGCCTCGTAGTCGTCGAGCGCGGTCGTCAGCTCCTCGAGCGTCGCGGGCGTCGCGGGCGTCGCCTCGACCACCGGCGAGAAGCCGGCAGCATCACCAGCGCCTACTGGCGAAGCGTCCGTCTCGAGCGCGGACGTCTCTTCCTCGTCTGCGCCCTTGCGTGGCGGGGCGTGGGCTGCAATCCCCGGCGCCGCGGCCGAGTCCGGCCCCGGCCGCTTCGCGCAGCCGAGCGCACAGATCCCGATCACGATCGCGACCCGCAGGCCCCTCACTGCCCCTCGCCGAGCTCGAGCTCCAACAGCGTGCGGTTCATGTCGAGCGCCTCTTCGTAGGCGCCGAGCGCTTCCTCGTCACGCCCGCGCTCCTCGAGCACCTCGCCGCGCAGCGCGACCAGGCGTGCCGTGAACGGATTGGTCTCGACGTCGCGATACTCGGTGCCGAGCCCTTCGTCGATGGCCTGCAGCAGCGCTTCGTCGCTGACCGGATCGACGTCGGGGAAGTCGAGCCGCAGCCGCACGAGCCGACCGTACACGTCGTGACGGAGCTGCTCGCCGAGATCGCCACCGTCGGTGCGCGACGGCCACGTCTGCTTGCGCAGCGCCTCGAGAGCAGCGATCGCCGCGGCCTCGTCACCACGCTCGAGCAACAGATCCACGCGACGATGCTCGACCTCGACCTGCTGCGCGAGCGCGACCAGGGCGTCGGGCCGCGCGGCCGCGAGCCGGCCCGCCTGCGCGAGGCCGACGAGCATCGACGCCGCGCCGAGCGAGAACGCGATCACCGGCGCGATCCATCGCGACGTCATGGCGCACCTCCGTGCGTGCCACCTTCGGTTCGGGCCATCGCGATGAGCTGCCCGCGCATGTTGCCGCGCGAGACATCGACCTTGCGTGCGACGTTCGCTCGCGCGTTCGGAGCGAGCATCGCGAACTGGTTCTCGAGCTGCTCGGCCATCGTCTTGCGATCGCCCGTCGCGATCTCGGGCGCATCGGTATTCGGCTGGGGCTTCGGCTGCATCAGCACCACGACCAACACCGCAGCGGCGGCGGCCGCGGCCGGTGCGATCCAGATGCTCGGCAGCCGCTTCCACCATGGCACCGGTGCAGTCGCACGATCGATCGCGCCCCAGATCGCATCTTCGCGCGCAGCAGCGAGCTCGGCCGGCGCACGCGCGTGCAGGAGCAACCGCAACGCCGCGAGCTCCGGCTCGACGCTGCCCGCCCCGCCGTCGTCGGCCATGCCCGCGCGCAGCTCGTCCTCCCAGGCGGGGTCCGTCACTGCACCACCTTGCGGCCACAGGGGCGCGCTGTCGTGGGTGTCTGGCTTGGTGCCGGTCATGGTTCGAGCTTCCGTGCGTCCGTCGCCCCGAACGCCCCCCGCGCGGGGGACCTTACGCCGCGGTCAGACCGCCGATGCCGAAGGGATTGGCTCGTCATAGCTCACCTCGCAGGGGTACGCCTTGCTTCTCGCAGGCCTGGCGGAACGCCCGACAGGCCCGAAACAGCAGCACGTCGAGCGTGCCGATCTTCACATCGAGCGAGGCGGCGCAGTCCTCGCGCGATCGCCCCTGCAGCAGCCGCTGGCGCAGGACCTCGGCGTACCGAGGATTGAGCCCAGCGAGCACCACCTCGATCCGTGCGCGAAGCTGCTCGCGCTCGATCTCTTCTTCGGTCGGATCGTTCGCCTCGTCGACGAACGCATCGACGTGCTCCGCGAACGCTCCGCGCAAGCGCTGACGACGACCGGACGCGCGCAACAGATCGCGCGCCTTGTTCTTCGCGAGCACCTTGAGCCACGGATACAGGCCCGGCTCCTTCCACTGATACCCGTCGAGGGCCTTGAACGCGGACAAAAATGTGTCGCGCAGGCAGTCCTCGGCGTCGTCCTTGTCGCCGAGCATCGGCACCAAGACGTAGCCGTAGATCGCGCGGGCATACGCACGATAGATCTGCTCGAAAGCTCGGCGGTCGCCCTTGGCTGCGCGCTCGACCAGCGCACGCTCGTCCGCGAGGGCGTCGGGTCGGGTCACCGCGGGCGAAAGGGTACCATCCGTGCGCCGTGCCCCGCCTCGACGCATTGATCGCGCACAACCTCGGGCTCTCGCGCGCCGTCGTGACCCGGCTCGTGCGCCACGGGCGGGTGCAGGACACCGCGGGCGCACCTCTGCGGGACGGCGGGCTCGCGGTCGCGACCGAGCAGCTGCCACTTCTCGTGGTCGTGGACGGCCAGCCGCTCACGTTGCGAGCCCGGATGGATCTGCTGCAGCACAAGCCACTCGGCTGCGTGACTGCGCTGCGCGACGCGCAGCATCCGACGGCGTACGCGTTGCTCGAAGGCGCGCCGCTGCTTGCGGATCTCCGCGCGGTCGGCCGGCTCGACATCGACTCGACGGGCCTGCTGCTGTGGACCACCGACGGGGCGACGGTGCATCGGCTCACACATCCGCGGCGCGCCGTGCCGCGCACGTATCACGTCGCGCTCGCGGGGCCGTGGAGCGAGCCGCCGCCGGGCTTCACGTTGGCGGATGGCTATGCGCCGGACATCGTCGAGCTCGCCGCGCACGACGCGGGGCAGATGCACCCTGGGCTGGTCACGCCCGACACCGCGCGGTTGTTCGCGACGATCACCGTGACGAGCGGACGCTTCCACGAGGTGCGGCGGATCTTCGTCGAGCTCGGCTCGCGCGTGCTCGGCCTGTGTCGCGTCGCGTACGGCGCGGTGCGATTGCCCGAGGATCTCGCCGCTGGCGCATGGATGCCGATCGAGCCGGGCCAAGTGGATCAGGGCCAACTGGATCAGGACCAGCCCGATTCCGGCGCCGCGTGATCGATCGACCGAGCGCGATCTCGAGACCGAGCGTCGCCGAGAACGCGACGGGCGACGCGGCGAAGAGCACGTCGTCATCGACGACGTAGTCGGAACGCAACAGCGGCACGACGGCGCCGAGAGACACCAGCGGTGCGACGCGCGGGTGTACCCACGCGAGCAGGCGGATCGCCGCACGCACGCCGACCCACGGATTGCGCGCGCCGGGCACGACCGCAACGCCGCGCGTGCGGACTCGTGTGCCGCCGGCCTCGATGCCGCCGCACGGGCGCGCCTCGAACCACGCCCGCGCGAATCGACCGCATCCCGCGATCGATGCCGCGCCGATCATCACGCGTCCGACGGCGCCACTGGATGTGGCCGCCTCGCGCGGTGCGAGGATCCATCCCCCGATCTCTACGCTCGCGCGCCGCCACGCCCAACCGAGCCCGAGGCCGCCGCCGCCGTCGATGCGCGGCAACAGGCCGACGCCGACGGTGCCGAACGCGGCGATCCGCGGACCGACGGCTGCGAACGCGCGCGGCGATGCACGCTCGGGTCGCGGCACCGACACGGCGGGCGGGTTGCTCGGTCGCCCGGCGTCGGGCTCGCGCGGCACCGATGCGGGCTCGCGCGCCGGCTCCGGCAGCGGCTCGTTCGGTGGCGGCTCCGTACCGTCGTCCGGCAAGTGATCGATCATCATCGTCGCCGCGAGCAGCAGCGCGACGGCGGTCGCGAGCTCGTCGCAGCTCGCGCTCTGCAGCGTCCGCGTCTCGCTCGCGAGCGTGACGATCGCCTCATACCCACCGACGATCGCCGTAATGTCCACGGACGCCTCGCCGTGGCTCACGCCGAGTCGGCCGGCGCGGGCCGCGACGACCTCCGCCGTGGGACACTCGGGGGGCGCATGCCAGTGGATCGTCGCATCGTCCGCCATCGGCGCGCGGACCAGGCCCAGCGCGAGAGCGGCCGCGGACACCAGAACCGGCACCATCGTCGCGAAAGTGTAGCCGCTGCCATGGTCGCAACGAAAACCCCGCGAGCCGGAGATCTTGGTCGATGACTAGGACGACGACGATGACGATGACGATGACGATGACGACCCGACCCTCCATCACCGCCTTCAGCCTCGGCGCCGCGTGTCTCATGGCCGCGTGCGTCCAGGAGCAGAACCTCTCCGATCCACAATCGCTCATGTCGGCCTCCGACTCCGGTGGCAGCGACGAGTCGACGGGCGACGTCGACGACTCCGCCACGAGCACGACCGGCCAGGCGCCCGGCTGCGCGTCGAACGACGGCACGCTGTCGAGCCTCGACGTGCACATCGGCCCCGGACAGAGCCCGATGCTTTACGGCATCTCCGACGTCGCGATCCATCCGTCGGGCGCGATCGACATCGCGTTCATCCAAGGCGAGCACATCTGGGCGCAGATCGACGCGGCCGGAATGGTCTCGTTCGGCGATCCGCCGGGCACGCTGTCGCACGTCGGCTACGTGAACGCTGCGGCCGACGGCCGCCGCCTCGTCGGCCTCGAGGGTTGGACCGCCTCCGACGCGGGCGACTGGCTGCAGATGATCGCGGCGGACGGCACGATCGCCTGGAACGCCGCGGTGTTCGAGGGTGGTGCATACCAGAACATCCCGGACGAGCACCTGATGCTCGCTGACGGTGGCGCGCTCGTGCACGTGTTCTGGGTCGACGACGCGTTGCACTCGCGACTCATCCACTTCGACAGCGGCGGGACGGTGACCGCGGCGGATCAGAACGACAGCAGCGACGAAGCGCTGGTCGACATCTCGTTGCGCGACCTGGTCCAGGCGCCCAACGGCGACGTGTGGGCACTGCGTCAATCGGGCGAGGTGGGCCGGCTCGATCGCTACGCCGCGGGTACGTTCGATACGCCGGCGCAGAGCATCGAGATCCCGAATCGTTGGGTCGAGCAGCTCCGGCTCGACAGCGAAGGCCGCATCGTGCTGCTGTCGGGCGATCCTAACTACAATCAGCCGTTCGAGCCGACCACCGTGCGGCTCGAGATTCGCAGCGCCGCCGACGGCTCGGTCGTCGCCGGCCTCAGCAACCAGGACACCGAGGACTTCGAGAGTCCGACCGCGATCGCAACCGGACCGTGCGGCGAGATCTTCGTCGCCGGCAGTATCGGCTTCGACTACACCGGCTGGGTCGCGCGCGTCGACGAAGGCGGCGTGCTGTGGAGCGACACCCTCGATGCCCAGGGGGCGATGTTCGCCGACGTCAGCCAAAACGGCACGCTCGTCGTCGTCGGCCAGACGGGCGTAGAGGTCCCCGACAACGTGATAACTGCGACAATCGCGCCGTACGTTGCGCGGTACGAGCCCTGACGGAGCGTGCGTGCAATCGGTCGCGACCACACTGTTGCCCCTGCGATTCTCCTCGCTCTACCGCGAGAATTTCGCGTTCGTGCGCGCGGCGATCCGTCGGCTCGGTGTGCCGTCATGGCTCGAGGACGACGCGGTGCAAGACGTGTTCATCGTCGCGCATCGCCACCTCGCCGACTTCGCTGGTGACGGGCTCGAGGGCTGGCTGCTGGTGATCGCGCGGCGCATCGCGTTCCGTCACCGCCGCAGTGCGACCCGCCAGCGGCGCAAGCTCGACGCGCTGCGCATGTGGCTCGGGCTCGGCGCAGCAGAAAAGCCATGGCAGGCGATCGAGGCCCGCATGCTGCTCGGCGAGATGACGCAACGTCTCGGTCGCGAGCAGCACGAGGCGTTCGAGTGGTGCGAGGTCCGTGGCTACACGGCGATGGAGGCGGCGCTGGAGCTCGGGCTCAATCCGAACACCGTGTCGACGCGGCTGCGCGCGGCGAGGCTCGAGCTGCGGCGCGCGCTGGTCGACGCGCCGGTCGATCGCACGCCGCCGACGCGCGCTGCGTTCGCGCGGGGATGGCTGCTCTTGTGGCCGCGGCTCGTCACCGGTTCGTGGTGGCCGATCACGCAGGCGGGGATCTGGGCGTCCGCATCCGCGCTGCTCGTCGCGACCGGCATCGCGACCGTGGTGCCGCAGCGCGCAACCGCGACCGCTGCTGCGCTGCCGCCCGTCGCCGATGCCCATGCGACGGCGATCCACGCGAACGAGGGGCGCGTGCCTGCGCCGCCCGCCGAGGTGCCGACGATCGCGACGTCGCCCGCGATCTCGACCTCGACCGCGTTGCCGACACCGACACAGCGGCGCATCGAGCCGGTACCCGCCTCGCCGGAGCCTGCCCTCGCGCTGCTCGGCGCCGAGCAACTCGCCGACGCATGGCTCGCGTTCGAGCGCGGTGAGCTCGACGTCGCGCGCCGCCTCGTGCTCGAGCATCGCAGTCGTCACCCGTCGTCGCCGCTCGAGCCCGAGCGCGCACGACTGCTGACGAAGCTCGACGCGACGCGCTGAGCTGAGTGTCCGCATTCGGGCCGCTGTTGTGATGTGCCGTTCCAGCGTGGGACGCTTCGCGGATCTTCGCGGGCCATGGCTCAAGTCGGGCCGCCGACTTTGCGATGACGACTACGCATGACGACGACGATGAACGCGACGCGCTCCTACCGAAACGCTCTCGGCATCGCCGCCTTCGCGCTCGCTTCGGCGGCGTGCGACCTGCAGCTGCTTCCCGAGACCGCGAAGTACGAGGCCACCTCGTCGCCGCGCATGGCGGTCGTCGTGCAAGCCGACGCGATGCCGCCCGGCGGTGTGGTGGCGGTGGATCTCGAGCTCGTCGATGTGCTGCTGCACCGGGAAAGCGACGATGCGTGGGTCTGGGTCGCCGGAGATGCGTCGCGTGTCGAGCTGTCGCTCGCCGGCTCGGAGACCCAATCGTCGGTGCCGCTGCTCGCGGATCACTACGATCGCATGCTGGTCGTCGTCGACGCGCCGCGCGTCGCGAAGGCCGGATCATGGCAGCGCGCGACGCTCGAGCGCGACGAGATCGAGCTGGCGATCGACCTCGACCTCGACGACGACGCCGAGATCGAGCTGCGCTTCGACGTCGAGGCCTCGCTTTCGGGCGAATCCGGACAGTATCGCTTCGATCCCACGGCGAGCGCCCACGTCGTCATCGCCGACTGATTCGCGCGCGCGGGCGCTGGTACCCTCTGGGCCCGTGACGCGTCAGGCTCCGATTCACACTGCACTTTGGTTGCTGCTCGCCCTGGGCTGCGATTCGGCGCCCGAGCCGACCGTTCCGCGCAAGGCTCCGCCGGCCAAGGCCGCCGATGCGAGCAAGTCCGCGCCGGCCGACCCCGGCAGCAAGCCCACGACGCCGGACAAGCCGAGCGTGGCTGCACCGACGCCCGCCGGCGACCCACCGCCCGTCGCCGACACCTCGCCGCATCCGTTCGGCGTGCTCGACATGCTCGCGATGGATCGCATCAGCGATGCCCAATTGGATCAACGGCGCGATGCCAAGGGCAGCGTCGTGTTCGTGCGGCGCGTCACCGACATGGCCGCGAACCGCGGGCGTACCGATCTCTGGCGCGTCGCGCTGGCCGGCGGCGAGCCGGTGCGTCTGACCGATCATCCCGAGAGCGACGACAGCCCGCGCGTCGCCCCCGACGGCACGATCTACTTTCTGTCCGGACGATCCGGCGATTCGCAGGTGTGGAAGCTGCCCGCGAGCGGCGGTGATCCGGTGCAGGTGACCACACTGCCGCTGCCGGTCGCGAGTCTCGCGGTGTCGCCGGACGGCGTGACGCTCGCGTTCGCGATCGAGGTATTCGTCGACTGTGCGCCCGCGGACGCGAGCGCGCCGTCGGTGCTCGAGTGCACCAAGGCACGCCTCGGCGAGCACGAGAGCAGCCCGCAGACCGGCGTGCTGTACGACCGCCTGTTCGTGCGCCACTGGGACACGTGGCTGGACGGTCGTCGCTCGCACCTGTTCACGATGGCGGCGGCCGGCGGCAAGCCCGTCGACGTGACCAAGGGCCTCGACGCGGATGTGCCGAGCAAGCCGTTCGGTGGCAGCGAAGAATTCACGTTCTCGCCCGACGGCAAGACGATCGTTTTCGGAGCACGCGTCGCCGGCAACGGCGAGCCGTGGTCGACGAATTTCGATCTGTACAGCACCGCCACGGACGGCAGCGGCGAGCGAAAAAACCTCACCGAGGCGAACCCCGCGTGGGACTCGCATCCGAGTTTTTCCGCCGACGGCAAGACGCTCGTCTACAAGGCGATGAAGCGCCCGGGCTACGAGGCGGATCGATTCCACCTCGTCGCGATGTCGTGGCCCGACGGCACGGCGCGCGCGGTGACCGACGCGTGGGATCGATCGGTCGACGAGATCGTGCTCGCGCCGGACAGCAAGACGGCGTACGTGACCGCCGACGATCTCGGCCACAAGCCGATCTTCGCGATCGACCTCGGCACCGGCACCGCGACCAAGGTGACCGGCACCGGCAACACCGCATCGCCGCTCGTCGCCGGCGAGGAGATCTTGTACCTGCGTGATGACCTACGCGCGCCCGCGGAGCTGTTTCGCATCGCTCGTACCGGCGGTGAGCCGACCGCAATCACGACGCTCAACACGACCGAGGTCGCGGCGGCGCGCATGGGTACGCCGGAGCAGTTCAGCTTCACGGGTGCGAAGGGCGACACCGTCTACGGCTGGGTCGTGCAGCCGGTCGACTTCGATCCGAGCAAGCGTTACCCGCTCGCGATGCTGATCCACGGCGGTCCGCAGGGCAGCTTCGGCGATCACTTCCACTACCGGTGGAATCCGCAGGCCTATGCGGGTGCGGGTTTCGCGACGGTGATGATCGACTTCCACGGCTCGACCGGCTACGGCCAGGCGTTCACCGACGGGATCAACGACGACTGGGGCGGCAAGCCGCTCGTGGATCTGCAGCTCGGCCTCGCCGCGGCGCTCGCGAAGTACCCGTGGATCTACGGCGAGCGGGCGTGTGCACTCGGTGCGTCGTATGGCGGCTTCATGATCAACTGGATCGCCGGTCAGTGGCCCGATCGCTTCCGCTGCCTCGTGAACCACGACGGCCTCTTCGACATGCGACAGATGTACTACGCGACCGAGGAACTGTGGTTTCCCGAGTGGGAGCACGGCGGCACGCAGTTCAGCAAGCCCAAGCGCTACGAGGTGTTCAATCCGGTGAACTTCGTGACGAAGTGGAAGACGCCGATGCTCGTCGTCCACGGCGCGCTCGACTATCGCGTGCCCGACACGCAGGGGCTGTCGACGTTCACGGCGCTACAGCGCCGCGGTATCGAGAGCCAGTACTTGAACTTCCCGAACGAGAACCACTGGGTGCTCAAGCCGGCGAACAGCGTGCAGTGGCACGAGACCGTGCTCGCGTGGCTGAGCAAGCACACCAAGTGACGACGACGTTGGAAATCGCCGGTGTCGCCGAGCACACCGAGGCCGAGGGGCCCGGTCTGCGCTTCGCGGTGTGGGTGCAGGGCTGCACGCTGGGGTGCCCCGGCTGCTGCAACCCGCAGATGTTCGTGCCGGGCCGCGGACGCAGGGTCGAGATCGACGCGCTCGACGCCGCGATCGCAGCGGCGCAGTCACGCCACGGCATCGAGGGCATCACGATCCTCGGCGGCGAGCCGCTGCAGCAGATCGATGCGGTTGCCGATCTGTGCGCGAAGGTGTGCCGGCGATCGCTCGGCGTCATCATCTTCACGGGCTACACGCTCGCCGAGGCGCGCGCCCTCCCGGAATTTGTTGGCCTGTGGAACAATCTCGACACACTGGTCGACGGCCGCTTCGACGCGAAGCACGGCGATCGCACCCGCCGTGTGATCGGCTCGTCGAATCAACGCCTCGTGCACCGTACAGATCGCTACGCCACGGACGATCAGTGGGCAGCGACCGGTGCAGGCCGGCCGACGGCCGAGATCGTCCTCGTTCCGGGCGAGCCGCCGCGCCTCGTCGGCTCCCCCACCATGGTTCGCACCCTCGCCCGCGTGACATCGGCAGTCGTGCGTGCGTCACCCGGTGATTGCGACCGCACGTGAGCGCGGGGTACGATCGATGCTGCCATGGAGAGGGCCGACGACTTGTTCGAGAGCTACGGCGGCGTGATCCGCATCGCGCGGTTCGGTCCGGTGTTTGCCGGGATCTACGGATCGCCGCTGAGTGCCGAGGCGTTCGACGAGGTGCTGCACTGGCAGCGGCCACTGATGCCCGCCGAGCCGATCCTGCAGTTCTCGCTCGCGTTCTCCGCCCACCGTCTGCAGCCCGATGTGCAGGCGGCGGCCGATCGACTGCTGACCGAGTACGGCCCGCGTACCTGCGGCTCTGCGACGGTGCTCACCGCCTCGGGCTTCCAGGCCTCCGCAGCGCGGGCGATGCTCGCGACGATCTACCTGCTGACCCGCGTGTCGTATCCGCGGCGCGTGTTCGCGGACGTCGGTGAGGCCGAGGCGTGGCTCACATCGCTCGGCAAGTACTCGCGATCGATCGCCGCGAGCGCACTGTGGCTGACCGAGGCAGTGGCCGCGCAGGCAGCCCAGAGCTCGGCGTCTGCTACGCCCCCACGGTGACCTTGTCGGACATCGCGAGGACCTTCTTCGCGTCCCCGGTCGGCATGCGATCGGCCTGCATGATCTCGCTGATCGACCAGAACGCACGCCTGCTGTTGAAGTCGTACACCGCGGGCTGGAACCGCAGATAAAACCGCCAGGTGTCGACGTTGTGCGCGGGTCGACGCCGTGAAGCTTGCTCGGTGGGGACACACGAGCGACGCTTCGGCATGCCTAAGCTCGCGCGGCAGTACTGGTTGATGAAGTCGGAGCCCGACGCGTTCTCGATCGCGGATCTCGAGAGCAAGGGCACGGCACCGTGGGACGGCGTGCGCGCCTATGCGGCGCGCAGCAACATGGTCGCGATGCAGCTCGGTGATCTCGTGCTGTTCTACCACTCGAGCTGCGTGCCGCCTGGCGCGGTCGGGATCGCGAGCGTCGTGAAGCTCGCGTATCCGGATCCGACGCAGTTCGATCCGAAGAGTCAGTACTTCGATGCGAAGAGCAAGCCGGATGCACCGCGGTGGCGGATGGTCGACGTGACGTTCGTGTCGAGATTTCCGCGGATGGTGACGCTGGAAGTGATGCGTCAGGATCCGGAGCTCGCCGAGATGGTCGTCGTGAAGCCGGGCCGGCTGTCGGTGCAGCCGGTGAAGCCGGGGGAATTCGCGCGCGTGGTGAAGCTCGGCGGCGGGAAGCTGCCAAGGTGAGCTGAGGCGTCCAGAAGCTCCGTCCGATCGTCCAGCGTGGTACCGGCCGCGGTATGAGGTCCCCCTCCGTGGAAGAGATCATCGCGACGCTCGGAGCTCGGTGACGTCTGTCCCGTCGGCTGCGCGCGGGCGCGGTCGGCGGCGCGAGCTGGCGCGCGTCCTCGGGCTGGATCTCCCTCAGATCCGTGCCGCCGCATGACAAAATAACCCAGGCCCTCGATCAGTGCGCGGCATGAGGTTCTTGCCCGAGCCGACCGGGGGCAGCGACCGCATCGCATCAACCTCGATGCGTTCTCTGGCGACAGCCGTGGTCGCGCGCGTTCCTTCGAGACGGTGTTGCCTTCCCCTATAGGCTGATAACCACTGGCAATTCTCCCTTGGTCTCCGGAGAACTTTGGAGTACCCTGCCGGCGTGCTTTCCCCTCGGCATCACGCCTGCAGGGGGATGACCCTGGTGGACGAATCGCTGTGGACGCCACATGCGGTGGGCACCGGGAAGAAATCGAAGCGGTCGATGACGCGGGGAGGCAAGTGAGCGTTCGCGCCTCGGAGGGAAGCTCAGCGCTCATCGTCACGGTCGGCACCCGTGCATGTGCCATCCCGCTGCAGCACGTCGCGGAGACGATGCGCCCTCTCGCGATCGAGCCGATTTCCGGGACGCCGGAATTCGTCCGAGGGGTCTCGATGATCCGCGGCGCGCCTATTCCAGTCGTCGATCTCGAGATGCTCTTCGAAAATGCGGGGCACAACGCAGCCTACGGGCGCTTCGTGACCTTGAAGGTCGGAGAACGACGGGTTGCCCTCGCCGTGGATCGCGTAGTCGGGTTGAGAAAACTCGACTCGGCGCAGATCGGGGAGCTGCCTCCGCTTCTGCGAGATGTCGGCGCTGACCTGATCGAGTCGATCGGCACCTCCGACGCGCAGCTCCTCATTGTGCTTCGCGCGACGCGCCTCGTTCCGGATGCCGTCTGGGCCACCCTCGAACCCCTCGCCATGGGCCTGGCAATGGGCCCGGCAATGGGGACGGAGGCGAGATGACGCCTGTCCTCGATCGAACCGACATCGAGCGATTCAGAGCCCTTGTCGCGCGGCGATTCGGGCTCCAGTACGACGACGGGATGCTCGACTTTCTCGCCGATGTCCTGCGTCGACGCATGGCGGCGGCGCGGGGCCCGAGCTTCGATGCCTACGTCGAGCATCTTACCGCTGCCCCCGAGAGGTCCGACGAGCTTCGAGCGTTGGCCGAGCAGCTCACGGTCACCGAGACTTTCTTCTTCCGCAACGCCGAGAGCTTCCGAGCCTTTGCCGAGCATGTTCTTCCTGAGCGCATTCGATCCAAGACCCACGATAAACGACTCCGCATCCTGTCCGCCGGATGCGCCTCGGGAGAGGAGCCGTATTCGCTGGCTGTCCTGGTGCGCGAGGCTTTGCCCGACCTTGGGTCCTGGGATGTGAAGATCATCGGCGTTGACGTCAACCCGGCGGTCCTGGCGAAGGCGACCCAGGCCCGCTACTCCACCTGGTCGCTTCGGGCGACGTCAGAAGACGCCAGGCGCCGCTACTTTCGGGCAGACGGCCCGGACTTCGT
>Ga0163144_10006440_pt1 | contig 25902 bp, 21 predicted proteins | sample OliLak19BULKMAT1_FD_123175 | JGI IMG/M metagenome (GOLD analysis project Ga0163144, IMG submission 123175) | Freshwater microbial mat bacterial communities from Lake Vanda, McMurdo Dry Valleys, Antarctica - Oligotrophic Lake LV.19.BULKMAT1 | ecosystem: Environmental > Aquatic > Freshwater >...
CTTTCGGGGTGGAAAAATCGAATCGAGTTGAGGGTGTCATCGAAGAGTTCGAGGCGAACGGGGTTGGGCGCGGTGATGGGGTAGATGTCGAGAACTCCGCCGCGGAGTGCAAACTGACCTGGGTTTTCGACGAGTTCGGAGGGGATGTAGCCCATGTGCGCAAGCTTTGATGCGAGTGCTTCGCGTTCCAAATCTTGAGACACCTTGAGTTCAAGTGAGTTGTTTCGGTAGAAATCGAGGCTGGGCACTTTTTGAGAAAGAGCATCTGCCGGAACTAGAATGAGTTGGCGATTTGAGCTTGGATGCGCCATGGCATGGAGACAGCGAAGGCGATCCCAGCGGGCCTGCCCCGAAGGATTGCGGCTCTTCACAAAATTTGTTTCAAAGGCTGGAAAAACAAACACTTCAAGCGACGTGTCAAAGGTGTTGAGGTCTTCGCGAAGTTGTTCGGCCCAGTCTAAATCTGGAACCAAGACGTGCGCGTGCCTCGCTTTCCGCGATTGATGCCACAGCTCCCAAGCGACCGCGCTTAGGTTGGGGAGGCGTCCAATAGAGCGCCTGTTTTGGCTTCGTTCCACGTTAAGGTTCTCCACACGCCGTATCCATGTCTTGGGTCAACACGCCGCACAACAACAGGCCGCATCGTTGAATGCACTCGTCTTGTGCGGAGGTGCGAGGCGCTGACGCCGCATCTCTCATTCTACTCTAGCATGCTCTAGGTGCTTGTATGTCTTCAATAATTTCTCTGATTATTCTCCGAACAAAAGTTGTCACCCTATAAAGCTATGGTAGAAATTCAGGCATGCTACAAGAGTTTGGCAACGCCTTGTCATTTATAATTTTGGCCGCAATTTTGCCTCCTGTGATTCTAATTCTCGGAAGCTTTTTCCGTCCGAGTTTTCCACATGAAGGAAAGTTGACGTCATACGAATGCGGCGAGCTTCCTGAGGGCTCTGCATATATCATGTTTAACAACCGCTTTTATTTGGTGGCGATTGTGTTTCTTGTGTTCGACGTAGAAGTCGCTTTGCTTTTTCCGGTTTTGCTTCTCTTTAGAGAGGCCATTGAAATTGGAGGCCCGTCGGCTCTTCAGGTTTTCTCACTTGCATTTGCGTTTCTCGGAGTTCTTTTCGTGGGCCTTGTTTACGAGTGGAAAACAGGAGATATCGACTGGGTTAAAGATGCGAGCGATCGCAGAGATGTGTTGCTCAGCCATGAGCAACAGGCAGACGGAAGGGCTTCTTAGGCATGGGTTTGTGTGACTAAGTTAATGGAGCAGAGAATGCGGGAGATAGTAGCGTGAGTCTTGCAGAGTTTTTGAGTGGATTGAATACAATTCTGAACCATTTATTTGGTACGGGTTTGCCAATGTTTGTTTTCTCGCTTCTTTCGGCGGTGATTGTGATCTTGCTTTTTGTTATGCCTCTTGGCGGAGTGAGCACATACATTGAGCGAAAGATTGCAGCCGACTTTCAAGAGCGCATTGGCCCAAACAGGGTCGGACCGCTTGGCATCTTACAGTTCATGGCGGATGGCCTGAAGATGTTTCTTAAGGAAGACACCATGCCTCGCAATGCCGATCGCATGGTTTATAACATTGCTCCTTCATTCGTGACGGCCGGTTCGTTCGGAGCCTTCGCGGTGGTTCCCTTTTCGGCCTATATCATCGGTGCCGATCTCAACATCGGAGTCTTCTTTGCGATGGCGCTGGGCTCACTCGTTTCTTTAGGTGTTTTGTTGGGAGCCTGGTCTTCGGACAACAAGTGGTCACTTCTGGGTGGTATGCGCGGAGCTGCGCAGATGGTTTCTTACGAAATTCCACTTGGTTTGGCCGTGTTAAGTGTTGTCACTATTTGCGGCTCCATGAGCATGCATCAGCTGGTGGGCATGCAGGCTTGGCCAACGGCGGGTGGCGAAGGACACTTTTGGAACGTGTTCCACAATCCCTTCATGTTTGTAAACTTTTTCATCTTTTTCATCGCGGCTTTGGCTGAGTGCAACCGCGTTCCTTTCGACCTTCCAGAGGCGGAGTCGGAGTTGGTGTCGGGATTCAACACAGAGTTCAGCGGCATGCGTTTCGGTCTCTACGCCTTGTCTGAGTTTGCAGACGTTATTCTCTTCGCCTGTATTGCGACTGCGATTTTCTTGGGAGGATGGCACCTTCCCTTCTTTGATCTTCAGAACTTGAATCTCGGCCTCACGATTGGCGAGATGAGCTTGAATCCGCTGATTCAGTCACTGGTGATGATTGGCGTGTTTCTTACAAAGGTGGCGTTGCTTGTGTTCATCGTGATGTGGTTGCGTTGGACGCTTCCTCGTTTGCGTGTAGATCAGCTGATGAACCTTTGCTGGAAATATCTGATTCCCATTTCTTTTTTCAACCTTATTGGTGCGGCTGTTTGGACTTGGGTGTTTGAGGGACAAAGTCTCTTGCAACTTGTTGGCAAGGTGTTGGGAGTTTACTGATGACGATCGCGGACATCTTTGTTGGAGCTTGTTTTATTCTGGGTGCTTTTGGTGCTTTTTTTACGGCGTTTCACCCGAACATTCTTTATGCGGCTATTTCGTTGATTCTTAGCCTTCTCTCGGTTGCTGGATTGTATGGGGCCTTGGGGGCGGACTTTTTGGCCGCAGCTCAGCTCATTATATATATCGGCGGTATTCTCATTGTGATTTTGTTTGCGGTGATGATGTCGGAAGATATTTACAAGAAGCGTTTTTTTGAGGGGGCCAAGAAATACATTTGGCCCACTATTTTTTCGGGAATTGTTTTTGTGACATTAACTCGCGTGATGATGCAGGTCGACTGGAGCAATGGTTCCACGCCTGATTTTGAACCGACATCGAGAGCGATGGGCTGGGCCTTGGTGGGCCCCTATGCTGTGACGTTCCAGTATGTGGCTATCATTCTCTTGTTTGGACTTATTGGGGCGGTCATTATTGCTCGTCCTGCTATTAAAATGAAACAGCGTGCGGCTGAAATTGCAGTCGAAGACAACACAGAAGAAAAGGATGCTTAGGCGATGATGAACTTGGCAAGCAACCTCCCAGCCTTTTTGGCATTTTCATTTCTGCTCTTTTCGTTCGGCATTGTTGCGGCTTTGAGCCGAAAGAGTGCGATTGGAGTTTTTATGGGTGTTGAGCTGATGCTCAACGCAGCGGCCTTGAACTTTGTGGCTTTTCAAACCTTGCGCCGAGGCGTGGTTGAAAATGGTCATTGGCTTCATGGACATATTTTCAGTCTTTTTGTGATCATTCTTGCTGCTATTGAGGCTGCGGTGGCTTTGGCTATCGTGCTTCGTATTTTCGGAAATCGTCAGACCATCGACATGGATCGAGCTACAGAGTTGAAAGGATAACGGGGATGGATTCGCTGATTCTTTATGCGCTACTGATACCTGCGCTGCCTTTGGCGGCGTATTTTATTCTATGCGTGGTTGGCAATCGCCTACCACGTCAGGGCGACTGGTTGAGCACGGGAGCGATTTTTACGTCCTTCCTTTGTGCCGTTCGCATCTTTTTTGAGATGTGGAGCAACTTCAGCCCTGATTGGGTTGTTCAGCAGAGCTGGACTTGGATGGATCTCTCAACACTCAATATTCCTTGGAAGCTGGATTTGGGAGTTCGTTTGGATAACCTTTCGGCGACCATGCTTGTGATGGTCACACTTTGTGCGGCGTTGATTCATCTGTTCTCCATAGGATACATGCGCGATCATCATGGCAAGCCTGAGGACGGATACCGTTACACGAGCTTCTTTTCCTATTTGTCTCTTTTCACCGCGGCCATGTTGGGCTTGGTGATTTCAGACAATCTCTTCTCTCTGTTTATGTGTTGGGAGGTGATGGGGCTTTGTTCCTACTTGTTGATCGGGTTTTACCGACACAAGCCTAGTGCTGCGAATGCTTCTTTGAAGGCGTTTATGACAACTCGAGTGGGCGACTTGGGGCTCTTTATTGGGCTCCTGGCGATTTTTGCTCTTTTGGGCAGCTTCCGCTTTGAAGACCTCTACAATGCGATCAACTCTGGAGTGTTCACAAACGAACAAATTCTAGGAATTCCTGCTGCTTTCTTGATTGGTCTTGGAATCTTCATCGGCACTGTTGGCAAGTCAGCGCAGTTTCCTTTGCAAATTTGGTTGCCCGATGCGATGGAAGGTCCCACTCCCGTATCTGCCTTGATTCATGCGGCGACAATGGTTTCGGCAGGAATCTATTTGATCATTCGAGTGTTCCCCCTTCTTGAGTATGGAGGCGTTCTTACGATTGTTGCCTATGTGGGCGGCATCACCTGCTTCTTCGCTGCTATTTTGGCCATCAAACAAAACGACATTAAAAAAGTTTTGGCTTACTCGACGCTTTCTCAGCTTGGATACATGGTTCTCGTTCTTGGTGTGGGTTCTTACTCAACAAGTTTTTTCCATCTGATCACACATGCTGTGTTCAAGGCCTGTTTGTTCATGGCTTCTGGTGCGGTGATCTTTGCGATGCACCACGAACAAGACATGCGCGAAATGGGCGGATTGAAAAAGCATTTGAAGTTTACTTTTCCAGCAATGCTCATCACAACTATGGCGATTTCGGGTGTTCCTGGATTCAGCGGCTTTGCTTCTAAAGACAAAATTCTTGCTTATGTTTGGGGCTATGTTCATTTACACCCTCAGCACGCGTTGTTGGCTTTCTTTGCCTATGCGACTGCAGGTTTGACGGCTTTTTACATGTTCCGCCTTATCTTTATGACCTTCTGGGGTGCTCCTCGCTCTAAGCATGCTGAGCATGCTCACGAAGTGACTTGGAACATGTGGTTGCCTCTCGCGATTCTTGCGGCGCTATCGTTCTGCGTGGTTTACACGGGATCAGTTACTGGATTTGGGTTTGATTCTATCTTTGGCGCTGCCAACAACTGGATCACCAAGCTGAACCCTGCGCCGCTTGTTGTCGGCGCCGAGGCAGCTCGTCAGGCTCTTGAAGAAGCGGCCCACCATGCTCACTATCCCGCAATGATTGCTTCGTTGATTCTGGCTTCGGGCGGAATCTTCTTCGCGTACTTGATGTACGGATCACGCAGGCTCAGCGCTGAAAAACTTTCTAAGAAGTGGCCTAACTTTGTTCATAAGGCCATCGACAACCTTTATTACTTTGATTGGTTCTATATAAAGGTTCTTATTCAGAAATTATTCCTTCCGTTCTCTGACAAGAGCGCCAAAGTAGACAACGTATTGTTGGATCGAGTGCTGGTGGATGGTTGGAAAGATGTGACGATGGTTGGACAAAAAGCCTCGGGCATCTTCGATGACATGGTTGTGGATGGAGTTATGGTAGACGGAGTGGGTGGCATGTTGCCAACCGCTCTTGGAAACAGTCTTCGTTCACTCCAAAACGGTAAAGTGCAACGCTACCTAATGGTGGCTGTTGTTGCTCTGATGTTGTTATTTCTTTTCAGAGGGGTTGTTTGATACATGAGTCACTTACTCACATACATGATTTTCTTTCCATTACTCGGAGCTGTTGCGATTGCGTTCACTCCTAAGACCAAGGAGTCGATGATCAAATGGATCGCTGCCATTTCGACGGCAGTGCCCCTTGTGCTCTCTCTGAAGATCATCACGAGCTTTGATCGTCTGTCGGCGGGAATGCAGTTCCAAGAGAAGTTTTCGTGGATTCAATCTCTCAACGTGAATTATCACTTGGGCATTGATGGAATCAGCGTTTTGCTGGTGCTTCTAACGGCCTTGATTAGTTTTTTAGCGGTCTTCGCCAGCTGGAACGTGAAGAAAATGGTGAAGGGTTACTTCACGATGTACCTCTTACTCCACGTGGGCATGATGGGGGTGTTCTGTGCTCTCGACTTCTTCCTCTTCTACGTGTTCTGGGAAGTTATGCTTCTTCCGATGTACTTCCTTGTGGGTATTTGGGGTGGCGAGCGTAAGGAATACGCGGCGATTAAGTTCTTCCTTTATACGTTGTTGGGCGGAGCGCTTATGCTTTTGGGCATCATCGCACTCTATATGTATAGTCGTGGCGCCGACGGCATGGGCATCCCCAGCTTCAACATGGTTGAGCTTGCGACTCGTGACTGGACTCAATACACAATCAACCTTTTCGGCTGGGAGCTGCCCTTCGATAAAACGGTTTGGTGGCTGCTCTTTATTGGTTTCGCAATTAAGGTGCCAATCTTTCCGTTCCACACATGGCTTCCTTGGGCGCACGTACAGGCACCCACTGCAGTGTCAGTAATTCTTGCGGGTGTTCTTTTGAAAATGGGAACCTACGGATTGCTTCGGGTGAACTTCTCGATTTTGCCTGAAGCGACTCAGTATTTCTCCTACGCTCTAGTGATTGTGGGGATTATTAATATTCTCTACGGTGCGCTGTGTGCGATGGCGCAAACAGATTTGAAGAAGCTGGTTGCCTATAGCTCTGTAAGTCACATGGGCTACTGCATTTTGGGTATGGCGGTTCTTAAGCCAGACGCAATGGCAGGTGCGGTTCTTCAGATGTTCAACCACGGTATTTCAGCAGCGATGATGTTTATGTTGGTGGGCGTTCTTTATGATCGCTTCCATCATCGTTACATTGTGACCCCTCAAGGAAAGCTTGGTTTTGGCGGATTGGCCCAGAGGGCTCCCATGATCACGGCGGCATGGACGGTTGCGATTTTTGCTGGATTGGGATTGCCCGGTTTGAACGGCTTCATCTCTGAAGCCTTGGTTTTCATCGGAGCTTTTCAAGCCTACAAAACTGAAACAATGATCGCAACTTTGGGCGTTGTTTTGGGAGCGGCTTATTTGTTGTGGATGGCTCAGCGAGTGTTCTTGGGTCCGTATACGGCTTTACACAAAGACGTTGAGACCGGCGAATTGCACCCTGCAGGGGACGTTCCTGAAATGACTCTTCGTGAATGGGTGGTTGTGGCTCCCTTGGGCGCACTCTGCTTGTTTATCGGAGTGTACCCGCAACCGATGCTTAACTTTATCCGCGAAACACTTGGTAAGTTGTTAGAGGTTTATAACTAAGATGAGATCTCTTTTTGGAGTCAGCCCCGTACTGGTCCTGACCTTTGGAAGTTTGTTTGTGCTTTTGGCGGGTCTTTGGATCCGCTCAAAAGCCTTTCAGTTCTGGACTTCGATACTGACCCTCGTGGCGGCACTTGGTCTTTACTGCACAATTTCGAGTCACGCGTCTCAGGATCTGTTCTCGGGAATGATTTCACACGACCCATTCTCCATCTTCTTTGGGGTCTTTTTGTTGGCCGCCGTTGCTTTGGTTTTTGTTCAAAGCTATTCGTCGGAAGAGATTCCGTCGGATCGTCGCTCTGAATACTATGCCATTATCTTGGCTTTAACGACGGGCATGATCTTCATGTCGTCAGCCAATCACTTCTTGTTGATTTACTTGGCTATCGAAACGGTTTCTATCTTGAGCTACTGCTTGGCGGGTTTTCATCGTGAAAACTCCAAGTCCGTTGAAGCTTCGATGAAATATGTTGTTTATGGCTCGATGGCTTCGGCCATTATGATTTTCGGAATGAGTTTGATTTTCGGTGTTACGGGGCAATACACGCTTACGGGCATTCGTGAATTCTTCTCAATGACTCCTTCGTTGGATCTTCCGTTGTTGATGTGGGTGGGCGTTGTTATGACGTTTGCCGGGCTCGGATACAAGGTGTCCGCAGCTCCTATGCACATGTGGACTCCAGACGTTTATGAGGGGGCTCCGACTCCTGTGGCGGCACTGCTTTCTGTGGCTCCCAAAGCAGCGGGCATGGCGCTTTTAATTCGCTTTTTTGTGGTGGGCTTTAGTCAGGGAATTGTGGGTTCGGACGTGGCAATTTCCGGCTCCTTCGACCCATCGGCACTTGGGTTTTATGTGACACAGGCCTTTAATTGGCCGTACTTTTTGTTGATCTCCAGCGTGTTCACCATGTTTGTGGGTAACTTGGCGGCACTCGGACAAACGTCGGTTAAGCGCATTTTGGCTTATTCGAGTATCGCACACGCGGGCTACATGCTCATGGGTTTGACGACTCAAACGGGGGCCGGACTCGCAGCGATTATGTTCTACATCGTCGTTTATTGCTTGATGAACGTGGGCGCTTTTTGGGTTGTAGGAAAGGTTCACGACACCTTAGGTGGAGATGATCTTTTACACTTCAAAGGGTTGGTTCAGAGACGTCCTCTTTATGCTGTTTGCATGATAATTTTCTTGTTTTCTTTGACGGGATTGCCTCCCTTTGCGGGGTTTGTCGGAAAGTATCTTTTGTTTGCGGCGACACTGGGTCGGGAGATGTACGGGTTGGCAATCATTGCAGCTTTCAACTCTGTGATCTCACTTTATTATTACATGAAAATTGCCAAGGCGATGGTTTTTGAGGCTCCTCAGATTCCTTTCCCTGAAGGGAAAACACCTTTTGAATCTAAGTCTTCAATGGGGTTCATCGTTCTTTTGGCAGGACTTAACGTGGTTCTGGGGCTTTACTGGGAACCTCTTATGAATGTAATTCACAGCATGTTGAGCGTGTTCGTCGCCTAGGCCAAATTTAGGAGGCAAAGAAAATGATAAACGGATCCGACCCCATAGTTCCTATAGTTGCGATGCTGCTGCTTTCGAGTGTTGTGGCCGGCGGCGGACTTTTTGCTGCGTTCTTTTTAGGCCCTCGTCGTTGGACGGCAGTAAAGATTGAGCCTTATGAGTGTGGCATACCCCCGGTTGGCAATGCTCGCGATCGTATCAGTATAAAATATTACCTCGTTGCGATCTTGTTTTTGCTTTTCGATCTAGAGGCCGCCTTTCTTATTCCCGTTGCCGTTGGGTGGAAGCAGCTTGTAACCGTGGGACCCATTATTTTAGCGGTGATGGGATTTTTTATATTCTTTTTTGTTCTTGGAATTTGGTATGAGTTTCGAGTCAAAGCAATTGAGTGGGAGAGATAATGGATACTCCAGTTTGGTTTCAAGAAGCTAAAACTAAGTTTGGCGACGCGATCATTTCAGAAAAGGTTTCTGCTTTGGGAGAAATTGAAGTTTTTGTAAAAGCGGTGAACGTTTTAGAAATACTTTCTTTCTTTAAAAGTTCTGCAGGCGGAGCCTTCGAGCATTTGGCTGATTTGTCGGCTTACGATGAAGGCGCTCAGTCGCCACGATTTAATGTGTTTTACGAGCTCATCTCTATGGTGGGCAAGACCCGATTTCGTGTGGTGACACCGCTTGAGTCGGACGAGGCTCCTCGCGCAATGACGGTCACAAGTCTTTGGAAGGGTGCAAACTGGTTGGAGCGTGAAGTTTACGACATGCTCGGAATTGAGTTTGACCAACACCCAGACATGCGCCGTATTTTGCTTCCTACAAGCTTCCAGGGGCATCCGTTGCGCAAAGATTTTGATGTGTTTTATCGCCAAGAATTTACGCAAGAGTCGGACGGGTCTGATGTGTTTGATCCCTTTGGCAACACCGAGGTGAAAAGTGTCGAAGATAGATAAAGTTAAGGCTACCGACATGGGGAAACAGAGTGATCCGGCTCCGTATCAGTTTTCTCCTAAGTTGGAAGAAAAATTCAACTGGTTGGTTTCGCGTTATCCCCGTAGAGACGCTGTTCTTTTGCCGCTTCTGCACTTTGTTCAGGATGAGGCGGGTTATTTGAGCGCTCCTGCTATTGATTGTGTCGCGAGCAAGGTGGGCGTGAGTCCTGCGCGTGTTCGTGAAGTAGCGTCGTTTTATTCCATGTTCCGTATGAATAAAAAGGGACAATATGTTCTTCAGGTTTGTCATAACTTGAGTTGTTACCTCGCGGGAAGCGATGAGTTGATTGCGACTTTGGAAACTACTCTTGGAATTAAATGCGGAGAAACCACGCCAGATGGAAAGTTCACGATTGAACGAGTCGAATGTTTGGCGTCCTGCTCCACGGCTCCCATGATGCAGGTGAATGTGTGGGACTATCACGAGTGCCTCACTCCAGAAAAACTCAAAAACATTGTTTCGAATTTGAAAGAAGACAGGCACACATCTCCTTCTTTTGATGAGCGCATCGCAAGCGGGGGTGAGGCATGACACAAAAAATTACTCCTGCACATCCGCTAGAGAATCGCGTGGTTTTGGCTGGTTTTGATGAAGCCAGCTCTTGGACAATAGAAGTGTTTGAAAAAAATGGTGGCTATGTGGCGGCTCGTAAAGCTGTGACCATGGTTCCTGACGATATTATTAATGTAGTTAAAGAGGCTGGTCTTCGTGGTTTAGGCGGAGCGGGTTTTCCCGCTGGCGTGAAGTGGAGCTTTATTCCAAAGAACCCCACCAAACCTGTCTATCTCGTGGTGAACGCTGACGAGGGTGAGCCCGGTACTTTTAAAGATCGTCAGATTATGGAACACCTTCCTCATCGTCTTATCGATGGGATGATTTGTGCGGCGACTGCGATCAACGCTAAGACGGCCTATATTTACATTCGCGGAGAGCTTCGCTTGGCGCGCCTTCGTGTGGAGCAGGCCGTAGAAGAAGCTTACAAAGCGGGCTATCTCGGAAAAAATATTTTCGGCTCGGGCCTTGATCTCGACATCACTGTTCACCCCGGAGCGGGCGCGTATATTTGTGGAGAAGAGACGGGCCTTATCGAATCGCTCGAGGGTGACCGTGGCCAACCTCGACTCAAGCCTCCTTTCCCCGCAGTGAGCGGAGTGTTTGGCGGTCCTACTATTGTGAACAACGTGGAAACTCTTTCTCACGTTCCCGGAATTTTGAACAATGGCGCAGAGTGGTTTTTGAAGCTCGGTGCGGGAACTCCTCGCACTTCGGGAACAAAACTCATTTGTGTGTCAGGTGACGTTCAGGTCCCAGGTTTTTATGAAATTCCAGTAGGAATGAAGCTCTCCACTTTGTTGAATGATATTTGTGGCGGACCTAAGCCCGGACGCAAGTTTAAAGCTTGTTACCCTGGCGGCTCCTCCGCTCCGTTGTTGAAGGCGGATGAGTTTGAAGTGGCTATGGACTTTGATTCGTTGGCGGCCATGAAGACTATGATGGGCAGCGGTGCGGTGATTGTTATGGACGATCGTCGTTCGATTCCCGAAATGGCAATGCGCACGGCTCGCTTTTATGCTCATGAGTCTTGTGGACAGTGTGTTCCTTGTCGCGAAGGAACGCGTTGGGTTCATTCGATGCTTTCTCGCCTCTGTCAGGGCAAAGGCGCTGTGAGTGATATCGACAAATTGATCGATGCCTGCGGGAACATGCAGGGGCGCACGATTTGTGTTTTGGCCGATGCTTGTGCGATGCCGATTGAATCGATGTTGAGAAAATTTCGTTCGGAGTTTGAAGCGATTGCTCTTCCCGATGATCAGGTTGAGGCAATTGTGCCAAGGGTGTCCGGCCAAATGGCTGGGCTCATGGAATCTATTCGTGCTCGGCAGAACCGTTAAGAAAAGGATATTCGGATGATGACGCAAACTGTCTGGTCAACCCTTCTTGTTGTTGTGGTGGCGATTATCGGAATGACCGCTATTCCTGTGATGCTCGTTGTTGAGCGTCGTGGGTCGGCATGGATGCAGCGTCGCTCGGGCCCCAATCGAGTTGGTTTTTGGGGCTTACTACAGCCGATAAGTGATGCGATTAAGCTGGTTTTTAAAGAGGCTAACCTTCCCGCTCGTGCGCATCGTTTTCTGTTTATATTGGCACCAGCACTAGCGGTGATTCCACCCTTTGTGGCACTGGCCGTTATTCCTCTTGGCGGCTCCATTTCAATCAACGGCACTGAGTTTAAAATGCAGGCCATTGATTTGAGTGTTGGGCTTTTGTTTTTTCTTGCGATTACAAGTTTGCACGTTTACTCGGTTCTCGCGGCTGGATGGAGCTCCAATAATAAATTTGCTCTCATGGGCGGACTTCGTTCGGCTTCACAAATGATCAGTTACGAAATCGTAATTGGTATTGCGATGGTTTCGGTTGTTATGACTTACGGCACTCTCGACCTTCGTGAGATCGTTCGTTTGCAAGAGGCGGGTGCGGGACTTCCTGCTTGGGGCTTTGTGCTTCAGCCTCTGGCGTTTCTCCTTTTGTGGGTTTGTTCGTTTGCTGAAACCAATCGTCTTCCTTTTGATTTGCCAGAGGGCGAGTCGGAGCTGGTTGCGGGTTATCACACTGAATATGCGGGTTTAACTTTTGCTCTCTTTATGCTGGGAGAATATGTGGCCATGTTGGCTGCGTCTGCTTTTATGGCAACGCTCTTCTTGGGCGGTTATAACGTTCCCTTTGTTTCAGGGGCGCAACTGCTTTCGTTTTTGAATGGACTGGGTCTTGATTTAAACGTTTCTCTTTTGCCAGCGTTTGTCGGAACAACGTTGACCGTTCACCTCGGCTCGTTGGTGGCTGTGGCGATTCAGTTGATTGCATTGCTCACGAAAACAATGTTCTTTATGTGGGTGTTTGTCTGGGTTCGCTGGACGCTTCCTCGCTTTCGATATGATCAGCTCATGGATCTCGGCTGGAAAGCGCTTCTTCCGTTGGGAATCTTGAACATCGTGATCACGATGTTGGTTACGTTCTTTTTAGCGAAGGGGTTTTAAGATGGCCGCACCTAGTGTTTTTCAAATGATTTTGTGCGTACTGGCTTTGACCTGCGCTTTGCTAGTCGTGCTTCAGCGCAACCCCGTGATAAGCGCTATTAGTTTGCTTGGAACTCTTTTCACTACGGGACTTCTTTACTTTACTTTAGAGGCCTATTTTGTCGGCGCTGTTCAAATCCTTGTTTATGCGGGTGCCATCTCAGTCTTGTTTGTTTTTATTGTAATGTTGCTCGATCTTAAGCCCACGCGTGTTCGGGTGCCCGGCCGCGCGCCCACCATTGTGCTGGGAGTGACTGCGGGGGCTTCGTTTTTTGTTTTGTGTGCCCTGAGTGTTCTTCCTGTTCTTAAAACGTTTGGGTTGCTGGATACGATGAGCGGCGGGCTCGGAGAGGCTGCCGAGGGCCCACTGGCTATTTCTGTTCTGCTGCTTTCTAAGTATATGTTGCCGTTCCAGGTCACCGCGCTTCTTTTGTTGGCGTCGATTATGGGCGTCGTTGTTTTGGGGAAAAGAACCTTGCCCCCACGAGTTTCTAGTTTTGAGAAAAGGAAGGACTGAGGCATGAGCGAATTAACTCTCATTGTTGGGCTGGGCTTGTGCCTTTTTTCAATTGGAATTGTGGGCTTTGTTACTCGCAGAAGTGGCTTGATAGCTCTGATGTCGTTGGAGCTGATGCTCAACGGAGTCAACATTTGCCTAGTGGCTTTTGCTCGACATCACAACAGTCCTGAGCCCTCAGCTCTTGTGATGTTGATTGTTCTTGTTGCGGCAGCAGAAGCGGCTTTGGCGCTCGCGCTGTTTGTTGCCCTGTTCCGCCAGTCGGGCTCGGTTGATCTCGACGACTACAGGATGTTGAAGGGTTGAACTGATTATGGACGCTGAATTTACTGGTGCTACAACCTCTCTTCTTCGTTGGATTATTCTCTTTCCGCTTTTAGGCGCGATTGTGAATGGTCTCATTGTTCGAAGCCGAAATATAAAAATTGCTGGCGCCATTGGAACCCTCGCTTCGGCTCTCGCCTTTGTGGTGAGCTTGATCGTTGTGAACCAATACGGATTTCTCTCCGAAGACCTGGGATACATTGTTGATCCTTGGTTTCACTGGATTCAGGTAGGCCGTATCAACGTTCCGTTCTGGCTCGAATACACGCCGCTCACTGGCTTGATGCTTTTGGTTGTGACGGGAATCGGAACCCTTATTCATGTTTTTTCTTTGGGTTACATGTCCGAAGAAAAGAGTCCTTATCGCTTCTTCTGTTATTTGAACTTGTTTTTGAGCGCCATGCTCGTGCTGGTTCTTTCTTCCAACCTCGTGGGAATCTTCCTCGGATGGGAGGGGGTGGGGCTTTGCTCCTACCTTTTGATCGGGTTTTGGTACGAAAAAAATGAAAACACTGCGGCGGGCATGAAAGCCTTCGTGACAAACCGTGTGGGCGATCTTGGGTTTTTTATCGCCCTCTTTTTGCTGGCACTCCATGCCAACACTTTTCAAATTCGTGAGCTTCTTACTTACTTTGCTGGGCCTTCGTCGCAGCTTTCACCCGTTATTCTTATGTGTGTGTTGGCGGCTTTGTTTTGGGCTTCGACAGGCAAAAGTGCCCAGCTTCCTCTGTATGTGTGGTTGCCCGACGCGATGGCGGGTCCAACACCGGTTTCTGCGTTGATTCACGCGGCGACAATGGTGACGTCGGGAATTTTCGTTACTGTTCGGCTCTGGCCCCTCTTTGCAACACAGCCGGAGATTCTGGATTGGATGCTCTGGGTGGGGATGGCCACGGCGTGGTTAGCCGCGCTGATCGCGCTGACTCAGCGGGATATTAAAAAGGTTCTGGCTTATTCCACGGTTTCTCAGCTTGGCTTCATGTTTGTTGCTTTGGGCGTGGGCGCACCCGTGGCCGCTTTTTTTCATGTTGTGACTCACGCTTTCTTTAAAGCTTTGTTGTTCTTGGGTGCAGGTTCGGTGATTCATGGAATGCATCACGATCAAGATCTTTTCAACATGGGTGGCTTGAAATCGAAAATGCCACAAACCCATTTGACCTTCTTGGTGGGCACGCTAGCGATTATTGGTTTCCCCTTCACTGCGGGATTTTTCTCTAAGGACATGATCTTGGCTAAAGCGTTTGAGCATGGACCTCTTGCGTGGACGCTTTTGGTTCTCGCCGCTCTAATGACAGCTTTTTATATGCTTCGTTGCTACGCTCTCGCGTTTTGGGGCAAGCCTCGATCCAAGCATGCCGAGCACGCGCACGAGTCAGGCCTCTCAATGGTGATTCCTTTGATTGTATTGGCTCTGGGCTCTTTGCTTGTGGGTTGGATGGAAACACCGCCCATTCTTTTCGACATTCATGCGCTTCAGCAGGCTATTGAAGGCAGCTGGTACGGAATGTCGGGAGAGATTGTTGGTCACTCGGGGCATCACCTCTCTCACGCTACGGAATGGATACTAGTTCTTGTCACAACGGCCGCCTCCTTGGGAGTGGCGTATTTTTCTTTCAAAAAATTCTCAAATCAAACTTCGCGCGACTCTGCATCGGGAACGGTTTTTGAGTGGTCGCAAAACAAATTCTATGTCGACGAGCTCTATCAGTTTTTGATTTTGCGTCCTTTGAGCTTCGTTGCGAGCTGGTCGTGGAAGATTGTTGATACCTACCTCATCAACGGATTCGTCCATGTGATTCGAGATGGGCTTAAGTTTTCGGGTCAGCTCTTGAGTTTTGCTCATACGGGTAACGTTCAAACTTATGCTTGGTATTTGGCGGCAGCTTCGGCGGCTTCGTTATTACTTTCCTGGTGGGTGATCTCATGACAACGTTAATGCTCTTGTTGGTTCCTCTTGTTGGAGGAATTGTGTTGTTCGGTTTTGGCTGTCTTCCCAAAAGGGCAGCGCAATGGTTCAACATTCTTCTGCACTTTGTTTGGGGATTTTTTATTCTTAAAGCTTGGATCTCCTTTAACCCGGAACAGGTGGGCGAGGTGTCGTGGTCTTGGAACTGGATGCCTTCGATTGGTTCAAGGCTTGATCTAGGGGTGGATGGTTTGAACCTTCCGCTTGTCGCACTGAATTTTATTCTTAGTTTCTTGTTGGCGTTTTATTCGTTGGGCAAAGAGAAGCTGGGAGCCTCCTATTTGGCTTTGTTCTCAATTCTTAATGCTGCAAGTGTGGGGTCCTTGTTGGCCCTTGATGCCTTTGCCTTTTATGTGTTTTGGGAATTCATGTTGATTCCCATGTATTTCTTGATCGGCAAATGGGGCTCAAAGAATCGTGTTTATGCCGCCTTGAAGTTTTTTGCTTTCACGATGGCGGGCTCTCTTTTGATGTTGCTTGCGATTGTGGCCTTGAGCTCACAATACGGAACTCTTTCTTGGAACGCGCTTCGTGATGCTCAGATTCCTTATGACGGCATTTGGGGCTTTCAAGGCTTAGTGTTCTTGGGTTTCTTGGTGGCCTTCGCGGTGAAGATTCCTGTTTGGCCTTTTCATACTTGGTTGCCAGATGCGCACACAGAGGCGCCAACGGGGGCTTCTGTAATTCTAGCCGGCGTTCTTCTTAAGCTAGGTGTTTACGGAATTGCGCGCTGGGGCTTGGGGCTCTTTCCAATGGCCGCACAAGAAGTGGCGGGGGTGATGATGGTTCTTGCTCTGGCAGGAATTGTTTTAGGCTCGTTTGCCGCTTGGAAACAAAGCGATATCAAGCGAATGATTGCTTATTCCTCGGTGGCTCACATGGGCTTCATGGTGCTCGGGCTTTTTGCTTTTAACGTGGAAGCCTTGCAGGGCGCGATGTTTCAAAACTTGGCTCACGGGCTGAGCACAGGCGCACTCTTCTTGATCTTCGGCATTATTTACGACCGGACGCACACTCGTGAAATTTCACAGTATGGCGGTTTGGCTTCGAAGAACGGATTGTTGGCAACGGCTTTTGTGTTCTCTGCCATGGCTAGCATTGGTTTACCGGGTCTTCCTGGGTTTATTGGGGAGTTTTTGATTCTTTCCGGAACCTTCTTCACGAACAAGATTGTTGCGTGTGTGGCGTTGAGCGGTGTTTTGCTCGGAGCTATTTATATGTTGTCGATGCTGCGTCGAGTGGTGTTTGGTCCCGTGGGCCCCACGCTTGAGGCGCATGAAATTAAGTTGGCTTGGAATGAGTGGGTGGCCATTGTTCCTCTCTTGGTTCTGATGTTGATTCTCGGCTTACAGCCGCAGTTTCTGTTTGAAAAAGCTAAATTTTCAGTGGAATGGATTCTAGCCCTGATGGCATCGGGCTGGGGAGTGTAAGTCATGAACTCAATCTTTTTTGATTCGTCAGTTTTTAATATCTCCAAAGAGCAGATCATTGGCCTCATGCCGTTTTTGATTTTGTGTTTGGGAATAGTCTTCACAACGGTGGCCGTAGGGCTCAAGGCCAAGCTTGCAACACATCGCTGTCTGTTAACGGTGTTTCTCGCGGGATTTGCGCTTGTGAATGCGGCGTCTATTGGAGATCCAGAGGTTTCTATTTTTGGAACATCGCTGCATGTCGACGATGCTTTGAGATGGATTGGGCTCGGTTTGGGAGTCTTGGCCCTGCTTGCGAGTTTGTTTGTAACAGAAGAAGAACATGGAGAGTGGTCAACACTTCTCTTGGTTTCAGTTTTGGGTTTGGCGCTGCTCCCGGGCGCGCGTGATTGGGTTGCTTTTTTTGTTTATCTCGAAACTCTCGCCATCCCTGGATATGTCATGGCCGCTCTTCGTCAGAAACAAGATGGAGGTTTTGAAGCAGGGCTTAAGTATCTGCTGATGGGAGCCTTCGCCTCGGCGATCTTGTTGATGGGAATGGCCTTGGTTTTTGGTGCTTCTGGAAGCTTCGACTACCAAGTGATTCGCGAAATTATTGTGAACGGATTGCCATCTCCCTTGATTCAGGCCGGTGCTTTGTTGATTCTTGTAAGCACGGCTTTCAAGGTGGCTCTTGTGCCCGCGCACATGTGGGCAGCTGATATCTACCAATCTGCGCCCACGGCGCTTGCGGCCTTCATGGCGGGTGCCGGAAAGCTGTCTGTGTTTTGTGCAGGACTTGTTGCCTTTTCGAAAAGTGGATTTTTAACACTCGAAGCTTTTCAAACGGCGGTTCTCATTTTTGCAATTCTGAGCATTGTTGTGGGCAACCTCATGGCGCTCACTCAAAAAAACCTTCGTCGCACCCTGGCCTACTCATCGGTCGCAAGTGCGGGATACGCAGCGATGGTGTGGAGGTTGAGCGATGCCTCGTTGCCTGCGCTTTATGTTTATTTGCTGACTTATGGCTTGGGCTTCATGGTTGCCTTTGCCTGTTTGGAAATATTTGCATCAGCGCTTCGCAAGCCTAGCTCTACCAGTATTGAATTTTCGGATTTGAGTCAGCTTGGAGCGGGTCACTCGAAATTCGGCGTGTTCGCGATGACCTTGGCTCTTTTTTCAATGGCGGGCATTCCCCCTTTGCCTGGCTTCCTTGGGAAATATTTTGTTGTTGTTGATTTGTGGAAAGCGGGCCATCAGCTTGAAACGTTTTGGATCATGTTGGGTTCTTTGATGGGTCTTGCTTATTATCTACGAATTCTTGTTCCTCTTTATTTGGATAATGCACAAAAGGTAGCAGCCTTGCCTGTAAAAGGTGCGAGCTGCATGCCTAAGGTGGCTGCGGTGTTGGGCTTGATTGCTCTTCTTGTCGGGCTGGGTGTGTTTGCCCAGTTTGATTTTACAAGCTCGCAAACTCTTCTAGGAATGAAATGAGCGGATCCGATAGAGACGATAAGACGGGCATTTTTAAAGACGAACGAACGCGGGTGGCCACAAAGCGTGTTCAAGTTCAAATGCCTTCTGGGAAGATCTACGGTCCTTACACGCGCGATGAAGTTTTAGGCTTTATCGAAATAAAACGAATTCGCGGCGAAGAAAAAATTCTATATGAAGGCGAGACGGGATGGCGTGCGATCGGCTCAGACCCCGAGTTTTTCGATGCCATTCATGCGATCATTTCAGGAAAAAAGATCAAGAGAGCCGAAAAAAAGGCCGAAGAGGTTTCGGGATTTTCAGATCACGACGAAAAGACACGCGCCTCGGGTCGAGCCACTCAAACGGAAGTATTGAGCACTCCAGAAAAGCTTTCCGAAAAAACACGCATTACGGATGCGGGTAACTTTGATCTCGAAGAAAAACCGATACATTTTCCTACAGCTTCGTTTCGACAGGCTTCGGAGCAAGAGTCTTCACTCTTTCCGCCCGAGAAACCTAAGATTAGATCACCGCAAGCCATTAAGCCCAAAAGCAAGAGCTTGATCCCCGTTATTCTGCTTGGCGGACTAGTGCTTGCTGGTGTTTATTTTTATACGGAGTCTAACAAGGCTTCGGATGGGGCTAAGAAGGGGCAAAATATTTTCGCCTCTAAGATGACCGTAAGTGCGGCAAAAAACTATTCTCGCCCTCTTTTGGATACCATTCGTAATTTGCCCTTTTCTCAAATCAAAATTCCGCTGGAGCTGACTAAGGTTTCCCTGGAAGGACGCTTTCTTTTTTCTCTGAACGCACAGGCCGCTGCCAATCGCTTGCGAGTTGCTTTTGCGGACGTGAATTCGCCCGACAGAAAGACAACCGCTTTTTGGGAGCAGGTCGCGATTGATTTGGATCTTCTTGGTCTTAAAATTCAGGTGGTCGACGTTGCGGCGGGGGCTTTGCTTCAAACAAAATCAAAGGAGCTTGTCGAAAAGCTCGTCGCCTCAAAGCTTTGGGAGCCTGAGACGGCATTGTTGCATGAGCTCTTGGTTGCACATGCCACCGGTGATTGGGATAAAATTATTAACGAAGCGGGCTCATCTCGCTTCCCCGTTGCTTCGTGGCTTAAGGCCGATGCGATTTGGTGGAAGTCTTGGGCCGAAGGCAAGCTACAGAAGGCTCCACCTGAAAAAGAAGTCGCTCTTTCTGCCGAACTAGAAATCATTGCAAAAATTAGGGATGCCTTTATGGGTGAAGACCCCCAGGTTGCCACGTGGCTTTTGCAGTTGGCCTCGATCGATCCAGAATCGCCCTATTTGTGGTTTGTGTCGGCTGAGCTCAATTGGAGAAAAAACAAAAGCGTTCAAGTGGATACGGCTTATCGTGATTTCATGATCGGAATTGCCTCCTTGTCTCTTTATCCTCCCGCATTGCAGTTGGCTTATTGGACACAGTTCGGAGACTTCTTGCGTTCGTATGCAAGGTCCGAAACCTTTAATAGGGCCTTGGGGAACGTTTCGATGCTTTCTCGCGGAAACATTGGAGCTCCTTCTCGAGAGCCCCTGTGGTGGGATATTCAAGATGAAGGGCTGGACGCCAAGAGCGTTGCTGAGGAAGTTCTTTCGCGATCCTCCCGGGGCATGCTCAACGCTCGTGATCGAGCGGCCTTGTTGGTGTTGGGCCAAGGTTTACCCGATGGCGAAGATTACCTTTTTGTTGTAGGCACGCATCTTTGTTTCGAAGAACAGTGGAGTGACGCGGAACAGATTTTTGATGACATTCTGTTGCGGGATTCCAAAAACAAAGACGCCTTGTTTGGAAAAATTTGGACACAGGCCAAGCAGTTTCGATTTGTCGAAGCGCAAGATCTCTACGCACAATTTGTTAGATACAGTTTAGGTGATTTGGTTCACTTGCGAAGCAAGGGACTGATTCATTATTTGGGTCGTGAGTTCGATCAGGCCCACACGATATTTGAAGATTATCTCAAACAGAAACCCAACGATGCTTGGGCGCTTTATTTCAATGCAGAAGCTTATTTGGTTCAAAAAGATTATTTGGGCTGTGTTAAGTCTGCGAATTTGGCGAAGGTGCAGGGCCGCGGCGAGCTTGGTTTTCGTGCGGAGCTATTGTTCTTTAAGTGTCGCGTGAAGGCGAATCTTGGGCTTAAGGATTCCTTGGACTCTTTATCGCGATTGATTCGTGAAACTCCCGACAGTTTGCCAATGCGCATTTTGTTCATTGAATTGATGAACGAGAGCGCCTTGCGCATTGATGCGATCAGGACCCTAGACGAATCGTTAAAATACTTTCCGTTTTCGGCCAAACTTAAAATTGCCGCCGGAAAACTTTATGAAGCCCAAGGTGAGATTGGAAAGTCGCTCGATTATTATTATCAAGCAGCGCAACTTGAGCCAGGTGCCGCCGAGCCTTGGGTAAAAATGGCGGGAGTGCTTGAAGCTCAAGAGAAGTACAGTCAAGCAGCGCAAAACTTTGAAACGGCAGCTCGCATCCAGCCTGGGTATCCTGAGGTTTATTTGTTCACGGCACGCGCTTACGAAAAAGCTAAAAAGAATAAAGAAGCGGCGTACTTTTATGAAAAAGAGATCGAGGTGCGTCCCGAGGCTCTGGGAACCTTTGTTGAGGCGGCTGAATTTTTTCTTAGAAACAACACTCCCCAACAGGTGCCCATTATTTACCGTAAGTTTCAGGGTGGTTTCCAAGAGGATCCGCGAGCCTTGGTGCGTTTGGCCCAAGCCTATAATTCGATGGGTGACCTCGGAAATGCGAAGTCTTTCGCCTCAAGAGCTGTGGCGGGTGACCCCGAAAACCCCTATGTGAATCTCATTCTTGCTAATATTTTGGATCGAGCGGGCGAGTATCACTTGGCCAAACGTTATTATTCAGTCTATTTGACGCTTTTGCCGCAGGCACCGGAGTCCTCTGAGCTAAGAGATCGCTTGAGTAAACCCCCTTATTCCAATTAGAAGGATAGCCCTATGTTAGATTGGCGAAGAATAGTTAAAGACGAAGATGCCTTTAAAAAAGCGCTCGAAAGACGTGGTTATGCAGAATCAGAGATTGGCAGTGTTTTTGGACAGATTCAGGACATCTCCAAGAGACGCTCGCAAATTTTGTCGACCGCAGACGAGCTTAAGGCGAAGCGCAATCAGATGTCGCAAAACGTCGCTCAATTGATGAAGTCTGGAAAAAAAGACGAGGCCCAGAGCTTGATTGCTGAGGGTAAAACTTTAGGCGAGAAAATTGAGACCATCGAAAAACAAGCGGCTGCTGTTGAGCTAGAATTCACGGCTGTGTTGGAACTGATTCCAAACCTTCCCGACGAGAGTGTTCCCTTTGGGGCCTCTGAAAAAGACAACAAAGAAGTGCGTCGTTGGGGAACCCCTAAAGAGTTTGATTTCAAGCCGCTGACTCATGATGTGTTGGGTGAAAGCTTAGGCTTGCTCGACTTCAGTAGAGCCGCCAAACTTTCTGGCGCGCGCTTCACTTTCTTGCGAGGGGCTCTTGCTCAAATGGAGCGCGCCTTAGCGTGCTTTATGATCGATTTGCAGCGCGGACGTGGTTATCAGGAAATCACGCCTCCTTATTTGGTTTCCGAAGCAACGATGTATGGAATGGGGCAATTGCCTAAGTTCCGTGAAGATGTTTTCAAAATCGAAGGACAAGATAAATTTTTGATTCCTACGGCAGAAGTGCCCGTCACTTCATTTTTTCGCGATGAAATTATTGCGGAAGAAGAGTTGCCGTTTAAATTTGTAGCCTACTCTCCGAGCTTTAGAAGTGAAGCAGGTTCCTATGGGCGCGACACCAAGGGATTGATTCGGCAGCATCAGTTTCAAAAGGTTGAGCTGGTTAAATTTGCACACCCAGATAAAAGCTTTGATGAGCTTGAAAAAATGGTTGCCGATGCAGAAGCTGTTTTGCAGGCGCTTGAAATTCCTTTCCGCACGATGCTTTTGTGCACGGGCGATATGGGATTCAATTCTCGTAAAACTTATGACATTGAAGTTTGGTTGCCCGGATCAACGCTTGATCCGAATGCTCCTAAGCTGGGTGTTTATCGTGAAATTTCGTCTTGCTCTGATTGCGGCGACTTTCAGGCGCGTCGTGCTCAAATTCGTTTCAAAGCGAAGGCTGGCAAGTCGACTCAGCTCGTGCACACTCTCAATGGGTCGGGTCTCGCAGTGGGACGCGCCTTGGTTGCGGTGATGGAAAACTATCAGCAGGCCGACGGGTCGATTGCTGTGCCCAAAGTTCTACGCCCCTACATGGCTGGTCTTGAAACGATTCAGGCCCTTTAGTTTGGCTGCGTTGGGAGCTGGAAATGAAACGTAAAACATCTCCGGATAGAGACTGGATCCCCTATATGAAACGGGCCATTGAGTTGGCTCGCATTGGCGAAGGAAAGGGTGACGTGCCTATTGCTGCGCTCGTTGTGGATGCCGAAGGAAACATTATTTCCGAAGCCTACAACGAAAGGGAAATTCATAAAGATCCCACCTCTCACGCCGAAGTGGTGGCCATTCGTCGAGCTTCGGAAAAGCTGGGAATGTGGCGTCTTGTGGGTTGCACCCTAGTGGTGACTCTTGAGCCTTGTGTGATGTGTTCGGGGGCGCTTTCCTTGTCTCGGGTGGATCGAGTGGTCTATGGGGCTTCTGACCCGAAGGCTGGGGCTATGGGGTCTATTTACAACATTCACCTCGACCGGCGCTTGAACCATGTGATTGAGCTTGTTTCGGGTGTTTGTCTTGATGAATGTCGTGACATGCTTCTGAACTTCTTTCGCTCCAAACGCGACCGTGGACCGAGCAAGATTTAAGCTGTGGGGCGGACTTTAGCCTTGAAAATGGCTTCGCAGAGTGCTTTATTCCGTGAGTTCCAAACGTGCACCCATAGCTCAATTGGATAGAGTACCAGACTACGAATCTGGGGGTTGTTGGTTCGATCCCAGCTGGGTGCACCACTTTCTAAGTTTTATCCGAAAAAAGCAGTATGTACTTCGAAAAGGCGAAAAGTCGATTTCGTCGGTATCCTGCATTCAGCTCACCCACGTGACGATTGGCTTCTTCTAAAAGAACGTCGATTCTTGGATCCGTCCATTTGTAGGGACAATTAATCAGGGTGGGCGAGAAGCTATGACACTGACCTTGCTGAACTAGTTTTTCGGCAATGAAATCAGAGGGTTCCATGTGGAGATGTTTTCATATAAAAACCCATAAGTAAAGTTAATGCCGTAAGGTTAATTATAGAAAATCGGATTAAAGTTAGCCCGTCTAAGTAGTTCGGAATTTGTCCCCCTCGGGTGCGCCGTCTGCTGAGATCATTGTTCTCCTATCGTGATGGAACTATAACTGGGCCCATGAATGCTCCGCACCACATTCCTGCAAATGATATTGAAAGCATAAAGAAACGAACGTTTCGTCCTTCGCGCGTCGTTGTTACGGGGGGCATGCCTTATGCTAATGGGCCAGTGCACTTGGGGCACCTGGCGGGGGCGCTGATTCCTCCTGATATTTGCGCTCGTTATCAGCGTATGTTGATTGGTGCCGATAATGTTTTGTTTGTGAGCGGCAATGATGATCATGGGTCGACGAGTGAGTTGGCGGCGATGAAGGCGGGAGTGCCTATTCGTGAATTCATTGATGGCATTCATGAGAAGCAAAAAGAAACGTTGAAGCGCTATGCGCTTTCTTTTGACACTTTCTCAGGAACTTCGCGTCCTGAGTGTTTTCCGATTCATAAAGAACTTTCGCAAACGTTTATTCGCAAGCTTCATAAAAATGGAATGTTGGAGAAGCGCACGAGCCAGCAATGGTTTGATCCTAAGCTCAATCGGTTTTTGCAAGATCGATTCGTGAGTGGGAAATGTCCCAACCCTAAATGTGATAACGAAGGCGCTTATAGCGACGAATGCGATCGCTGTGGGACACAGTATGATCCTTCGGAGTTGATCAAGCCTCACAGCACCTTGAGTGACGCCACGCCTGAGTTGCGTGCGACTGTTCATTGGTGGTTGGATCTTTGGCAGGTTTCTGAGCCCTTGCGCACTTGGATTCAGGGGAAACAAAAGACATGGCGCTCGGCAGTGTACAGCGAGGTGTTGGGCACGGTGATGCCGGCATTGGCATTTTCAAACACGCATGAAGAAAATTATAAAAGCCTCAAGGAGGTTTTGCCTAAACATAAGAGCAAATATGCCGCTGGAAAAAAAGTACAGCTGCAGTTTGAAAACAAAGGAGAGCTTTTAAAGGCAAAGGTGGAACTCGAGTCGCATGGCATTGCTAGCGATTTCGTAGACGGCTGGGCACATCGTTCGATCTCTCGTGATGTGGCTTGGGGCATTCCTATGCCTGCAGATTTGGACCCAGACATGGAGGGCAAAACGCTTTATGTGTGGCCCGATTCTTTGATTGCGCCTATTTCGTTTTCTCAAGTGGCTTTGAAACAAAGGGGGCTTGATCCATCCGAGTACAAAAAGTTTTGGACCGATCCAAACGCGCGCGTGTTTCAGTTCTTGGGGCAGGACAACGTTTATTTTTATGTGCTCATGCAAGGCGCGATGTGGTTGGGAATTCAAGACGATGTTCAGACCTTGCCTAAAGAGGGCGAGCTTCAGCTAACGGATGTGTTTGGTTCTTTTCACCTTTGGGTTGATGGAAAGAAAATGAGTAAATCTACTGGTAACTTTTTAACGGGCGACGAGCTTTTGTTGGAGAAGGGCTATAGCGCGGATCAGATTCGCTATTTCTTGGCGACGCTCACGCTTTCGGAAAAGAATTCTAATTTTGATCTTTCTGTTTTGGATGAGCGGAATAAGTTTTTGGCGGGACCGATGAACGCGGCCTTTGAAAAGCCCATCGCGGCTTGCCATACGCAGTTTGGCGGCAAGGTGCCAGAGGGTGTTTTGAATCCGAAGGTTGAAGAAGAAACGATAAAGCTTGTTCAAAAATATTTGAAACAAATGGAAAAGTGCGACTTCCCCGTGCTTTTGGGTCAGATCGAAAACTATGCTCGTCAGATCAACAGTCTCTTCACACAGTTTAAGCCGCATGATGATCGCTTTCCTGAAGAGGAGCGCCGCAATGCTTTGTATTCTTGTTTTTATGTTTTGAAAAACATCATGATCATGCTCAACCCGTTTGTTCCTGAAACAATGGACAAGTTGCGTTTGAGTTTGAATTTGCCGGAGAGTGTTTTTTCGATTGATGAATTAGGAACCCCGATCCCATGTGGCCATGAGATCGGGGCTAAGCTTGATTATTTTCCTGCTGTTGTAGAATAGTGACTTACTCGATTCCTTTAACGACAACTGTTGCGCGGTTACGACGGTAGTCGCCGTAAGACTGGCCCGAGATGCTGATGCTTCGGATGAAACGATCTTGACCGGGAAGGTTGATCACGAGTCGGCCGTTTTCGCGTACGAAAGATCCGCCTACAGTGAAGCTGCGACCGTTGCCGAGGGTGATGTCAACACGATCAATTCTCATGTCAGCGCCTTTGGCAATAAGAACGATGGCGCGGAAGTTGCCTTGGCGAGCTCCAACAAAAATGCTTTGAGTGCTCGTGAAGAGGCTCGCAAATTCGCCAGTCTCACCAAGCAA
>Ga0163144_10006441_pt1 | contig 25901 bp, 19 predicted proteins | sample OliLak19BULKMAT1_FD_123175 | JGI IMG/M metagenome (GOLD analysis project Ga0163144, IMG submission 123175) | Freshwater microbial mat bacterial communities from Lake Vanda, McMurdo Dry Valleys, Antarctica - Oligotrophic Lake LV.19.BULKMAT1 | ecosystem: Environmental > Aquatic > Freshwater >...
AGCGGCGGCGAATTTGGTCGATTCCAGGTACCGCGTCCAGGGCCCAGGCGCCGATGATCTCGGTCATCTGTTCGGCGACAACTATTCCTTCTCTTCGTGTTGCCTCAACTGGGAATGTTACCAAAGAGAATGGGACTTTGAATAGCAGAGGCATCAGTGACACGCCGGCTTGTAGCGTCGCGATTGAAATTGAGAATATCAATGAATAGACGACTATTTGAGTAGATGAAGTATTTGTCGCGAGAAAGTCTCTTTAGGCACGGATACACCGGTCAACTCTGAATGTTCGCTGGAGACGCAGCAGACCGCGCGCGGCTCCGATTACTCCTCCCGAAAGATAGGAGTCAAACTTAGTCAGGTAGCGGTTGACCCTTGGTTTCAGGGCCGAGCCAAACCAGGAAAATTCCAAGTAGATAGATCCCGGCGAGCGCGGTGCCTGCTTTTGGAAAGGCGTCAACTTCGATGCGGTCCGGCGGGATGCCATGGGCAAAATAGGCAGTCAGCACAGCAGTTTGAAGCAAACCTACTGCCGACAGAACCCGGCCGAAGTTGTAAGCGAATCCCTGGCTCGTCGCCCGGATGCTTGTTGGAAAAAGCTCAGGCAAGTACAGGGGAAACCACCCATAGAACGCTGCGGTCATGCCGCCGGCAATAAATACGGATATGAGCAGCCCGGGTCCGTAGCTATCGTTGGCCTGGTACATGTAGACGAGCGAGAAAAATGAACCTACGCACAAAATAACATACGTAATACGCCGCCCAATAACGCCGGCTACAATCGCTGCGGCGATGGCGCCGACGATGGCGCCGCACGCGGAGGCGATTTGCGTGAATTCTTTTGCGTAATACGGCCCCTCGTGAGCCGGCAATAGTTGCGAAAGGGCGATGGCCCATTTGGGGGCCCATTGCAACGCGCCCCACGTTCCCAGTAACGGCACGCCTGCCAAGCAGGCCCCCAAAAGCAAGCGGCGGATGTACCGGCGGCGCTCCCCCGCAATGAGCTGGCCTGATTGTTCAGCGCGTCCGAGGTACCGCACTACGGGGTGCATGTATCCCATCAACGCGACAACGAATGTTACTGCGGTAGCCAAGAGGCGAATAACTGTAAACCATACGGGGTTTAGAAGCGGACCCACGTCGACAATTCCCAAAGCAGTCAGTGACATACGAAAGGCGGGCGACCAAATGAAAATCATGGTTAGGGCCGCGACGGTTCCTAGAAGCACCCCTAGCAAGTCTCGCGTCGCCCAGTGCGCGGTCTGGCCCTCCTTTTTGGCGGCTTTCCATTTTTGCGACTCTGGCACGAACATGCGGATGAAAAAGATCAACAGCGCCGGCGCGGCCCCGACGATCATTAAGAGTCTCCACCCATCGCCTCGAACTAACTCATCCACGCTGCCCGCAGGCACGCCGAAAGCAAGAAGTAAATCCCCAACACCTTGGATGAATCTGACCAATACGAGACTAACGAGGCCCACTAAGAGAAAGCCTACATTCGCCGCGGCGCCGATTAATCCAGCCAGGAAGGCGCGCGAGCGGTCGGGCCAAACCTCGGTTACCAGCGCAACGCCAAGCGCCCATTCACCGCCCATACCCAACGATCCAATAAACCGAAGCACGGCGATATGCCAGGGCTCCCTGGCGAATGCGCAGAGGCCTGTAAACACCGCATAGGTGAAGATGCTAAGCGACATCGCGCGCACCCGACCGATACGGTCGCCTAACCAACCGAACAGCACCCCGCCGGTCGCGGCGCCAATGAGAAAGACCGACATGATAACGCCGAACCATTCGGTCTTGGCGGCCGGATTCGTGACAAGCTCGCCAGCGAGCAATTCATCCAGCGCATTGGGCCCTACGAGCGGAAACATGCCGATCTCGAAGCCGTCAAACATCCATCCCAGGAGCGCGGCGATCAGGGCGGCCCATTTGCCGCGTACGGTGGAGGAGTTCGATTCTTTGGTCATGGTAATTGTGAAGCCGACCCTATATCGAGACTCGACCAGAAATGCCGCGCGATCGCTTTGAACCCTGCAGCGAAATACAATGACCCGCACTTCATCGCAAATCCTGAAACGCAGCGCAATGCACAACGACAAACACAAATAGAATTTACAAGTATGTAGATCTACTCTGCACAGTCGCCATTGCTTACGCGGGTAAGCGTTAGCCCGCCATCCATAGTCAAGGTACAGCCAGTGATATGTTGATTGGCAAAATCGGCGTGATGGATCACTTGCTCAGCGACTTCAGTCGTCGTAATAAGCTTGTGCACCGGAACCCAGTCCTGGGTTCGTGCACGGAGCTCTGGATCTCGCTCAAACAAACGAGCGCTCAGTCCACCGTCTACAAATCCAGGAGCAACCTCGTTGACGAGAATGTTATGCTTCGCCAATCGCAGGGCGAAGACTTGGCATAGCATGCGTAAAGCGGCTTTGGATACGCAGTAAGCTGGAATATTCGAATGAGCGGAATGCCCCGCCCAACTCCCTAGAAACACCATTCTTCCCGGCAGATTTTCCGCGACAAGTCGCTTCGCGCAGGCCTGAGCCAAATAAAAGGCGCCGTGCAAATTTACATCAATCTCACGGTCCCACTCGAATGGACGAATTTTAAGAAGATCCATCGCAGTCACGCTAGCCGCATTGGGAATTACGAGTTGTACAATACCTAAATCGGCTTCGACGTCCGCCACCCATGCGTCGACTGCATCGGCACATGTTACATCGACTTGACGGTAATGGAGCGCGCTGCCCGATTGGACGAGCGGCTCCAACAATTGGGCCGCCCGGGCTGGGTCATGTAAATCACCGACGGCCACCGCGGCGCCGGCCTTTGCTAACGCTCGCACGACGGCAAAGCCGATGTCGCCCAGTCCGCCACTAATAATTGCTGTTTTTCCCGTTAAATTAGTCATTACCAATCCCCGACGCTGCCGTCGCGATGAAAGTGCCGCATCGGAATTTCTTGTGCGAAGGGATGTTTTCTTACCTCTTCTTCGTTGATCTCAATTCCCAATCCTGGTTTATTGTGCGGCTGCACCGTACGGTTAGCGGGGTCCACTACATAGGATTCGCTGACGACGTCGTGACGCCAAGGTACGTCTTGATCCACGGTTTCGCACAGTAGGTATGAAGGGGTTGCGAATCCAAACTCCAAGGACGCGGCGGTGCTGATAGGACCTTGAGGGTTGTGCGGAGCGAGCGCTATCCGGTAGGCCTCAGCCATGGCCGCGATTCGACGTGCTTCGCTTAGCCCGCCGCAATGGGTAATGTCGGGTTGAAGAACACTGCAAGCTCTCCGCTCCAGGAGATCACGGAAGGCTGCTTGTCCTACTAATCGCTCGCCTGTCGCGATTGGCGTGCTCACCGACCGTTGGATATCAGCTAGTCCGTCAACGGCTTCTGGCCAGCAGGGTTCTTCAAGGAAAAAGAGATGATAGGGCTCCAGAGCTTTGGCAAAACGAAGCCCCATGCGCGGCGAGGGCCGAGCGTGACAGTCGACAAGAATGTCTACATCCTCACCTACCGCCTCGCGCATGGCACAGACGCAAGCTTCGGCATATCGTACCGGCCCAATTCCTTCGAGCGGCATCGTCTCCGGTACCGCCATGGCCTTAAATGCTGTAAAGCCACGCTCCTTCGCTTGGATTGCCAGCTCGGCGAAACGCGGTGCATCTTCAGGATTCACGGCGTAGAAAGATTCCATTTTACCGCCGCCCAGGTGAGCATAGGTGCGAATTGAGTCCCGTACCGGGCCTCCCCAAAGCCGATGGCATGGTGCACCAAATACCTTACCGAGGATATCCCACAAAGCGATGTCGATACCGCTAATCGCAGTCCCGCGGACGATGCCATTGCCATGCCAAAAATGCTGGCGAAACATCATTTGCCACAAGTGTTCGACGCGAGTCGGGTCCTCGCCGATTAGCAACTGAGCAAGGTCTTCTACCGCGCCGACGACCGAACGCGTATGCCATTCGAGTGTTGCTTCGCCCCAGCCGTAAAGGCCCGGCTCATCAGTCACTACTTTTACGAACACCCAATTACGCATTCGCGCATTGCATACCAAAGTGTCAATTCTTACGATCTTCATATTAAAACGCTGCATACCCAACAATGTGGAGGAACGAAAACTATGCGGCCCTTTTCCTGCGACAACTTCCGGGCGTTAGAGAGTGCGAATTGCTTGCTCTGTCAGCTGCAGCGTTTCATCAATGTCGTCGTTTGTGTGCGCTAAACTGATTGAGCCCTGCTTGCAAGGACTCGGAAAGTGGTACACCCCGTGGTTGATAAGAGCCAGCCGATAACGTTGATCCAGACTGAAGTCATGATGAGCAAGCAGGTCGTGATAGTCGATTGGGATGTGATCGCAGAAGTAAACGCAGAATGCAGAGCCGATGCGGCTGACGGACGCCGTTATGCCGTGGCGACGAAACAGTGACTCCAGGCCGGTCTGTAGTCGTGCGGAGGTGGCTTCAAGGGTTTCGTAAACAGCAGGATCCTGCAAAATCTCGATGGTCTTTATTGCAGCGGCCGAGTTGAAAGGATGGGCATTGTACGTTCCCGCAATGAGTACTCTTTTGGTTTGGTCATCGTGGCAGAATTGTTCCATCACATCGCGCCGACCGCCGATCACCCCGAGCGGGTATCCATTCGCTACGGCTTTTCCAAACACGGATAAATCAGGCGTCACGCCGCAAAGGGATTGGTATCCGCCTAGTGCCGATCGAAATCCAGTCTTTACCTCGTCAAACGCTAATAAGGCGCCATACTTGTCGCACAAGTCGCGTAAACCGGCGAGATATCCTGGATGTGGCGGGATCACACCGACGTTCTGCAGAACAGGCTCCAAAAGCACGCACGCAATCGGATGTCGTCGCATGACGTAGTCAACCGACTCGATGTCATTAAAATTCACGACATGCATTAAACGACGTGTCGCCGCCGGAATGCCGGCGGACATGGTCACAAGTGGATATTCACCAGGTGACACTCGCGGACCGATTTGTCCAATGCTTGGCATGACCATTCGCGCGACGTCATTGTGCCATCCGTTATATCCTCCGAGGATTAACACAATGTCTTCCCGATTCGTCCAAGCTCGGCTGAGTCGAATCGCATGCGCAGTGGCCTCACTGCCCGTGTTGGTGATCTGAACAAGGTCGAGCGAAGGCACGACTTCCCGCATTAACTCCGCGAGTCGAACTTCCCATGTCGTTGTGCCGCTACCCATCAGCGACCAATCATTGTCCATAGCAAGCCGAACGGCGTCATTAATATCTGGATTGTTGTGCCCCAACAGATGAGGCGCGAACGCTGCATGGTAATCCAGGTACTGGTTTCCATCGACGTCATATAGGCGCGACCCTTGGGCACGCGCGAACGCGATTGCGGGATTAACCTTTCTGTTTAGCGATACCACGCCGCCGGCGATGTACTGCCGTCCCTGATCACTAAGCTTCTTCGAGTTCCGATGGCGGTCGATTTCAATCGATGCATTTGACATGTGGCGGGCTCAGCGTATTAGTGGTGAAGTACGTTTAGATTGGCGGGTAGATGGTCAGACTGTTTGGGCGATCCGACTATTAACTGATGTCGTAGGCCCGTCTCAGGCATGAGAGTTGTCGAGGCCAGCTGTTTGAAATAGGGCGGGGGCTAGGCCCGGAACTCCAGGTTCCGCCACGAACAGACAGCCAGCATCGGGCTGCTGAACCTGGTCGGCCGCTGACAGCCCGTATCGGGCTGTCGTAATGTAGAGCTGGTGCAATGATTCTCCGCCGAACGCACAGGATGTTACATGACTGACAGGAAGCTTCAGGGTCCTCTCGACGATATGTCGCTTAGGGTCAATACGAGCCACACAACCGCCGCCCCAAAACGCGACCCATAATTTATCTTCTGCATCGACCGTCATCCCGTCCGCGATGCCAGATTCAAGGGGCACGTCGAAAACCACTCTCCGATTAGTTAGCGCTCCGTACGTTGCATCAAAATCGAAAGCATCAACTGTTCCAATGGCTGAGTCGATGTAGTACATAACGGTTCCGTCTGACGACCATGCCATACCGTTCGAGGAGGTAATGTTCCGCTGCACACGGCGAATCCCGACCGCGCTGTCAAATGAGTACAGCGATCCCACATTCCGAGCGGGTGTATCGAGTGACATCGAGCCGACCCAATAGCGACCGGTCGGATCGCATTTACCGTCATTTAAGCGCCGGGTCGCGACATTCTCGTAAACCTCGACAAGCGATGTTATTTCAGATGTCTCCGGATTAAACCGAAGGACGTGGCCGCCGCTGGCAAGCAAGAGCTCGCGTGAAGTTGTACAGACCACAGAGCTCAACTTAGAACCAATTGTGAAATACCTAGATGTCAGTAGCTCCGGACTGAAGCAATGCAGCCGAGACTGCTCGATATCCACCCACCAAAGCACCCGTCGGGATTCATCCCAGATGGGCCCCTCCCCCAACTCAGCGCGTGTACGCCACGCGATATTTACTTCGTGCCCAACGCGATTCATAAAGTACTGTGCAGCCGGGGTAGACTAAGTGGATGACCTCCAGCAGACTGCCCTTGTTCAACGATGCATTTTTACGCAACAAACTCACCCGCTGGTTTCGGAAGCGTGCGTACAATCTCGTCAGCCCTATATCCGAATCCAGTCGTACCAAGTGACTCTAAATTTAGAAGCCCTCGGCTGCGGCGATACATTCCAGGGTGAATGGCGGCTTCAGGCAATGATGCACGCGGGTAAAACTGCATGGCGTTGGATTCAACTCCCATGATGGTGTTCGCGTAGGATGCCAAGCGTAAATGTGGTATCTGTGCGAGCATCGGATTTGTTAAGTCTTGAACCATAATCGGCATCCCATGTGCTTTCGCCCAGCACAGGCTCAATAGCGATCCCGTTTGGCTCTTGCAGGTTTTCAAACAAACTCCCGACCAACCGAGAGATCGACCTAAGCGCACAGATTGCCAATCGTCTGCACTTTCGTCCAGAAAAAGCGGCTTCCGCGCGGACAATGATCGTACGTCAATCGGAAATTCTTCTAAGTCGTATGGAAATGGCTGCTCGACATAGAGAATATGAGCAAAGACGTCTGGCTCGCTATCGCGAAGTCGGTCAAGAATTTCGTTAACATAGCCAGGCTCGTCGACGGTGCAATTGAAGTCGGCGCTAAGCCATTTGACGCCAAGAGGAAAAGCTGTCTCGGCGACGCGCACGAGCCGATGGTAGTCCCATTCGCCATCATTTCCACGCAACTTTACCTTTAGACAACGAAGCCCATCGGCGCCTATCCAGTGAGCCAAAGTCGTTGGATAGCCATCGTCTAAAAGTGCATCGCCCCCCTCATCTTCGGTGGTTATCCGGTCGAGGCCACCCACCAAGTGCCATACCGGGATGGTCTTCAAAGGTTCCTTAGCTAGATAGTCACCTGGAAACTGTCCATGAAAGTCTATAGGGGAGTTCTCCAGCGGCGTTAAAAATGCCGCAAGGTCGCGGCTCATAAACTCTTTGGTGTAGGTGTGATACACGTCCAACCCGTGAAGATTGCTGTACGCATCATGCAATGCGATATCGAATGAGCTGGCGCAAACCATCGCGGCGAGGTACGTGATGTCGGCGCCATCCGCAGATGCGGAACACTCGCCCAGCGATTGATGCCGAACGTTCTCAAGAAAGTCATACCCCAACTCGATGGGATGGCCGTAGCACTTGTTACGCGCCCATAATTCGCCGATTTGCAGCGCGTATTGCCGCATTGCCCGATGGCGAGAGGCGTAGCTCTGGTTCGACGGCCATGCCCATTGAACCGATAGCGGGGTCTCGCCCCATCCATCCGCCAAACGCCCATGCCGGTCGCGTACTGTCATGCGTACGCGGCAGCATGTCACGCTCGTGAGCGTTTCTTGTCCGAATTTTAGGGGACATCGCGTCTCGACATCGAGGAAGTAGACCGAGACCCCCACAACGCATACGTCTGTCATCCGCGTTGCGGGCTGAAACGAGCTTGTGTTAGTAGTCATGGCGAGGCCAGGGTGATTCTATTCCGCCTTCCCTGGTGTGGCCAATCTGCCACTCCCATAGGTATGGAACATGGACGTCCTCACGAAACGGCGTCAGTGATTTCATACGGTTTCCTATACTCGTAACGTAATAGCTTGTTAGCATCGTCATTGTTAGTAAACCGCTCGTTGAGCGCGTCTAATTCGAGCAGAGTGTCGCCGACTCGATGACTGATGTTCGCGGCATGACACAGAAAGGCCGTTTTGTGTCCTTCTTCGATGTCCGCGACGGGCGTCTCCCGACTGCGAACGGAAGTGATAAAATTCTCGTGATGCCAACGATCGGGAAAGCGGCCGTGCATTTGATCTAGGACGACAGGTTTTCTTCCCTTTTGGCGCCCAAATACCTGCCAACCGCCGCCCATTCTACCAAGTATCATTTGTCCTTTATCACCAAAGATCTCGATGCGCTCGCCGTTATGCTGCCACCAAGGAAACAAATCGCCGTCACGAATCCCCGGATCGCTCTTGAGCATATACGAGGCATACAGCGTCTGCTCGAACACCATCGTCAGATTGTCAAAGCCAAAAGTCGTGACCACCGTGTCAGGGGTCTCGGCCTCGCCTGGTTGCGAGAAAGGACGTCCAAGGGTGTAAATAGTCTTCGGAAGATCTAGACCGAGTACGAATCGTGCGATGTCGAGCTGATGGATTCCGTCATTGCAAACTTCGCCGCCACCATACCGCCAAAATGCACGCCAGACTGAGTACATCGTGGGGTTAAACGATTGGGATGGAGCACAACCATTCCATAAGTCCCAGTTTAGTGACTTAGGCTGCGGGCTGGTTGAGAGATCGACGTTGCCCTGTGGTTTCTGATTGTAAACTCGCACGAGTTCAACGCGGCCGAGCTTGCCGCTCGCGATGTATTCCTTTGCGCTTATCACGTAGGGCGCACTTCGGTTTTGCATTCCCGATTGCACAATGCGGTTGTGCTTGCGGGCGGCCTGCACCATCTTACGGCCTTCCCAGCAGTTGTTGCTCACAGGCTTCTCTACATACACATCTTTACCAGCTTGGCAGGCCCAGATTGTCGCGAGCGCATGCCAATGATCGGGCGTGGCGATTACGACTGCATCCACCGACTTGTCGTCGAATACATGACGCATATCTTCGACCAATTGCGGCGTCGGCTGATTTGCTACCTTAAGGTCCTCGACGGCTGGACCAAAATACTGGCTGTCAACATCGCAAAGATGAGTAATTCGGCAGTCGGGCCTTGAAGCAAACCCTTGTAGGTGCGCACGTCCTCGCCCTCGAAGACCGACAACGGCAATATTTATCGTCTCGTTGGTTGAGGCGGCTCGGGCCGGTCTATCTAACGCCGCGAGCGATGTCATGCCAAGCGCTAGGCCGGCATTGCCCATTTGCATCAGCAGGCGACGGCGGTTGTATTCAGTATTCAAGCGATGTCCCCTACTTAGAAAGTCCCGACTAGGCGAAGTGGATGTATAAAAAGGTTAAGCGAAGTCTTCACGGAACAATTTCTTCGTCGGAGTCCCAGCGACGGGCCTCCTTGGCGATGGCTTCTTCAATCGGTACGCGCAACGTCTGGCGCACTTTGCGTGAGGCAGGCGCCGATCGCATGGGGCCTCCCCAATAGTGCGGGCTTGGTTGCTTTGCCAAGTCGATTGTCGCGATTAACATGCGCACATCATCCAGCCTGCGGTAATCCGAGATTGCTCCAGTAGGTGAAAATCGAGTTTCGTCGGGCTGTTGTTCACCCGCCTCATTTCCCCCACTATCCCAAATCCCAGCTGGTCCATTCAAGCTGCTTACGGCGATCGTCAAGCCGTTGTCGGCTGCCCGAGCATGGATCAGTTCACGGTAGTATCCGGCATTAGGCAACAACACCAACTCGGCGCCTCGATAGCTCAGTAATCTTGCCGTTTCGGGAAACCAACTGTCGTAGCATATTAAGATGCCCACCTTGCCGAAGTCGGTTTGGAACACAGGATATCCAACGCCTGGTGACGTCCCGTCATCCATCTCAGGATCAAAGAGCATATTTTTGTCATAGACGCCGACAAGCTCGCCTTGTCGATCGAAGAGCGGGGCCGTATTGTAAACTAGATCGTCGTCGCGCCGACGAAACGTCCCGGATACATACATCTTCCACTGCTTCGCTTTCTCCGCCATAAATCGTCCAGTCGGCCCATCAATAAGTTCTGGTGCAACTGGCTTGCCGCCGTCTCTCTGGGAGACATTGCAGAATTCTGGCAGTAGCGCAATATCCGCATTGAGTTTGCCGGCAGTATCTAGAAATTCCGCCCAGTGTTTTCTATCGCCTGATCCCCAACCGACCGCGACGGTAACCGGACGTGGTGGAATTGGCTCGCGCTCAATTAGCTCTACGAAGTCCCAGATCGCGCGGCCGTTGGCCGAGTATCGAAAGTAGAGCCGCACTTCTGCATCCTGATCGCTCACGGGCCCGGTAAAGGAGCGTTCTCCCACGACCCAATCGCCTTCACGATGGTACTCGAAGATACCTTCGTTAAAGGCTTCATTTTGAATCATGTGCACTACATGCCGATTGACGTCCTTAAAGCCCTCAAAGCGAAATCGGACCCGCAGGCGATAAGTCTTACCGCCGGATAGATGGACGGCGTGCTTGATATAGCCAAAGCACTCCGGGCGCCCGTTTCCGCTTGCGACTAAGTATGTTGCGCCGCCTGGGCGTGACTCTAAAGAAAAACTGGGCGCAAGTGCCGTGCTTGGTGATTGGGCTGTCCAGCCATCGGGAAGGGCTCCCACGGGACCGCGGAAATTACCATTCGAAATCAGGTTGCTAGAGACCGATTCGGGTTCCTGAGCAAGGCACGATGCGCAAATCACGGTCGTCAGCAATTGAACCGTGTACCGAATTCTGCTTTGTAGAATACGACTCATCTCAACGATTCTCCTCAAAGTGCGCTTGACCCTGCCCGACGATTCCTGTCAACAAGCGACTCGCGTGATGAAATGCCAAGCACTCTTCGTTATTCATTGGAGGCAATTTAACCAACCATCCGCGTCCATATAAAGTATTGATAACTTCCGACTCTTTTCATCGGCGTCACCTGCTAACACTGCAACTATGGGTCTCGAAGTAAGATCAGGGACTTTGACTGACCATTCGATATGTGCAGAGTTTGCGACCGTCTCGCTGATACACTGCAATAGTCCATCACAGTGGACAATCGCCTGATCACGTCCATTGCCTAGAATGTCTCCGCTGATGGCTGCAGGCGCAGCAGCGTCCTTGCCAAGCGGAAGCGCCCAGCGAACATGTCCGTTTCGTGCGTTGTAGCAACGAGTGCCGTCGGCGAAGCCAACGAAGATTGCATCAATCTGGCCGTCACCGTCAAAATCTCCAATTGCCGGGTACTCTCTGGTTGCCTCGTCATAAGCGTCTGACCACAAAAGTTCTCCGCGGCCGTTCAACCTACCCACCATCTGACGCCCGCCGTTAGCAAACAGAATGGAATTACTCCCCGAGTTATCGAAATCGCCAGCCACCGGCATCCCCCAGTACACCGGTGACACGGGTACGTCTGGCCAATTGTTTTCTTTTGCAAATTGGTCTTCACCGGTTGGCCCATCTAAGACGTACCGAATACTCGGAAACAATGACGACGCGTCTTCGTACCCGTCGCCATCAAAATCGGCGGTGGCATACGGTTGCCCCCCGCAGCCGCGGTTCGCAATCTGACGGCGACGATGCCAAAGTTCGCCGCCGTTTGCGCCCGATAGTAAGAACGTCTCTTCGCTATGCATTGCCGAGCGCCGGAGAGTCACTAAGACGTCATGGTGTTCCGTCGAAGTGTAACGACCTACCTGACACGCCGTCACGCCGCCAATGTTCCATGCTTCACTCCGATCGGTGAAGCGGGGGAAGTCGTGTACCCAAATATCGTTTCCGGTCAGCAAGTCGACCGCCACGACTCGCGCCTGACCTTGCGGCGAGGCCGTGCCAAAGACTACCTGCCGACTGCCATCTCCCTGAATGTCGATGCCTGTCGCATTATGACCGGCCCGACGCCACAACTCGGTGGGCGGCTCGGACGCCTGACTCACCTTCAGGGCAATAATCGAGTCTTCGATTTCAACGATAATTGCCTCGAGTCCTGAGCGGTCGCAAATTACTAGCGGCTCAGGCGGTGCAAGCGTTGAGAATTGTGCCCGCGCACTCGGCGGTTTTGTATCGTGCCCCGACGGGTTAAGTTGCTCAGTCTGCGAACCTAACGTAGCCGTTGCATTGTGAACTGAAAGCTCGGCTTTTTCGCCTTGATTAGTACGACATTCCACAGTTACTAAACCTGCAGAATCTACGGATCTTGCCTTTAGATTGGGGCCCGAGATGCGTGCAGACGGTCTAAAATTTCCATCGGCCCATTCGACGGCTGTAACGTCTATGTGACCGTCGCGACCTTTTTGTCGAAGAACTGCCGTCGCCCGTCCCCCAACGCAGCCTGTGATGGCGCCGACCCGTCGTGACGCGGAGAAGTCCCTGACGTTCGGCACTGGAGGGTATTGCCGGTACTCCCATCCGGTCTCTGCCGCCTCCCAGAGAACAGCCGGCGATCCATCTCGGCTGCTCATGGCGCGAATATTCCCATAGGAAGGAATATGGCGACCCACTGTGCTTGTAGTGAGTAGGTCTTCAACACCATCTCCATCGACGTCGATCACTCCTTGGATGGCTTGATCGATTAAGTCAAGCTTTGTTTCGCCGGTCAGCCCATCCAACGCAAGTGCATGCCAGCTGTCATCACCCGTATCGTTAAACAGGTTTAGGATGATTTCATCGACGTCATCTCCGTCGATCTCTGCGATCGGATCGGGGAGGACCTGCATCACCTTGACTGGGTCTTCGATCCCCAGTTCAATCTTTCGTTGCCAAAGCAGTTTAAGCTGACCGTCGCGGTAGCCCAGGACATCGATGTGCTTCGCAAAATCGGCGATGACCACAAATTCGGTTGTTCCGTCGCGATCCAAGTCGTAGGCGCCGAAGAAACCGTAGCTACGCCCTTCCGTAAATTCGCATTGCTGCTTGAGCGTGCCGTCCAACGCGTCGTATATCAGGAGCGACTTGAAAGGCAGAACCGCGATCTCCAAAGTGCCATCGTCGTCAAAGTCACCGACGAGCGGATAGGGTGCGAAACAGTTTTCGATCGGTCGAGTTTCCCACACTGTCTGCCACTGCCCGTCGCGCAACGCTTCTAAACGCCCCACCGCAGGTTGCCATTGTCCGTTTTTTGTCGGCAGCAGAAATCCACTTTCAAACTTAATTCGTTCGTCCCCCGGTACCTCGCTCATCACGTCCGCATACGCGACAGTTGGGTCGTTGGCTTGCAACTCAAGCGATAACGCTGCTCCAGATGTAGATCCTTCGCCCGAATTATTCGTATCACTGTTATCCGATCGTTCGTCGTGCGGAACGCTCAATACCTGTTCACGATCGCCCCCCGGTTGAACGGCGATCTCTGAGACGTTCATAACCATCTTTTTTCGCCAGACAACCTTTGGAGTGCCTTTCATGAAGACCCCAACGGGCGCGGTCATCCTTCCGTCTAACGATGGCGACCTACGAAACGTGGGCCACTCGCCGTCACGCGGAAAAGCGTTGGTGGGCTGAATAGTCGTCTTCTCCGGACGCGCGGCGAAAGACGCGCTTCCGTGCCAGCCTTCGAGGACTATGCACCCAATTCCGATTACTGCAGTCGCAATGAGTGCTGCGCGCACGCGATAAATGGATGCGCCGGTCGGGTTGCGTACACAACAAACTGCCATCTTAAGAACTCTCCAAGTCGATTTCGCTTAAGCTAGACGCCTTTGATCTGATTTAGTTTGTTTAGAATGCTCACATAAGTCGCGTAGCGTCCACGTCCAGTTCGCGTTAAACCGACCAGGGTATTGGCTGCAACATCTGGCCAGCAAGCAACTATTTTGTTGGTAAACTTAAGCAGGGAGATTACTCAATGTCGAAACCTCGCTTACGCTTCTAGCCAAGTCTTCAATTGAACGAGGTCGCGTTTAAAAGCTTCAATCCATTCGTCGGTGGTTGTCGTGGCTTCATCTAAATACTCAACGTGGATCGAGATCGGTCCATGAAAGGTTTCTCGAAGGCGTCCGAAAAAACTACCGTCGATTCTTCCTTGGCCTAGCGATACCCACTGGACGTCTCGTCCGCTCCAGACAAAATCTTTCACATAGTGGGCCGCTATGTATTTCTCGAGCAGGTTAAATTGAATAGGCCAACTCTCTCCACCCTCGATGGTGGCGTGACCAAGATCAAATGCAACGCCTATCTCACCCGGGCCGCACTCCTTAACTAGGTGCCAAATATCCCATATCGGGGCGCCCACCAGCGTCGGTCCGCAATGGTTCTGATATAACGGAGTGATGCCAACTTCCCGGCTGTAATTCACTAACTCGCTGAGGGCTGGGCGAAACGATTCAAGCTGCTCAATCACATTACGGTTGGGCTCGTACTCTAGGTACGCCATGCGGTAGTACGGAATTCCGAGACTTGCAGCGGTCGTCAATACACTCGCCGCGTGAGGGTCGCGGAGGCTTCTAATCCCCGAGGTTACGATTGCGACGGTCAACCCGCGAGTCGATAGAATTTCGGCTAAGCGCGGCAGGTCGTCGACAGCTCGTTCCGGTTCGATCAGTCCCCCAGAACGAACCGGAACTTCAAGGGCGTCAAACCCAGCCTCGGCGAAGCGATCTGCGAGTTCTTCAAAGGCGAGCAGTTTGAAGGGTTTGATGAAGGCGCAAATTTGAGCGGGTGCTGGATCATCCGCGCAACATACTTGAGGATTCCAGCCGGCGGCGACAGCGCCCACAGCTGCCGACGTCTGCATAAATCTTCGCCGGCTCAGTAATTCGTCGTAAATCATCGTGGCGACAGATCCGGACCTGAGAAAAACAGTGTATGACCCGTTTATAAAGGTCGCAATTGATGAGTGTTCGCCAATATTGACCTTCAGGGAGATGAGTCGCTACGGTATTGCAATGATCTCGTAGACAATTAAGTCATCTGTTTTCAAATTCGGCGTCTCAGCCTCCCAGACGGGGCCCTGCACCTGATGCTCATCGATCAGCTTCCCGCTGGAATCATATGACTTTACCTGGTAACGGTCGGTGGGTGATTTTAGCCAGTGTCCCAACTGCGCCGAAAACGAAGCGGACCGTTCTCCGGCCAGATTACACGCAATGACCAACCCACGATCCTGGAGAATATAGCCATTGATATGCAAGCCTTCCGCCGGCTTGGAGAGGATGCACTCGCCGATCAACGTTCCATCCGTGAAGTAGGACAGAAACTGTTGGCGCAGTTTAGCGCACTGCTTCAATGCTTGGCTAAACTTCGGAAAGTCCGAAAATTTGGCGGACCCGGTCACCCCGTCTGGAGCCGCCTGCATCGCATTGATGTAGCCGTTGTCCATAAACGCCAGCTTCACATCACGAGGCGAATGATCGATGTTCATATTAAAACGCGGCGCGGGCAAAACGCTTGTCAAGGGGCGGAAATCACCATGGCCGCTCCAGTTCCAGGTGTAGTCGCAAAATGCGCTATCTCCTTCCACGTCTGTGGTTGTTTCTCCGCCAAAGGTCGCCATGGGATTTCCTGGTTTACTTAGCTTTACGATTTCGTCTGATACTTCGTATGTCTCTTCGGCGGCGTTGTAGACGTCCCACATAAACGAATGAAGACCCAATTTGTTAAGCCGTGTGAATTCATCCCTCAATGCTTGCCGATACTTGGGATCATTTAAATTGGCATAACCTTCGAGACCCTCGGTGGCATAAACGGGGTTCAACCGTGGAATTAAATCGGTGTGATACACCCAACCCTTATCAGTCGCCTTGACCCCAAATGCCGCCGCCGATGGATCTCTCAAAATCATGAATGAGACAAACAGGTTGACGTTTACCCCCAGCTCACGACACTCTCCGACGGCTTTCGACAACTCTTCGTAAGTGGCGCCCATTGGGTAAGGATCGGGAAACGGAATTTGAAATACTGGGCACCAATACCAGATACAGATTTCGTCGATCCCGTGCTCTTTCGCCTCCTTCGCAATGCGGGGCAAGTCCGACCATTCGTGGACGGTCTCACTTAGAGGGTGTTGCGAGTATTGCTCAGCCAAGAAGATGGTCTGGAACCCCAAGCCTTCTTTTACATGCTTTGGCAAAGGGAATCGACGCTGCGCCGAGTACTTCTCCTTGACCCAATCGCGAAACGGTTCGATGCCCTCAGCCCAACCATGAGCGTGGGGCGTCAGAACATACTCTGGGCTGGACCACTCTTTATGCGGTTCAATCGCGGCGTCATGCGAGCATGCCATGCGCAATTTGTCGTCGACCTCCGAGCGGTGCATGAAGACATGCTCGCGCGACGCTTCGCGGCTCTTATCGCGTGAAGGATCGAACCCCCAGCGCTTGCTGAATAAACTGAAGCCACCTTCCAAACTGCCTAAATCCATCCAGCGCATGATCATCCGAGTCGTGTAGAACAAGCCCCCTGACGAGTAAGTCGCCATGTTCCCTGGCGCATGGAATCCCTGGGCGGTGTTCTCTGGGCGCCTCAACTCAACAAAGGGTTTTGTATGCATGCCTGCTGCACGAAATTCTGTATTCGTCTCGCCTGCGAACGGCACGAGGCCTCGAAAATCGGGGAACAGCACCTGCGGAACTGATCGATCGGAATCATTGCGTACCTTGCAACTCATGCTGACGGAACGTCCGTCATCGGTCGCTTTGAGGATCACGTCGGCGGACACATTACCGTTGGCTTCGAATTCGCGACTGGCTCCTAGATTATCGAAGTGGATCGTCACGCTATTATCGTTGACGTCGATTTTCGCATTATGAGAGAATCGCGAGGCTAGTCGTAACGGTTCAAAGCCTGGGATTGGGTATGCGACATCGATGAGGCTGCCTCGTTCAGCCGTGGTATCCAGCATCACGCCAGGACCGTCGTAGGACATCTTTAAAATGCCGCCGGTGTCAGCATCAAAGACAAACCTCACGCCGTTGAGATTCGCCTCCACCGTGGAATCATTTGCCGCACATGTGAGCTGCGATGATAGAGCTAAGACGGCAATGAACCACGAATATTGCCAGCGTTCGTAAACTGCGATCATATTGTCCCTCATGCGTCTACGGTGGTAACGACCCAAGCGGTCGAGAAATGCTCGGAGAAGGAAGCTTCGAGAGTGTGTTAGAAACGTGCGACGGTTATGTCGATGTCGAGCGCGCACCTTGACCAGTGCAGAAGCTCCCCGCCGAATCGATGCGGTCGACACGAAAACAAATAACAACAAAAAGGGACCGGCTCGCGGCCGAATGCAAGGCACCCCCGCAGTAAGCATCCGGTAGCTTGCCTGCCCCCTTTTGCGGATCGATTCATACTCAAATCAAATACCGTTCAGCCATTACAAGATCCGCAATGGCTGAACGGGTAGTGTCGAGACGACATTTTCACGCGCGAACACGGCGATTCAAAAGCAGGCATGCGCTCATGGCTAGCAATGTGAGCGTCGCCGGTTCTGGAACTAAAGCAGGATTCACTCCGGCCGCCAATCGCGCAATTTGGGCCCCACTTAGCGCCTCGTCAAAAATCGCAAGATCATCGATGTTCCCGCGGAGATAAGCGCCGAGTTCCGTGGCGCTCGGATCAAAGACGCCGCCGCCAGCTCCACCGAGATAATAGGCGAGTCCCAATCCGAACTCTGATTGCCCAGGCTCGAAGTTAAACTGACCCGGAACGGTGTACTGCAGCGCGCCGTCCAAGTAGAAGGATGCCGTTCCTCCGCCCGCCGGACTGAAGGCCAGTCCCCAGTGGCGCCACTGCGGCGCGGCTTGGGAGAAGACGTTCGTGTCCGACAGCTTCTGCCATGTGCTGGTGTTATCCAGCAGGTAGGGATGGTTAAGGTCCAATAGGTTGGCGTTTCCGCCAAACGGCTGGCCGATGGTCGTCACCTGCGACCAGGGGCGATGATCGACTTCATGTCCGAAGGCAGAGGGGCCAACTTTAAACCACCCCGACAACGTTAACTCGTTGTCAAGATCGAATGAGCCGAGATTGGCCCAGCCGCTATTAGAAAAGAACGCTGGGAACTGAGGATATCGGGTGCCTCCTAAGAAAAGCGACTGGTTAGAATGCGACGCGATCGCGGCCGGCACGCTGTTGCTGTAGAACGTGGCCGGTGCGGTTGCTACGACATCCTTCTCATATATGGTACCAACGTTGCCGCCTGCAACTTGGTTGGCCAACGTCGTCGATGTCGTCGCATCCTCGAACGTCCAGTATTGTTTTAGAGCGGCATGGGCGCTATTGGTGAAAATCACCAGTGCCAGTGCGGAGCTGAGCGCGCGGACTGAATTGTTTCTCAGATTCGTAACCATTAGCGAAACCTCCTATAGTTGCGGATTAGTAAAGTCAGAGTTTCTGTGGGGAATACCGTATTAGAACCATCTCGTGCATAGGCAAAGGACCACTAATTTGGCCGTCCAGGGGTGAGAAGGAAGAATGTCTCGTAATTTGTTTTATGCGAGTCACACTGCGGCTTAAGTTCCTTAAACGGATACCGCTTCCTCTATCGTTACGCGCAATCGTCGCGACGATTTCGAAGCCATGACGACCATGGCGGCGAGCGCCAAAGTCAATGAGCTCGCCTCGGGGACCGCGGCTCCAGCGACGATTTCGGCTCCGGCTCCAAGTTGCTGCTGCCATATCAGAAAGTCGCCGCCGTCGGAATCGCCGTCTCCATCGGCATCCGAACCGGCGTTAACGCCGAAGTCACCTCGCCATTTAACTAGATCCTCTCCGTCAACGACGTTGTCCTCATTAAAATCGCCTAACAGGCTCGGCGGCTCAACGGATGCTGGATCCGCACCGGCAGCTAGTTGTGCGATTTGGGCCGGGCTGAGGATGTCATCGTAGATTGCGAGGTCGTCGAAATGTCCCCGCCAAAAGCCACCGGTCAGCGGGCCGCCGCCCTGCACCCCATCCGGGAAATGTAATCCCAACCCAAGCCCAAATTCCGCCTGCCCTGGTTCGTACTGAAACGATACCTTCCGCGTATTTTGTTCGACGCCGTCTAGATACATTGTCGCTGTCGACACCCCCGGCTCAAATCCGTCTGGATCGAACACCAGCGCCCAATGCTGCCAGCCGGCATTGTAGGGATTCGAATCCGTCATCTTGAGCCATACGTTTCCAGTGTTGTCTAATAGATGAAGGCTACCGTTAGTACCCAGTAGATTTGCATTTGAACCAAGCGCCGCCGGCTGCGTCGCAGGAAATTGAGACCAAGGTTGATGCCCCACCTCGTGACCGAAGGCGCCGGGCCCGAGACTTTCCCAAACCGAAAGAGTTAATTTGTTATTCAAATCAAATGAGCCCATTCGAGCCCAGCCACTGTTGGAGAAGAACTCGGGAAACTGCGGATAACTAGGACCACCCAGGAATAGGGACTGCGTGGAATGCGAGAGAGCCGCGGGCACATTGCTTGAATAAAAAGTCGCCGGCGCTGTCGCCACTACAGCACCCTCGTAAAGAACGCCTGTGTTACCCCCGGCGACTTGGTTGGCCAACGTTGTCGAGGTGGTCGCATCCTCAAAATCCCAATATTGCTTGAGCGCGCCGTCCGCTTGGTTACTCGCACAAGAAGCAAGCAACGCTACTGATGCCAATAAGGGCGTTACTATATTACTAGTTGTCAATCTCATTATCGTATCTCCGTATTAAGAGCGAGCTATCACAGAAAACAGGTCGCGGCGGGGCAGTCTCATTGCTAAGGCGAAGCCACTACTTCACCGCCTGCTCGAGTACTCAAGCCACGATAGATTTCGTTATCGATTTCCTCGCTAAGCATCGCCACATGACCATCCGCAAATGCGAAGTGAACCCCGCCGGGATGTCGACTTCGAAATCCCATTTGGTTCTGCCATTCCCCTAACGGCTCGTTGGGCGAGGGGAAGTAATTAATCGGTGGACTAGTCGACGCCCAGGTACCGTTGCTCATCGCCCAAAATTTAAAATGGTCGTATTCCGGTAGCACGTCACCTGCCACGATCGTATTGCTCAGTCCATCGCTGAAAGACTTGAGCTTCGGGGGGTCGAGATAACTGTCCCGGTAAAACGTTCCCGTGCAAATCTTCGGAACCACGACCGCGCCGCTGTGGCAATCTGGCAAGCCCTCAAAGATCGAAGTGCCGTCGTATAGGTTATGTGGACCCATGACCCCCGAGTAGTTCGTGACGGCAAAGACGATGCCTTCCGCTAGCCATACGTCATTCACTGTTCTGCCGAAGACTTCGTCGCTCGGACAGTAGTAAAGCGGCAACGCGGTCCGGAGAGCCGGCCAATTCTTCTTATGGCATACTCCATCTCCCTGAGAGGCCGTGCCTTTTTTCACGATGAACGAGTTGTAAAGGGACTGCTGTTCAACAAAGGGCAACAGTTCAATCATCCAGGACCAACCCGTCGCATCGACAGAGGGGCCTGAATCGTAATGTGGGACCTGAATAGGAAAGGCGTTTTTCGTGGACGCATAGTTGTGAAGTCCTATGCCAATCTGTTTCAGATTGCTGACACATTGGGCGCGCCGCGCTGCTTCTCGAGCCGCTTGCACTGCAGGCAGCAAGAGCGCCACAAGCACGCCGATTATGGCAATTACGACAAGCAGCTCCACCAGCGTGAATCCGACCCGACCTATGCGAATTTGGCGCACTTTTATACATGGAAGTGTCGCTTTGCGAGCTTTAACGACTTTTCTTGAGAAGTCGACACGACTTATCGTCGCAACGAAAATTCGCATAAGAAAGGCCCTCATTTGTGTTAGGCGATGCATTAATGAAGAGAATAAATGAAGAGGATGAGCAAACGACTTCAATCTGTTAAGTCGATTTCATACACATGGCCTGAATTGCTTTGCACTTCATAGAACAACGGAGATGAGTCGACCTTCATATAGCGAACCGGAATGATTGGCTCGGTCACATTCATACCGCCGACTTCATCGGGTCGCTTATCCCGCCGGCACTGTACGGTTACTCTGTGCCGACCGACTGCGGCTCCCTCTTTGTTTGCAGTTCTTATTGAAAACGAACCGTCCTTTTCAATCGCACCAACGCCTGGCGGTCCCGGCGTACCTGTCTCTGGCATAAATACAACCTGGCCGTGCTGAAGCGGGCGTCCTTGATACGTAACTGTCCCGTTTACAGCTTCCATATCCAGGCCGCTACGTTGCCCGCACCCTGTCGCGACGACAGACATCCCGAGCGACATCGCAAACCAGATTTTCACCGACGTGCCGCTCATTGCCATTACTCGACTCGTTGAAGACGTAATGTTACTGGTGAATGGTCAAACGGCCATAAGGATTATCCGGCTGTGGATTGCGCCTTCTGGCTCACTTCTTGAAACGCCCGGTGCAATACGGGATGATTGTATCGAATATGGCTTGCCAGGGCACGCTCGGCGGCGACTCGATCTCGTCGGAGGAGCGCGTCCAAAATGTCGAGGTGCTGTCTCGCTGTTTCAACCACGACCGAGATCTCAGTATGCTCGTAGAGAAACAAGAATGCGTAGAACTTGCCGTGCCTCTCGAAGAAATCTGCAATGTAAGGATTCTTTGCCTTATCAATGAGGTACGCGTGCAAGGAATTATCACTGACGGGGTTATGATCGGTCGACTCCGGAAGCCGGTTTAACGTTATCATTTCTCTGAGTTCAGCATCAACTAGGTACGACCAGGCCAAATCAAGTGCCTTCAACTCAAGAACTAATCGAATCTCTATATACGAATCGAGATTCGCTTGCGTTAGGGGACGCAACTCCCAACCGCGTCTCGGAAGATGGGTCAACACGCCTTCACCGGCCAGGCGGTGGAATATTTGCCGCATTGAGGAGCGACTTACGTTGTACTTCTCCGCGGTTGCCTCTTCTCGCAGAAGAAGCGGTTCGCCTTCGAGACTAAGCTTTACCAGATCGTTAGCCACGACCTCGTACGGATCGACCGGACGGGTGGATTCATCAAGTGGCGTGGCCGCTGCAAATACCTTATCGAACCTAATCGCTAAGCGGCCGTTCTCTTTCCTGGACAGATAGCCATCGCAGACCAACTGCCGCACGGCGGTCCGCACGGGCGACGCGCTGACTTCGTAACGCTTAGACAGCCCTTCGACTGTCAAGCAATCAGCACTAATTAAGCCAGCACCGAGATTGCCTATCAGGTCATTTGCAATGTAGGCCGAGAGCGACATAGCTTTAGTTCCGCGACGGTGCCGGCAGGTCTGAGAAGAAGACGGTGGCAACAAAATATGTGATAGTGTCGTCAAAGTTTGAACCGACAAATCAAGGGCTAATTCTCTTCCGCGACTGTCAAACTACTTGACGTTGGCACCAATGTCAAGTATTATTAGCGTCTAAGTTGCAAAAACCCAAATGTGCTTTGGGCGACGTATTTTTCGTCGCCTTTTGCCCAACCGTGCCGGAAGGGATTTTACGCAGGTTGTCCAGCGAACGGCTTTTGAGTTGGGATGCACCAACGCTGGGCAGAAGCGTCTTTAACACGCAAAGAGATTGAATGAGTTATGGAAGCAGCTGTAAGTCATCCGTCATTTAAAGGAATGATCGGGGTAGCAAGGCGAGATATCACTCCGCCCGCTGGAATCTACGCGCGTAACTGGGGCAGTGCGCTTCATGAGGCCGCCGACGGAGTGCATCGTCCACTGACAGCGACGGTCATTACACTTGCAGAAGTGCAAGATGACATCGCTCAACCATTTGTACTGGTGAGCATGGACTTGGGTTGGTGGCGATCGATCGACGACGAATCGTATTTTCGAGAACCCATTCTAAGCGAACTAGGCTTGGACCATTCAAAGTTGATGATCCACTTGACGCACACTCACGCAGGGCCGTCCCTGTCTCTGCAAACAGAGCAGAAAACCGGCGGCGACAAAGTTCGTCCATATCTTTTAAGCGTCCAATGCGCAGTGGTAAGTGCGATTCGTGAAGCGCTCGCCAAGTCTTTTCTAGGGACGGTAAGCTGGCATTCGGGTCGCTGTAATCTGGCTTGCCATCGCGACCTCGTAGTATCAGACATCGGTCCCGTCGTGGGGTATGCACCTCAGCTGAAGTGCGATGGAACGGTTTTGGTTGGCCGTGTTACCGACGAATCAGGGGCGACGCGGGCAACGCTCGTAAACTACGCATGCCACCCCACCACGCTCGGCGGTGGCAACCGGTTGATCTCGCCCGACTATGCAGGTGCCATGCGGGAAATTATTGAACAAGCCACTGACGCCGCACCATGTTTGTTCCTGCAAGGGGCGTCGGGAGAACTAGCGCCAAGGCGGCAGTACTCAGACCGTACAGAAGTCGCCGACCAAAATGGACGCCAGCTCGGATTTGCTGTCCTTGCTACTCTGGCTGATATGTTTCCCCACGGGCAGGAACTGCATTTTTCCCACGTCGAGGACTCGACTACTAGGCTTGGTTGTTGGGAACTTGTCGCATGCGTCCCAAATACGAAAGCAGCGGCCCAGAAGCTCCAGTTGGAGCTGCCTTTGAAGCAGTCGTCGCGTCCGAGTGAACTGACGATGCCGACGTTGGAAACTTCAACAGCGAAGGAGCGTGCTACGATCGAGCGGATCGAACGCCTGATCCATCGCTGGAATGGATTTGAAGAAGGTGATGCCGCGGTTCTATCGATCTGGCTTTGGCAACTTGGCGGAGCTGTATTGGTGGGCGTACCGGCCGAAATGCACAGCGCTTTTCAACTCGAACTTCGCCGTCAGTTCAATGGTAATGCAATAGTCGTCGTGAATTTGGTCAATGGTTGCTATGGATATTTGCCGCCCATGGCCGACTTCTCCGAGCCAACGTACCAATGTGACGCCACGCTATTCCAGCCTGGGGCGCATGAAGCAGTAGTCGAATGCTGCGTTAATGCTATCGAACGAGTTACCGCACACGCATCTAACGACGAGTCGTTCACGCGGCACCACGCTCCTATCCTCACGTCAACTAAAACTACTCAAGGAGAGTCTCGATGACCGCTGGTCCCCTGTCGTCGGCCCAAGTCCACGAATATGAAACTAATGGCTATATCATTCTTCGCAATCTGTTCGATTTCGATGAGATCGAAATGCTCGGACGCTCAGCGAAAGAGGACCGCGTGCTCGATCAGCACTCCTTCGGCCGTGACGACGGTAGCGGCGGTAATGTACGCCTCTCACTATGGAGCGAGCCGGGAGACAATGTTTACGGAATGTTCGCACGTTGTCCGAGAATCGTAGGGGCGATGCAACAAATCCTAGGCGGACCAGTAGGGCATTATCACTCCAAAATGATTATGAAGGATGCTAAAGTCGGCGGCGCGTGGACTTGGCACCAAGACTATGGGTACTGGTACGACGTCGGATATCTTTTTCCTCAATTGGCCAGCGTGATGATCGCCGTCGACAAGGCCACCAAGGAGAACGGTTGTTTACAGGTCATCAAAGGCTCGCATCGCCTAGGCCGGATTAACCATACTCTAACGGGAGAGCAGGCAGGCGCCGATCTGGACCGCGTTAATGAAGCCTTAAAGAAATTAGAACTTGTGTACTGTGAGATGAATCCTGGCGACGCCGTCTTTTTTCATTGCAATACTCTGCACTGTAGCGATCAGAACCAATCGGACAACCCTCGTTGGGCAATGGTGTGCTGCTATGGATTGGTCGGCAATGACTCGGCTCGCGATCCGCTGCACTCAGTACCGTTTGAAGCGGTCATGCAAGTTGATGATTCGGCGGTTCGCGAATCAGGAGCCGTGCGATTTGGCGTAGCAGAAGACAACAATATCTTCCTGGACCCAATCACACATTTAGGTGAGGGCGTTGCGAGCGCGTAAACTACAATAAATGTGCTTCGCATAATGAATACTGTCGAGTAAGCGAGTAGAGTCGCACGCATCACAGTCCACTGCCCGCATAATCGCGAGTTCTATAACGCCGATGAATTTATCGTTATCGGGCTGGGATGTCACCATTTTTGCCGCATATCTGCTGGCAATTCTGTGTTTGGGGGTATTCGCTGCACGCCGCGGAGGCGAAACGAAGCGAGATTACTTTCTTTCCGGCGATTCGCTGCCGTGGTGGATGATCGGCGGTAGCATCGTTGCGGCGAATGTAAGCAGTCACCATATCGTAGGGATTATGGGCACGGCTTACCATTCGGGGTTCGCCGCCATGACAATTGTGTGGGGCGCGATCTTAATCGGATTCAATGCACTGCTGTGGATTTTCCTGCCCTACTACCTTCGTAACGGCTTTTACACGATGCCCGAATTCCTGCAGAGGCGATTCGGGGCCGGAGCGCGTCTCACCTACGTTGTCCTAGTACTGATCACCTACGTGTTCGTCGAAGTAAGTGCCGTACTTTATTTAGGCGCGCTTTCCCTCCACTCGCTCTTAGATATTGACGTCATGACAAGCGTGGTGGTGCTGGCACTCGTCACGGGAGCATATACCATCACCGGCGGTTTACGCGCCGTCGTCTGGACAGAATTACTGCAACTTATCGTCCTTGTCGCGGGCGGACTCACCCTGACAGTCGCCGTGATTCGTAAGGTGGGCGGAGTCTCCGCCGCGCTATCAACATCGCATGATTGGCATTTATTACTGCCGGCGAATCATCCGGACTTCCCATGGACGATGTTTCTCGGCGGTTTAGTGTGCATCAGTGTGTATTATAACGCCGCGAATCAGTTCATTGTACAGCGGACCTTGGCAGCCAAAAGCGAGTGGCACGCTCGCATGGGCGTGGTATTCGCAGGGTATCTC
>Ga0163144_10006442_pt1 | contig 25900 bp, 23 predicted proteins | sample OliLak19BULKMAT1_FD_123175 | JGI IMG/M metagenome (GOLD analysis project Ga0163144, IMG submission 123175) | Freshwater microbial mat bacterial communities from Lake Vanda, McMurdo Dry Valleys, Antarctica - Oligotrophic Lake LV.19.BULKMAT1 | ecosystem: Environmental > Aquatic > Freshwater >...
CCCATCGTCTGCTCGATGGATGCCGACTCCATCCTTGAAGCAGACTCGCTCCTGCGTGCCGTTCAGCCCTTCATCGACGACCCCGAGCGCGTCGTCGCCGTCGGCGGCACGATCCGCATTGCAAATGGCTGCTCGATCAAGGACGGCCGCCTTCACGAGGTCGGCGTCTCCAGCAATATTCTTGCCCTGTTCCAGACCGTCGAATACCTTCGCGCCTTCCTGCTCGCGCGCCTGGCCTGGAGCCGCCTCGGCGTGCTCACCATTATCTCCGGCGCTTTCGGCCTCTTCCGACGCAGCGCTGTCATCGACATTGGCGGCTATGCACACGGAACTGTTGGCGAGGACATGGAGCTTGTCGTTCGCCTCCACCGCCGCGGCATCGACACCGGGCAGCCCAACCGCATCGTCTTCCTTCCTGAGCCGGTGTGCTGGACCGAAGTTCCTGAAAGTCTTCGCATCCTCGGCCGTCAGCGCGCGCGCTGGCATCGGGGGGCCATTGAAACCTTCGCACGACACGGTTCCACAATGCTGCAGCCCAAATACGGGCGGGTCGGCATGATTGGAATGGGCCAGGTCCTGCTATTCGACCTGATCAGCCCTGTGCTCGAGCTGATGGGTTATGTCCTCCTGCCCGCGATGTGGGCGCTGGGCATTCTTCATTTCGACTACGTCCTCGCCTTCTTCTCTCTTTCTGTCTTCTTTGGCATCTCAATCAGCGTCGGGGCGCTGGCTATCGAGGAATCCGAACTGCGCCGCGTGGGCAAGGTCAGCGACCTCTTGCGGCTTGCTGCGGCCGCTGTCCTTGAGAATTTCGGCTATCGGCAGATCAATTCCTTCTGGCGCCTGCGCGGCCTCTGGGAGTGGATGCGTGGTGTCAAATCCTGGGGTGAAATGACACGCAAGGGATTCCGACATGACGTTACAAAAGCGGTGTGAGAGCGATCAATGAACCGGTGCCGACGAGGGGCGTCTCTGCGCCGTAGAAACACGTCTCGTTGCAGTCTTCAGTGTTCAAACACTTCAACGCGGACCGCTCTCTCAACCACAGACCGCTCTTCAAGGAGCGCCGCTCTGCCGCGCTTGCCGAATGGCACCAGCCGGGCGACTCTCGCACCACGAGTCATTCAGAGATTAGTTCGCATTCGTCTGACACTACCGTTTCGATTCAATCTCGCCGGCAGCCCTCAGCCAGTGCGCGTGAGCGTGAATGCGGTACAGAGCTGATTGTCCATTGCGCCGCTGATCGTGCCGCCATCCGCGCTCAGAAGACCCTCAATGCGTTCGGCACCGTCGACCGGGCCGGTGGAACTCACCGTAACCATGCGCGCGTCATCGTCGACGACAACAGTTGCAGACCAGCTCACAACACCGCCTTCGCCCTTCGAAATCACTGCGTCGCCCGGCTTCGCGGCGTCTATTGTCATCTGCAGCGGCGACTCGATCTTGTAGCAAGTGATCGTTCCCGCCCATTCACCAGCAACAGAAACTGGGCCTGCGGCAGGCCGAGCAGGTGATTCGGTTGCAGCCGCAATCGGGGTTGGCGCGCTGCTTGGCGAACACGCGGCGACGGCGATCAACGCAATACTCACCGAATGAAGTTTCATATGTGACCTCGGGCCGGATTGCTCGCGACTCATCGTACGTTTCAATGTACGGATTGACAATGAAAACCCGGCCGCAGCTCGGCAAGCCTCCATGAGGCCACTGTCAGGACAGCTCGCACAGCCAAAATTCCTCGAAGCTCCGATCCGCTCAAGCGATTGCCCCTCGCTCAGCCGGAGTTCGTCCGTGCACGGAAAAGGCGGAGCGTCGGCCGGCCGGGCATGTGTCGCCGCAAATCGAACACGTTGTAGATCGCCCGTGCGTAGTCGGAAATGGCTGAGCCGACGATTGCGATTCAGATAGCCCCGGGTTTTCTGGTTGCCCTCGGCTCTCCGGTTCTTCTCCCTTTCGAGCTCGAGGGACGACAGCATCCAGTTCCTTAGGCGCTTGCGCTTCGGAATGTAGAACATCTCGATGTGGTCGAACACAGCCTGACCGACTTCGTCGCCGGTCTTGCAGGCCCGACGCCGCACTTGCTCCCGCTTGAGCGGGTTGAGGGTGCCTTCCGCCCTGGTGTTATCGTGTCAGTTCCCGCGTCGGGTCATGGACTGATCCAGGTTGTGGTGCTTCGCGAAGGACGCCCGGTCCATGCTGGTGAACTGGGAGCCTTGATCGAAATGGATCAGCACTCTGTGCTCCGGCGTTCCTTGCCACATCGCCATCATCAGTGCCTGCAAGACAAGCTCCGTCGTCTGACGGTTCTGCGTGGACGAGCCCACCACCCGGCGGGAGCAGGGGTCGACATCACTCGACCCGCCACATTCGAAGGTGACGAACTCCCACAGACAGGTTCACAACAATGCCGGGGCAGTTCATTTTCGCGGGGCGCTACAGTGTCAGAAACACAGCTGCTGGCGCGTTGCGGCCGGCTGACTATGGAGCCTCGGGATTGGTGAGTTCTACCATGACTTCGTTGCGCCGGAACATTGGCAGCGTCCATGGCGGATCATAGAATGCGAAGATGGGCAGTCCGACCGGCGTGAGGCCCAGACTTGCAGCCTGCTTCATCAGCTCGCCACGCATCTGCTCCATCTCGCCAGCCGAACCGGATCCGGAGAACCGCACAACAGCCATGCGCTTTGCCGGATAGGGTACGAGCTTTACGTCGGGACTAGCCGGAGCAGGCAGTGTCTTCATGGTGTATTCTGCAGGCATGGTGAAGCCGACTGTCCAGGTACTTCCGCTGCCTGCACGCTGAGTCACGGGCGCCGTCATTGCAATCTGCTCGCGCGGCGCCTGCGTTACGGGGGCAGTCATGGCAATCTGCGGCCCCTTGCGATCCTTGGCAAATATGTAGTCGGCAAGCGGCTGGAAACCGGAGTTTCGGGCGCGCTCAGCACCACCCTGCAGGGTTACCTCCGCAACGATGACGGGTGCATAGTCGCGAATCTCGAAGTTTCCGATCTTCTTGACGAGTGTGAAGGCCGGTTCTTCTGTAGCCATGGCAGGCGACCCGCCCCAGACAGCAACGGCAAGTGCTAGAACTATCGTGCGAACGGTATTGCTCATCACAACCGGTACGCGCGACAGATGATTCTGGACCATCATGCTTGGCGAAAGTTGTTCTTTCTCAATGAGGATGGCCTCATCCGTTCAGTTAACATGGCGGGCAGTCTTGCCGCCCTTCAAGGTTAAGGCTGCGTGCAGTCTATTCCCGGATCGACAATCCTCCGTTGCTTGGCGCACAACTATGGCGACTGAACCGTCTGGATGTAGCCGAGCAATCCTCTGATCTCAGCTGGTGCAAGCTCCCATTCCGGCATCCCGTCGTGGCCTGTGATCATGCCCTCGGCAAGCGCCTCTGCAAGGCTGCTAATGGGGTAGTTGCGACCCAGGTAAGTGAACGGCGGAGCATTTCGCATGGGACTTTGCGTCTCGCGCGCGATCGCATGGCACGTTCCGCACTGCCCCGTCGCCATTCTCTGCCCAGCTTCGATTTCGGCTGGCGACGCGCCAAGATTCTCCTCTTCCCAGCGCGGAGAGTGAGAACAGGCCAAGAGCCCGAAGGTGCCAAAGAGAATGAGGAGTCTCAGCACACCTGCCTCAAAGTAGACCCCCGCCTGGTGGCCATCATAGGCGCTTGCGGCACCAGACTGCAATGCGATCCCGGTTCGTTAAAGGGCGCATTCAGAGCGTGAACACAATCTCCTGACGGGCGTGGTGTCCGGACGCGGACAGGCGCGCTACAGGACTGATTGCGTAGCAAACCGAGGTGTCCGCTTCCGGTGCCGGTTCACAACCAAAGTCCGGACACCGACGTATTCATCCGAGGGCGCGAGCCTGCGGTTGAGTTTTCGACGGAGCACGGACTTGAAACGGGATTTTGACGCAGAGACAAAATCAGCTGCACTGACGCTGATTGGTCAGTACGGAATCGATGCTGAAGTTGTAGCGGTCATGCGTGCAGCTGAGCTTGCCGCAGCTGGCGACAAAGAGGGGCTGGCAGCCTGGGACGACATCCTGGCCTGTCTTGCCGCGATCGAAGCTGGCAGCCCCGGGGCACGGCCGATCCAGTGAAGAGGGCCAGCAGACTGGACATGTTGGCCGCCCCCGAGCCGATCCTAGCGCGCCAGCCTCTGCAGTGCGGGTCGCACGCGCAAGAACATCCCATAGGCGCGATCAAGGAGCCACAGGGCCGGCCGCCACCGTGCGAGGAGTCCAAACGGACGCAACAGAGGAATCTGCCGCCACATGGCGGCGAATGCCGCGGCCCCTGAGAGCAGCGGTCCACCCTCTTCCCTTGTGTGGAATTTTGCCAGGAGATCCTTGCGATCGATAGGACATTCGCCCTGATCCTGAGCCAGATCTACAAACAGGATGGCCCCGCGGGAATCGAGCCGCTTGATAAGCGAGATCTCACGCCGGCAAAGCGGACATCCGCCATCGAACCAGACCGTCAGCTGAGGTTTGCGCATGGGCGTTACATGGTGTGCAACGAGCGCCTGCGCAATTGACCCGGTGAACCCTGGAGAATGTCGTCCATGAAAAGCATCGCAATCATTGGGGCCGGCATCTCAGGCCTTGCGTGCGCGAGGCGTCTTGTCGCGGCCGGGCACCGTGTCCGGCTCTTCGACAAGGGGCGTAGCGTTGGAGGAAGGGTCGCGACGCGGCGTGTCAGTGTGGGTGGTTCAGAACTTCTGTTTGACCATGGCGCACAGTACTTCACCGCAAGAGACCCGGCCTTCCGCGCGGTTGTTGCTGATCTGATGGCAGAGGGCGCGGTTCGATCCTATTCCAACGCGATCACAGCCCTGCCCGCGCTCACGCGGTCCGAACGGGTTGACGAGGATCGGTTCGTCGGCGTCCCCGGAATGAGCGGCTTTGCCAGAGGGTTGGCGACCGGCCTTCACGTGGAAACCTCCTGCGAGGTTAACGGGCTTCAACGGCGCGGCGGCAGCGCGTGGGCACTGTCGTTGTCGAACGGAGAGACATTGGACGCGTTTGATGCCGTCGTCTTCGCCGTTCCGGCCGAGCAGGCCGCCGTCCTCCTTCAGCCAATGGCGCCATCGCTGGCGATGGAGGCGCGGGCAGCCCACACCCTCCCCTGCTGGACTGCTATGCTTGCCTTGCCAGCCTCTCTCACGGTTGGCTTCGAGGCGGCGCGGGTAACTGGCGGATCGCCCCTGGCGTGGGTCGCGAAGATGTCTGGCGGCAGCGACATCATCTGCTGTTGGGTTCTGCAAGCCACGCCCGCCTGGTCGCGGCTACACCTTGATGAGCCTGCCGAGTCAGTCGCGGCGGAACTGGCGCAGGCGTTCTCTGAACTCTGCGGAACAGACGCGTCGCCCCTGCTCCAGTCTGCCCATCGCTGGCGCTATGCGCAGGTAAAGACCGCAGCAGGTTCGCCGTTCGCGTGGGATCCAGGCTTGGGAATTGGAGCCTGCGGCGACTGGCGGCTGGGCCCGCGTATCGAACTGGCATGGCAGTCTGGGGACGCGCTCGGAGCAGCGATTTCATTGATGTGAATGTATGACGCGGGAACGCCGGGTTCTGTCTGTTCGTTCTCGTCCGATCTTGCACACCATCTCGTCGAGATGCCATTGCGGAGACGGCGGCAGTCTGCGAGGGCCAAGAATGGCTGCGAGGGCGAAGATTGGCTGCGTGCCTCGGACCAAACCTCACTGTCGAGGCGCGGACGCGACCCGTGATGCCGTACAGGATGCCGGCGCGGCGGAAGAAACACTTGCCGGCGGGGCGCCGCATCTCGCTCAGTGTGAAGCGCCGTGGTGTTCCGGGCCGGCTTCCAACTTCCTGCGCGCCAGGCGCAGACATGAAAGCATCGGCCGCCTGCGTCCTTACACCAAAAATTTTCCGGGGGGCCTTGAAGGCCCGCAACAGGGTGCCAAAGTAATACGGGTGCGGGCCGGGCCCCTCTGACAGCGCGACTGATAACGTCGCTGTGATGTCGGACCGCATCGGGAGCATCCCGATATTGGCTCGGTCTATTTCTATGCTGAACGCGCCATATCGCTGCTCTCGCCATGACAAGGAGAGGAGCTTTCATGTCGTTAGGATACCTGAGGTCCCTTTTGATAAGGGGGACAACAATTCAACAAGCCATCGATAGAGAGCAGGCTCGGCCGCGTCCCGACGGGATCAGGCTTTTGCAGCTCAAGAAGCTGCGCTTGGCGATCAAGGAGCGGCTTTACCGCATTGGTCGCTTTACGTCATCGAGCCTGAGCCTGGCGCCGGCGACGCGTGCGCCACGCGACCATCCCCGCACCCTAAAATCACGGAGTCTTTGATGCCTCTCATGACCTCACCCATCGATGGCGCGCCGATGCGCCAGATTCACCGCTACGGTATCGAGTTCGACGTATGCCCCACGACAGGCGGGGTATGGCTCGACAGGGGCGAGCTTGAAAAACTGATTGCCTTGGTCAAGGACGAAACGGTGCACGAGCGTGGCGGAGACCAAGGTCGCGACCGCTATCGCGGCAATGATGACGACGATGAAGACCGTGGCCGCAACCGACACGGCGGCGGCCGGCGCTCTCGTCTGTCGGATCTGTTCGACTTCTGAAAGTCGTGCAGGCGCCGCCGCACCGTCGGCGGCGGCGCCGAAGGACTGATCGCGTGCAAGGGGGCGACGACATGAACATTTCGGGAAACAGCGTGCTGCGTGTGCAAGCCGGCGCACTGACAGTATATTGCTTGACGGCAGCATGATGCCAGCACTCATTCTGAGGTACACGCCAGCCACTGACCGGGACTTCCGGTTGTTGCGCCTTCAGGCGGCAAACGACAGAAGTTTGTCTTAGTGCCAAACGAAGCCCTCAAATTTCTCAAGACCGAAGCAGGCGGCGGTGCGCTTCTGGCAACGGCTGCATGTGCTGCGATCGTTGTCGCGAACTCTCCGCTTGCCTCAGCCTATTTCGAGATCCTCAAGACCCCGCTCAAACTCGATCTTGGCTTCTGGGCTGTGGAGGCGACCCTCAAGGACTGGGTGAAGGACGGCCTGATGGCCGTGTTCTTCTATGTTATCGGTCTTGAGCTGAAACGCGAACTGACGGTTGGCGAGCTGTCGAACCCGAAGACCATCTTGCTGCCCGTTGCTGCGGCCGTCGGCGGTGCACTGGTTCCGGTTATCATCTACAGCCTGCTGGCAGGCGGCGTCGATCCGCGAGGCTGGCCGGTCCCCATCGCAACGGACATCGCGTTCGCACTTGCCGCGCTGGCGATACTGGCGCCGCGTGTCGATCCACGTCTGCGCTTGTTCCTGCTGACTCTCGCAGTCGTTGACGATCTCATGGCGATCCTGCTGATCGCGGTGCTGTTCACGAGCAACATCGCATGGGTCCCTCTTCTCGGCGCCATCGCCTTGCTGGGTGCTGTCTGGGCGACAGGTCGGCGGATGGCCTTGCCCATCTGGCTCTATCCTGTTGCCGCGCTTGTAACATGGGCGCTCGCCAAGGAGGCGGGTGTGCACACCTCCGTCATGGCGGTCGCCGCGGCGATGGTGACCCCTGCGCGTCCTACTGCGCAGGACGAGACGCTTGTCGGCCGGCTGGAGCACTACATCCATCCACTGTCAGCATTTCTGGTGCTCCCCGTCTTCGCGTTCTGTGCGGCAGGCATATCGTTTGACGGGCTGAGCCCTGCTCAGGTCGCCGGTGGTGTTTCGGCGGGCGTCGCGATCGCTCTCGCCGTGGGCAAACCCCTCGGGGTCACGCTGTTTGCGCTCGGCGCAGCGCGTCTGCTAGGTTCACCCTCGATTTTCTCCCCGATGCAGATCTTCAGCATTGGCTGCCTGTGCGGGATTGGATTCACGATGAGCCTGTTCATCGGCGGCCTTGCCTTTGCCGGCGACGAAAAAGGTGAAACGGCTGCTCGGCTCGGTGTATTGATAGGCTCCACGCTATCCCTGATTATGGCGGCCGTGGCTTTTCGACTACGACCAGTCAGAGACAATTAGCGAGAACACAACGCGTCATGGATGTCGGCATACAGATCGTCGCAGGCCTCGTCCTTCTGGCGTTGGGAGGCGAAGGCGTCATTCGCGGCGCAGTCGGGATTGCGAGACGCCTGGGGCTGTCCGAGCTGCTGATCGGGCTGACGCTGGTGGGATTTGGCACCTCGGCACCCGAACTGATGACAAGCGTCAACGCCGCCCTTCTTGGCTCGCCCGGGATCGCGATCGGCAATGTGCTCGGCTCCAATATCGGCAACATCCTCCTTATCCTGGCGTTTGTGGTGCTGATCAGACCGATTGCCGTTAACCCGGCTGCGGTCGGACGCGATTGCCTGATCATGATTGCAACTTCGGCGGCGCTTGTTGCGATCGCCTTGCTGTTTGGTCGGCTTGATCGCTGGATCGGCATCGCGCTGGTGACGGCTCTGGTTGTCTATGTGGTCGCGATCTGGCGCATCGAACAGCGCGGCGGCGCTGCCGCGGAGATGCACAGCGAGGAATCACACACCCACGACCCTGCCCCGCAGAAGCTCTGGCATTCGGCCTTGTTTGCACTGGGAGGACTTGGCCTCCTCGTCTGGGGCGCTGACCTCCTGGTCACTGGCGCGATCACAACGGCGCGGCTTGCGGGTATCTCGGAGACAGTGATCGGTCTCACGGTCGTCGCGATCGGCACCTCGCTTCCCGAACTGGTCGCAACGCTGACGGCGGCGTTGAAGGGGCGGTCGGATGTGGCATTTGGCAACATCGTCGGCTCGAACGTGTACAACATCCTTGGTATTCTGGGCGTGACCGCGATCATCCATCCGATTGCCATCCCGGCGGACATCGGTCTGGTCGATTGGGCGGTGTTGGTCGGCAGCGCGGTGTTGCTCATGATCTTCGCCCTGACCGGCAAGCGCATCACGCGTCTAGAAGGAGCGGTGATGCTCGCCGCCTATGCGGCCTACATGATCTATCTCATGGCGCGCTGAGGAACGCCGAGGCTCGGGCGATACCCAGCTTCCGCAGCCGCTGTCTGTTACACGCTGGAATTGGGACGTCGTGGAAAATGACGCCGTTGGCGTGGCGCGCACGTGCGTGCGCCCCTGGCTGGCTCGCTGCGCCAAAGCTCCCGATATCTCAGTTTGTTTGAGTCGCTCGCGCCAGGCAGAAGTCGGCCGGTGCCTTGTAAGCCAGCCCGGAACGACTGCAGCTTCGGCGCATCTGACGGCTCAGGCCTCTGCATCTTGCCCCCCAAGCCGCCATATTCCTGAGCATTGCGTGCGGGTGTTCCGTCCCACGACGCCATTTGCGGCCATGGATCAGCAATTGCGAGATGCAGTTCTCGACGATCCGCAGACCCCTGCGAAGGATAAACGTGTCGAGCCTTTTCTGGCACCGGCCGTGTGCGTCACCTAACCGAAGATCAGTGGGGTCAGCAGGTAGCAAGCCAATGATATCACACCAATCCCCACCAGGTTGATGAGGATCCCGGCTCTCGCCATCCGCGGGATGCTGACATGACCGGTGGCGTAGACGATGGCATTTGGCGCGGTCCCGAGAGGCAGCATGAAAGCGCAGCTGGCTGCCATGGCGACCGGGGCTGCAAGCAGGACAGGATCGGCCCCGCTCGCGATCGCGAGCGCTGCGACGATGGGCATGACGGTTGTGGCCGTTGCAACGTTGGAGGTCAGCTCGGTTGCGAAGATCACAAAGGTTGTGATGACGAGCACGATTGCAAAAGGTGGCAGCGTGGTGACGCCCATCATGGATTCGCCGAGCCAATCTGCGAGGCCGGTATCCGAGATGGCGGTCGCCATCGAGATACCGCCCCCAAACAGGAGGAGCGCACCCCACGGGATTTGTTCGGCGGTCTGCCAGTCTAGCAAGGCGGTGCCTTTTTCCCTGGTTGAGCCCGACGGAATCAGGAACAGAGCCATTGCGCCGGCAATGGCGATGACATGATCTGTGAGGCCGGCAAACGGCTTGACGTCGCCGAAGGTCAGGCCAGCCAGCAATGAGTCACGCGAAATCCAGAAGAAGGCGACGATGCCAAAGACGATGGCGACGCGCAGCTCCGGCGTGGTCAGCTTACCCAAGGCAGAAAGCTCACCGCTGACAACATCACGTCCGGCTTTTTGCGGATCCAGGTCTTTTGTCAGGTCGCCGCCGAATCGCGTGAGCACGAACCATACACAAGGAATCATGACTGCAACGACGGGAACGCCCAACATCATCCACTGCGTGAACGTGATGGTCGTATCGAGCAGGGTTTCGAGGTTGGAGACCACGATGATGTTCGTCGGTGATCCGATCAGGGTGCCAAGGCCGCCGATGGAGGCCGAGTAGGCAACACCAAGGAGGAGTGCGACGGTCAGCGGCGCACCACGCGATCCCGAGACCGTGAGAGCCGCTCCGACCGACAGCGCGATCGGCGTGAGCATGAGCGTGGTGGCCGTGTTGGAAATCCACATCGACAGGGCGGCCGACGCTATCATGAAGCCGCCGACGAGCGCGCTGGGACTGGAACCAACGCGGGTCACGATGTTTAGCGCTATGCGGGAGTGCAGATTCCAGCGTTCCACCGACTTTGCGATGATGAAGCCCCCGAGCAGCAGCATGATCGTGCGGTCGGCATAAGGCATGGCGGCCTCCGCGATGGTCGAGATGCCGGCAACGGGCAGGAAAACCATCGGCATGAGCGAGGTGATCGGGATCGGAATGGCTTCCGTAACCCACCATGTAACCATGATTACGACCATGGAGACGACGAGCCAGGCTTGGGGGCCAAGATCCTCTGGCCGGGGTAGAAGCTGGACGACAATTCCAAGGACGATTCCAAGAACGATCCATGGAGGCTTGAACGTCCCAGCAGCCAGCTGAACTCCATCCCGCGCGCCGTCCCTCACGAATCCTCCCGGAAGGCCAAACGCACCTGCAGGTGACAACCCTCACGTCATCATAGTGAAATGCGGCCACCACTTGCCAGCAAAAGTGGTTAACTCTCCCGTTACCGCAGGGTCGCTCGCGAACCGTCGCGCGCCCCATCTTGAAGCGTCAGGCTGGACCTCGCAAACAAGCGGACAATGCTCTTCACGATCGGCGCTCTTCACTATCGGCCCGCTAGATCATTCAGTAGACGAGGCCGCGCGTCGAGAATGGGGAGCTGTCAGACCCGGGCCGGAAGAAGCCCAGGAGGTTTCCGTCCGGATCGCGCCCAAAAGCGATCTCGCCGCCATCCATTTGCGACGGCCCTGAAACGCGAGCGCCGCCTCCAGCCTGCAGTCTCTGCAGCGCCGCAGCAGGGTCAGATACGTCAAACACGATCATGTTGTGACCAAGCGCCTCCAGAGGCCGGGGCTCCGTGGAAGGCCTGGGGGCAGGATTGAGATACTCCCAGATCTCAAGCTCCAGATTGCCTACCTGGAACCAGCCCACATCCAGTTTCATGTCGTCAAGGTCGGCAGTGATGTCCAACGTCTTGTTGACCAGATTGGATCTCCTCTCGCGAGGGGCCTTGCCCAGCACGGCGGTGTAGAAGGCGACGGCGCGGTCGATGTCCAGCGAGGCGATTGCCACATGTCGCATGCGAAGCTCGAACGGCAGGTTGTCGAGGAGCAGTTGCTCGATTTCGATCATCACGCCGTCAGCATCACGAAGATACGCATACTTTACGGGCACGTCGGGCCTCAGTTGCACCAAGTCCCCGGTGCGCGAGAGAGGCCTGGCTCCTGCAGCGACGAACCTTGGGAAGATCGGCTTGCTATCGGGTGACTGGAAACAGACATGCGTTATGCCGGGTCCTTGCACCGGCACGATTCCTGCGCCGCGCGCGAGCGCGGTGGGCTGGTCAAACTGCATAAGCCTTACCTGACCGTTCCTGCTGCGCAGCGTTCGCGTTTTCGCACTGACCTTCTTCCCGGCGATTTCGCTCAGAACACCACCCTTCAGGTCGTTTCGATCTAACTCCAGCAAGCCTCCGGTCATGAAATAGGCTGCCGTTCTGTCGATGTCGCTCACCGAGATACCGGTATAGCTTATGCCTCGGATCACCGGTCCGTCGTCTGACAAAGGCTTCGCATCTGAACCTGAGCTTGTGCAGCTGCCAGCGCCGACAGCTCCAAGCGACACAAGCGCGCCAAGCGTTTCCCGCCGGCTTAACAGCATTCGGTTACCCTCCCCTCGTCTTCACGACCGGCATGTAGAAGCCGATCAGGACACAGGCTCTTTTGGCGGCCTTGTCAGACGAAGTAGAAGCGTTATTAGATCCATCGTCAATAGCGCCGCGCCGCCACGACCACGGTGAAACTGTTCCGATGCCAACGCCTCGCCAGCCCAGAACCCGCACGCGAATGGCTCCCGAGGAGCGGCGTGTGCAGCTGCTTGAATGCGCCGCACGCCTGATCACGTCCGAAGGCCTCGAAGTCCTGAGCATGGAGCGCGTTGCTGAGGAAGCGGGCGTCTCCAAGGCGCTCGTCTACGCCTATTTCGAGAGCCGAAAGGGGCTGCTTGCGCGCCTGCTTGAAGCTGATCTGACGCGGATCCAGGCGGAACAGGCGCGCGCCGCACAGGGCGCGCAGACATTTTCCGAATTGGTGCGAACGACAACCCATATCGCACTTTCCGAGATCGAGCGCCGGGGACCGCTGTTGCGCCGCCTCCTGAATGAGCCCAGCCTGACGGATGCAGTTGGCCTGGTCCGCATGCGGGGGCATGGCGCGAACGCTCGATACCTGGCCAGACGCATTCAACGGGAGTTTGACGTCTCGTATGCACAAGCTCTGAAGCTCACTGAAATCGGGCTCGGGCTTACGATCGCTGCAGGTGAATTGATCCAGCGGGGCGGCGCACGCAGAGAAGAAATCGAGGAAACGACCTGCGCAATGATCATTGGCGCGGTCCGCGCGGGCGCGGAAAACATCCGCGTACGCAGGTGACACGAACGCAGGTGAACAGGCAATTCGAGCAGCAGCCAAGGTAACACAACCATGGATTTGGGTCTGAAGGGCAAGAAGGCAATCGTCACTGGGGGCACGAGAGGTATCGGGCGCGCCCTTGTCGAAAGCCTCGCACGTGAAGGCGTCGACATCGCAATCTGCGCCCGAACGGAATCGGCGGTCGTCGAGACAGTGAGTGCCTTGCGCTCGCAAGGCGTGCGCGCCTTCGGCACAGCCCTCGATGTTCGGGATCGGGAAGCATTCACCCGCTGGCACGCGGCAGCTTCAGCGGAGCTTGGCGGTCTCGACATCGCCATCTCCAACGTGTCAACGCGCCCCACGCTCAAGGGGGAAGAAGGCTGGCGCGAGGCCTTTGAGACAGACTTCCTCCAGCATGTGCGCTTCGCTGAACTTTCCCTGCCGATGCTGGCGGCCGGACAGGATGCATCGCTCCTGTTCGTGTCATCGATCGCGGCGACGCTGATGGTGCTGCCGCCGGGGGAAAGCGCCTATGGCACGATGAAGGCCGCGTTGGTTTCGTACATGGGCCAGCTTGCGGCGAAGCATGGTGCCTCCGGCATACGCGTGAATGCGGTCTCTCCCGGACCGATCCTCTTTGCCGGCGGCGTCTGGGATCAGATCCGCCAGCACCAGCCGGACCTGTTCAATCGCGCTGCACAGATGAGCGCGCTTGGCCGCCACGGTCGACCTGAGGAAGTGGCTGATGCCATAACCTTCCTCGTCAGCCCGAAGGCCGGTTTCATCACGGGAGCAAACCTGCGGATCGACGGCGCGATGGTAAAGACGGTGAATCACTAGGCAAGCGACGGGAAAGCTCGGCGCACTTTGACAGCCACTGATTGCGGAATGACAATGAGACCTCAGATCAGCAGCAACCCAACAAGGCCAGATCAGCCGTACGCGCTGTGTCAGAGGATGTTGGGAGTTCTGTTCCTGTTGCCAGCCCTGCTGGCCGCATGTGCGCAGCAGCCTCAGCAAGTCGCGACCGCCAGTGCGGCATCGCTGACGCCATCCGGAGCCGCCATATACGAACGCGCCTGCGCGACATGTCACGAAGGAGGAGCCATTCAGGCACCTCGGCGCGAATCGCTCGCGGCGCTCAGCCAGGAGCGCATTCTCGTATCCCTGACAACGGGGATCATGTCCGCTCAAGCCAGCGGGCTGTCTCCCGAGGAAAAGAAGACACTGGCTTCGTATCTGTCTGGCCCTCGGACGGCAGAAGCTGTTTCGACATCGTACTGTACAGCGCCGCCGAGCAGCACGGACGGATCGGGTGGAATCCTTGACTGGGGAATGCGTCCGGAAAACTGGCGCGCGGTCGAGAAAGACCAGACGTCAGTTGACGCCACAAATGCGACCGATCTCGAAATGGCGTGGGTTTTCGCGTTTCCGGGATCAACGCGCTCGCGCGTTCAACCCACCATCGCAGGGAGTGTTCTCTTCACCGCTGACCAGTTCGGAACCGTCTATGCACTCGATGCAGCAACGGGATGCACCTTCTGGACCGTGCAGTCAGACAAGGAGATCAGGTCTCCGCTCATCATCGGCACAGATGCAGCTGGGTCTCCCGACACGCTTTATTTCGGCGACATCGCCGGACGGGTGCACGCAATCGACCTCGCCACCCGACGTATTGTGTGGAGCGTTCGCCCCGACAGTCATCCTCAGGCGACGATTACCGGGGCGATGCGCCTGCACGAAGGACGCCTCTACGTTCCCATCTCATCACTCGAGGTGGTTGCCGCGATGGACGGGACATATTCGTGCTGCACCTTCCGTGGAGCCGTGGCGGCGATCGACATCAAGACGGGCACCACCGTCTGGAAAACCCACACTATCGCTGAAGAACCCCGAGCCCAGGGGACCAGCCGCACAGGCGTGCGACTGTTCGGCCCCTCTGGGGCGCCGGTCTGGTCCACGCCGACGATCGATCGCAAGCGTGGCCGCCTTTATATCGGCACTGGGGAGAACTACTCGCACCCCTCCACCGGCACGAGCGATGCGATCATGGCGCTCGACCTGGCATCAGGAAAGGTCGTGTGGACATTTCAGGCGACGGCGAACGATGTCTGGAATGCCGCCTGTCCCTCCGGCCCAAACTGCCCGGCGAACGCCGGACCAGACTTTGATTTCGGGGCCGCGCCTGTACTCGTCGAGTTATCTGACGGCCGCGCCGTCATCCTGGCGGGCCAGAAGTCAGGCCACGTCTACGGTCTCGATCCGGACAAGGGCGGCGCCCTCATCTGGACGACAAAGCCCGGACGCGGCGGCATCATGGGCGGGGTACACTGGGGCATGGCCACTGATGGCAAGACCCTCTTCGTGCCGATCTCCGATCTGGCGGTCTATCCGCAAGACGCACACTTGCCTGCTCAGTCCGGGATGCATGCCCTGGACGTGGCGACAGGGAAGCCTGTCTGGTCCACTGTCCTGCCAGATACATGCAAGGGTACCGCATGGCGCTGCTCTCCTGGCGTATCGGCAGCGGCGACACTCGCCCCCGGAGTCGTGTTTGGCGCATCCCTGGACGGGGTCGTCAGAGCATTTTCTGCGCGAGACGGTTCGATCCTCTGGACCTTTGAGACAAACAGGCAGTTCGAAGGCGTCAACGGGGTATCGGGCAGCGGCGGGTCAATCGACTCAAGTGGACCGGTCGTGGCAGGCAGGTTCGTCTATGTGACTTCCGGCTACGACAAGTTTGGCCAGAAGGGCGGCAACCTTCTGTTTGCCTTCAAGCTGGACAACTGACCACCGGCGAAAAGCCCGCGCACAGACCCGCGCACAGATACGAGTCTGGTGTCTGATCTGGGCCAAGGTCGCGTGGACGAGCTGGCCTGCCCCGGGACTTTCGGGCGAGGATTTGTGTGAGGGACGGCCGTGCGGGAAGATGGCGATGTGGCGCCCGCGCCACGACGAGATGGCAGCTATGGGCCATCGATCCCGAACCCGACACACTCTTGCCCGTGGCGGGACCGATCGAAAGTTTCCGTGCAGGGCTGCAGCTCGCATCGGGCACGACATCGCCAGATACAGGCGTTCGGCCGATTCAGCCAAAAATACGAGGAAAACCCCGCTACTTTCGCAGGGCGACCTGTTTTGAAGCTGTCGATGCGACGCCTGGATTGCTGGCCTGCCGCCGTCACGCGGGAAAGGTGGGCAGTCCGGATGTTCCATGCTATCTGAGCCGCGCGAAGCGGCGTGGCTGAACCATGGCCGGAGCAGCGATGGAGAGTTTCAAATCGTAGTTATCGTGGTCCGGGACAACAATGTCGACCAGGCGCTGAAAGCGCTCAAGAAGAAGATGCAACGCGAGGGCGTCTTCCGGGAAATGAAAGCCCGCACTGCTTACGAGAAGCCGTCCGAGGCCAAGGCTCGTCGGAAGGCGGAGTCTGTCCGCCGGGCGCGGAAACTCGCCCGCAAACGCGCGCAGCGCGAAGGCCTCCTCCCGAAACCGGTCTCCACCCGGCCGTAGACCGCCGGACCTGGGCCGCCAGGCCCGGAACGGATGGGCCTCTGCATTTGACTTCGGCCGCGTCCACTGAGGTGGCGTAAATTCACTGACGGAGCGCTTCGGGCGCGCGGACCGCAAGAGTCAGCGCGCGCCCAGGGCGCGGTCGGCGGGAGGGGTGGTCATCGGAGAATCCCGGCAGGTGGCGTTGCGAGACGTAACTCCACCTCAGGACCGAATCCGATGACCGGTGACACTCGGCCCCAGCTCCTGTCCGCTATCCAGAAGAGCGGTGACCGGGTTCCTCGATAGAGCCAAGTCTCGAATTGGTGCAAGGAAATCGACGAGCGCGTCAGCTCGTTCCTGCAGCGGCCCCTGGAAGTGACTGGCCCTATCTCTGGCTTGACGCCACCTACCCTCAGCCGAGCCCGCGCGCAGCGCACCAGCCGCTCGCGAACCGTCCGGCGCGGAATCCCCGTGCGGCGTACGATCCCCGGCACCGGCAGTCCCGCCTCATGTTTCATCCTCAACATCTCGCGCACCTGGTGCCTCGGCTGTCGCGCGACGATCTGGATGAGCGAAGATCTCGATGTTCAGAAGCTTGTCGCGCAGGCGAGGCAGACCACCTTTCATGACGAATTGGACACGATTCGATTCCCGACTAAACCCAAAATGGGCACGACGTTATACTTGCAATCATGGATGCCTAGTCCATAATTACAACCATGATTCCTCGTCGCCTAGCGCCTCGTGTCCGTCAGCGCCTCACCGAGTTTCCAGCTGTTGGGCTTCTTGGCCCGCGCCAGGTGGGCAAGTCCACATTGGCGCAGACAATTGCCCAAGGGGCAGCTGGAGCAGCAAGGCCCGACTACCTCGACATGGAAAACCCAGCCGATCAGGCCAAGCTGGAGGACGCTGGCGCTTATCTGCGTGCCCGCGCGGACCGGCTGGTCGTCATCGATGAGGTGCAACGCGCGCCCGGGCTCTTCCAGGTGCTCCGCGGAATAATCGACGAGAACATCCGGGCGGGGCGAGAGGTTGGCCAGTTTCTTCTGCTGGGCTCGGCGTCCATAGACCTCCTGAAGCAGTCCAGTGAAAGCCTCGCAGGCCGCATCGCCTACCTTGAACTCGGGCCGGTCGACGTAACGGAAGTTTCGCCCAACCAATCCGAAGCGCTCTGGCTACGCGGCGGATTTCCGCGCAGCTTGCTGTCGAAGTCCGATGAATCCAGCGCCACCTGGCGCGCGGCGTTTATCACCACCTATCTCGAACGCGACATTCCACAACTCGGCCCCCGCATTCCCGCGACAACCCTGCGGCGGTTCTGGACCATGCTCGCCCATCGCCAGGGAGCGCCGCTCAATGCTGCTGAAATCGCACGGTCGCTGGCAGTGGACGGCAAGACTGTCGCCAAGTATCTCGACCTGATGGTCGACCTGCTCATGGTCCGACGCCTGCAGCCGTTGCATGCCAATGTCGGCAAGCGCCTCACCAAGTCACCGAAGACCTATGTGCGCGATAGCGGCCTCGTGCACTCATTGCTTCGGCTGGAAACGCTCAACGACGTTCTTGGACATCCAATCGCGGGCGCGAGTTGGGAAGGATATGTTGTCGAAACGCTGATAGGCGCTGCGCCGCCCCGCACCGAGGCGAGCTTCTATCGCACGGCGACCGGTGTTGAGCTTGATCTGGTTCTGGATATGCCGGGCGGCGAACGCTGGGCCGTCGAGATCAAGCGATCGAGCGCGCCGAAGCTCGAGAAGGGATTTTACGCAGCAATCGAGGACGTGCAGCCCTCTCGAGCGTTCATCCTTTATGGTGGCAGCGAGCGCTATCCACACCGCGAGGGCTTGGAAGCGATCGGGTTGCGTGACCTTGCCAACGAATTGATCGCAAGGAGCCTCGGTGTGTGATGGCGCGGATCGAGTGGTCGAGCCAGATAGCGAACTCAAAGAATGCCGCAGTCCTCTGATCGTCACATCAGTGGCAAATCAATCCCCCTTCAGCGCTGCAGCCTCCGCGACAGACTCTGCTGGCGCAGCACGCCCGCGACTTCGCGCCCCGCGAACTGTTCAAGTGGCGGCCGCCAGGGAAGAGGATTGGCCTGACGCTCACCGAAAATGAGCGCCATCCTGCCCTGCGCCCTGTCGATGCGCCGCGCATAGATGCCGGAGATGCGATGCGCGTCACCCAGGTCAGCACCGGAATACCCAGCTCCTCCCGCAGCGCGCTGGCCTGCGTCGTGAGCTCGAACTGCGCGGTGCGCTGCTGTGCAACGACAGTTTTCGTGGCCGCTCTGCGTCAACCTGGACGGCCGATGGGTCATGGTTCAAGGCGGAAGCGACAACCGCCGCGGCAACGGCGTAGTGCGCTCATGATCGACTTCTGCGTTTTTCGCGATCGAAAGCTTCGGGGTTGAAATCGCGCGGTGTCCATCTTCGTGTGGCGCGATGGTCTTGACGCCAGGCATTCTCGCGAGCGCTGCATTTCCGGGGGGTTGAATGGCGAAATCGCGGGCAGCCCGGCGCCCGACAGGCCGGCGCGCGAGTCGGCTTGCCTTGGCGCGCAAACGGCGCCCAATCACCTTCGGCGCGGACCCGTGGCGCCAACCGGGCGCGAGACGATGGCCGATCAGACAATGACCTGCGACGTCCTCGTCATCGGTGCCGGCGCGGCTGGGCTCATGTGCGCCATCGAGGCGGCGCGGCGGGGTCGCCGCGTCATCGTGATCGACCATGCAGACAAACCGGCCGAAAAGATTCGCATTTCCGGCGGCGGGCGGTGCAATTTCACCAACCTCCATGTGACCCCAGGACAGTTCCTGTCGCAGAACCCGCACTTCTGCGTCTCCGCACTGAAGCGCTACACACAGCACGATTTCATCGCGCGCGTGACTGCACGGGACATCTCCTGGCATGAGAAGACGCTTGGCCAGCTGTTCTGTGATGGGTCGGCCAGGCAGATCATCGACATGCTGCTGGATGATCTTGCGCAAGCGGGGGGTGAGATACGCCTTGGCGTCGAGCCTGGGGCTGCCACACGCGAGGGAGACGGGTTCAGCGTTGCGACAGCGCAAGGCGCGATCCGTGCGTCTTCGATCGTGATCGCAACCGGCGGCAAGTCGATCCCGAAAATGGGGGCGAGCGGGTACGCTTATGATGTGGCGCAAGCGTTCGGGCTGAAGATCGTGGAGCCGCGCCCAGCCCTCGTGCCGTTCACGCTGGCGGAGTCGAAGCTGGCGCCGGTGGCGGAACTGGCGGGGGTTTCGGTCGAGGCGCTGGTGAGTTGTGGGAAGACGCGTTTTACTGAAGGGCTCCTGTTCACGCATCGGGGATTGTCGGGGCCGTCGATCCTGCAGATCTCATCGTACTGGCGGGAGGGCGAAGAGATTGTCGTGGACCTCGCGGGCGGACGGGATGTTTTCGAAGAGCTGAGGCGCGAGCGGAAGGAGCGGCCAAAACTGCAGCTCGACACGGCGCTGGCGCACTTTGCGCCCAAGCGGCTCGCCGACCAGATTGCGGCGCGGACATTCGGTGCCATGCGGCTGGCGGATTTGTCGGACGCCAGGCTGCGCGAGGTGGCGGCTGCGGTGAATGCCTGGCGGATCGTTCCGGATGGGACGGAGGGCTGGCGCACGGCCGAGGTGACGTTGGGCGGGATCGATACGGATGAGCTGTCGTCTCGCACGATGGAGGCGAAAGCGGCCCCGGGTCTCTATTTTATCGGGGAGTGCGTGGATGTGACCGGCTGGCTGGGCGGCTACAACTTCCAGTGGGCGTGGAGTTCGGGCTGGGCCGCTGGGCAGGTGGCGTGAGGTGAATTGCCGGACGTCGCCTGGAGCAGGTCTTCGCGCGCATCTTCCGTGTGCCGATCACGGTGTCTGCAGTTGAGGATCATCCCAGGCGTTGTGCGGTTGCCTTGCACGGGACTCACGCCAGGCATCAGCGCCACATCGATCCAGCCGATCGAGAGGCGGCGGGGTCACGACTCCGCATGATGCGGTTCGTGCTTGTGTCATGGCCCCGATTAGGCGGGCGCCGGGGACAGTGCTGCACAGCATAACTTTCGCGATCTGTGTGTTCCCTGCTCTCATGGCAGAATGCCCGGAAGTGTCTCGCGGGAGCGGGTTCCCCATCCCCAAACAACAGACGCGTTTCCGGGAGCGATGCGGAATTCTGAGAGGGTGGCTTCGCCGAGAGAGACCCAGAGAGATCAGCCTGCGGTGGCGGCCTTGGGAGCTTCGAAGCGAGTCTTCATTGCGGTGGCGAAGGCGTCAACCCTTGGCGCGTCAGCGAGGCGGCGGACGGCTTCGGAGAGGCCGGCACCGGAGACGTCGGACTGGGCGGTGATGAGATCGAAACTGGCCTTGTTGGGATTACCCGTCAGGGCTTTTGCATAGGCGCGCAGCTGCGCGATCATCGCACTGTCCTTGGCCATGCGGGCGGCGATGGCAGTCTTGAAAAGCAGGTCGGCCTGCTTGTCTGTCGCCTGCGCTGCAGGCGGCAGCATGGACATGAGCGCGCGGGCGGCTTCGGGCCATTTGCGGTCGCGCCAGTAGGCGTCGGCCATCAGTGATTTCGCCTCGGGGCCGTCGAGTGGCTCGACAAGTTCAATGACGTGATCGAAGCGGCCGAGATCACGATAGGCGGCGGCTTCGAGCAGGCGGCGTTCCAGCGCGAGGGGCTTTGGCAGCGATGGTTGCCGCGTGGAGTTGAGGGCGGCGATCGCCTTGTCCGGGCGCTTGTCCCAGAGATAGATTGTGGCGAGATCGACGGCGACGACCGCCTTGCCGACGCCGCGAATGCGGTTGTCGACCTGGTATTGCAACAGGGCGCTTGCAGGCTCGAGCAGGTCGAAGGCGACGAGGCGCTGGGCGAGCTTGCGCACCATCTGGTCGCCGTCGGGGCCTATCGGCATCAGCGTGTCGTCGAATTCGTAGAACAGGGCGACGGCCTGGATCGGATCGAGCCGGTCGGCTTCGCCATTGAGAAAGAGACGGCGGAAATATTCGGCGAGCTTGATGCGCAGCTCGCGCGCTCCCGGCGCATTTCCGTCGCGCATCGCGGTTGACTGGGCGAGCAGGAGCGCGTCGCGGAAACGGCCGACCCGCATGTACTGGTCGGCGAGGATGCCGACAGTGGCCATTTCCACCTCGTCGCCGCGCCAGCGGAAACGGAGGGCTTCGAGTTCGGCGGCGGCCTCGTTGGCGTTCATCTTGTTGGCGGGGACAGCAAGTTCGAGGCGGCGCAGTTCGGCGCGCACGGCCACGGGCTCGACGGCCGTCTTTGCGAGCTTGTCGAGATCGGCCCATGCTGCGGCGGGACTTTCCATGACCGCCTTGAGATTGGCGAGAACGAGTTGGCCGCGCTCCCTGGTCTCGCGCTCCCCATTCGAGACAGCGAGGTTGGCCTGACGGCGGGCGCCGTCATAGTCGTTGACGCCTAGCGCCGCTTCGGCCCAGGCGGCTGAGAAATCCGCAGCTCGCACGGAGGGATAGAGGAAGATCTGCTTCTCCGCGGCACGGAAATGCTCGATCGCGCGCTCCCAGTCCTGACGCTGGGCGGCGATCATGGCGCGCCACAGGGCGGCAGAGTTATCGCCCCGCAGAACGCCGCGCGTGAGATTGTCCTCGGCGTCCTTGAGGCGGCCGGCCATGAAACTCGCCGCGCCGCGCATGCCGAGGAAGACAGGATCCTGTTCAAGCTCAGGCCTCTCGGACACCGCGACGCGGAGGACACCGAGCGCCTCATGCGCCTGGCCATGGCCAATGTGGAAGCGCACGAGGTTCATCGCGGCCTCGCCCCCCGCGGGTGAGGCGGGGTCAGACTGGGCGGCGGCGGATTCAAGCTGTTCGAATTGCTGGCCGTACTGCTTGCCACGGGCTGCCCCCCAGGCGGCGAAATCCATGAAGGCGGGGTTGGCGGTGGCCTGGCCCGCGCTGCTGTCGACGAGCGGCGCTTCGGGCGCGGTCTGGGCGCCGGCGAGCATCGAGATAACGACGCGCTCGCCCTCAAGCGTGACCTGCACATCGTCGGACTTGGGCGCAATGGCGACGCCGTGGGCGGTGGCGGGGAGCGAGGCTTCAACGAAGTCGCGCGGCGTTGGCGATGCGGTGGAAGGGCCGTAAGAGACAGCGACGGCGAGCTGGTCGCCGATCACCGGGTCCTCGAACCAGACGATGCCGGCGGCGCCGATCAGCATGGCCTCGACGCGGGCGCGGCCATCATCGCCATTGCGGCGTTCGGATTTGGTGAAGCGCTGCGGCCGCGTGGCGCTGGGCGCGATCTTGAGGGTCCAGGCGGATTCGTCCATCTCGGCGGAGACGCTGAGACCCCTGGGCGTCTCAAGGCGGAGCAGCGTCGCGTTCCTGACGCGCATGGTGCGGGCGCGATAGCCGGCGGGGAGGCTGGCGGCGTCGATCTTGAGATCGGCGTTGGCGGCAAAGACGGCCCAGACGATGGGCCCACGCGCAAACACGGCGGCGGGCGCTGGCGCTGCGAACGGGAAATCGAGTTGCAGGCCATTGGCCAGCGGGACCGCCTTGACCAGCACGACGCCGTTGCGCGGGGCGGGATCGGACCAGGCCGGGACCAGCGCGGTCACGCGATCGGGACCGCCTATGGCGGTGGAAACGGGGGCATCGGGCGTCGCTTCTACCGCCGGCTGCACGGGCGGCGGTAGAAGGCTGATGGTGCCGCCCTGCTCTTTCGGGTCGACGGCAGGCTTGGCGGGCGGCGGGGTGACTTTCGTTTTGTCCTGGGCCGCTTCCGGGGGCAGCGGTTTCGAGATGTCGACGACGAGGGTTTCACCCTCGAGGATGGCCTTCAGCGGCAGCTGGTCCTTCGACTTGATGGTAACGAGATAGCCGTTGTTGGTGTTCTCGCCGTCAAAGCTGGCGAGGTTGGGCGGCGGCGTGATGCGCAGATAGGCGAGGTCGGGTTTGGCGCGCTTGGCAAACTGCAGCTTGAGTTCGCCGGGCTTGTCGGAGACGACGCGGTGGCTGGTCCTGCTTTCCCAGTAGAAAGCGATGCGTGTCGACTCTCCCGAATGGCTGCCGCGGACTTCCAGCGGGACAAGCGGCGCGGGCGGCGGGACAGCGGAGATGCGTTTTGCTTCGGCCTGTGCGGCCTGCTTTGCGACAAGGGGCGACAGGAGCTTTGGCGGTTTGGCGCTGCTCGATTCCGGGATCAGGTCGACGGCGACGAGATCGGCGGACGTCGAAACGGCGAGGCGCGGTATCTGCTTGAGCCCGATGCGGGCGGTCATGCCGTCCGGGTCCATGAAGGTGACGGCGGCCCAGCTGGGCAGGCTGTCCTTCAGCTTGTCGAGATTTATTGTCACCTTCTCTTCGAAGGAGAGGACAAGCACCTGGTTCGAGATGCTCGCGCTGACGCGTGGTGCCACTTCATCGCCATCGGCCCACTTCGCGGTGATGCGCGCATAGCCAGGCGATTCCGAGAAGCTCATCTGCACGGTTCGGTCGGCGAAGGCGGGCGCGGCAAAGCCGATCGCGGCCGCTCCCATCAGGGAAAGGCCGAGCGCCCAGCCCGAAGGAGGGCGTTGTCCGCTCATGCAGGCGAGGCCGGAGGCGTTGCAGGCGCGGCGGGCGCCGAGGTGGGGGTGGGCTGGGTGAGGTTCGCGGGGGGTTTCGAAAGATTGGCCAGCAGGCGCGTCAGCATCTCGGCGCGCTTGGGCTGCATCGAAGACAGGACAGCGGCAAGCGTGGCAGGCTTCATCGACTTGGCGATGTCGGTGAGGAGCTGGTCTTCCATGCCGTTGAAGATCGTCGCGGCGTCCTTCGGCTTCATGCTCTCATACGACTTGACCAGGGACGCCATGCGCGCGTCGGACTTCTCGTCCATCTGGGCGAGCAGGCCCTGGACTTGAGTTTCGAGCGCCTTCAGTTCAGCGATCTGCTCGTTGAGGCGCGCTTCAGCGGCGCTGGCGGCGGCTTCGCGCGTGCCGATCCCGCCTTCGCGGGCGTCAAGTGTTTCGCGGCGCGACTGGAGCGAGCGCAGGACCACGATCTCCTGCGAGGAGAGCCCCATCTCCTCGGCGGCAGAGTTGAGCGCGGTGAGGCATTGTTCTGGCGTTGGGGGCCCGGTTGTTGGTGCGGCGGCACCCGCGCCGGGCGGCGCATCTTCGGAGGCGGCGCCCTCCTCCACGCCGGCGGTGAGCGCGGTTTCTTCCGTCGGGGCGACGGCTGGCGCGTCGACTTCCACGGCGAATGCCGTCTGCGCGATGTCGACGCCCTTGAACGCAAGCGCGCCGACGGAGACCGCGATGACGACCGAGAAGACCCCTATCCTTGGCGTGATGGCCTTCATGACGGACTCCTAAAGGACACTGCGGCGGCGGAGAGAGAAGTCGACCGGCCGCACAGCGTCCCGTTGCGTATCTTCGCGCAGATACTGGCTGGCGGCCTGCGTGGCGGCGGTCATCGCGCGGGCTTCGTCGATCCTCGTCTGAAGCTCCCGGCCGGCGACGTCGGCGGAACGGCGCATGGAGGTGACGGCGTTCTCGGCGTGGACGACGGAGGACTGCAGCTCCTTCGCGGCTTCCAGCATGCGCGAGTTTCCCGAGCGCAGCGCCTTCAGGCGGCCGTCGAGGCGGATGCAATATGCGATCGCAATGAGCAGCAGGAGGGCGAGGAAGCCTTCGAAGGCGAGGACGTAAAGCTGGCTCATCTTGCCTCCATCAGTTTTTTCTTCGTGGCCTGCGTGATGGGCTGTTCGATGCGCATGGCGACTTTCTGCCCGATGCGGCCGACCTGCCCGGTGGTGAGGTGGATGTCGCCGCACATCAGGTGGGCCTTGGAGTCCGGCGTGGCGTTCATCACCAGCGTGTCGCCGACCTCGAGGTTCATCATCTTGCCGAGCGGCTGCATGAATTCGTCGAGCACGACGCGTAGCGTGGTGGGGGCTGACCACAGCTCCGTGGCGAGGTGGCCTTCCCAGATGTTGTCGCGGCCGAACTTCTCGCCCATGAAGTTCTGCAGAAGCATCTTCCGGATCGGCTCCAGCGTGGCGTAGGGCAGCAGCAGCTCGCAGCGGCCGCCGCGGTCTTCCATGTCGATGCGCAGCTTGACCAGAATTGCGGCGTTGGCGGGCTGGGCGATGGCGGCGAAGCGCGGGTTGGTCTCGATGCGGTCGAGTTCAAAATCGACGGCAGTGAGCGGATCGAACGCCTTGCGGGCGTCCTGCAGGATGACCTCGACGAGACGGGTGACGAGCACGCGCTCGATCGTGGTGTAGGGCCGTCCTTCCACGCGCATGGCGACAGTGCCGCGGCGGCCGCCGAGCAACACATCGACGATCGAGTAGATCAGGTTGGAATCGACGGTCAGCAGGCCGAAATTGTCGAGCTGTTTCGCCTTGAACACGGCGAGGATGGCCGGCAGCGGAATCGAGTTGAGATAGTCGCCAAAGCGCATTGACTGGATCGCGTCCAGCGACACCTCCACGTTGTCGGAGGTGAAGTTTCGCAGGCTTGTGGTCA
>Ga0163144_10006443_pt1 | contig 25900 bp, 19 predicted proteins | sample OliLak19BULKMAT1_FD_123175 | JGI IMG/M metagenome (GOLD analysis project Ga0163144, IMG submission 123175) | Freshwater microbial mat bacterial communities from Lake Vanda, McMurdo Dry Valleys, Antarctica - Oligotrophic Lake LV.19.BULKMAT1 | ecosystem: Environmental > Aquatic > Freshwater >...
CGTGATCGACCGCCCATCGGCGCGCGAAACCGCTGATGTTTTCGGGCTGCGCGATGGCCACGTTTCCTTCCTCAGCCACTGCGGATCGCGCGGACTCGGCAACTTGTTAGCGCAAGGCCAGTTCAAGGATTTGGAGAAAAAGTTCCGCGATTGGAGCACGCCATTTCCCGCCGGTGACAAGCAGCTCGTTTACGCTCCGCTCGGATCTCCCGAAGCGAATGCCTATATCGATGATATGTCTATCGGCGCGAACTTCGCCACCGTGAACCATCTGCTCATCAACGCCCTCGTCCTCGAAGCGTTCCAGGAAATCCTCCCCGGTGCGAATGGACAGCTCGTCTATTTCATCTCGCACAACATCGCGCGTGAGGAAATCATCGGCGGGAAAAAAGCGTGGGTTCACCGTAAAGGCGCGACCCGGGCGATTCCCGGTGGTCACTTCTCGCTCGCCGGAACCCGCTTCGCTGCCAGCGGTCACCCGATCCTGCTTCCGGGAAATCCACGCGATGGCTCTGTCGTCATGGTCGCCGAAGGTGGGGCCGAACGCACCGCCTTTTCCGTCAACCACGGCGCGGGTCGCTGCATGGGCCGCAAACACGCCGCACGGACCCTCGACCAAAAATCCGTGGACGCGGATTTCGATGCCTCCGACATCCTCACAAATTGCCGGAAATATCCAATCGACGAAGCCCCCGACGCCTACAAGAACTTCCCCGAAGTCCTCCGCAGCGTCGAAGCCGCCGGCCTTGCGCGGCAAGTCGCAAAGCTGCAAGCTCGCTTCGTCATCAAGGACGAAAGCGCGGCCGATGATTGAAAACCAAAAGATCCGACCGACCCGACTGATCTTTTTTCTCAAACCATGAAAACCATCCAACTCGACGGCACCAACGGCGGCGGACAAATGCTCCGCACGGCGCTCTCTCTTGCCATGGTCACTGGCCAGCCGTTCCGCATGACTAACATCCGTGGCAAGCGCCAGAAACCCGGCCTGATGCGCCAGCATCTCACCTGTGTGAAGGCGGCATGTGAAATCTCCGACGGCACGGCAGACGGCGCAGAAATCGGCTCCACCGAGCTGGTATTCCGCGCCGGGAAACCGCGTGCGGGTTCCTATCAGTTTGCCATCGGCACCGCTGGCAGCACGAGCCTGTTGTTTCAAACCCTGCTGCCCGCGCTGCTCCACGCCGATGGCCCGAGCACACTCCGGCTCGAAGGCGGCACCCACAATCCACTCGCGCCGCCCTTCGAATTCATCGACCGCGTTTTTCTCCCCGCGCTTCGTCGCATGGGTGCGGATGCCACGGTTTCCCTCATCGAAAGCGGCTTCGCCCCCGTGGGCGGCGGCGTGATCGAGTGTGTGATCCAGCCGTGTTTGAAACTCGGCAGCCTCGATCTTCACGAACGCGGCGAACTAACGTCCACTCGCCTCCGCGTGCCAATCCGCAATCTTCCTCCAGCCATCGGCGAGCGGATCCTCGCCGCAGCGCTCGAAAAATTTCCCTGCCCGGATGCCACGCTCGAAACCCGCGAACCCGGGCCAGGACGCGGCGTTTGCTGCCTCTGCGAAGCGGTTTTTGAAAACACCACAGAACTCACCAGCACCTTTGGCGAAACAAACATCACTGCGGAGCGCGTGGGCAGCCGCGCGGGAAAATCCATGCAGGATTTCATCGGCTCCGGCGTGCCTGTCGGCCGCTGGCTGGCAGATCAATTGTTACTCCCCATGGCGATGACCGGCACCGGAAGTTTCACGACGATGGTCCCGGACGACCACGTTCCCGCTAACATCTCCATCATTGAGAAATTCCTTCCAGTGATTTTCAAAATCACAGACGCGGATCGCGGAAAACGCATCATCAGCGTTTCGTGAGGAATTGGTATGTATGAAAGGCAGATCAACCTCGACCGCCAAAGTATGACCCTCGGTGAATTCATCGAGAGTGGGCTTTGATTTGAAACAGATCGAATGGGTTAGGCATCCTCTCCGTCACAGGAGGATGAGAAAACTCCTTCTTTCGATCATTGGTGGGTATGCGCTGTGCTTGGCTACCGGAATTGCAGCAGAACCCACCGTCGAGATCGTGCCCAATGAGGCGATCCGCTTGATTTCGCTGAAGTCGAATGTCCCGGCGAATACGATTGAAATCTCCTTCATCGTCGATGGCAGCGCGAAATGTGGTGAAGGATTCGAGGTGAAACATGTCCGCCGGGTCGCCGCGATCCACGCCGTGAGGGACGGATCCCAGTCATCCCGTCGCCTTGTTTTTTATGATTTATTCTGGAACGAATCCCTTGGCTGGTTCATGTGGGAATTCCGCGCCGAGCGCACCGGCGATGCCGTCTATCTTTGGAGCGAGCTCAAGGGGGAAATCGTGAACCGCTGATTTGCAAGCGGGGAATCCGTGACCAGTCTGGCAATGCCGCCCAGTGGCGAAATTTTACCGGCTAACAAACGCTTGAACACTTCGTTCGCTAAGAATGATGTCTCGGTGGTCACCAAGTGTCGGCCTATCGGTTTGTTTGGGTCTAAAAACATGGAGAAGGGATTTGAAATCCCTTTGCGTCGTTCCGGTAACTTTTCTGGGTCGTTTGGGTTGTGAAAGCGGTTGCAAATCCCCTTCTCCTTATAGTAGGTAAAGCCGTAATTTACCGTGAGAATGTTATTTTTCGGACGGCGCGGTGATCGGCAGCCGGGAATTTTTGGATGAGGTGTTTCGAGGAGCAAGGGTACGATTCGGGCCGTGGCGGAAGACCGGGGCGAGGAAGCGGCAAGACGCGTCAGCCACATGCCGAGAACCGGGCTTTTTCATGGAATAATACCACTGATTCAAGCGAAGAGAATACTCATGAACTGCATGAGGTGCCGCCATTGTTTGCTTCGATGAAAGTTTGAACAGAACCCTGCAAAGGAAACGAGGAGTCTCCAAATCAGGATGGAAGTCAGGTCAGGCCGCCAGGCGTTGAATTCGGCCCGTGAGAATTGCCTGTTTCCTGTCGATGGAGCACTCCACGCAGCCGGACATCATGGTCGAGACGGAGGTATTCAGTCTCCTTCAAATGCAATGACTCGGCGAGGCCCGCGCCGCCGAGGCCGGGTGATGGACCTCCGCACAGGAGCGGCGCGTAATAGATGACAATTTCATCAACCAATCCCGCTTCGAACATTGCCGCTGAGAAGACTCCGCCGGCCTCGACCATGACGGTTAGGACTTCTTGTTCGCTCACGAGGTTCTGTAAAATTTCTGATAGGTCGCCGCTTGGGCGGATGAGCGTGCGGTCCAGCGGCCCGGTGAGGACGATGGTTTCAGGCTGGTCGGTGATGACGACTCGCCAAGGCTGCAAGCGCCCCGCGAGGAACTCTGGGATGCGGATGGTAAGGGCCGGCTGGTCGCGGCGGACGGTTTCGCCACTGGTAAGGATGGCGTCCACGGTGGAGCGGAGTTTTTGGACATCGGCCCGCGCGAGTTCGCCTGTGAGCCATTGGCCTTCACCGGGTGGGCGGGTGATACGGCCATCCAGACTCATGGCGGATTTCCAGATCACCCAGGGCAAGCCGGTTTCGCGGACCTTGAAAAACGGGCGGAGGAGTTTCCTGGCCTCGTCCGCGCAGATTCCGGAAGTGACGGAGATACCGGCCTCTGCCAACTGCCGATCCGCACGTCCCGCGTGGGCAGGATTCTGGTCCACGCAGGCATAGACGACGCGTGCCACTCCGGCGTCGATGAGGCCCTGCGTGCAAGGCGGCGTGCGCCCGTGGGTGGAGCATGGCTCGAGAGTGATGTAAATGGTGGAGCCGCGCACATCATGAATGGCCGCCGCGGCGAGGGCCTCGCGCTCGGCATGAGGTTGGCCGGCAGCCCGGTGCCAACCTTTTCCCAACACAACGCCATTTTTGACGATCACCGCTCCAACGGGTGGATTGGGTGCGGTGCGACCAACGCCCTTGCGCGCCTCCTCGAGTGCGACGTTCATCCATGTGGCATCCTCGTTCATACGCCAGGTTTGTTCACCCATTCGATTTGCATGGGCTGATCGATGTGGAGTGGCTGGCGGGCGGATGCGCCTGATAGATGGATTGCCGACTCATGGAAACGTTTTTCGATCATGAGCCGGATGTCACTCGCGACCACATCGCCGTCAGTTCTATCGTTGAACTCAGTCCAAAAATAAACGGTGAATACGAGGGCGGTCTCGCCGAAGTTGCTCAGCGTTACGATTGGCGCGGGGTCCTTCAATACCAGGCCATGGCGATCGATGCATTCCTTGATCGTTGCAATCACCACTTGGGTTTGCGAGCCATACACCACGCCGATGTCAAAGGAGCGCCGGACCCGGCGGTTTGATAGGGTGAGGTTGGTAAATTTGTTTTCGAGAAAAAAGGAGTTTGGGATCAATGTTTCCTTGCCGTCTCCACTGCGGATGACGGAAGAGCGGGTATTGATCTCGGTGATGGATCCGGAGAGTCCGCCGACGTCCACGATGTCGCCCACTCTGACCTTGCGCTCAAACAGGACAATGATGCCGCTGATGAAATTCTTAATGAGCGTTTGCGAACCGAAGCCCAGACCGATGGCAAGTGCGCCACCGAAAAATGCGAAGATGGTGATCGGAATGTTGAGGAGGGAAAGGGTGCCGATCGCGAGAAAAATCCCGATCACGATCATGGCCCAGTTCCGGAGTGTCCGTGCTTGAGCCTCGGCGATGTGGCCGCGACTGACGATGGAGTGTTGCAGGCGTTTGGTGATTTTTGCCAACACCCAGTAGCCGATGATGAAGAAGAACAACGCACGCAGCAGAGTTCCGACAGTGACGTCGGTGGAGATGGATTGCTTGACGCCGTCCACCTCGACGGTGAAATCCTCGCCAGCCATCACCCGGAGTGACCAAATGCCTTTGATTTTATTCCAAACACTGGAAGAAAATCCGGTTATTTTCTGATAGACCGGTCTATTTTCTTTTTTGGGAGTGTATTCGATGAGCCATCGCTCCATCAGCCTGCGCTGGAGGGTGATGGTTTGGCGCTGTCGTTGATAGAGTGTTTGTTTTTCCAGCTTGAAGGCCCTGCGTTCGACAAGCAGCGGTGTGCGCGGATCATCGGCGGGGATGGATGCGGATTTGAGATCGGATTGGGCGATCTCGGCGTTGCTGCTGGCGCTTTCGTTTTGGAGGTAGATATCAAGTGCCTTGAGACGATCAACAAAACTTGTCAGATTTTCCAACGATTTAGCCTGGATGGAGGCGGATGGAGGACTGAGAAGGATTTTGCGCTCCTGATAGGCGCTGGGTTTGATGCCTTCCAGTTGAATGAGGGTTTCGAAACCCTCGGCGATGGACTGCAAGGTGTCCACGCGGTCATTGGCCACTTCGAGGCGGAGCTTTGCCAAATCAAGGTTGGGAGCGTCACTGCCTTCCGGGGTTGAGGGAAGAAGGGTGTCGAGGGCGCTGCGGGCTTGCTTTTGGTTGGCCGTCGCGGAGTTCTGGCGTTTTGCCATGCCTTCGATGTCTTTGCGGAGGGCGGCTTGTTGCTTTTTTGAAGCCGCTTCCATGGTGGTGAAATTTTCTTCCGTGAAGGTGGCGCCGGCCTTGGCGATTTTGATTTTTTTGGAAAGCAGCAGCAGCTCGGCTTTGGATTCTTCCATCTGAAACCCTAGAATGTCACAGCTGATTTGAAGCAGTCCTCCCCGTGCTGCTAGAGATCTGGAATTGATGTGAGCGGCTTCGTAACGCCATTGCAAGGCGGGGTCCGTAGCGGGGGCCTTGTTGGACTCGGCTGCGAGTTGTTTGGCATTTTCTTCGGAAGATTTAGCATCGGTTAGAACCGAGGCAAGCGTGCGCTTGAGGACCTGTTCGGAAGATTCCAGAGAAGCGAGTTTTTCTTTGACGGCGTCCTGCTCGTTTAGCAAGTCGTCCACCAGCAGAAGCGAATAGGGTGGAGGGTCAGCAAATCCAACCCAGGCGTTGGCTGTTTCGCGGAAGGTTGCCACGGATTTGGCGGCGTTTTTCAGGTTTTCCACCGCCTTGACATGGCGATCCACCGTGAGGGTGATTTGCTCGGTGTTGCGGCGTCTTTCCTCGACTTCGTTAGGAAGGATCCGTTGAGGGAGTGAGTTTGCGGCAGCGGGATCGTCCAGGCGGGCCAGGGAGTCGCGGGCCTCTTTCTGCCACCTGAGGAAACGCTCCTTGGTTTCGTCCGGGGTCTCAGCGGCTTTGGCCGGCGCTTCGGCCTGGCCGTCTAACACATTTTTAATGGCCTGTGCCTGGCCGAGCATCGGCACGGTGGAGGCAAGACAAAAGAGCAGTGAAATGAGGCTGGAGTATCGCATGGAGTGATCGAATCAAATGTCGCCGCGGCTGTCTTTTTCCAATTGGATCCGGTCGGCAAGGTTACGGGCTTTGACGCTGTTGCGCTTGGCCCAGCGTTCGACGGTCATTTGGCGCTTTTCGGAACGTTTTCTGAGTGCGGCGATTTCAGTTTCGAGATTGAGGAAATTTTCATAGCGCCCGACTTCGAGGGTGCCAGCCTCGACGGCCGCGCGGATGGCGCATTTTGCGTCCTTGCGGTGGCTGCAATCCGAGAATTTGCAGTTTTCGGCGAGGGCGGTGACGTCGGCGAAGCTGTCGCGGAGGGTGGCCTCGTCGGTCCACATTTGGATTTCCCTCATCCCGGGGTTGTCGATGAGCATGCCGGTGCCTGGCAGCGGGACGAGTTCGCGGGAAGTGGTGGTGTGGCGGCCTTTGCCGGTGATTTCGTTGACCTCGCTGGTCCATTGCCATTCTTCGCCGTAGAGTTGGTTGACAAGGGTGGATTTGCCAACTCCGCTAGAACCTACGACGCACATCGTAATGCCTTTTTTAAGGTATTTTTTGAGGACCTTGAGGCCGTCGCCATTGAGGGCGCTGGTGACGTGGACGGTGGCACCCACCCAGAGGGCGGCAATTTCCGAGGCGGCTTTCTGGCTTTGTTCTTTGGGGAAGAGGTCGGCTTTGTTGACGAGCACGACGGCCTTGGCACCGCTGCGACCAATCAGCATGAAGTAGCGCTCCATGCGCCGGATGTTGAAATCGGGGCCTGCGTCGGTGACCACCGCAACGTAGTCGATGTTCGCGCCGATGACTTGGGCTTGCGAGCTGTTTCCGGGCATTTTTCTGGAAAAACAGGTGCGGCGAGGAAGGGTGGCGCGGATGATGTGGGGCTGATTTTCATTGCCGAGTTCGACCATCACCCAGTCGCCGACGGCGGGGAGGTCGGCATCGCAGGTGGCTTCGTGCCAGACGCGGCCGCAGAGGATGACGTTGATTTCGTCGCCGCCCTTGAGGAAGGCACCGTAGTTGATGACGGTCTCGCGGATGAGGCGTGCGGGAACCCAGCCTTTTCCGGTGTAGGCCGAGTGGGCGGTTTCGAGTTCTGGGGTCCAGCCGAGTTCCTTTAGGTTCATTCGCAGGAGAGACTAGTAGAAGTTACACGGGTGTCGATTCCTGCGTGGGCGGGTATTTCAAAGGTCCACTTGGAAGAAGTCGCGCATGACTTCACGGTAGATGTCGCGCTTGAAGGTGGGCAGCCAATCGAGGTCAAACTCGCTGGGCTGGATCCAGCGGTAAGCGCGGAATTCGCGTTGCTTTTGCTTCACATTCACCTGGGGCGCGGTCGGTTTCAAATGACAGAGGAAATAGGTCTGCTCCTGACCGTGATTGCCGTGCTTGCGGAGTTTTTTTCCGCGTGCCTCTGGAGGGTAGAGATAGCGGTAGCCTTCGCGGCGATCCACGACTTCATAGTCTTTTGCTTGTAAGCCGACTTCCTCGCGGACTTCCCGATAGAGCGCTTGCTCGAGAGATTCGCACGTATCGACACCGCCTTGGGGGAATTGCCATGCACCGGAGATGGTCCAGCGTTCGCAAATGAGCAGATTTCCATCTGAATTTACGATGAGCGCCGCAACGTTTGGGCGGTAGCGAACCATGCGGAAAGCTAGACGCTTATGGGGCGTGCGACAATCCTTAACTTTCCTTGATCTTTTGAAAGATTATGGGGCATCGAACAGGAGACGGAAGCCAAGATCGGGCCGGCGCAGGCTGCGGGTGGCGGTCCACTCGCGGGTAAGGGCGTTGCTTCCAGGTTTTTGAAAGGAGCCGCCGATGATTACCCAGAGCGGTTCACCAAGCGGATTGGTGGGATCAGGGGCGAGAGTGGAGGTCCACTCACAGACGGAACCTGCCATGCCGATGAGTCGTTGAGGCGTGAGGTCGCCCGTTTGTGAGGTGACGGGTGCCCAGCGGCCGGGAGGAAGGTCTGCCGGTGTCTTGTAGTCGAAGGTGAGTGCGGCAAACCATTCTTCCTGAGTGGGAAGACGGGCTTTTTTCCACTCGGCGTAAGCACTGGCATCCCACCAGTCCACGCCGATTACGGGTGAATCAAGCGTGACGAGCTGGTCTTGCCAAAGTTCCTGCGATTTTGCGGCTGCTAGAATCGCGGGCCAGTCGGTGGGTTCATGAGATTTTTTATCCGCAGGCTGGCTTGGGAGGTCGAAGGTGGATTGACGGTTTTCTTTGGCCAGCACACCGATTGTTTCGAGAAACTCAGCATATTGGCCGATGGTGACTTCATGGGCAGCGATGCGGAATGCCGGGAGCGGACTTTCAAGTCCGTCGGGCGTCAGGTGTTTTCCTGCAGTGAACTTCACGGGATCAGGTAGCGGAATACGCGTTTTTTCGACAGGGATCGGCGGGCGCATTTTAAGGGCGATGATGCCGATGCCTAACAAGATGATTCCGGTGACAAGAGCGATCATTCCGCCGGGTATTTTCCGGGAAGCGATGGACCCGGCCTTGGTGGCGGTGAGAGTCGAGAGTGATTCGGCCAGTTGATGCTCGATCTGCATGCAGACGTCACGGGTCTGCGCCCAATCGATGGGGGCACTGATTCCTTCTCCGCGCATCCAACTCAACAAGGTGAGCATGCGGGTCGTTCCCGGTTGGCCATGGGTTACCAAGGGGGACAGGGCTTGTCCAAGATGGAGGATGTCTCGCACAGAATGGTCTGGATTCCGGAGCCCGGCGATGGCGAGGTTTTTCAAACGAATCACGCCGTGTTGATCCTGATAGATGTGATCAAGATCCAACGGGGAGGTGGCTTGTGCGAGCGCTTCATGTTGCAACTGGGCTTCTGAGACCCGTCGCAAAATGTGCGCCAGGCGGGCAGGGATGAGCGTGAGATTTTTTTCAAGGCGTTTTGTAAGGGTAATACCAGGCAGCAGCTCGTGGGCGTAGAAACAAATTCCAGGCTCTGAAACCGCTTCGTAAACCGAGCTGACCAGCGGATGGTCCACTGACGCCTTGGCGCGGATGTCTGCTAGAAATGAAGCCGTTTGGTGGGATTGACTTGTTTTGAGTTCGTCCACGAGAACCATGCGCGAAACCGAAATTTGCTCGGCAAGCCAGGTATAACAAAGGGGCGTTTCAGAGAGCAACTGCTTGAGGCGGTATTCGCCCAAGTGGCGGGCTTCGGATTGGGAATTCATGCAGTTTTGGATCAGCGAGGCGGCAGGAGCGGGAGATTCGGATCGAAGTCGAGGGGCAGGGTATCTTGGAATTCGGGTAACATGGGTTCCCCGGGATTCGCGGCAGGGGCGCTGGAAATTCTGGCAGCGAGGTCGCGCGGCCAGGCCTGCACGTCGAGCACCTCGCCTTGGTAGATCAGGGAAACGACCTGACCGTAGTAAGTTCGTTGACCGAAAAGATGTTCGGTTTGAGAATCCTGATTTGGGAGGGTATAGGTCATCCGCAGGTTTTCCTCGCCGCCAATCCAGTCGAAAGGAAGAGATATCCATTTTTCGGAAACCCATGATTTGTCCTCAAGCTGGACAATCTCTCCTTTTGAATTGCGATTGAAAAAACTAACCGACACTGCGAGTTCTGCAACGTCGATTTGTTCTCCGGGTGCTTTCTGCACCGGGATCGTGAGGATGACGCGCTGTCCAGCTGCGTCGTTGGGGTCTTTGAAGATACGGACACGGCCGAGGGAAAGCTTGCCGAGCATCGCATCCGGTTGTTCGAAGCCGTCGCGTAATTTTCCTGCGGCGAGTTCGTATAATGAACCGGCACCGGAGACGCCCATTTGGAAGACCTTTTCAAAGTGGGCGGCGGCGGTGTCATAGACGCCCATTTGCTCGTGAACGAGCCCGAGTTCATATTGGACGTTTGGGTCCTCTGGAGACAGGGTGAGGGCTTCTTCAAGTTTCATGACTGCCAGCCCCATGTCGCCAGCGACTCGGGCTTGCCGGGCTTCGGTGACCATCCGCTCGGATTTTGGATCACCGACTTTGGGAGTGGCCACCGGCGTAGGAGGCGGCAAGGGCAGAGATGCTGTGGGCGGTGGCAGCGGTGCCGGAGGGCGGGAAACGATCGAGGCCGCAGGATCGGCCTCGCGGACGGCGATCAGCTTCGGAACCTCCCTGATGATCGTGCGCACCTCACGAGACTCTTCAAAGCGGGTGGCCAAGGCCATTCCCGCAACGAGCAGCTGCGCGAATGCCACAAGAGCCAATCCCCAGCAGGAGAGGGCGAACACGGGGAGGCCAATTCTTGGCTGCGGCGAGGGATTTTCAGGCTGCATGTGGGAAATTTGCGGTTCCCCGACCTTTTTGTCAAATATCTCTCTTCACTCGATTGGAATCTTGGCGAAAAGCTCCTTGAGGTAGCCCGCGGTGAGAATTTCGGGGGTGATGATCGGCTCCTCGCCAGGAGTGATGAGGACATTCACAGGAATAGCGGTGCGGCCAAGCTCTTCGAGTTTGGCTTCGATGAGTGGATCCGCGTTGGTTTTATCCGCCTTGAACGCAACGATTCCTTTTTCCTTCATCAGGGCGATGACCTCCTTGGAGTATGCGGTGCGCTTGTTCACTTGGCAGGTGGCGCACCATTGCGCCGTAAAATCGATGAAGACGGGACTACCCGCTTCGAGCACTTCGTCCACGCGCTCTTGTGACCAATGTTCCCACACGAGTGCGGATTTTTCCGGGGGTTTGGCTAACAAAAATCCACCACCCGCAAAAAGCAAGCTCAGGCCCAGCGCAACCCAGCGGGTCCGCTGCGGGCGATACGGCAAGTTCCAGCGACCGTGAACCCACGCCGCCACCGCGATGCTACTCAGCCCAAAGATAGGGCCTAACAAATTTTCCAATCCGATTTGACCCGCATAGACCCAGAGCAGATAACCCGCTGTCGCAAACAGGAAAAATGACATCGCTTGCTTGAAGCTTTCCATCCAAGCGCCGGGGCGGGGGAGGAAGTCGATGAGCTTCGGGAAAATGGAGAGAATCAGATAGGGCAGTGACAAGCCGATGGCCATCGCGGCGAAGGCTGCGAAAAACTGAAATGCCGGCAGCCCGACTGCCGCGCCAATCGCCACTCCGAGAAATGGTGCGGAGCAGGGCGTGGCGACGATGGTGGCAAGCACGCCGGAGAAAAACGAGCCAGTGAGGCCTTGTTTGGATTGCAACGAACCGCCGACGGAAGTGGCAGAGGTGCCGAGCTCGAACAGGCCGAACATGTTGAGCGCGAGCACGAACATGAGCAGCATCAGCGTGAGGACCACCCATGGTTCCTGGAGCTGATAGCCCCAGCCTTTTGATGCACCCGAGGTCAACCGGGCGATGAAAAGAACCCCGCTGATCACGCCGAAAGATGCCAGCACGCCGACCGCAAACATCACTCCGTGGAGTGCGATTTTTTTTCGATCCGAACCCGCTTGTTGCACAAACCCCATGATTTTCAGCCCGATCACCGGGAAAACACAGGGCATCAAGTTCAGGATCAATCCTCCTAACATCATTCCTCCGAGGATGGGGAGATATTTGGAAAACGGCAGTGATTTTGCGGGAGGGCTTGTGATGATGGTCTCAGGAATTTCAATGGAGGGAGCTCCCACAAGAATGCCCGAAAACGATTTTCCCTGAGGGATGGGATTGTCAAGAAAATCGAGTTTGATGCGTTTTAAAGTGATGAGCCAAGCGTCGCCATCGCGCTGGATGCCGCCACCCGCGCTGGCTGGCTGGAGGAAGGCTTGGTTGGGGATGAAGTCGGCAGGAGTGCCCTTGATGAGCGCCGCTGGAAGAATGCGGAGTTGCACGTCTTCACCGGAAGATTGGGCGCTCATCTTCAAGGCCGGGAGACTCTGGGCCTGATCCAACCGGGCTTTTTCAAAAAGCGCGGATTGGCTTGGATCGATCTCCACCGTGGCGCTGACGGGCAGAACGAGGGTGAAAACCTTTTCTTCATTGATGCAGCTGTCTTTACAGATTTGCCACTTCGCGGTTGCTGCTAGATTCACGGATCCGCCGGCTTTCAAGGTCAGGGGAGCGGTGATGTCGGTTAGGAAAACCGGGGCTCCCGTGTAAACGAAGCTTTTGCCGAAATAGCCGTCCTTCACCTCGGGAACCGGCCACTGGATGGGTCCAGCCGTGAAGCCTTCCGGCAGTGTCCACTCAATGGCAGGTGGCAGTTCCACGCCACCTGAGTTCTTGTAATAACCATGCCACTCGGAGGGATGGACCAACTGCAAGGCCACGGTGAATGACTTGCCTGGGGCGATGGCAAGCGCTTCTGATAGAAGCCGGGCCTCGGTGGCCGACTCTTCCGGAGGGTCTGCAATTTGGGCATTTCCAGCAACGGCGCTGGCGAGGAAAAAGACGATCAAGTTGAAGAAGCGATGCATCAGGATGGGGTGGGTTCGAATGTAAGAGTCACCGGGTCAACGGTTCATCCAAAAAAAAGAACGAACCGCACGATTCTTTCGCGGCGGGGTTCCGAATGGAAGCATTCATTCATCACCCACCTGCAATGACTGTGAGTGACGCTCATTTCACCCGTTGACCATCAAGCGTGAGGGCCGTCATTCGCCAATCATGGGCTTTGGCAAGGATCGGACGCTGGATGTATTCGATGAAATGGGCAGGCCAGATGGAGCCATCTTTTGCTTTCCAATGCTCCGAGAAGGTGACGTCCACATCCGCTCCGCGAGTGCTATCCAAGCCATTGAGGGAAAATTGAAAACGTTTCATCAACCCGCTGTTTTTCCCGATCCAGGCGATGAAATGATCTGCGGTGGCGCTGCCGATTCCCGGGGCCAACCGTCCGGCCACGAGTTGGCACGGTTCTTCGTCGAGTGTGCGTTCTCTAAGGAAGTGGAAGTCACGTCCGTTCGCACTGAGCCATGAGGGCCCGAAGAGAAAAATCGTGTAGGCATCTGAAACGAGCGCTGCGGCGGCGATGACATCCCGGTCATTGGATTGTGTGCCGTTGAAGCCGACCTCTGTGCTTCGATTTTTGCGGAGCACGCGCTTGGTACCTTGGGGACCGGAATGAACCTGGCTCACTTGCAGCAGCCGGGGCTGATAGATCTCGAACGAGGACTTTCGGAAATCCGGATCGCTCAGCACGGGTTGCAGCTTGGTGGCGAGCATACTCCATTTTCCCTGGTAGGCGACTTCCACGCAGCGGTAGTTTTTCCAAGGATCTCCCTGGAGGATCGCGGACTTTTCGAGCACCTCCGCCGCAGACTTGTTAGATCTTGAAATCACCCGTGGTCCGGGCAACGGCAGACTTGAGCAGGAGGCAATCAGGAAACATGAGAAGAGTATTGCAAAAACACGCATGACCCAGCCTAGATCGCCCCAGGACCCCGTCAAGGGGGGGATTCACCTGACAACAGCCGATGCTTGCTGGACTTGAACCATCCGGTTTATAGTCCTTCATGCCGCCGCCGCCACGCCGTCCGTTCCACCCGCAAAAGGGGCGGAATTCTGCCCATGCTCCCGGGAAAAAACCGCCAACAAAGGATCGTGGCTGGGATCCGGTGGCCTCGTGGTATGACAAACTGGTTGGCGAGTCCGGCTCGGATTATCATCGAAACGTCATCCTTCCTGCGACTCTCAGGATCCTCGATCCCCAGCCCGGTGAATCCATCATCGACGTTTGCTGCGGCCAAGGTGTTCTGGTGAATCAATTGTTAGAATCAAAAATTGAGAAATTCACCGGGGTCGATGCAAGTCCACGGTTGATCGACTCTGCCAAGGCTCGCCATGGCGCAGACTCGCGGGTTTCGTTGATTGTCGCTGATGCTTGCCTTCCCGGGTCGTGGGCCGATGGAAGTTACGATGCGGCGACTTGCATCATGGCCGTGCATGATGTGCCGAACATTGTCGCCATGTTTTCCAACGTCGCCCGGGCGCTGAAACCCGGAGGGCGGGCGGTTCTGGTATTCATGCATCCGTGTTTCCGAATCCCGCGCAAAACCCACTGGGGCTGGGATGCGGATCAAAAAATCCAATACCGCCGTCTCGACAGCTACTCGACGCCGTTGGAAATTCCAATCACCACTCATCCGGGAAAGGGGACTGGCGAGCAGACTTGTTTTTATCATCGCTCGTTGGCCGAGCTTCTCACGGCGATCGGAAAGGGAGGTTTGGCAGTGGTCGCTTGCGAAGAGCTTTACAGCCACCGGCGTTCTCAATCGGGTCCATTCAGCAAGGCGGAGCACCGTGCGGCGGAGGAGTTCCCCATGTTCATCGCGCTTGAAGCGGTGAAATCTTGATTCTTGATTCTTGATTTTCGGGTGAGGCGCCGCAATCATCTGCTTCTTATGCGTTATCTTATCCCACTGCTCATCGCTCCGCTTGCTTTCGCTCACCCTGAACCCGGCACCCAGCCCGGGAACTCTCCTGACACTGCGGTCCGCACGGGAAATGGTGCTTGGACCTACGAAGCTGTCCCGCATTGGGGTGAGCTGCCGGATGGTAAAATCATCGGGCCGACTCACGGTGGCGTGGTGGTGGATGATGAAAGCGGCCTGATTTATGTCTCCACGGACTCCGAACTCTCGATACTCGTCTATCAGCCGGATGGCAAATTGCTGCGTACGATCGCTCCCGAGTGCCAGGGATTTCATGCGATGGCGATCCGCAAGGAGGATGGCAAGACGGTGATCTACGGGGCGCAGCTCAACGGCAACAAGCCTCCGCAGCGGGTTTGCAAGATCGATACCGAAGGCAAACTCCTGTTGGAAATCCCCAATGCAAGCACGGGCGAGGTTCCTGGCGGTTGGAAAGGTCTTACTGCAGTGGCCGTTGCACCGGATGGCAGTATTTTCGCAGCCACCGGCTACGGTGCCAACATCGTCCATAAATTCGATGGCAGTGGCAAATTGCTGAAATCCTTCGGCAGCAAGGGCGCAGACGAAATGCAATTCAACACCCCGCATGGCCTCGCAATTGACACCCGCTTTGGCGAGCCGCGCTTGTTGGTGGCGGATCGTGAAAAACGCCGTTTGGTTCATTTCGACCTTGAGGGAAATTGGATCGGTGTGCATGCCTCGAATCTCCGCCGCCCTTGTTCGGCAAGCATTTTTGGGGACACTGTGGCAGTCGCCGAACTCGAGTCCCGGGTAACGATTCTCGATAAATCCGGCACGCCTGTCGCCTTCCTGGGTGATAATCCTAACAAAAAAGAATGGGCGAATTTCAAGGTCACGCCCGAGGCGCAAAAACTCGGTATTTTCACCGCACCTCACGGCCTGAGCTTTGATAAGGATGGAAATCTTTACGTCCAGGATTGGAATGTGAGCGGGCGCATCACGAAGTTGGGTTTACTCAAACCATAGGCCTGCTTTTAGCGCTTTTCATGCGGTGGATTTGTGGTAGTTTGCGGTTGTGAAGTTGACCCGCTACCATCCATCCATCCGCCGCTTGCAGGAGGATTTCGCGGCACGTCTCGCACGCAAGCGGATGTTGGAGAAACGTGGCCCTCGCCCGGAAAAGAGCAAAATCACCGATAATAGTGTGCCTTGGATGGAGAATCCAAATTCGATTTCGGACTATTTGCAGATGTCTTTGCGAATTCAAAAAAGCGAAACTTTATGGCTGTCCCGGTTCAGACCTTCATCGACAGATTGATCCTTCATTACCGGGTGATCACGATTGGCTGTCTTGCTGTGATCGCCCATGGATACGGGCGCCACACCGAAGATGCGGCCATCTGGCTGGAACCGATGGCGTCAACCGAGGAATGGACTGAAGTGATCGAGCGGGTTTGTATTGGTTTTTCAGGGGTCAAAACTCACCGCCTGCCGGGGTGGGTGGAGGTATCCGGACAGGATCTTGTTAATGCCGTCGAGCAAACTGGAATGGTTCGAATTCTCGGGTTAACCGCACCACTGGATGTCTTTAGACGCCCTAATGAATTCGAAGAAGATGCCTTTGAAGAAGTCGCCTTGCGAGCACGACGGGTTGGAGATGGTTCCTTGCTGCCAGACCCTTTAGATCTCATTCAAAGTAAATTGGAAACCGGGCGTGACAAAGATCGCTATGATATCCAGCACCTTGAATCCGTGGTCCGTGCCGGTTACAAAAAACGACTTCCCACTGCAACACTTGCCGAGGCTCAGAGCATGCTGGAGCGCTTTTCCGAATGGGAAGTGCTGACATCGGCCATGGAGAATCCCTTCCCTGAGGTAAAGGAACTCGCCATGAGTCATCTGCGCGAGTTTGCAGCCGCAGGGGATCCATTTTCCCAAGCCATCCTCGAAGGCCGCGAACTGCCGTAGGGATTTTTTGAGGGAATCGACATTTCCTGCGTAAGATTCCATGGTTTTTCGGTAATAACGGTAGAACTCCATGCAGAACCTGCCTCAAAACCCTCAGGAAAATCTCGTAGCGCTGATCACCCGCCATCAGGCCGCTCTGCATTCCTACATCCTTTCCCTACTCCCGAATGCCTCGAAGGCGGATGATGTCCTCCAGGAAACCAATCTCGTCTTGTGGCGCAAAGCCGCTGAATACGACCAGGAAAAGCCCTTCATGCCGTGGGCGTGCAGCATCGCATTTTTCCAGGTCAAGGCCGCCCGTCGCGATGCTGGGCGTGACCGCCATGTGTTTGATCCGGAGCTTCTCGAACTGTTAGCCGCCGAGGATGACTCCGATCCGGAATCGACTCACGCGTTGGACCACGCACTGCGTGATTGCCTCGCACAATTGCCCGCCGACAAGCGGGAGTTGATTCTGCACCGCTACGAAGCTGATAGCACGGTTCACCAAATGGCACGCTCCAGAAATCTAACTCCAGGCGCGCTCTCCGCCCAGCTCCATCGCATCCGTCAAATGCTCGAAAGCTGTGTGGAAGGTAAACTCAGCCAGACTTCATCATGAAAACGGACTATCACTCAACACGCCTTGAAGAGTTGTTAGTTCGGCTCTTTGATGAATCCCTCACAGAGCCATTGATTGATGAGCTCAATCAAATTCTGAGTCACTCCGCCGCCGCTCGCCAGCACTACCGCCGGAGCCAGAAACTCCATGCCGCGTTGATCCGCCATCGTGCCTTGCATGAAGTCCCATCGAGCCACAATATTCCTCCCAGGCGTATTAAACACTGGGTCACTCCCGCCGTAGCGGCCTGCATCTTGTTAGGGAGTGCCTGGTGGTTGAGTTCTGTTGAAAAACCCGCAGCCCATCTCAGCGGGGTGACCTCTGCCATCTGGCAAAGCGGAGCCACCCCCGTGTCCCTTACTCAGCCACAACAGCTCAACTCGGGCTTCGCGCAAGTCAGTTTCCGCAGTGGAGTGATTGTCATCCTCGAAGGGCCATGCCAATTTCAAGTGACCTCAGATAGCTCAATGAAGGTCAGCCATGGCCGTGCGACGGTGAAGGTTCCTCATCATATTGATGGCTTCCACTTGGACACCCCTGCCGGACGCATCACCGACCTTGGCACAGAGTTCGGCGTGGCGGTGGGAACGGGCAGTAAAGGTCCGGTCATTCTAACCGAAGTTTTTGATGGAGAAATCGAAATCCCCGCCGAGAACACGCCCCGCAAACGCCTGCTATCGGGGGAGTCACTCGCCATCGTCCGGGAAACTGATAAAACGCGCCTCATTTCCACCCTCGGAGACTATCGAGTGGACCTTGGCGACTCCGCGCGGCAATTGCCAAAGCCTTCTGAACGCAAGGCGGCGCAGGGCAATCTTGCTGCGGGCAAGCCAATCTCCAGCCCTGCTTGGTATGTAGGTGTGCATGGCAACTCGTTTCCTGCCGATAATCTAACCGACGGACGTTTCAATGATACTGGATCACCAGGCGATTGGTCGTTCTGGCTCGCGCCAAATGGTGATTCCGGCGAATTCACCGTGGATCTGTTGGATGATCTTCTCATCGGTCGCATCGAACTTCAAAATACCCGCAATCGAACTTATGGTGATCGAGGTTTTCGTGAAATCAGCATTCAGGTTTCCTCTGACAATCAATCATTTCGAGAAATCTTCCGGGGGGAACTTCAACGAATTGTGGATCTTCAATCTCCTGGAGTGGATTTTCCCATCGAGTCCATCCGTTTCGATCCTGTTAGCACTCGCTACCTCAAGGTTGTCGGCCTGACGCACTATCGAAAACTGGATCGCCCGCTTACCAGTCCCAACGAAGGCGGCGGCCTTAATGAAATTCAAGTTTTTGCTCCATGAAACACCTCTATATTCCAGTCCTTGTCCTCGCCTTATTCTCCAGCAGTTGTGACCAAAAAAGCACGGCGGCGGTGGTTTCACCAGAGCTTGAAAAATCCACCGCGCCTGAGATCCCCAAGATCGTCACGTTCAACGCTCATATTCGCCCGATTTTTTCGAATACCTGTTTTGCCTGCCATGGCTTCGATGCGACACACCGCGAAGCCGACCTTCGCTTGGATACGCCAGAAGGAGGCTATGCCAAGCTCAAGGACTCCGAAGAGCGGGCAATCGTCCCGGGCAAACCCGACGAGAGTGCGATCCTGAAGCGGCTCTACTCCACCGATCCGGAAGTGATCATGCCACCGCCGGATTTCCACAAGGAAATCACCCCGCATCAGAAATTCCTGATCCGTGAGTGGATCCAACAGGGCGCAAAATATGAAGAACACTGGGCATTCACGCCGATTGTGAAACCCGGGATTCCAGCGCTCACTCACCACGCCGATCAAGTCGCCAATCCCATCGATTCCTTCATTCTCGCGACCCTTGAAACCGAAAAAATAGAACCCGCGCCCCTGGCCGACAAGGCCACGCTGCTGCGCCGTCTGTCCTTGGATCTAACCGGACTTCCGCCCGCTCCAACCGATCTTGAGGCATTTCTCGCGGATGAAAGTCCCGCAGCGTATGGCAAGCTCGTCGAGCGCCTGCTAGATTCTCCGCACTATGGCGAGCGCATGGCCGTGCCGTGGCTCGATATCGTCCGCTTTTCAGACACGGTCGGTTACCACGGAGATCAAAATGCGCGGATTTTTCCCTATCGCGATTATGTGATCAAGTCCTTCAACGACAACAAGCCCTTCGACCAGTTCACCAAGGAACAGCTGGCCGGCGATCTGTTGCCCAATGCGACCGACGAGCAGCTCATGGCCACCGGGTTCCTCCGCCTGAATCTCATGACACGCGAAGGTGGAGCGCAGGCGAAAGAATATCTCGCGAAATCCGTGGGCGACCGCGTGCGGGCCGTCGGTGCGGCATGGCTTGGCCTCACCACCGGATGTGCCGAGTGTCATGACCATAAATTCGATCCCGTCACGGCCAAGGATTTCTACTCGCTCGGCGCATTCTTCGCTGATGTGCGGCAATGGGGCGTCTATGCGGACTACGCTTACACCCCTAACAAAGACCTTGCCGGCGTAAATAACGACTGGCCATTTCCTCCGGAGATTTATGCCAAAAATGCGGCAGTGGAGAAACGACTCGCTGCTCTTCAAGGCTCGGCGGTGGATCTGCTCTCTCCGTTGAAAAAAGATGAGGTTGCCTTGCACCTTTGGATTCGACAAGCGGGTTCATTTCTTGCCGCGAACTCCACCGGATGGAGTTCACTAATCCCTGCGGAAATCACGACGGATAAGGGGACCCTTCACAAGATTTCCCCCGATCACTCCGTGATCTTCAGTGGGCCACCGCAAAAGGACGAAAAGCTAACACTCAGTTTCCCACTGCCCAACCAGGCCATTCGCGCCATTCGTTTTGAAGTGCTGCCGGATCCTGAAAATTCCGATAAAGTGGGTCGTCTCGAAAACGGTAAATTTGCAGTCACCCCCACGTTCACGGTCGCATCACAGCCCTTGAAAATCGCATGGAGCCAGGCAGACCGGCGGACACCTCTCAAGTATGACAACGGCGAAGACAGCCCCCTGCTGGAGCCGGAATGGAGATCCGCACCTGCCGTGTGGGAAGAGCCGCAAAATGCAGCGTCTCTCCCACACCATGCAATCTATCATCTCTCCGAAACGCTCCCTGCGGCAGGGGCGCGCGTCTTGAAAATCACCTTGGCAAGCGCGGACATCGGGAAAGTCCGTTTCAGCATCACCCCTTTCGGCGATGCCGTCCCTGGCGAGGAAAGCGCGATCCGCAGTGAGCTTGCAACCGCATTGAAGGCGCCCACTCCCAGTGAAGCCACCCAGCGCGAGCTGGCGGCGGCTTTCGTCGCAAGCACCACGCCAGATGCCGCCCTGCCGGAGACCTATCGCGTCCTTCGCGCGTCGATCATCGCCTGCCGTGGGGGATACGCCCATTCACTCGTCGCCCAAGCGGTGCCTGCGGATAAAATCCCGGGCATTCATATCCTTCCTCGCGGAGCTTGGATGAATCCTGGTGAGGAAGTGCAGCCCGCCGTCCCGGTTTTTTTGAGTCACGCTTCGATCAAAAATGACGGCACCCGACTGAGCCGTGTGGACCTGGCCGACTGGATCACCTCCAAAGAAAATCCCCTCACTGCGCGCCAGTTTACGAACCGATTGTGGAAACAATTTTTTGGCAAGGGTCTATCCAATGTATTGGACGATCTCGGCAACCAAGGGGAATGGCCATCGCATCCGCAACTTCTCGATTGGCTCGCTTCCGAGTTCCTTGATTCCGGTTGGGACGTGAAACACATGGTCCGCCTCATCGTCACCAGTCGCACCTATCGCCAGCAATCCGCCATCCGCCGCGACCTTGCCGAACGTGATCCCGCAAACCGGCTGCTCTCCGAACAATCCGCCCGCCGACTGGATGCCGAGTTTGTCCGCGACAACGCCTTGTCGATTTCCGGCTTGCTCAGTGACGAAATCATCGGCGGGCCGAGTGTGAAGCCCTATCAGCCCGCAGGTTACTGGGTGAATCTCAATTTCCCCGAGCGGGACTATTTTGCCAGCACCGGGGAGGAACAATACCGGCGGGGGCTTTACATGCACTGGCAGCGGACATTCATGCACCCGATGCTCGCCGGATTCGACGCTCCGAGCCGTGAAGAATGCACGGCGGATCGTTTCCAGTCGAACAGCCCGCAGCAAGCGCTCACTTTGTTGAATGACCCGTCGTTCGTCGAAGCCGCCCGTGGATTCGCCCTGCGGCTCATGCCTGGAGCTGATGAGGAGCGCATCCGTGAGGCCCTCAAAATCGCCCTTTCCCGCGACCCCAAACCGAGCGAACTCGAATCGCTTCTGAAGTTCCTGAACACCCAGCGTGAAACTTACCGAACCAAACCCGAGGATGCCGTCGCATTTTTGAAAGTCGGTCTATCCGCTCCCGGCAGCGGACAAGATCCCGCTGAGCTTGCGGCGTGGACCCAGCTCTGCCGCGTGATCCTCAATCTCCACGAAACCATCACCCGCTACTGAACCATGAAGCCATCATTCATCGACCAATTCGAGCGCTATCAGCAGGACTTCAGCCGCCGGACCTTCCTGCAGAAAAGTTTCGCCGGCATCGGCGGCATGGCGCTTTCCCAACTGCTCGGAGCCTCTGGAAAAAGTGCGGGACTGCCATTCATCCAAAGCCAGGGCGGCTTGCATTTCCCGGCGCGGGCGAAGCGCGTCGTCCACCTCTGCATGGCAGGCGGGCCGTCTCACATTGAGTCATTCGATCCCAAGCCTCAGTTAGACATTCTCAATGGCCAGCAGTTTCCCGAATCGTTCACCGCAGGCCAGCAGTTGGCACAACTCCAAGGCAGCAAGCTCATCGCACGGGGGGCATTCACCAAATTCCAGAAATGGGGGAAATGCGGCACCGAAGTCTCCGAGCTGTTTCCCCACATCGGCTCCATCGCGGATGACATCTGCGTGATCCGCTCGATGGTCACCGAGCAGATCAATCACGACCCGGCCCACGCCTTCATGAACTCCGGCTCGATTCTCAAGGGCCGTCCGAGCATGGGTTCGTGGCTGCTCTACGGACTTGGCGCTGAGACGCAGAATCTTCCCGGCTACGTCGTCATGGTCTCGCGTGGCAATTCCCCCGATCAACCAATCTCCGCAAGACAATGGAGCGCGGGATTTCTCCCTAGCAAATTTCAAGGCGTGCAGTTCCAGAGCAAGGGCAGCGCGGTCCATTACGTAGGCAGCCCGGACGGCGTCTGCCAATCGACCCAGCGCCAGGTGATCGACGAAATCCAACGCCTCAATGGCACCCTCCGCGACGAACGGGTGGACCCGGAAATCGAAACCCGTATTTCCCAATACGAAATGGCCTTCCGCATGCAGTCGTCCGTGCCGGAACTTTCTGACATGAAAGGCGAGCCACAGCACATTCTCGACATGTATGGCGTGAAAGAAGCGGGCGACGGATCATTCGCCAGCAACTGCCTGTTAGCCCGCCGGATGCTGGAGCGTGGCGTGCGCTTCGTGCAGCTCTATCACCGCGGCTGGGACCATCACCGCGACATCGAGAAGATCATGCCCACCTCCGCGAAATCGACCGATCAGGCCTCTGCGGCGCTGGTCAGGGATTTGAAACAACGGGGGCTGCTAGAGGATACTCTCGTCATCTGGGGCGGCGAGTTCGGGCGCACGCCGATGGGCCAGGGGACCGGGCGGGATCATCACATCAAGGGCTTCAGCCTGTGGATGGCCGGCGCGGGGATCAAGCCGGGCATCGTCCACGGAGCCACCGACGAGCTGGGATACAATGCGGTGGAGGACATCGTCCACGTCAGGGATCTGCACGCCACCTTGCTCAACCAGTTTGGCATCGACCACGCCCGTTTCAGCACCAAATTCCAAGGACTCGACTACAAACTCACCGGGGTGGAGCCGGCGAAGGCGGTGAAGGCGATTCTGGCGTAAGGAATCATTCATACCGGTTGCCTGCGTCGGATTTCGCTGCAAAGATGCCCCAGCGCATGGCCCGTCAATACACTCTTCATCGTCCTCAAACCGTAGCAACATCCGGCATCGACTACGTGGCGGCCCTCAATGCCGAGCAGTATCTGGCCGTCTCATCCCCGCCGGGCAAGGCTTTGGTGATCGCAGGGGCGGGTTCGGGAAAAACCCGGACACTCACGTATCGGGTGGCTTGGTTGCTCGATCATGACGTCGAGGCCAAGCAGGTTCTTCTTCTGACATTCACCAACAAGGCCGCGCGGGAAATGATCGAGCGCGTCCGTGATCTTGTCCCGCATGACACCTCGGATTTGTGGGCAGGGACGTTTCACTCGATCGGCAGTCGCATCCTCCGGCGTCATGCGGATGATCTCGGGTTCAACCGTTCGTTCTCCATTCTCGACCGCGACGATCAAAAATCCCTGCTCTCCTCGGTCATCGCGGGCTGTGACATCGACACCAAGGAGCGCCGTTTCCCAAAGCCGGATGTGCTCGCCTCCCTGTTCAGCTTGATTGAAAACACGGGAGCTTCATTGGAAGAAGTCATTGCCGCGCAGTACGATCATTTCTATGATTGGACGGAAAAAATCGAACTCGTCCGCACGGGTTACGTTGCCAGGAAACTGGAGACGAATTCCATGGATTTTGATGACTTGTTAGGCATGACGGTGCGGCTGTTCGAGGAACGTCCTGATGTGCTGGAGCTCTATCAGCAGAAGTTCCGCCATGTCCTGGTGGACGAGTATCAAGACACCAACTCGGTGCAAGGCCGGATGATCGATCTGCTTGTGGGTGAGACGAATAGCCTGATGGCCGTCGGTGACGATGCCCAGTCCATTTACTCGTGGCGCGGTGCGGATATGGATCACATTCTGAGTTTTCCGCGACGCTATCGGGGGTCAAAGGTATTCACCATCGAGACCAATTACCGCAGTGTTCCGGAAATTTTGAATCTTTCCAATGCCGCCATCCGTGCGAACTCAGGCCGCTTCGAGAAGGATTTGCATGCCTCGCGTGAAGGTCTTGGAGTCAAGCCTGCCTTGGTTGCCCTGGAAGATCCGCGCAGTCAGGCGGCCTTCGTCGCCCAGCGCATCTTGGAAATGCGGGATGAGGGAGTCCCCCTGGAAGAAATGGCGGTTCTCTATCGTGCGCATTTCCAAAGCTTGGAAATCCAAATGGAGCTAACTGTCCGGGGGATTCCATTTGCGATCACCAGCGGCTTGCGTTTTTTCGAGCAGGCACACATCAAGGACATCTCAGCCTTCATGCGTTTTGTGGTGAATCGCCGGGACGAAGTGAGCTTCATGCGGATGGTCAATCTGCTCCCCGGGTGCGGCCCGGTCGCGACGCAGAAATTGTGGAACGAATGGCTTAAAAGCGGCTGGTCCACCAAGGAGGAGCTGCCACCCAAGTGGTCGGATCTGTTACTCACCTTCAAGGTCCCCAAAAAATCCACCAAACACTGGGAGCAGCTTTGTTACGTGATGGACGAACTCACCCCTGACGGTGTGTTTGCGCGCCCCTCGGACATGATCTTCAGCATTCTCGAAGGGGTCTATGATGAATACCTGCAGGCGAGTTTTGACAACTTCGAGAACCGTCGCCACGACATCGAGCAACTCTCGCAATACGGCGGCACCTTCGAAGATATCCTGGAATTCCTCGCCCAACTCTCGCTCATGAGTTCCGTGGATGGCGAGCCTACGGGTGACAAGTCCGAGCGCGATGATGAAAAAATCACCCTCTCCTCGATCCATCAGGCCAAGGGTCTTGAATGGAAAGTCGTCTTCCTGATCTGGCTGGTCGATGGTCAATTTCCCAACGGAAGAATTCTGGAAGCGGATGACATGAACATGTTAGAAGAAGAGCGGCGACTTTTTTACGTGGCCCTGACCCGTGCCAAAGACGATCTTTACCTCACTTATCCGATGATGAATCCCAAGTCCTACTCGGGAGATATCCTCTGCCGCCCGTCCCGGTTTTTGGAGGATTTTCCAGCCGACCTCGTTGAAGAATGGGAAGTTGGAAACGCAGATGCGTGGAACGAAGACGAGCCGTTCTGAACGCCGGAGCGCGGCCATTTCCTCCATCCCTTGACGGGTGGTTATCCGCCGGATCACCGGAACTTGACACCCAGCTCCTTGGTCAGCGTTTCCAAGACCTTTTGATGAGCGGCGTCGAATTCGGCGGCAGTGCGGTTTCCCTTGGCGTCGCGGTATTGAAAGCGGTAAGCGACGGACTTGCTCTCGGCAGCGATCTTCTGGCCGGTGGGGTCGGTGAATACGTCGAAGCATTCACTGGAAACCAACAACGGCTCGGCGAGTTTGGCGATGACCGCTTCGATCTGGAGGTTGGGCGTGGCGAGGGGGAGTTCCATCGCGGCGTCGCGGGAGGAACCGGGGAATTGCGGGAGATCCTCGACGTGTCTGATGCCGTTGAGGAGCTTGCGAAGTTTTCCAAGGTCGAGTTCGGCGACGAAGACGGGGGTTGTGAAATCAAGTTCACGCTCGCGGGCGGGTTTCAGACGGGCGAAGACGCCGATGCTCTGGTCGTCCGCTTTGATCTCGCTGGCAAGGACGTAGCCCGGGCGGTCTTTTGGAGCGAAGGTGATTTTGCGGTCGCCTAACAGGGTGGAGAGGATGCCTTTGAGATCATGGAGATCGGCGGGGCGGTCGGCTTGGGACCAGCCGGTGGGTTGGGCGGAGCCGGAGAGGAGAATGGCGAGGGTTTCGGTTTCCTGGTCTTTGGCTTTGCCGCCGCCGGCGTTGCGGAA